>Ga0126305_10001069_pt1 | contig 12062 bp, 7 predicted proteins | sample Plot26_FD_92536 | JGI IMG/M metagenome (GOLD analysis project Ga0126305, IMG submission 92536) | Serpentine soil microbial communities from UC McLaughlin Reserve, CA, USA - Plot26 | ecosystem: Environmental > Terrestrial > Soil > Grasslands | place: USA: UC McLaughlin Reserve, Lake County... | reverse complement strand
CCCCGGGCCGCCGACGAAGGCCGTTCCGCGGCCAGTGAGCCTGGCCTCTTCACCCGCGGTCAGCAGTGCCGACTGGCCGCGTACAAGGTCAAGTTCTGCTGTCGCTGAGATGGCTGTGAGGTCCCCGGCGGTCACCAGCAATACCCGTCCGCTTCCGGTAGCTGGAACTGCCACGGGCTCGCCCTGCGGCTGAAGGCGCCAGAGAGCAAACTCTGGGGCTGGCGTCGGATAGCGCCATACGCCACGCGATTCCTCGATCGGCGTGATCAAGCTCCGAAGACCGGGTGTGAAATCCAAGATCGCAAGCAGCTCGTCAACGTTGACGTATTTCGGTGTCAGACCGCCGCGCATCACGTTGTCGGAGTTAGCCATGATCTCTATCCCGCCTCCGCTCAGGTAGGCGTGCAGATTGCCAGACGGCATGAACAGCGCATCGCCCGGCTGCAACGTGATCCGGTTCATCAGCAGAGCGGCCAGGACGCCAGGGTCCCCCGGGTGATAGGTATTGAGTTCGCAGGCGGTACGCCAGCAACGCGCCAGATCATCAGCCCCCTGCATCGCTTCTGCGGCCTGCACGATCTCAGAGATGACGGTCCGCTCATCGGGCCCAAGGCGCAGCAACCGCGAGAACACCGCTCTCAGACGGTCCGGGGCCGGCAGGTCGGCGTCGGCCAAAGGAGCAACAAGCATGAGCGCGTCGTCGACTGCCAGCCTCTGGAACATTTGATAGGTCTCATGCGGTTCACCGAATCCGCAGAGCGCCTCAGTTTCGGCTAGTGCGCACAGCAGTTCAGGCTTCGGCCAGCCATCGCGATAGGTCCGGTGTGGCGCGTCTCTGGGAACGCCGGCGGCCTGTTCGCGGGCGTAGCCCGCCTCGGCCTGCTCGCGTGACGGATGAGCCTGCAGCGACAGCGGTTGTTCGGCCGCGATGATCTTGAGCAGAAAGGGGAGTCGCGGACCGAACGCCTCAACGGCAGCCCGACCCACTACGCCTACGGGGTCATAAGCGACAACTTTGTCCAAGGGTTCGCCGTCCACGATGGAGGGGGCGAGAGGATGCGCGCCGAGCCACAGTTCGGCCTGTGGTTCACCCGTGGGTTCGGTGCCAAGCAAGTCCGGAATGGCGGTCCGCGAACCCCAGGCGTACGGCTGAATCACCCCCGTCAGCCGCTCCATCACGATTCCTCCCGCTGTGGCCTTGGACCACCTACGACAGATTGCCAGAGGGCGAGCGTACGCGACACAGCCAACGAATCGCGCCACGGGACCATCGGTGACTCCACTTCGCCGGCCCGCAGGCAACGCATGACTTCCTGGGCCTGGAAGGTGTAACCGGCACCGGGCCACTGAGTCACCAGTACCTCAGGCGCCACATCACGATGATGACCGCGATAGACCAGCATTTCCTTTGGAAGGATGAAGAAATCGTTGATCATGATTCGGCCGAAGCTGCCGAACACCTCGAGGGTGGTGGGCAGATCCGCCTCCAGTGAGCAGATCACCGTTGCTGTGCCGGCTGGGCGGTTCCCAGTGGCCGGGTAGTTCAGCACAGCGGCAGCGTGACTGTCCACACCGGTCGCTGCGTGGCTGCCGTACCCGAACAGATCGGTCGGCTCACCGAGAAAAAGATTGACCATATGGAGCGGATATACGCCGGCATCAAGGATCACCCCGCCGGCCTGGGCAGGATCAAGCAACCGGTGGGTCGGCGGCCCACGAAACGCGAAACCGAAATTGGCTGAAACATGCCGGATCTCACCAAGCTCACCTGAGGCTGCCAATGCCGCTGCTTTGCGAAGCAGCGGGTTGGTACGAGTCCAGAGCGCCTCCATCAAGAACAAGCCGCGCTCATCCGCCAGGTTGATCAGTTCCGCAGTGTCATCGGGACTGGTGGTCAAGGGTTTCTCAACGAGGACAGACTTTCCGGCTTCCAGGCACAACTTGGCGGATGCAAAATGATCATGATGGCTCGAGGCGACATAAATGACATCAACATCAGGATCTCCGGCCAACTCGGCGTAGGAGTCATAGGCGCGGGGAATGTCATGATCGGCCGCGAATGCCATCGCCCTCTCGAGCGTACGGGAGCCAACGGCGACGAGCCGTGCCTCGTCCGAAAGCAGAGCAAGATCACCAGCGAACACCGATGCGATGTGCCCGGTGGCGAGGATGCCCCAGCCTGTGAGAGCCGTCACGATCCCATCCAACAGCATTCGGTACTGCCAGTGTCGAAGTGGCCGAGTCGGCGATCAGCGGCTATGTTGCTCCTTTGTGGCGTACGGGGAGCGGCTGATAGCAAGCTGGGCCGAATCACGCGAGCCGACGAATGACATCGATGTGATTTCACTTTACGATGAGCCTATGATTGTCGCTTCGAGCCCTCCGCATGACGGAAAAGAGCCGCTTGCTGAGTTGAGTCTGCGGGACGCCGAGATCCTGACCTTTGAGCGACAGTGGTGGAAGTTCGCCGGAGCGAAGGAGCAGGCGATCCGGGACAAGTTCCAGATGTCGGCTACGCGCTACTACCAGGTTCTGAATGCCTTGATCGATAAACCGGAGGCGCTCGCTCAGGATCCGCTACTCGTCAAGCGGTTGCGTCGACTGCGCGCGACCAGGCAGCGCAACCGTTCAGCCAAGCGATTGGGCATCGATCTCACGATCGAGTGAGCTTCAGCCTTCCCAGCACCGCACGTACGCCTTCGGCGATCGGTCTGACCGGATAGTCGATGTAGCCACCCATGGCAAGCCCGGCCTGCCGCTCGAAGAAGTTCCGTGCCGCGCGGTCCCCGGTGCGCAGCACCGACCAGCCAGTGAAGATGACGTAGGGGACGTAATAGGGCAGTCCGAGGCAGTAGAGGTACTGCCAGGTGTGGCGTTCTTCGTGCTTGATCAAGTCGGGATACGTGCCCAACATCTGCTCCCAGCTGGTGCTCGTGGTGAGTACATTGCCGATTGTGAATGCGCCAGCGACGGGAAAGTTGAAGCGGTAGCCCTCACCGAGGTACAGACCGCGTGGGCCGCGCTTGATGCTGGCCCTGCCGAGCTTGGCTACTGCCAGCCCGACGATGGTGCTGACATTGACGTAGTTGCCGACGAAGCGAAACCACTGCCACCCGGTCGTCGGCCCGCTAGGTTCCACGGTCTCAATCCTGGCAGCGCCCCACCCTGTGCTGCTTCACGGCCCGCTAGCCTTCAGCGGCCCGCTGTCGGCGCTCATCTGCCGGCCTGAACGGATCGGCGGCCAGCCGCACCAAGGTTGCCCACGCTGTGCATGGCATGAACGCCATGTACAGCGTCGACATCCCACGCAGCGTGGGATGCTGGCGGTCCCGGGAGCAGCTGCCAAGCAGGTGATCAGGGCGCAGTCACGACCGCTTATCTCAAGGGCCGGATGGACTTCCCAGGATGCGGACCACCAGTTCATCAAATCACACGCCACCTCTAGGCTGAGCCGTGTTCATCCAGAGGGGACGAGGGAACGGCCCGATGACTCCCCGGCAACCGGCTGACCGATCAGACACGGTGCCAACTCCGACTCGGTCGAAAGCCGGCTGAGAAAGATGAAAAAGGACTGATCATGACTGCGGTGGTCGACACCGATCCAGCTTCCGCCCCCGGCGTCCGGACAGGCGCCTTCGGAAACGCGAAGCACCTGGCCTGTCGCGAATGCGGAGCGATCACAGCGCTCGGACCTTTCTACGCCTGTACCGAGTGCTTCGGTCCGCTCGAGGTCGGCTATGAGTTTCCGACCATCACCCGCGAACGGATCGAGGCGGGCCCGCGGAGCATCTGGCGATATGCCCCGCTCTTGCCGGTCCCAGCCGAAATCGCCACCTTCCGCTCTACCGATCCCGGGTTCACCCGGCTGGTCGATGCCCGCCATCTTGCCGATGATCTTGGTCTGAAACAGCTCTGGGTCAAGGACGACTCGGGCAATCCCACGCATTCCTTCAAAGACCGCGTTGTCGCCGTCGCCCTTTCGGCGGCCCGCGAGCTGGGGCTTGAGGTTCTGGCTTGCCCTTCCACCGGCAACCTCGCCAATGCTGTTGCCGCCGCCGCTGCCCGGGCAGGCATCAAGTCGGTTGTCCTGGTACCTGCCAATCTCGAGCGGCAGAAAATCTTGGCTTCCGCCGTCTATGACACGACCCTGATTGCGATCGAGGGCAGCTACGACGACGTCAACAAGCTCGCCACCGAGATTGCCGCTGAAGAAGAGGGTTGGGCCTTCGTCAACGTCAACGTCAGGCCCTATTACGCCGAGGGCTCGAAGACTCTGGGGTATGAGATCGCCGAGCAGTTGGGCTGGCGGATTCCCGACCAAGTCGTGGTCCCCATCGCTTCCGGCGCACAGCTGACCAAGATCGACAAAGGCTTTCGCGAACTGATCAAGCTCGGTCTGGTGGAGGACAAGCCATTCGTGATCTTCGGCGCACAGGCGACCGGCTGCTCACCGGTAGCTCAGGCGTACCGCGCCGGTCTGGATTTTGTGGCACCGGTGAAGCCGGACACCATCGCCAAGTCCCTGGCCATCGGCAACCCGGCGGACGGGCCGTATGTGCTGGATGTGGTGCGGCGTACCGGCGGTGTGGTCGCCGATGTCGACGATGACACTCTGGCTGCGAGTATTCAGCGCCTGGCGCGTACCGAAGGCATCTTTGCAGAGACGGCCGGCGGAGTCACGGTCGGCGTCACGGCCAAACTACTGTCCGATGGCGTGCTCGACCCTGAGGCGGAAACCGTGGTAATCAATTCCGGTGACGGCCTGAAGACGCTTGATGCGATCTCCGACCGCGTCGGGCCGAAGATCACGATTCCGCCGCGTTACGACGCATTCACCGACTTCTGGAAGGGTTCCAATTCATGAGTGCCACCGTTCGCATTCCCACGATCTTGCGCACCTACACCGGGGGTGCGGGAGAGGTGACGGCTGACGGCAGCACCTTGTCTGAGGTTCTGGACTCTTTGGAGGGCAATCATCCAGGGATCCGGGCGCGGATCCTGGACGACTCCGGCGCGCTGCGCCGCTTCGTCAATGTCTACGTCGGCGACGACGATGTGCGTTTCATCGGCGGTCTGGACGCTCAGGTCGCTGAGGGGACCAAGATCTCGATCATTCCGGCCGTTGCGGGTGGGGCCGCGAGCTAGCCGTTCGGCGATTTACCGGAAGAAGTCGAAGTTGAATGTCTCGACTGAGGTCGTGGAGGGTATGAAGTTGCCCAAGTAGCCCAGCTATGAAGCAGCTGAGTAGCCAGTGCCGATCCACGGGCCTGACCGGGAGTTGATTTCATGACCGTCGCACCCCAATCTCGCAATCGTTATCTTGACCGCCCTTCGCCCAGCAGCCTCGCCGATGTCCTCGACACGATCTTGGACAAAGGCTTGGTCATCGATATTTACGTTCGGGTGTCCCTGGTGGGCATCGAACTGCTCACGATAGATGCACGCATCGTTATTGCCAGTGTGGACACCTACCTGCGTTTCGCCGAGGCTGTGAACCGGCTTGATCTGACACAGGATGGGTCCAAAGGACTTCCCGAGCTTGTCGAGGACATGACATAGGGGGTTCCCGCGCAAGACTGAAGCGCAATTGAGGCAGTGAAGGAAAGTGCTAGCTGTCGAGCTTCGCGGACAGGCCCTGTGTTCATCATTTGGCTAAGAAAGGCCAACCAAGTTCGCCGACAGGGTACGCCGAAGCCGCTGTCCGCGTACAGCGTCAGGCTAGATGGTGGTTGCCCGCCCCGCCGCCGTACTCTGGGACGGCAGATGGGTGCTGAGCAGCTAGGCCAGCGCTGAGCAGCTAACTCAACAGGGAGGTAGCCCTTGTCGGGAAGTAGCCGCGCGGCCAAGGAGCTCACCGTCATGATGACCGATGTCGTCCGCTCGACCGCGCTGCGGCGGGCCCGCGGTGATCGGGACGCTGACGACATTCTGGGGTTGCAGGCTGCGATCGTGCAGGACGAGGTCAGAGAATTCGGCGGCCGCGTGCACAAGTCCTTGGGCGATGGCTTTCTGATCTCCTTCCCGAGCACCGTGGCAGCGGTCCGTGCCGCCGCCGCCATCCAGAGTGCCTTGCACGAGCACAATACCGGCGATCCCCAGCACGCCGTTGAGATCCGTATCGGCATCCACATCGGCCAGGTCACCGAGCGCGACGGCGACCTCTATGGGGAGGCGGTGCATGCTACGTCGCGAGTGATGGCTGAGGGGATCGGCGGGCAGATCCTGACCTCCGAACAGGTGCGCAAGCATGCTGAGCCGCAGGTGGACTTTTCCTTTCTCGACTCGGGGCTTTTCTGGCTCCGAGGATTGCCGGAGCGCTGGCGGCTGTACGAGGTGTCCTGGAGCAACACGTCATCGGGCGCCCAGTCAAGTGCTGTGCCTGCGCGGTTCACGCCCTTCGTCGCGCGGGACGCCGAGCGGGCCAGCCTCCGCCGGCTGGTCGATGACGCGCTGGTGGGGCACGGCGGTTTGGCGCTGGTGGTCGGGGAGCCAGGCGTCGGCAAGTCACGGCTGGTGGCTGAGATCGGAGAAGAGGCGCAGGCGCATGGGATGCGAGTGCTCACCGGACACTGCGTCGAGATGAGCGGAGCCGCGCCGTACCTGCCCTATGTCGAGATCATCGAGCAGGCGATCAGCAATCCGCGCAGCCCGCTGGCGCTGCGGGAGGCACTTGGCGATGTGGCCGCGGAGATCGCCCGTATCGCGCCGGCGCTGCGACGTGTCTTCCCGGATATCCCACCACCCATCGAGCTGCCGGTGGAGCTGGCACGCCGGTATGTGTGGAACAGTCTCAGCGAGTTCGTGGGCCGCGCCGCGCAAGGCCAGCCGCTGCTGCTGGTGTTGGAGGACCTGCATTGGGCCGACGAGTCAACTCTGCTGCTGACCGAGTACCTGGCCCCACTCCTACCCGAGATGCCGGTGTTAGTGCTCGCAACCTGCAGAGAAATCGAAATGGACCTCCACCCTTCGCTGTCCCGCGTTGTCGGCCAGCTCGGGCGCCGGCGCCTGGTGGACCGGGTGACCCTGCGCCGGCTGTCCTTCGACGGTGTTCGCGGGATGCTGCGGGCTCTGGCGGGCGAACCGGTGCCGGAACAATTGGTACGGGTGATCTACCGCGAGACCGAGGGCAACCCGTTCTTCGTGGAGGAGGTTTACCTGCACCTTGTCGAGTCCGGCGTGCTGCTTGACGAGCACGGCACGGTGCGTCCTGACCTCCGGCTGGACGAGGTGTCGGTGCCAGAGAGCATTCGGCTGGTGCTGGGGCAACGGCTGGACCGCCTGACCACGGCTACCCGCGAGGTGCTGGTCGCGGCCGCCGTGACCGGCAGGGTCTTTGGCTCAGACCTCGTCGGCGATGTGGCTGGTGCTGGGCAGGACCAGCTTGTCGAAGCGCTCGATGAAGCGGAGCAGGCCCGTCTCGTACTGCCGGGCAAGGTCCCTGGGGAACTGCTGTTCAGCCATGAGCTCATCCGTCAGACGCTGCTGTCCGGCATCGCAGCGGTGAAACGTGAGCGGTTACACCTACTGGCGGCCAAGGCAATCTCGCGCCGTTACTCAGACAACCTCGAGCCACACGCCGGCGATCTCGCCTACCACCTGTCCAATGCCGGAGGCGCCGGGGATAGGGACAGCCTGGTTCACTACCTGAGGATCGCGGGTGAGCGAGCGTTCGACGCTGCTGCGTTCGACGACGCGATTGGCTACTTCGAGAAGGCGCTGTCGCTGACGCCGAATGATGATCAGCTCGGTCGTGCGCAGCTTCTGGAGCGGCTGGCGATGGCACTACGTAGCGTCGGTCGCTGGCAAGACGCGCTGGGCACGATGAACGATGCCCTGGACCGCTACCAGGCGTTCGGACAGGTTCAGGCCATCGGTCGGTTGGGTTGGGCGATGGTGTACCAGCTTGTGTGGACGGCCCGGTTAATCGAGGGAGTGCAGGTTGGTCGGCGGACGCTGGCGGCACTCGGCAACACAGTCAGCGCCGACAGAGCTCGGCTGCTGTCAGCACTGGCGTTTGCGGTCAGCTTCAGCGGCGACTACGCCGCGGCGACGGCCACATTCAACCAGGCCCGTGCGCTTGCTGAGCGGGTGCGCGACGAGCGGGCAATGGCCGACGTGCTGCACATGCAGACCATCCACCATTTCGTCTATGGCGAGTTCGTGGAGGGAATCCGGGTCGGGCTGATGGCGGCGGAAACGTTCGAGCGGGAGAGTGCCCTGTGGGATCTCTGTAGTGTGCAGGCGTTCGTGATCTTTCAAGATGGCAATCTCGGCAGTCGCGAGCAGGCGACGAGCCTTGCCGACAAGACGCTGGGTCTCGCCGAGCGACTAGGCCACCTCGGCGCGGCGTTCATGGTGCTCTCCGACCGGATCCGCAACGCCGGGATGCTCGGTGACCTGCCGCAAGTGGAGGCGCTCGGTCCGCAGATCGTGGACATCGGCGAGCGAGCCGGACTGCCCTGGCGATACTTGGGCCACCTGTACCTCGGCCTGGCCGCGCACCGCCGAGGCAATGCGGAGCGCGCCGAGGCGCAGCTTCGAAATGCCGTCGAGCTGGAGCCGACGGGCGCCTTCGCGGGACAAAGCGCAGCGACGCTGGCGCGGCACCTCGCCTCCTACGGGCGTGCCGATGAGGTGATGGACCTCTTCGAGTCAGCTCGGTCGAAGCTGCCCAGCCTCGACCGGGTCAACGGCATCGGCTCGTGGAGCTGCCTGCTCAACTTCGTCGAGGCGTTCTACCTCTGTGGTCTGAACGAGCAGGCGGTGGCACTGTCTCCGCTTGTCGAAGGGGTACTCAAGCTCGACGAGAGATGGATCAGCTACGACGGCAGGCTAGCGAGGACCCGTGCCGGTCTCGCCGCCGTGACAGCTCGTCGATGGGAGGAAGCCGAACGCCACTTCGGCATCGCCCGCGAGGTCGCCGAGCGAATGGGCAATCGGGTCGAGCTGGCCGACCTATGCCGGGTACACGCCCGGATGCTGTTGGATCGCGGTAGCGTCGGCGACCACGAGCGTGCCGCCGAGATGCTGCAGGAGGCAGTGTCCGCTTACCGCACGTTTGGCATGCCTGGCTACGCCGCTGAGGCGGAACGCCTGCAAGCTCAGGCCAGGGTTTAGAAGTGCCGCCCGAGCTGGTGGCAATCTATCGTCCAGCTTTTCGGCGTCCCAGCCCCCAACCCACGCGTCGCATCTGACGATCAAAGACCGTGGATAAGGTGCCGCCGCTCGGACGCCGTAGTCTGAACAAGCAGGTTCGCTGCTCAGCAGCTAACACGGAGGCAGGCCTTGTCGGATCGCAGCCCTTCAGTCAAGGTGCTCACGATCATGATGACCGACATCGTCGGCTCAGCTGCGCTCCAGCGAGCCCGCGGTGACCGGGACGCTGACGACATTCTGAGGTTGCATGCCGGAATCGTGTCCGACCAGGTCGTGGCTTTCGGTGGCCACGTACGCAAGTCCCTGGGTGACGGGCTCCTCATCTCCTTCCCCTCCGCCGTGGCAGCCGTCCGCGCCGCTGCTGCTATCCAAGCGGCGTTGCAGAAGCACAACATCGCTGACCCGCAGCGGGCGGTCGAGATCCGCATCGGACTCCACACTGGCGAGGTTGCCGAGCAGGACGGCGATCTGTATGGGCAGGCTGTGCATGCCGCCGCGCGGGTAGTGGCCGTGGCGGTTGGCGGGCAGATTCTGGCCTCCGATGAGGTGCGCAAGCACGCCGAGCTGCAGGTGGATTGGTCCTTTCTCGACTCGGGGCTGTTCTGGCTGCGAGGATTCCCCGAACGCTGGCGGCTGTACGAAGTGTCGTGGAACCACACCTCAGCGGCCGCCCGGACCAGTACTATGCCAGCCCCGCTGGCGCCACTGGTGGACCGGTACGCAGAGCGGGCCATGTTGCACCAGCTCATCGGCGCGACCCTGGGTGGGCACGGCCGGTTAGCACTGGTCGCCGGCGAGCCAGGCGTCGGCAAGTCACGGCTGGCGGCCGAGATCGGCGACGAAGCTCAAGCGCGCGGGATGCGGATGCTGATCGGGCACTGTGTGCAGATGAGCGGCGCGCCGCCGTACCTGCCGTATGTCGAGATCATCGAGCAGGCGATCAGCAATCCGCGCAGCCCGCTGGCGCTGCGGGAGGCGCTTGGCGATGTGGCTGCCGAGATTGCCCGTATCGCGCCTGCGCTGCGACGTGTCTTCCCCGACATCCCGCCGCCAATCGAGCTGCCGGCAGAGCTTTCCCGCCGCTATGTGTGGAACAGCCTTAGTGAGTTCCTGCGCCGCGCCGCGCAAGGCCAGCCGCTGCTGCTGGTGTTGGAGGACCTGCATTGGGCCGACGAGTCAACACTGCTGCTGACCGAGTACCTGGCCCCACTACTGCCTGAGATGCCGGTGCTGGTGCTCGGAACATACCGCGACATAGAAGTGGATCTCCAGCACCCGCTGGCCCGCGTGATTGGCCAGCTGGGCAGCAGGGGCCTGGTCGAACAGCTGACTCTGCGCAGATTGTCCTACGACGGCCTACGGGCGATGCTGCAGGCTCTGGCAGGGCAGCCCGCGCCTGAGCAGCTGGCGCGGATGATCGACCGCGAGACCGACGGCAATCCCTTCTTCGTGGAGGAGGTCTACCTGCACCTCGTCGAGTCCGGCGTGCTGCTTGACGAGCATGGCCGGGTACGTCCTGATCTTCGCCTTGACGAGGGCTCGGTGCCGGAAAGCATCCGGCTGGTGCTGGGTCAACGGCTGGACCGTTTGGCGGTGTCCACACGCGACGTGCTGGTCGCGGCCGCCGTGTCGGGCAGGGCATTCGCCTCAGACCTCGTCGGCGATGTGGCCGGGGCTGACCAGGCCCTTCTGCTCGAGGCCTTCGATGAGGCCGAGCGAGCCCGGCTCGTCGCGCCCGGTAAGGACGCTGGCCAGCTGATGTTCAGCCACGAGTTGATCCGCCAGACACTGCTCTCCGGCGTCTCCGCGGTCAAACGTGAGCGGCTTCATCTAAGGGCGGCCGAGGCAATTTCACGCCGCTTCTCCGACGACCTCGAGGCTCACGCCGGGGATCTCGCCTACCACTTGTCCCGTGCCGGAGGCTTCGGCGACAGACCAAGCCTGGTGCACTACCTGAGGATTGCCGGCGAACGTGCCTACGATGCTGCCGCGTTCGACGACGCAGTCGGACATTTCGAGCACGCCCTCTCGCTCGTGCCAGCCGATGATCAGCTGGGTCATGTCCAGCTGCTGGAGCGGTTGGCGATGGCGCTCCGCAGCGTTGGTCGCTGGGGCGACGCGCTGGGCACGATGAACGATGCGTTGGACCGCTACCAAGCGCTCGGACAAGTTGAGGCCATCGGTCGGTTGGGTTGGGCCATGGTGTACCAGCTGGTTTGGACTGCCCGGCTTGTCGAGGGAGTGCAGGTTGGCCAGCGGACGCTGGCGGCACTCGGCAACACCGTGAGCGCGGACAAGGCACGCGTGCTGTCCGCACTCGGATGGGCGCTCAGCGTCAGCGGCGACTACGCCGCGGCTACGGCCACGTTCGACCAAGCCCGTGCACTTGCTGAGCAGATAGGCAATGAGCGGGCACTGGCGGACGTGTTGCACATGCAGACTCTCCACCATATGGCCTACGCCGAGTTCGCCGACGGAATTCGCATTGGCCTGCGCGCCGCCGAGGTGTTCGAGCGCGAGGGCGCGCTGTGGGGTCTCTGCAGCGTGCAGGCGTTCGTGATTTATCAGGACGGAACGCTCGGCAGTCGCGAGCAGGCGACGAGCCTCGCGGATAAGGCGCTGGGCATCGCCGAACGGTTAGGTCATGTCGGCGCGGCGTTCATGGTGCTCCTGGACCGGATCCGGGAGGCAGCGATGCTCGCCAACCTTCCGCTTGTGGAGGCGCTAGGTCCGCAAATTTTGGACATCGGCGAGCGGGGTGGGCTTCCATGGCGCTACGTGGGCTACATCTACCTTGGTCTGGCCGCCCACTGGCGAGGCAATGCCGAACGTGCCGAGGCCGAGCTCCGCAACGCCGTTGAGCTGGAGCCGCCGGGTGCGATAGGCGGCCAGAGCGTTTCGCTACT
>Ga0126305_10001068_pt1 | contig 12062 bp, 8 predicted proteins | sample Plot26_FD_92536 | JGI IMG/M metagenome (GOLD analysis project Ga0126305, IMG submission 92536) | Serpentine soil microbial communities from UC McLaughlin Reserve, CA, USA - Plot26 | ecosystem: Environmental > Terrestrial > Soil > Grasslands | place: USA: UC McLaughlin Reserve, Lake County... | reverse complement strand
TTCACACAATCAATCTTTACTCCAGCTTTTTCAATCCCTTGATTTTTTAACCCTACAGGGAATTACCGCGGCCAGTGTGAGTTCCCATTTTCACGCCATGTGCAATGGAGCCAACCTTGCTTATAAAAAAGAAGCATTTGAAAATGTAAATGGCTTCGAAGAGATAGACAAGGTAGCCACCGGTGACGATATGCTATTGATGCATAAGATTGGAAAAAAATATCCCGGAAAAATGTTTTACCTAAAAAACAAAGAAGCTATTACCATTACACAGCCAATGCTTTCATGGAAAGAATTTTTTATGCAAAGAAAAAGATGGGCAAGTAAGACCTTAGTTTACGAAGATTATAAAATTGTAGCAGTACTGGTTTTTGTCTATTTGCTTAATTGCTTGTTCATTGCTTTGATCGTGGCTTCACTTTTTAATAATTTATATTGGTGGTTTGTTCTTGGCTTTTGGATAACAAAAACCATCATTGAATTGCCGTTTGTTACCAGTGTGGCTAAATTTTATCAAGAACAGAGAATCGTAAAATTTTTGTTCGTTTTTCAACCACTTCATATTATCTATACTGTCTTTGTCGGCCTCACAAGCCAGTTTGGCAAATACGAGTGGAAAGGAAGAAAAACAAAATAGATTTATCTTTCTCAAATGAATGAACAATCATTATCATTCCGGCACGCTGCATGGCGACGTTTGAAAAAAAACAAAGGAGCAATGGCCGGCCTGTTCATGATCGTTCTTTCAATTGTTGTGGCCATCTTTTGTTATTTACTTGCTCCCGATCCCTCACCCTTTGCTAACAGAATCATTCTGGAAATTGGCGGAGAAAAGCCTGGTTATACACAAAACTTTCTGCTGGTAAAAAAAATGGAACCTCAGTCCGAAGGTTTGCTCTCCGGAATCTTTTCAGGCAAGAGAGATCAATTCGATTATATCCCTATCGTTTCCTATCAACAAACTGGTGATAGCATCATAGCAGAAAAATACATTGATGAAGGATTTACTGAACCAATTGTTTATAACAAAAAATCACTGGCTGCGCAACCCGTTAAAACAAAACAATTTGTTCTTGGAACTGATAAATATGGCCGTGATATTTTAAGCCGCTTGATTGTAGGAACAAGGGTTAGTTTAAGTGTGGGCATTATTACCGTTTTTATTTCACTCACCATAGGAATTATTCTTGGAGCAATTGCGGGTTATTTTAAAGGAAGGGCTGACAACATTATCATGTGGTTGATTAACGTTATTTGGAGTATACCAACACTGTTATTGGTTTTTGCTATTACTCTTTTATTGGGAAAGGGGTTCTGGCAGGTATTTATTGCAGTTGGGCTGACCATGTGGGTAAATGTCGCCAGGCTCGTTCGCGGGCAGGTAATAGCTACAAAGGAATTACAGTATGTAGAAGCAGGAAAAGTTTTAGGTTTTTCCGATTTCAGAATCATTACCTACCATATTCTGCCAAATATCTTTGGCCCGGTAATGGTGATTGCAGCTTCCAATTTTGCATCGGCAATTGTTATAGAAGCGGGACTTAGTTTTTTAGGAGTCGGTGTTCAACCCCCTCAGCCAAGCTGGGGTTTAATGATAAAGGAGAATTATAATTTTATAATCACGCAAAACCCGATGTTGGCACTGGCTCCAGGCTTTGCCATTATGTTATTGGTTCTTGCTTTTAACTTATTGGGAAATGGATTAAGGGATGCGCTGAATGTGCGTGGGAAGATCTGACTTTTCCCGTCGGGTTTTACTATCAGCAATGACAAGAGCAGCCAGGCACAGATAAAAAACACTGCCTACTTTATCCGTTTCAATCATATCGCTCAAAAAATTGACCACACATTGCATCACCAGTATAGACGCTATTGAGGCCGAAACTACTTTCCAAAACTTTTCATTCGTACTAAAATATATTTTCTGTGTATAATAAAACATGACAGTAATTAAGATAACAAATAACAGACATCCTATAATACCCTGCTCAATAAGTATGAGAAGAAAATAGTTATGAACTGTTGATTTTTCAGGATTCTTACTAACATATGTCTTAAACGCAGGCAATGTATAGCTCTTGTATTGAGAATAAAAAGTTGAGGGACCAAATCCAGTTTGCCATTTGTCCTTAACCATCCGTATGCCGGCGATCCAACGGTAAATTCTTTCCGCATTGGACAGGTCTTTAAGTTGGTAAGTGGCAACAATGTGTTCTTCAAAATTTGAATGATAAATCGTGGACTTATAATCATTGGAAAATTTCATAAAACGATCACTGGTTTTAAGCCAGAATACACCAACAACAATAACCACCAGGAAAAAAACAAAACTGAAAACCAACAACCGTTTATAAAGCAGCCAATAAGCCAAAACCCCTCCCAGCAATGCCAGCCACGCACCTCTGGCATATGAAAAGTATATCGCCAGTAAGATACCGGCCAAAATAAAATAAAGGATCCATTTTAGTCTTTTGGAACCCGATAGCTGGATCACGCCCACTAATAAAGGAACCATAAAAATTAAAAGCGATGAATAGTTTACATGATTCCGGAAGAAAGGCCGCACTGATTCATTGACTTTTTCAAATGACCAGTCATTAACTCCCTGTTTGATTACTACAATGGTCGTAATTACTAGCATAGAACATAAAAACAATAACACAGACTTTTTTAACAAGTTTATGTCCTGGAACAGAATAACTGGCAAAACAAAAAAGGCCAGCAAATACCAGCCCTTTGCCAGTAAATACTTGACCGATAAAATAAAATCAGTTGAAGTAATCATGGTAATACAAATCCATAAAAACTGCAGGATAATGATTACCGATAAAACATGCATTGGTTTTACTTGAATTGCTTTCCGGTGGTGTATCAAATAAATTAATACAGACAAACTTGCTACCAACATGAGTGGCTCATCCGGTAAATCGGTTGCAAGTGTACGGTTAAAACTAATTTCAAAGGACCAGGGAATTGATATGATCAATAAATAAAAAAGATACCGGGGATATTGGATTAAAAATAAAACCACCAGTACTACAAGTGAAATCGCCAAAAAAAGAATCTCCTGGGAATAGGCATATAATGCCGATGCAAAAAATAAAATTGCAGAAAAGATCCAGACAAATATCCTATTGGAAATACTCATCAAAGCGAATAATTTCTCCTTTCAATAAATAAGGCGGTTAAATAAGAAGATAGTAGTGCGGCAAAAAAAGTAAGCAACACGGTTATCAAAACCTTTGGTTTGTCAGGCCACAATGGTGCACGTGCATTTTCTACAATCAGAAGAACGGGCGAATTGGCATTAATGGCCAATTGATATTCGCTCCGCATTTTGTCCAATTGTTGTAACTGGCTGGTTAAAGATAAAATTTTTGATTTCATCATTTCGTTTCCCGCAGAAGCAAATGCTTTATTTGTTTGTTCGTGAAGGCTGTCAGTTAATTGTATATATTCCGTTTGTTTCAATATATACTGGTCATTAATTTTTTCAAGCGTCGAAATTGCAATTTGAGCTTGAAGGTGCTGGTGAAGTTCCTGTAGTTTTTGCATTAGAAAGTTGGCAAGTTCTGCCGACTTATTCCTATCATGATCCCACGTTTTTATTTTCAACTCTCCATAAGCACTATGTTCGATTCTTGTATTTTTTTTCAGGCGCATTGCTGCTTTATACATGCCTTCCCCTGCATTTTTTATCAAATAATAACCACTCAAATTAAATTTCTCGGATGCAGCTATATAAAGAGTATCCAATTTAGCGGTTCCTTCTATACGATCTAATTCATCTGGCAAACCGAAATCAGAATAAAGAGCTTCTATATTGGAATTGAACATCCTTGCTTTATCGGCAGTAACACTGTTAACCGGCAGCGCAGTTGCTACCGACAAATATTTTTTGGGACTAAGAAGCGAAAATATCAATGCAAGTATTGTAGCTAAAATTGTAATCGATATAATCAACTTCCATCGCTTTGTTAAAACCAGTAATAAATCAGGCATGGCGGTATATTAACGAGGTGAAACAAAAAATTTCTTGAAAATACTCAGTTGAGTAAATAAGAACAGGAGACTTACAAAAACAGCTATTCCTAAAATAATCCAGACATTTATCAGGGCATCTTTGCCAAAATAAAAAAATAGACTTAATAGCATTGCAAATAGAAAATACATGAAGATAGATTTCCTATTCAAAGAAAGATCCAATGCATTTGTCGACAAAATAAGTGTTGCAATGCCGCAAAAATATTGGCTTACCAGGGCAGCGATACAACAACCCAAAGCACCTTCATAAGAAATTAATACAACGTTCAAAAAAATGTTCAATAGTACCGATGCAACAAGGATAAATATAAATTGGTTAAACCTGGCTAATCCTGTAAGTACCGAGCCATACACATGAACTAAACAATAACCCGGAAAGGAAGCTATACAAAGTTGAATGACCAAAGAATTATAATTGGAATTTGAATAGTATAATACTTGATTTATCCACGAAGCAAACATTATTACAAATGACACTACCCCCAAAGCAGCAAACATCAACAAATGTCTTGTATTAAGTACTGCATCTTCTAAAGATCTTTTGTCTTTTTGGTTTCTCGCAACAAAAGCCACCAAAAAAGACGAGGCCAGGTACCCTACCATATTGCCCGCTTCCAGAAGCCGGTAAGCAGAAGCGTAAATTCCTGCTTCCATCGCACCATTTGGATGAATCCTCTCCAATAAAAATCCATCAAGCCTGTAATGAACGGACATTAACAGGATAATCAATGCAAATGGCAATACCTGTTTTACTATGTTTTCAATTTTTTCTTTTGTAGCTCTTGCAATCAACTTTTTCTTTAGAATAAATACAAAAGAAAAAAGAACGGCTATTGCTGTGCAGCCACTTTGTATTTGCAAAAAAAGGAGCAAAGAAATTTTTCCCAAAAAAGAAGTATACAGAATACTACCACAGAAGAGAATCATCAATGTTTTATCAATAACAGATAGCAAGGCATCTGTTACAAAGTATTGATTTGCGGAAATCACGTTTCTGAAAAAAATTAGTAAAGAGGCTAAACACTGAATCACTAGTACATACAACAAAATACTCCAATCAGAAATATGTGTGAGCCATCCAACAAAAGAAAATACAACAAAGTAAATCATCAAAAGGACTGCTTTTATCCGCAGTAGCTGAACCACATTAACCGGTTTACCATCGGCCATTCTTTGGTTAAGCATATTGCTAATTCCTATGTCGGATAAAAAGAATAAAACGTAAGAAAGATTGAGGATGGAGAAATATCTTCCATATGCTTCATATCCGAGTGTTGTTTGCACCTTGCGATCGATAAGGAATAACCACACAGGCTTCACCAGGATGTTCAGAATAAGTAACCAGGAAAGTCCTTTGAAAAAGCGGATGGATTTCATGTTAATTTGCGATAACACTCACACTGCGGTTCAAACTTTCTTCCAGGGAAATAAATGTTTCTGTTCTCTCAATCCCTTTTATTTTTTGCAATTCGTCATGTAATATAGCACGAAGTTGAGCAATATCCTTACACACAACTTCCGCAAAAATGCTGTAATTGCCGGTGGTATAATTCATACGAACGATCTCCGGAATTTTCCGCAGGTCTTTGGCTACATTATCATACAATGAACTTTTTTCAAGATAGATTCCAATGAAAGCAATGACATCATAACCAAGTTTTTTTAAATCTACCTGGAATTTGGTTCCGGTAATAATGCCATTATCCTGCAATTTTTTTATCCGCACGTGAATGGTGCCTGCCGACACAAACAAGTTCTTTCCCATTTCAGCGTACGAAATATTGGCATCGTGCATTAATTGCTGGATAATCTTCAGATCCAATTTGTCAATATTTAAATCTGTGGTCATTTTATCGATCTATTTTTAAATTTTTCTAATAATGTTCTAAATTATTGAATGAAATCTAAATTTTACAAAGTTTGATTAAAAATTATCAAAGCTTCCTATTTTTGATCTATCAAAGTTCTTTTAAGCAATGCAAAATGAGAAACTCACTTTGGTAACAGCTTTTTCATTTTGCATTTATACTGTGGGGTGATGAAACCTAGGCAGACATGCCCTCTTGTCTCGGGGGTGGGGATAACAGAATAAACTCAGCATAGAGCCGACGTTACTCAGGTAAGGCCGACCAGGGTTGACCACTAATCTTTGTGCTGGCGCTAACTGCCCCGTGGAGGTTCGACTCCTCCCCCTACAGCATTTTTCATGTGTTATATTCAGCCTCGTACTACTTCTCTCCTTAGGGTACGGGGCTTTTTTTATCCAGTAATTGAAAATTATTCTGTCTATTAAAAAAGGCTGTAAGCAAGTATTAAAATCCCTTTGGAACAAAACTATTGTTCTTCCTGTTGACGTCTGGTAGTTTTTTGTCAGGGTCAAGAGTTACTTCAGTCACTTTAGTTGTAGAAGGAACTTTAAACGTCCAAACCGGTCCACGCTGCCAAACTTCTACAGGGAGATCGACACGATGTTGTTTACCATTTTCTTCTTTGACCAACACCGTTACAGGCATTACCATTTGGTCGAGGTTTTCTAAAGTAATGTCCGAACCATTTTTGGGATTATTATCATCGTAAACTACACTTGATACCTTTTGATCGAGCCGCCAATTGTTGAAAACCCATTCTCTCCAAAACCAACTCAGATCTTCACCCGAAACATTTTCTATAGTATGAAAGAAATCCCACGGACTCGGATGTTTGAATGCCCAGCGACGGATGTACTCTCTAAATGCTGCATCAAAACGTTCAGGTCCAAGAACTCCATCACGCAAAACGTATAGCATAGCAGCAGGTTTATCATAAGCAGCTACCCCCAGGTTGAACTGCTGGATAACTTCCGGTATCGTCATCAGTGGATCAGTGTTTCGTTGAAACAATTCATCCGTCATTTCCCCGGCCGATTGAGGAAACGTATTAAATTCTCCCTTATTAAATTCTCTTGTTGAAAAAATATTAATGAACGTGTTGAAGCCTTCATCCATCCATGCATATTTTCTTTCATTGCTTCCAACAATCATCGGGAACCAGGTATGACCAAATTCATGATCAGTAACTCCCCACAAACCGTTACCAGCACTTTCATGGCTGCAAAAAACAATGCCTGGATATTCCATTCCACCTACCACACCAGCCACGTTCACTGCTGCCGGGTAAGGAAATTCAAACCATTTATTTGAATAATGTTCGATTGAGGCCTTTACCATTTCTGTGCTTCGTTGCCATCCATCTTTTTTAATACTTTCCACGGGATACACACTCATGGCCAAGGATTTTTTCCCACTTGGCAAATTGATCCTTGAAGCGTCCCAAACAAATGCTTTTGATGCAGCCCAGGCTACGTCCCTTGTATTTTGAAGTTTAAATCGCCATGTGATGTTTCCGCCTGATGGTCTTGATTTCGGATCTTTTATTTCGTCGGCAGATCGAATAACAACTGTTTTATCGCTATTTCTTGCAGTAGAAATTCGTGAAATTTGCGTCGCGGTCAAAACATCTTTTTCATTTTGAAGTTCGCCAGAACCAACGACAATTAAATTTGACGGAACCGTAACCGAATATTCAATGTCTCCATATTCCAAATAAAACTCTCCGGCTCCTAAATAAGGTAACGTGTTCCAACCCTGAATATCATCATACACAGCCATTCGGGGAAACCATTGTGCTACCTCATAAATCCAACCATTTTTTGTATTCAATCTTCCCATTCTGTCGGTTCCATATTCCGGAATTGTAAATTGATAAGCGATATTAATTTTTATTTTATTTCCCGATGATTTCAGCGGCTGCTGTAACCAAACCTGCATCCTGGTGTCAGTAGTAGTGTGTTGGGGAGGGTATTTCTGTGCACCATCATCAACTGATACTGATTTTATCACATCGCCCTGTGTGAAACTTTCATTAGCCCAACGGCCACCTGTTTGGGTAGTTGTTGCAGAAGCACGGGATTCTTGTTTATAAATATTTTGATCGAGCTGTAACCATAAAAATCTTAAGTTATCAGGAGAATTATTTGTGTAGTTAATTTCAACCGAACCACTTACTGTGTGACTTGCTGTGTCTAATGTGCACGCAATTTTATAATCTGCACGGTTCTGCCAGTATTTGGGCCCCGGTTCGCCGCTTGCGCTTCTATATTCGTTCGCTGAAACCGGGTAAAATTGCGGATCAAAAGCTTTTCTCTGATCATATTTTGATTGGGTAAAACCAATTATCCACAGACAATTAGCCAAAAGGATTAAAAATATTTTTTTCATTTTACAAATTATCTGAAAATGGGATTATGAAAATTGTTGAATAATTAAAAGAGTGTGAATTAAGCAAACATTTGCTCGGCAAGCCTGATGCTTTCTGGTTTTCCTACATCTATTAATCTCTCACCAGTATGATCGTACGCTGCGATTTTGTTTTGAGGAGCCAGTTCCAAGTAGGCATCAATTAAAGAAAATTTTCCCCGAAGGGTGATTAGGTCCAATGCTTCAGGTTGAAAAATAGCGAGTCCGCTATATGCTTTTTCAAAAATATCTTTGGCCTGAATAACAATTTTTTCTTGACCAGTATTTTTATTTCTCCATCCAATCAACCGATTGTATTTATTAAATAGCAGGTATCGGGATGTTTCACGCTCACTAACAGCAACCGTTATTAATGCATTTTCCTGTTGATGGTGTGCTAAAAAATGTTTTAGATTAAGCTCGGTAAGAATGTCCACATTCAAGGTTAGAATTGTGTCCCTGAAAAGTAAATGTTTTGCTTTAAGCAAGCCGCCCCCAGTTTCCAAAAGCTCATCGCTCTCATCGCTTATTGTGACCGAACTTCCCCACCCTTCATTTTTTTCAATAACATCAATTATTTGTTCGGGAAAATGATGAACATTAACCACAACATCTGTAATATCGTAGGTCTGCAGATATTCGATATTCCGTTGCAACAAGGTTTTACCATTCACTTCGGCTAAAGCTTTGGGGTGTTTGTCAGTCCATGGTTTAAAACGAGTGCCAAGCCCTGCGGCAAACAATATAGCGATCAAGCTTCCTCCTTTTTCTGTAGTTTATTAATCCAGTTCTTTTGCTCTTGTTCCCGATGACACAATTCGATCTTCACTTTGTATTTGTTTCGCAAATGTCTTGCCAGTGCATCAGCCGCATACACGCTTCTGTGCTGCCCACCTGTACAACCAAAATTTACTGCCAGGCTATTGAACCCGCGTTTCACGTATTCTTCAACAGAAATATCAACCAGGTCATAAATGCTGTTTAAAAAGGTCTGCATCCTGGTTTGACGTTCCAGGAACTCAATTACTGGTTTATCTCTTCCATGATATTCTTTGTAGTCATCATAGCGACCCGGGTTTTCAATACCCCTGCAATCAAAAACAAATCCGCCGCCATTGCCACTGGCATCTTCCGGAATTCCCTGGCGGTAAGAAAAGCTGCAAATCTTAACAATTAAAGGTGTATCCACGTCTACTTGCATTGGACTGAAGCGTTGAATAATGTCATCATCAGTACAAATGGTCAACACCCGTTTAAATTCGGGAAGTACAATACCCAAGCTTTGATTTTCAAAAAACCATTTCAGATTTTTTAAAGCCAGCGGAATGCTTGTTAGAAATTGAGCCTTGCGTTCAAACAATCCACGGAAACCATAAGCGCCAAGAACCTGGAGCAATCGAATAAGTACATACCCATTAAACTGGCTCCTGAATACATCACGATCAATTGTGTTTTCAATAATTGATTCAAATGAATTCATGTAATCTTCAAGCAAATTTTCCTTCCAATCGTCTGGAAGGTTGGCGCGTGCCTGCCATATCATGCTGGCTACATCATATTGAGGGGCACCTTTCATGCCGCCCTGGAAGTCAATAAAGTGCACCTGCTCATCATCAGTCACTAAAATGTTCCTACTCTGGAAGTCGCGGAACATAAAATATTTGTATTCGGTATGAGTAAGATAGTTGCTTAGTGCTTCAAAATCGTCGATTAGTTTTTGTTTATCGTAAGGCCTTTGAAGCGCATCTAAAAAATAATATTTGAAATAAAGCAGGTCCGCCATAATTGCCTGTTTACCAAACTCCTCATTCGTTAAGCATTTTTTATAATTCAGTTCTTCATCGCCTATAACCTGTAACCTTGCCAGTTGGTTAAGGCTTTCCTTGAAAATAGTATATACTTCAGGTGTAAAGCCTTTCTGTTCAAGAATATTAAGTAGAGAAATGTTACCGAAGTCCTCCTGTAGGTAAATGGTTTTATTGTAACTAACGGCAAATATTTCAGGTACCTGGAGACGTTTTTTCCTGAAGTGATCCGCGAAGTAAATAAATGCTTCATTCTCGGAAACATTTAACCCATGGGTTGCAATGAATGTTTTTCCTTCTTCGTTATACAAACGAAAATACCGACGGTCGCTGCCAGATTGCGGCAATATGTCTACCTGCGCCGGTTCTTTTCCAGCCCAGCTTTTATACAATTGTGAAACAGCGTTAATCATTTCCTGCATAAAAACAAATGTAATTGATTAGTTAATGGGGTTAAACACACCAAAGCGAAAAATACTTGCAGGACGGCTTTGACCTAAATTTGCCCTACGATTGCCAATTTATGAGTTATCAACCGAAGAATAAGATCCGAATTGTTACCGCCGCTTCACTTTTTGATGGCCATGACGCTGCTATTAATATTATGCGCCGCATCTTACAAAGTAAAGGTGCAGAGATCATTCACCTTGGACACAACCGCAGTGTTCGTGAAATTGTAGAATGTGCAATTGAAGAAGATGTTCAGGGTATCGCAATTACTTCTTACCAGGGTGGCCATATGGAATTTTTTAAATACATGAAAGACCTGCTTGACGAAAATGGCTGCGGACATATAAAAATATTCGGCGGTGGTGGCGGAACCATTCTTCCACAGGAAATAAAAGAGCTTCATGATTACGGCATCACCAGGATTTATTCTCCTGATGATGGGCGCAAGATGGGACTCGAAGGGATGATTGAAGATGTTATCAAACAATGCGATTTCAGTCTAAATGGTAATGGCGAATATAAAAAACCGATGACCCTCGGTGAAATAAAAGATGTTCGCAAAGTAGCCAGGCTAATCACCAATGTCGAAAATGGAATTGAATTAAACGGGGAAATCAAAATCGAGAAAAAAATTCCGGTTTTGGGTATAACCGGCACAGGCGGAGCTGGAAAATCTTCTGTAACAGACGAAATTGTTCGTCGCTTTTTAAATGCTTTTGCCGATAAAACAATCGCGGTAGTTTCTGTAGACCCTTCCAAGAAAAAAACCGGCGGAGCGTTGCTAGGCGACCGTATTCGTATGAATTCCATTTCTTCACCACGAGCTTTTATGCGTTCACTGGCTACAAGAGAAAGCGACAAGGCTTTGAGTGAATATGTGCAGGAAGCCATTGACATATGCAAAACTGTTCAATTTGATTTTATCATTCTGGAAAGCGCAGGAGTTGGCCAAAGTGATGCTTCAATTTTAGATTATTGCGATGTAAGTATGTATGTGATGACGCCTGAGTATGGTGCAGCATCTCAACTGGAAAAGATCAACATGCTGGATTATGCGGATGTAGTAGCCATTAACAAATTTGACAAAGCTGGCGCATTGGACGCTTTGCATGATGTTCGAAAACAATACAAGCGTAACCACCAGTTTTGGAGTGCCAAAGACGAAGAACTACCCATTGTTGGAACCATTGCAGCACAATTCAATGATGGAGGAATTAATGAATTGTTTGAAAAGCTAATGGAAACCCTTGAAAAAAAATGCGGAATTCAGTTTGGTGAGATTGAACATCATGCACATTTCCAGAATACTACTACTAAATCACAGATCATACCGCCAAAACGAGTTCGTTATTTATCTGAAGTTTCTGAAAGCAATAGGAACTATGATAACTGGGTAAATGAGCAGGTGGCTGTTGCTTCAAAACTTTATCAAATAGACGGAGCCAAAGAAGCCATTGCTACAGCAAAATCCAGTATTTCATTGGAGATG
>Ga0126305_10001066_pt1 | contig 12069 bp, 9 predicted proteins | sample Plot26_FD_92536 | JGI IMG/M metagenome (GOLD analysis project Ga0126305, IMG submission 92536) | Serpentine soil microbial communities from UC McLaughlin Reserve, CA, USA - Plot26 | ecosystem: Environmental > Terrestrial > Soil > Grasslands | place: USA: UC McLaughlin Reserve, Lake County... | reverse complement strand
CGCGAGGCCCGCGAGCACGGGCATGTACCCGCGACCCTTAGGCCCTCTCGGAGCAGGGAAGGCGACGAACTCGTCCGGCCGTGTCCGCAGCGCGTTGACGAGCCGTGCCACGTGATCCCACGCGACCCAGACCTCGCCGCTCAGCAACGGATCCTGCATGAAGTTGTACGAAAGCGACTGCGGGTGGAGGTACCGCCATAGCGACTTCATGTACAGCCACCCCGAGACAGCAGCCTTGCTCCTGAACGTGGTCACGACGCCCTTGCTGAAGGACGGCATGAGGTAGCCCTGGAAGAATCGCGGGATCAGGCCGTTCGTGCCTGCGGGGAAGGCGACCCGCTTCTGCCCCGTCCGCGTCGCGATGTTCTTCGCCCACTGGTGGAACTGGCCGTACGTGAGGGAGTTGATCTTCGCGCCCTTGGGGAGATACGGAAGCGCCTTCCGGTTGGCGACCATGATGTACGTCGCCTGGATCCACGGGATGTAGAGCTGCTTGCTCGTCCCCATCTTCCCGAGCGCCAGCAGGTCCTTCGGGATGCCGGCCTTGCTCAGCTGCTTCGCAACCGGGGAGAGATCCCGGAGGTACTGCTGGATCACGAGATAGTCGCCGTGCAGGGCACCGAGGAGGCTGATCGTCCCTCTCCCGGTCTGCGCCTCGGCCTGCACCCGGTTGAAGAAGACCTGCGGCTGGCCGACGGGCGGCGTGATGTAGTCGACGTTCCCGTCGAACCCCTTCAGCAATGTGTTCCGGACCTGGGTGATCTCGCTGACCTGCGCCAGCTGGTTGGAGAAGAAGACGACATTCCCCGCATCCGCCGCGCTCTGTGGCTTGGCCGCAGGGGTAGCCGCGGCGCTGCCTCCGACGGTGCTCGCGAAGGCGAACGCCGCGGCGAGACCGGCAACTGCCGCGACTACGAGTCCAATTCTGCGCACGGTTCCTCCCTTTTGTCGTTGCGCCGAGCCTGCCCGGCGCCCAACGCGGTAAGCCGGACGGCCGCTGCCGCCAAGCCCCTCCTGCTTGCTCATGCGTTCACCCCTTCCTGGTCGCACTCGCCGCTGAGCAGGTCGAGCACGAGCGCCGCCGTCCAGGACAGCTGCTCGGTGCCCTGACCGCGGCCGGTCTGTGCGTTGTAGTGCTCCCAGAAGCCTTCGCGGCGCACGAGCTCGAGCAGCGCGTCGCGGATCTCCTCGGCCTCGTCCGTGAAGCCATAGCGGCGCAACCCCGCCTCGACGACCCAGTTGATCATCGGCCACACCGGCCCGCGCCAATACAGGGCGGGATCGAAATTCGCGTCACTCGGCGCGACGCTCGAAACCACTTTCCCGACTCCGTCGACCGCGACCGTGGAGGCCATCAGACGCGCCTTCAGCTGCCCTGCGCGGTCCCTGGTAGGGATGCCCGCAAAGAGCGGAGAAAAGGCGCCCGCAGTCTGGGCGCGCACTCGCTCATCCGCGCGGACGTCGTAGTCCCCGTAGCTTCCCTCGCCGTCGTCCCACAGCTTGGCATCGAGTCCCTCGGCGGTTCGCTCGGCCCAGGCTTCGAATGGCCCCGGATCGTCACCGAGGACGCGGGCTATCTCGGCGAGGTCGCGGTTCGCCTGGACGAGGAGCGAGTTGAACAGGACGTCGTGGACGACGAAGGGGCACTCGGCGCGGATCCGCTCCGACTCGTAGCCGCAGTCCCGGTAGAGCTTGACCAGGTACGCGTAGCGGTCGTACTCGGACGCGGTGGGCCGCTGGGCGGCGTCTACGAAGTCCAGGTCGACACGCTCGTAGTCCGGGATCGCGTCGCGCGCCGGCGAGATTCGGGCGAGCGCGTCGTCCCAGAGCGGTGAGTTGTCCATGCCTGACTCCCACGGGTGCCAAATCTCGACAAGACCGTCGTCGTCGCGCGTCCGCTCGCGGTAGAGGTACTCGTGCCAGGCGACCAGCCCGGGCATCAGCTCGCGCAGGAAGTCCTCTGCGCGATCTCCGTTGCCGGCGCATCGGTAGACGTGCCAGACGGCCGTCGCGTGGACCGGCGGCTGGACGATGCCGGAGGTCTTCGGGTGCTTCGGCGCGCGCGGCGAGCGCTGCGTTTGCCAGAACTCCGGGCCCGGAAAGTAGCGACCGTTGTCCGCAAAGCGAATGTGGGGCAGGAGCCCATCCGCCCACTGGCCTGCGAAGAGCCAGCGCAGCTCGGCTTGCGCCCGTGCCTGGTTCCACCCCGCGTACCCGATTGCGATGCAGGCGGAATCCCAGCTCCACTGGTGTGGATAGAGGCGGGCGGAGGCGCGGGTGGCGTGGCCCATCCAGTTGGCATCGAGCACAGCCATAGCTCGCCCGGCGAGACCTGCGTCCGTCCCGGCGGCGCGCCGCTCAGCTTTCACGTGCTGAGGAATCGTTCGCGCTCTCCGGGGCCATTTTGTCATGCCCGAATATCAAATCGCTACGAGTGAGTCAATAGACGCCCGCTGCGGCGGGAGTCACGTGGTTACTGTCGCTCGGCAGGGCGCCGTCGCTGCGCCGTGAGCCCGTCCGAGGCCGTCCCGAGTCCCAGGCACCTGCTGGCGAGACCGGACTTCCGGCGCGTCTACTTCGCAGGCGCGATCGGGCAGCTCGGCCGATGCATTCCAATTCGTTGCGGTGCTCTGGTATGCCGTCGTGCTCACGCACGCGGTCACGGCAGACCGTCACCGTGGCATCGCGCCGCTCTACGCGTTCGTCGAGCCGAGCGTCATGTTCTTCCTCGGTGGCGCGGCCGTGTTCGTCTGCGCGCTGGTGGCGGCCGCCCTGGTCGATCTCGCGACGCGGCGTTACCGTGCCGCCGCGGCGGCGGTCTGACGAGCGCGTGCCGGGCTCGCACCGTCCTCCACGGGCAACCCGGTGATCGCGCTGATCAGCTCAGCGGTCCGCCGCGCGGCCGCGGCTGGGCCGAGCCGGCCCGTCAACACCGCCTCGAGCATCGCCTGAAGCTGAGCCGAGACCCGGGGATAAAGCGGCGTGGCCGGCCTGATGACTGCGCGCTCGACCAGGTCGGCGGTTTGTGCCAGGAAGCCGAGATCGGGTGCGGCGAGGGCGATCGCGGAGCGGCGCGCAGGGATGCGGCCCGTCGTACGCGCGATCGCAGCCAGAGACTCGGGAGCGAGCGCGTGCTCGAGAAGCCGCATGGCGAGACCCGGTTGCGGCGCCTGGCGGAAGATGCCGTAGCTCATCGTGCCCGCCACGCTCGCGGGGTCGCCGTCCGGGCCGGCGGGCACAGGCATGAAGCCGACGTGATCCCACAACTCGCTGAGCGGCACCCCGAGTGCGTCGGACACCGTGCGCGCCTCGTAACTGCCGCCGAAGCTGATCGCGGCCCTTCCCTCCGCCAGCAGCCGGATGGGCCGCGTCCACTCGTAGCTCAGGACTTCGCGGGACATCAACCCCTCGTCGACGAGGCTTCGCAAGAAGCGCAGCGCCTGCGTCGTCGCTCGCGAATCGAGCGTGACGGCGCCGTTCTTGAGCACCTGGGCGCCGTTCGAGGCCAGGAAGGCGATCAGGCAGTAGGCGGTCGTCTCGCCACCCTTCGAGCCACCCGTCATCACGATCGGGTGGGCAACGCCGTGGCGGGCTGCCGCCCTGGCGACGGCGCGCAGCTCGGCCCACGTGGCCGGCGGGTCCATCCCAAGCGCCTCGAGCTCCCGGCGTCGATACCAGAGGCCGGCGACGTTGGCGAGCGGCGACACCCCGTAGGTCCGTCCCTCGTAGCGGTTCGTCGCGACGAGCGGTTGCAGGAAGTCGTGCATCGACGTCCGCCGGACCCACGCTTCGTCGAGATCCTCGAGGCTGTGCAGGAAGCCGTCCACGGCGAACTCCGGGATCCAGACCGAGTCGAGGATCGCGAGATCGGGCGCCTGCCCGTCCGCGACCGCGTGGGTCAGCGCCTGATGGAGCGACGGAAGCGGAACCGTCACCAGGTTGACCTGGATGTCGTCTGGAGCGGCGTCGCTGATCAGCGGTCCCCAGGGACCCTCCGAGACGATGATGCGCACTTCGGGCTGGTCGGGACGGCGGCGCAGCCAGTGCGGGTTGACGAACGTCCCGCGGCGCCGGTGGCGCAGGATGACGCCTTCGTCGGCGAGCTCCGAGAGCGCGCGGGTTACGGGTGTCCTGCTGATCCGGTACTGCTCGCAGAGCTGGTGCTCGGTCGGGAGCCGGTCGGCGGGGCCGTACCGACCGGCGAGAATCTCTTCGAGGAGGAGCGTCTTCAGCTGGTAGTAGAGGGGGATCGGCTGCTTGGGATCGATCGACATCTCGGCCTCTAGGCCGAGGATAGTTTGCTACGTACGCGTGGCAAATCTGCCTCGGATGCAAACGCCGTGACGAAGCTCGCCGACGTCGCGCTGTCGGTGCTGCGGGGAAACAACACGGGCCTCTTCGTCAAGCCGGCCGCGGACGTCTATCCGTTCCAGTGGAACTGGGACTCTGCGCTCATCGCGATCGGGCTCGCGCGCGTGGACGCGGCCCGCGGCCGTCAGGAGGTGCGGGCCCTCCTGCGCGGTCAGTGGGCCGACGGGATGGTGCCGCACATGGTCTTCCACGACGCGAACGTCGACTACTCACCGGGGCCGGAGCTCTGGGACTCGGCCGCCTGCCCCGGCGCTCCGCTCGTCGCGACGAGCGGTCTGACGCAGCCACCCGTGCTCGCGACGGCTGTCCGCGCGCTCCATGAGGCCTCCGCCGACCTGAGCTTCCTCGAGGAGGTGCTGCCGGCCCTGGAGGCCTGGCACCTCTGGCTGCACCGGGAGCGGGACTTCGACGGCTCGGGCCTCGTGGCCATCGTCCACCCGTGGGAATCGGCGGACAACGCGCCGCGTTTCGATCGAGCGCTCGCGCGCCTGCGGCGCGACCCGGTACCGGCGTTCGATCGAAGCGATCGCCGACACCTGGCCGCCGACGAACGGCCCACGGATCGCGACTACGAGGGCTACATGGCGATCGTCCACTCTCTGCGACGGTGCGACTACCGACCCCGCTCGCCTACGGAGGCGCCCTTCGCCTATGTCGATGTCAGCTTCAACTCGGTGCTCGCCGCCGCCGAAGACGACCTCGCTTGGCTCTGGCGTGAGTCGGGCGAGGGCGGCGCTCGCGCAGCCGCGGCGGCGACTCGCGTGCGGACCGCGCTCGCCGGCCGCTGGGACGACGACGCAGCGGTCTACCGAGAGCTCGATCTGCACCGCGGCGAGGAAGAGGTGACGGGCAACGTCGGCGAGCTGATGCCTCTGTACGCGGGGGTGCCTGACGAGCCCCAGGCTCGGCGCCTGTTCCGCGAGGCGCTGTGGGCGGCCGACCGCTACGGCCCTGCGCCGGAGGCGCCGTGGGGAGTGACGACAGTGTCGAGGTCGAACCCCAACTTCGACGCGCGCCGCTACTGGCGGGGCCCTGTCTGGGTCAACATCAACTGGTTCCTCGTCCGCGGCCTCGAGCGGCTCGGGCTCACCGCGGAAGCCGAGGAGCTGCGCAGGATGACGCTCCGGCTCGTCGAGGCGTCCGGGTTCAGCGAGTACTACGACCCCGCGACCGGCGAGCCGCTCGGAAGCCGTGACTTCTCGTGGAGCGCCGCGCTGACGCTCGACCTCTTACGCGCCCCACCGTGAGCTACGACCCCGAGCCGCGCTACCCGGTCGTTCAGGGGGACGTTCGAGCGGGCTACGGTGCGCTTGCCGCCGAGCTCGCGGCGGGGCGTCCGCGCTTGGCCGCCGTCGACGGTCCCGCAGCGCTTCCGTGGGCGCTCTTCGCTGATTGCCTTTCGGAAGCCCTCGCCACGGCGGGATTACCGAGCCGCCGGGTCGACGTGCGGCAGTTCCTGGCGCCGTGGGCGGAAGTGCAGCGACGGACTGCGATGGCTGACTTGGCCGGCGATCCGGTCTTCGCACGAACCTTCCCGGGATCGCTCGCTGAGCTGTTCGACGGGCTCCCGCGGCTCTCTCGAGGCCCGGAGGACGATCTCACGCTCGTGCTTGGCCCCGGGAGCGCGCTGGTCGACCACGACGTCTTGTGGTACGTCGACCTGCCCAAGCGGTTGAGCCTCGACGCTGTCCGGGGCGGGCTCGCGGGCAACCTCGGGCAGTCGCCGGGCGAGGCGGGGTCGGAGCAGCGCCTGCTATTCGTCGACTGGCCGGTGCTCGACCGGCACAAGCAGGCGCTCGCCTCCGGAATCGACCGTTACGTCGACCTCACGGACCCGGCGTGCCCTCGCTCGCTCGCTGGCGGGGCGCTCCGCCGCTCGCTCGAGGCCCTCGCCGCCACACCATTCCGGACTCGCCCGACCTTCCTGCCCGGCCCTTGGGGAGGTCAGTGGCTGAGACGAGCCCTCGGGGTCGCGACGGACACTCCAAATCTCGCGTGGTCGTACGAGCTGATCACGCCGGAGAGCGGAATTCTCTTCGGAGGTGCCGAGCCGGCCGAGGTCGCCTTCGAGCTGCTGATGGCGGAGCACGCGGAGAGAGTCCTCGGCGCGGCGGTCGCAGAGCGTTTCGGCAATTCGTTTCCGATCCGGTTCGACTATCTCGACACGCTCGAGGGCGGGCACCTGTCCATCCAATGCCACCCGTCGCAGACCTACATGCGCGAGACGTTCGGCCTCCCCTACACACAGGACGAGACGTACTACGTGATGGAGACGACGCCCGGCGCCAAGATCTTCCTCGGCCTACGCGACGACGCCGACCTGGACGCCTTCCGGGCGGAGGCCGAACAGGCGGAGAGCCCGGGCACGCCGTTCGACCCCGAGCGGTATCTCGAGACCCACCCTGCAGCACAACACCGGCTCTACCTGATCCCGGCCGGGACGCCGCACGCGAGCGGGGCAGGCAACGTCGTGCTCGAGATCAGCGCAACGCCCTATCTCTACACGCTTCGGTTCTACGACTGGCTGCGGCGCGATCTCGACGGCGAGCTGAGGCCCGTCCACTTGACGCATGCGTTCTCGAACCTCGACCCGCGCCGGCGAGGCCGGGTCGTTCGCCGCGAGTTGATTCCAGACCCTGCGATCGTTCGCCAGGGCGCGGACTGGGCCGAGCTCGCCCTCGGCAGGCTGGCCGAGCTCTTCTTCGCCGTGCACAGGCTCGACTTCGAGGACGAGATCGAAGACGACACGTCGGGCCGGTTCCATGCGCTCAACCTGGTCGGCGGCGAGGAAGTCGAGATCGTGACGGCGGCCGGCCAGGTTCACCCGCTCTCGTACGCCGAGACGATTGTGATCCCCGCTGCTGTGGGGGCGTACCGCATCCGGCGACGACGCGGAGATCCGTGCAAGGTCGTGAAGGCGTTCGTCCGGTGACGAGCGGACAGGTTGTCGGAGCGCTCGACATCGGCGGGACCCATGTGACCGCTGGTCGCGTCGCGATCGATTCGGCGACCGTCGACGCGGGCACGCGCGTTCGAGTCGCATTTCCGCCCGCGGGGGGACGGGCGCTGCTCGCACGGATCGTCGAGGCTGCTGCGGCCGTCGCGACCCCCGAGGTACGTCACTTCGGCGTCGCAGCTCCGGGTCCCTTCGACTACGCCGCCGGCATCTGCCGGATCGCGCACAAGCTGCCGGGCCTCTACGGCGTCAATTTGCGGCGCGAGCTCGGCACCGCGCTCGATCTCACCGGCGACAACGCGATCTCCTTCGTGAACGATGCCGAGGCGTTCCTGCTCGGCGAGTGGTGGGCGGGCGCCGCGCGGGACCACGAGCGCGCGGTGGGGATCACCCTCGGCACAGGGCTCGGGTCCGCCTTCCTCGAGCATGGGCGGATCGTTCGCTCCGGGCCGCGAGTCCCCGCGGGCGGGGAGCTGTACAAGCTTGCGTTCCGGGGCGCTCCAGTCGAGGAGGTGATTTCACGGGGCGCGCTGCTCGCCCGCTACGGCGCAAGCTCTGAGGAGGAAACCGACATCGAGGAGATCGCGGCCCGCGGGCGGGCGGGAGAGCGGCGTGCGCGCCTCGCCTTCGCCGAGCTGGCTGCTGACCTGGCCGAGTTTCTCGTTCCTCAGCTCGACGCCTTTGCGCCGACGTGTCTGGTGGTGGGCGGGTCGATCGCGCGCGCCTGGGAGCTTCTGGAGCCGGCACTCGCACAGCGGTTGACGGTCTTCCGGCCGGTGGTTGTCATGCGCGCTGCCAGCATCGACGACGCTCCGCTCCTCGGAGCCGCCCGGCACGCCGCGATGCAGAAGGTCTAACGAGGGCCGCGAGTAATGCTCCATCCAGAGGTCGAGGCCCTCCGCCGGAGCCGGATCGCCGCAGGAACGCGCCCGCTACGAGACTTGTCCGCGGCCGAGGCGCGCGAGGTCGAGCGAGTCGAGCTCGAGCAGCTCGGCGAGGCCGAGCCGGTAGCCGAGGTCGTCGACGAGTCGCTGCCCGGGCCCGCAGGCCTGATTCCGATTCGCGTCTATCGGCCGCAGGGCGCACAGGTGCTTCCCGCGCTCGTCTATTTCTTCGGCGGCGGGTGGGTGACCGGATCGCTCGACACGGCCGACCGCGTCTGCCGCCGGCTCGCGAACTCGACACCGTGCGCGGTCGTCGCCGTCTCGTATCGGCGGGCTCCGGAGCACCGCTTCCCCGCCGCGGTGGAGGACTGCGACGCCGCGAGGCGTTGGCTGGCCGGGCACGGTGCGGAGCTCGGCGTCGACTCGCGGCGCCTGGCGGTGGGTGGCGCGAGCGCGGGTGGAAACCTCGCTGCCGCAACCGCTCAGCTCGCACACGAGCAGGGCGGTCCTGGTCTTTGCCTCCAGGTTCTCGTCTACCCGCTTCTGGACTACCGTGCCGACACGCCGTCGATGCGGGAGACGGTCGATCCTGTCTTCTTCGACCGCAACGACGTGGCCTGGTGCTGGGCGCACTATCTGACGTGCGATTCGGATGGCGACAGTCCGCGCGCCTCGCCACTCCGCGCCGCCGACCTGCGAGGGCTCCCGCCCGCGCTCGTGATCACGGCTGCAATCGACCCGTTACGCGACCAAGGGGAACTGTACGCGGCTCGCCTCGCGGCGGCAGGCGTCCCGACGGAGCTGGTTCGCTTCGACGGAATGGTGCACGGCTTTTACTCCATGACCGGAGTCCTCGGTGCCGCCCAGCAGGCTCAAGCTGTGACCGTCGCCTCTCTGCGCCGAGCGTTCTGGGCATGACGCAAATGGGCCGTGTTGGTACCGAACCCTGCTCAGCGCCGGTTTGCCCGCCGAGGTCTGCACGCAGCGCGCAGGTTTGGTCGCAAACGTCCCGCGTGGCAGAGCCGCGCCAACTCCTCCGTGTAGTCGACGAGCGCGTCGTCGCGTGAAGCAGGTGTAGCTTCAGACGCCGATCACGCGGGTCGGCTTCGTAACCTGCGTCCAGGGTCTACCGCGCGGTTCGCGCGCGCGCCTCGACGACGGCGACGTTCGCGCTGCCTTCGGCGACGGCGTTGTCGTCGACGTGTGCCTCCGCGTCCAGGATCGCGCGAGTCACCCGCGCGCGGGCGCCGACATGGCTGTCGTGCAGGAGGATCGCATCCCGAACTTCCGCCCCTTCCTCAACGACGACCCCCGGACCGATGACAGAGCGCACGACAGTCCCACGTACGCGCGCACCGGCCGCCACAAGGCTTCCGTCGATCGTGGCCGACACGTCGATCCTTGCCGGCGGACGCTGGAGGCCCGCCGTCAGGATCGGCCACGCCGGATCGTCGAGCGTGAGCCGCGGCTCAGCCTCGAGGAGCTCCATGTGCGCCTGCCAATAACCGTCGATGGTTCCGACGTCACGCCAGTAGCCGTCGAGCTGGAGCGCCCGTGCCGCACCCTCGTCCACCAGCCGAGGAAGGAGCTCGTGACCGAAGTCGCGGAGGCCTGACGACTCTCCCTCTTCGGCCAGCTCGTCGAGGGTTCGCAGCAGCGTGCGGGCGTCGTATGCGAAGACCTCGGTAGTAACCACGTCTCCGGCCGGGTCGTCGGGCTTGTACTCGAACTCGCGCACCAGCCCCTCGGAGTCGACCCGAACAACTCCGTACCGTGAGGCCTCCTGCTTCGCGACCTGGGTGGTGACCATCGTGACGGCCGCGCTGGACTCGACCTGGTCGGCGATGACGTCCGCGTAGTCGAGCTTGTAGACGTGGTCGGCGGAGAGCACGAGCAGCACGTCCGGATCGTGGTCTGCGATCACCTCTCGATTGCGGTAGATGGCGTCCGCATTCCCCTCGTACCAGCCGCTCTGCGAGTCGCCGAGATACGGATGCAGAATTCGCAAGCCACCGCGCGTGCGATCCAGGTCCCACGGTCGCCCGCCGGCGAGCTGCCTCGTCAGCTCGTGCGGTTCGTACTGCTGGATCACCCACACGTCGGAGATGCCGCTGTGGAGGCAATTCGACAAGGGGAAGTCGATCAGTCTGTAAATGCCCGCGAACGGGAGGGCTGGCTTCGCGCGCTCGTTCGTGAGCGGGGCAAGCCGGCCGCCTTCGCCGCCCGCGAGTACGAGCGCCAAGACGCGCGGTCGCTTCATCTCGCAGCCGGATCGGTCATCGTTCGGTCGCTGTTCCCCACCACCCCGGCGTCGAACCCGGCGTTGAGCGGCGGCGCGGCAGTTTGAGTGCGTGAGGTTGCGCGCGCCGGACAATCACACGCTTCTCTTTTCAAGTCCTACGCGCGATACATGCCAGGCGCGGGGAGGCCGAGGTGGCGCCTGTGAGCCCGTGTACGGCGTTCTGCTCGCCAGCGGCCTGCCGCTCCTCGTCGTGGGCGACCCAAGGTGGAAGGCGTATCTCACGTTTGACAGCGAAGTAGTTATCTACTGCCCCGAGTGCGCCGAACGCGAGTTCGGCCGCGATCCGTCCACGCCATTGAACGGAAGTGCCGAGGCCTAATCGCGGCCAAACCGGCCGGCCGGTGTGCCGGGTCTGTACGAAGCCGCTCGTCAAGGGAGTTGTGCAACGGGAGAGGCCGGGCGGACGCGTCGCGGTATACGAGGCGCTGATCTGCCCAGTCCCCAAGTGCTCCTACGCGCTTCCGCTTCGCCGCTAGCCGCTGACCCCCGGTTTTTGGGCTCCGACGGCTTCGCCGCGCACGCGTCCGAGTACGTAGGGACGAAGGGGGACGCCCGGGGTCAATTGCGGCATTGACCCCGGGGCGCGCCGTAACGACGCCCGCTAGGGGGAAGGTGAAAGCGGCCCCCGAAAGCAAGTTTGGCGCTGTCGCTCCTTTGTCGCAAACACGTGAGCCGGTTTGTTCGCCGTCAAACAACCGCTGGATGCGAGCCGAAACGTGCGTGTAAGTGCCCAGCTGCGCGGCTCTGCGAGGGGCCTAACGGCTGTAAGCCGCGGGAACGAGGCGGCCCGACTTTCAAGCCGGCGGCTAGCGGGCCACGCGTTCGCGCCGTAGGCTGGATTCTGGTCAGTGGCCGCTACAGCACCGCGGCGCCGCGGATTCAGTTCGCCGCCGGCCCACGCCGCGAGTACGCGGTCGCCCTAGCCGAGCAACCAGACTCGGCTCGCGTCGTTGCGCCTTCACAGAACCCTTACGAAGCGGCGCGCAAGCACGCGTCGTCGCCTGAGTCTTCCTCTTCGGGGAAGGGACAGTGGCCGGGTTGCGCGGGGGCGAGGCCTGACTGCGTCGCCCTCTGCGCGCCCGGCTACACGGGTCGTGGAGTCGCAGTCGATAACAGGGGAGAGGGGTCAATGGCTGATCGCGTCCGCGCCGGAAGCGGTGTTCGCGCCGGTACCTACGCCTGCACGAATTGCAGCGACGAGCTCCGAGTCGAAGCAAGCGACCTGCCGCCGTGCCGCGATTGTGGTAACCGCGAGTGGCTGACGCCAAGCGGCGGTGACCGGACACAAGATGCCGCAGCGTCCCTCCACCCCTCGATCAAGATGAGTGGGCTGGTTGCGGTCATGCCTCGCCTGGGGCGGCTGGATCGAGCGCTGCGCTCGCTCGTGCCGAAAGTGGTTGCGGTCGTGGTGCTCGGAGCGGTTGCGGTGATCGGGGCGCTCGGTGCCTTCCAGGCGGCGGAGGGGCCGCTCGAGGCGGAGGGCGGGCCGGCGCCGCACGGCTTCCTTGGGCTCTTCTACCTCGACGGCGAACACAACCTTCCTTCGATCTTCATTG
>Ga0126305_10001065_pt1 | contig 12081 bp, 7 predicted proteins | sample Plot26_FD_92536 | JGI IMG/M metagenome (GOLD analysis project Ga0126305, IMG submission 92536) | Serpentine soil microbial communities from UC McLaughlin Reserve, CA, USA - Plot26 | ecosystem: Environmental > Terrestrial > Soil > Grasslands | place: USA: UC McLaughlin Reserve, Lake County... | reverse complement strand
CCAAATCCGTTTAACAATTCAAGGAATCTTTGCTCAAAGTAAGCAATATAGTCCCATTCGTCAACAAGAGTCTGGCCAAGATCAAAGAATATGAAAGGATATTTCATCATACGCATTCAATCCCGCAACACTTCCACAATAATTAACCAAACTGAACTGGTATATTAAAGGGATGAAAAGCTAACAAAAAATGCAAAGCTTGAATAGTAGAACCTGATTCATGCAGAGACCTAATCCCACCGAACCCGCTGATTACAGTGGTTCTTATACCACAGCATAGAAAGAGAAATAGTGAGTATTGAGATCACGATTTCTTGCTGAGCAACTTATTGTCCATATGCATGTTCATCATCCTTCACGGCATTTGATGGCATGTCAAATACATTTGCAGTACGTCAGAAGATATCATATGCACTGAGAAACAATAAAAACCATAAAGAGGCTTATCATTAATTTAGTGGTGCCAACCAATGTTTTACAACTACGTCCATTGTTCCATCATATTCCTCTATATCTCTGTTGGCGGGGTTATGCCTAAATCCCATATATCCCCCATGGTTATCGCCCATTCCAAAACGACAATCAGTAATTAACCCCCAATAATAAGCCGTGCAGAGACCAAAATCCCAGCCTTTAATTAGGGTTTCACTACAAACTCCAAAACCGCAAAAAACAGGGTGCATATCATCAATTCCATCTGCATCTGTACTAGGTTCTATTTGATTTGTAACATTTATGTCATAATAGGGCGGCGTTGACACTTTATCTATTTCTTGTATATCTTGTTGTTGTCTTCCGGCTTGTCCTAAGGCGTAGTCTTTTTCAAAAAAAGGATAAATACTGTAAATTAGATTGCCGGTTAGATTATCTGGAGAAAAGGGAAGTGGTTCCAGCATGTTATCTTTTGGATTGTATAAGTTATAAAATCTAATTACTTCTTCTTGTATAGCGGTTCCATAGGCTGTTTTTATGCTAGTGTGATTAATACTGTCTTCAGTAATATCTGAAGAGTTTTTTGATACTTCCTCATCATCAACAGCTGCTCCCATTAAATGAACAGATAATATTTTGAAACCCTCACTTCTCCATTTCGGATTTTTATGCACATCATCTAAGGCACTAAGAATTAGTCTAGCACCCAGTGAATGACCGATTAATCTAACACTAACATCCTTATTGTGTTGGTGCTTGCAATTGTAAACATAGTCTACAATGAAATGTGCAAGTTTTGGACCATCTTGTTTAGCAATTATTTTGGCAAGCTGCCACCATGTTGTATTAGAAGGCCAACTTAAACCAACTAATGGGATGGAGTAGTTATTCTCTATCAAGGAAATTCTGACCCTATCAAGTCTTTCTTTTGCCTTAAAATCGTCATTCTGCCAACCATGAACAAAAATTGCAATCTCAGTAGGACACTCTGTCTTTAATTTACTAATATTACCAAGGGGACTGCCATCATATCCAGTCCCTGATACGCCTTGAGGGGGATCTGAATCATCACGTGTAGTTATCATATATAGAGGGACAGTGACCTCTCCTGTCGTTGCCCAAACATCATTATCAAATTCTACCAACATATTTGCTGGAAACAGCAGTAATGTGAATGATAATAATACAATCGATAAGCGATTAGAATATCTCCGGAATCCAGGATGGCATTTTTTGAGGTTGAAACAATTCGCAATGAATTTGAGCTTATCATTCAATTTTTATTGTTATTACCTCCGAATTAGTTCGGGCAGTTGACCCTAGGTTGTCTAACATTGATTTCGTTGATAAATTTTTCTAAGCTGTCACTTGAAAACAGAATACCACATTTTTACTGATAACGTTTGACAGAACACTCCAATATGCAGAAGACTGATTTCCCTGAATGTACTTGAACCGCAAATGACGTAGTCGAATTTGGTGAAATTAGCTCATTGACAACAGGATATCTCCACTACCTGTTGCCACCTCCACCTTACAAAAATCAAGCTCAAGATCATGGAAAGCGTTGAGATATGATCAAAAGGAGGAGGTGGTATTTATGCCGTATGTAAAAGCACGGACGGACAGGCTACATGCGATTGTGGGGCCTTAACTGTTGGGTTGGCAAATATAACTGTGGCTGCTCACAATAGTTAATGGCTTGACCTCAATTTTCATTTTGTGTTACCGACTTATTGAGTCTCAATTTTGAAGGTTTTTCTGCCGGATTCCCCCGAGCCCGGGTTTTTGACAATAACAATCCCCACAGATCATTCAACTTGTATTTGAAAGCACGAAATGATTATTGTATGTCTGCTGATAATTAAGGCGAGAGGTAATCAGGACGCCTGCGATAGCTGCAAACACAGTGCATTGACAAGTAGTACGGGCGTACCCGCGCTCTGCCAAAGGATATGAAGCATGGCAGTCTCATGAACTTGTGGAGAAGAAACCCAATGCCAGAAAGAACAGTTACGAGACTGTTTAAAACTTTCTCTTTGAGTTCTCCTCCTCTGTTTCTGTCTCTGTTTTAGTGCTGTTTTCAACTAGCCCCTTGTTATCTTCTTCCTCTTCTCCTTCTTGTTTTCCTTATTGTTATTGCAGTCTTAACATGGCAATGGTATTATCATCATCATGATTTCTTTGTGGCTTTAATTTCTACTAGCACTTCTTCCAAATACTGTTTCATATCATTTTCACTAAGCGATGGCTGAACTCCAGTCTCCTCAACCATATTGTCAGAATTCTCCTTTGCTATTGTTAACACTCTTTTCTGCAGCTCCTGTTCCATTTGAGCTGTTCCAATGCTTTCAAGGAACTTGACTTCCTGTACGGCAGATCTACGAATTAATTGGCGCAATTTAACGTCTTGGGATACGCAAATTGCAGATGAATAGAGTCCTAAGAACATCATATATCCAGATAACCCAACAAATGAGGCGGCAATTACTCCAAATGGTGGATAAGTAGGCTGTACCACGGTATTTTGGCTTGAGACAAAGAATAGCACGACCCCGTATGCGGCAAAAGTCATGTAGTCCCTTACAAAACTTCCATTAGGTGAGGAGGTGCCTCTTCTCCCAATGCTGTAAAATGCTGCTCCAAATAGAACGCCGCCAAGTGGTTTACTAAATACAAATAACAACGTAAAAAGGACTGGGTATAAGGCTAGCGTAGCTGCAAACTGATTTGAAAATAAAGTCAGAAATTGACTAACGAAATATACCAAAGGGATACTGACTAAGAACCAGTATTTGGCCTTGCCAAGCCTTTGAGAGTATGAGCGTAAAAGAATTGCTGTTGCACTCCACATCAAAATAAATCCCAAAATAGATGTAGCGATATATGAGGGGTTTAGGATCCTATCTATGGGTGTTCCAATAAGAACAGTTACAGATCCAGCATGTGGACCCATCATTACCGGCTTAGTTAGTGAAAGTGAATATATCAGTGCGAGCCCTATGATTGTATTTAGGACAAGGGCTGCTGAGGATAGGCCATACAAGAAAACTTTCAAACCACTAGCGCTTCTTCTATTTTGATTGAACCACATAAAGAAGAGGTATGCAAGTAGTCCTATCATAACAATTGCTGTTGTATAGCTGATAGCTGTTATTGCAGTTGTGGCAGCAGGAGAGTATCTTGAGTAAAAGATTAGCTGCAAGATAACAAAAATAAGAATCGCTGTTATGACATACTGAATTATTGATACTATTTTGCGAAATGTGGCAGCGCTTAGCCTCATCTTTCCTTTAGCATATCCAAGCTCTTTCTCCCCTCTTCCTTTAATAAATTCAAGTATAAAATACTGACTTATAGCATAAACAGAGGACATCGCAATAAAAAGAGTGATATTTTTCCAATCATGCAGGAACCGCCAACGAATTAGATCCGACAATTTGACTATGGAGATATCAGCTATTATTACAGCAATGACAACAGAGATTATTAAAACTAAAATTTTCCCGCTCTTATTATTATCATTTCTGCTAACAAGCAAGACAAAGATCTCCTCTTAATATGGAAAATACTACGTAATGTCCCATAAACCTCTATCTCGTATCAACTTTTTCCTAAAATATAAGATTTACTTTATCTTGTTATCAAACGGATGCATTTATATAAAAAATATATGTCCCAGATACAAACCTGTAACAATTCTTATATAGTATCTCCTTTATCTTGTAGAAGTCTAAAAGCGGGATGACGAGTCAGCAATCGTGTATGGTAACATTAACGCTAGTAGCAGGGTTTTTTGGTGTACTATTACTTACATTAACAACCTCTCAATTTGCTTGGACGCAGACTCCGGCTACCAACAGCACCAATCCTGCTGTATTTCCCCCAGACTCTCAACCTTATGGTTTGACTTATGGCGAGTGGACAGCAAAATGGTGGCAGTGGGCAGAATCTATCCCAACGGAGAATAATCCACAACTTGATGAGACAGGCGAAGATTGTGCTCAAGCTCAAAATCAAACTGGGCCAGTCTGGTTCTTGACAGGCACGAGTGGAGGCTCAGTAGAGCGCACATGCACGATATCAGCTGGAAAGGCTATTTTAATTCCAGTCCTTAACAATATCAATATCCGTGCAGCTTCAGAGACCGACGAAGAGCTACTTGCTGGCGCCAAAAGTCTGACTGACTCAGTAACAATTCTTGAATTTAGTATTGATGGTGTGCCTTTGCAGAATCTCTGGAATTATCGTATACAGTCACCGTTTTTTGATGTTACTTTACCAAACGATAACGTTTTCGGGATATCTGCAGGAACTTATCGGGCAGTAGCTGACGGATATTGGGTTTTTCTACAGCCTCAACCTCCTGGACAGCATGAAATTCGATTGCATGGAGCGATGGGCAATCCTACAGCTATTAGTCCCATCCCAAGCTTTGAAACAGTCGTAACTTATCATCTGATAGTATCAGATACTGCTGCTATACCGACTAGTGAACAGGGTAGTAATGCTACCACTACTAACAGTACTACATCAGTGCTGTGACCATCAATGATGATAATGATGTCTTTCTTTCTAATCTCTAGCGCCAACAATAATATAATGCGCAGCAGAACTATATGCTTTAGCTTAAGGAGCTGTTGTTGTTCCTGATGTATTTGAGATTCTAAAGTAGTAAGACATCACAATATAATCATCACTATCCTGCTGCTCCTCTAATACATAGGGCCGCTGCGCGTACTAGCATCGTTTAATTTAACTTCAGATTCTTCTCCATCAACAGTTATACTTCTGTCTCAGATTGAGTCTATTTTTTGAAGGTTTTTCTCTCGAATCCCCCCGGGCCCGGGTTTTTACAATAACATTGTGTACAGATGAATTATCCTTCTTCTACTACTCCTTCTGCTTCTATACTACCAATAGTACCATTAGTAGCAAGTCTTAGCATAGGGCCAAACGTCTGTCTACCTTCAATACTTATTCTGGCTACAGGAGTGTCACTTTTTTGATTGGTCTCCCACCATGTAACAGCCACATCTGCACTTTCTGCTGCTTCTGCTGTAGCTGCTGACTAGGATGCGTGATTGGAGAGGGTGTCACGTTTGGTATTGAATTGGAGTACTACTGCCTAGCTAGCAGTGGTTCTGTTAAGTAAACTGGTATGGAAAGAGAGCAAAAAAAGCAAGAAAAAGAAAGGGGAGAAGTAGTTATTTGTTTTTGTGTGTGTCAGTGTGCCTCTGCTATTCTCTCATCTAGGGGTGAACAAAGGAAGGGGGATGTGGACCATTAGGTATGTCGGAGCATAGCTCGCGTCAATTAGATAACGCGATGGGGTTTCGGCACCCAGCGGCTTCCACTTGTTGAATAGTAACTATTGTGACTATTACTACTCCAAGTAGTCCTAATGCTGCTATTATGGCAATTATTACCATTGATCTCGTCTTTGTTTTTTGTTTTTCCTTTTGCAAATGATTCATGTTTATTACTGCAAATTTGCAGATGATTATGCTCCCTTTTAAGGATTTATAGACACTTATTCTCATTAATCAGGCATATTTTTACGGCTTCTGGTACGCCAGAAAGCGCTTCTATTCCTCGAACTTACATTCATTGTACGATTGGACCACTTTCATCATGGATGGAGCCCTTTACGGCAAGGGCTCGTAAACTTGGATGGAATGTACATACCATGGCAGAGGGCCATGAGGTCATGATTACACATCCAAACAAGCTGGCAGAAATTCTTCTTCGAATAGCCAATAGGTAGTATAATTATCATTTTGCATAAGACCAAGTCTCAATTCTGGAGGTTTTTCTGCCGGATTCCACCCGGTCCAGTTTTATAATCTTGTATTCTATTGTGTTGTAAGTCACTCAAAGTTCTTTGATTCCGCAAAATTAACCATAAAGAAAATAATTCAAAGAAGTTTATTTGTCCCTTATCTTGTTATTTTTGGTTTCCCTTAGTTCTGCCCTGAAGGAACATATGCTAATATTATCCAAAAGAAGTGTATTGTATCACTAACGAGCCCTTAAAAGATAAGCTTATTTAGATGTATCAGTCAATCGACTCATGTTAAAGCGTCTCCTTGTCCTGTTATTGGGCGCAATTTTGATTACAAGTATAGCGGCGTTCCCAACAATAAATGCACAGCTGCTACAGCATCAACAAATGCAGTCAAATCGAGGTTATACTCCTACATTATTTCAAAACATAGATGACGGCTTTAGGGTACAAGTGCCACAGGGCTGGGTAATTCAAGACATCAATAATACTGGCTCTGTGTTGCTAGGCGAAGCAACACAAGGCTATGGAATATTAGCACAACTCTGTCTAGAGGAGGAAGGACAACAACAAGCACTTCCTAGTGTTGCAGGAGGTGGCGGTTTATACGGCAACTGTGAAGGAGCACAACAAAACATCATATACATTTTACGATATCCTATGCTGGACACCAAACTCCAATCTGCTTTTGGTGTTAATATTAACAACGGCATCACAACTGACAATGTTCTATTATATCATATACAGAAGCTTGAGCAAGTTGGTTATAGGAGCATGCAGATTGTAAATAGTACAGAGACAGCAGTAAACCTTACAGATCCACAAACAAACCAAACAATTCAAACAGTACCAGCCAAGTTTGTAGAAATGGCATACAGTACTGCTTCTGCTCCAAATGAAGCAAGAGGTGGGTATTTCATTTTAACTGCTACAAATGCAACACGTCCCAATGTAGGAATGACAAAGGGATATAGCGTCTTTTATGAAGGCAGTTCTGCTGCTACTACTGCTGGTGCAGCGGTACAAACAACAACTGCACCTGTCAGCTTATCACCAATACCATTATCAGCATCAGCCAGGCAGGTATTTGATTCATTTGAGTTAATAGCGGCACCAGAAATAATAGCGCAAACAGTAGCACAAAGTGGACAAACTCGACAAGTAGAGGAAGCCGGACAGGTAGGACAAACAGAGTGCGATCCATCGTATCCGGATGTATGTATAGCCTCTCCACCACCAAACTTAAACTGCCAGAACATTAATGCTCGCAACTTTAGGGTATTGCCACCTGATCCTCATGGGCTTGATGGCAACGATAATGATGGCATAGGATGTGAGACTGGAAGCAATGCATCAGGCGACACAGGAGGTCAAGTCCCAGGAGAAAAAGGAGGAGATACTGACTGCGATCCATCGTATCCGGATGATTGCATACCATCTCCACCACCAGATCTAGACTGCAACGACGAGGGGGTTCCTGAAAACTTCCAGGTACTGTCACCGGATCCACATGACTTTGATCGTGATAGTGATGGCATAGGATGTGAGACTGGAAGCAATGCACCAGATAATAACGACGATGAAGATAATGGAGCAGACGACGATGACGACGCTGACAATGGGGAAGAAGATGATGGTGATAATGACAATGGAGGCGGTGGAGAACCTGCGCCTGAACCTGAGCCGGAACCAGAACCTGAACCTGGAGATGGTGGAGAAGGTGGAGGAGATGGAGGCGATGGAGGAGAAGGCGACGGAGGAAACAATCCAAATGAATTTGAGGATTGCGAAGTGGTTGGCGGAGGAGATGCTGGTGATGTCGGCTGCTGAAATACTCCACCTTTTGTATGGTGGTGATGACTATTACTTACAATGATCTTATCCACATTTAGGCTTCGTGGCTAACCTTTAAAGCTCTGGCAGTAGTAGAACCCTATTACATGCAGGGACCTAATTCCACCGAACCCGCATCGAAGTTGACCCTTTATTACCACCCGCACTAGCTTGTGCGGCTGCTTCCCTCATGAACACGCTTCCAACATTGCCGGCCAGGTATGCGGCGATCATGTCTGTGTCTCAGTCCGCTTTCCGCTTTCTCTTTTCTAGTGTCTTTCTTTGCTCGTCTGTTTCAGTTGCCGTTATTTTGTTCACTTCCTTATTATTCTGTGGGCCGGCATGTAAATACGCATCACCCCAGGGACTTCAAGGTTTCAGCAATTGCAACTATGACAGATTCAGAGCATGAAACTTATTAAATGAGTATTTTGAACATTTGACTTTGAAATAATTAGTCTTGTATTTTAATACATCAATTAAACAAATATGCAACTTATATCCTTAGTAAATGATGATTTTTAGCAGCATTTTATAATATATTCTCTTCTTATATCCTCGTGTCATCAAGAGGACTTGTACTACAGGGGGGAGGACCGCTAGGTGCGTATGAAGCTGGTGCCTTCAGGGTGTTGCATGATTGGTTCACTAAACAGAAAAGTGATAAGAACTTCTTTGACGTGATCGCTGGGACATCTATCGGCGCAATTAATGCTGCAATAATCGTCAGCTATGTTAAAGAAAGAAGGAAGAAAGGATTTGGTATATCAGAAAGTTGGAAAGGCTCAGCAAATAAACTTGAGAATTTTTGGGAACACGTATCCTCCGATCCTCAAATTAGCTATATGTGGAGTTACCATTGGATTGATTGGGATGAGCGACATAGAACCGACTGCAATGTTGCTTCAAAGGAAGCTGCCAGGAGATATTATGGTACAAAAGAGCTTCTTTGGAGCGGAGCGGAAAGAGTCTTCTCAGCGCCAAATATAGTCCACGATGAAAAATTTTTCGATCAATCAAATATAGGGCATCTCTATAGCAACAAACCATTACAAGATACTATTCAAGGAAAAGAAGGCGCAGATGGCTTCGCAAAATTTCCTATAGCAACGAAAGTTGATGATGATGAACCTCGACTCCTTTTAATTAGTGTAGATGTAGAGGAGGGTGCGACTGTAGCATTTGACAGCTATGCTGATAAAGATGGATCCAGGGTATCTGAATATGGAGAATATGGAACTAGGTTCGGAAGAGGTACAAAAGAAGAATACGAGCACGCCATAAGATATGAGGAGGGTATCATGCTTGAGCATGTTATGGCAAGTGCATCCGTGCCACTATTCTATGATTTTCAAAGGGTGCCAAAAAAGTATGATTACGCAAGAGCTAAACGAGGACTAGAACAGGACTCTACTTCTGACAATTCAAGACCATTTTGGGATGGAGCACTACTTAGCAATACTCCACTAAGGGAACTCATAAGTGAGCACACATTATTCTGGAAAGAGAAGAAGAAGATAGCCTTAGACAATCCTCTGGATGCATTATGGAAAGGAAAGAACGAGGGGGAAAAGGTTCCAGACTTGGACATATACATAGTTAATGTATGGCCTACGAAGGAAAAAGGTCTACCTAGTGACCAAGATCTTACTAAGGATAGGATGTACGATATAATGGGGTGCGACAAGACAGAATACGATCTAAAGGTTGCCACACTTGTTACCGACTATAGGGATCTGACTTTGGAACTTATCAGGCTTGCAAAAGATAAACGCATACCAAAAGATGATGTTATAGAAATTTTAGAGAAACTAGCAAAAAGCAAATTCCGTACAGGAAAACAAAGAAGATATAAGGATTTGCTAAAAGGCAAGTTTGATGTGAACGAGGTATTAAGAATAGAACGAAGAGATGATGTCGATTCAATCTCAAACAAATGGGCTGATTGGTCTAGTATGACTATATCTAGGCTATTAGATGAAGGGAAGAAGGACACACTGACTAAACTAATCGATAGACTTATGGTTATTGTGGATAACGATGGTCTGTCTAGCAATGTTAAGGATAGGCTAATTGTGCCTTTGACCCGTGCTAAGGATGTCTTGGATGATGATAGGCCTTCCTATTATGACAATGTCTGGATTCAACTGACTAAATTCATCGAGCAGGTGGACATAGAAGGGACACAGAGCAGACTAAATAAAGAGAAGGTAGCCATGCTTAGACCTTAGTAATTAAGTTGTACTTTGGTCAGATTATTCTAAAATGGCAGTAATCGAGCAGTTAGACCTCATCTATTGCATAGCTCCTAAACTTTTAGTGCATCATCACATTTGCATGTGTGTGTCAATATGACCTTTTTATCGTAAGTTTAGCAGAAATCTGACAACTGGACACTTGAGGTGACGCTACACGGCCAATCTTTAAGCTACCCTCATTGGCATTGATAAAATTCACGTTTTTATTCTTTAAAAAATTCATTGAGTCCATATTTTGAAGATCTTTCTCTTTAATCACTCTGAATGAGCGCATTTTTAATAATAATAATAAAAGCCAATATCCTAGTCTTCAGATTCAAATCAATTATATCCAAATATATCCTAACGTCAGCGTATTTCCAAACTGGTTCAGTGACCTACTTCCAGTATAAACATCCGTAGCAGTCTGTCGAATACATGTAGCTATTTTGCTCGATGGAGTGAAATATCAAGTCAAATCTGTCTTGGATTCCACCGAACCCGCTAATTATAGGGCTTCAAATACTAAAGCCTCTAAACGTAAAGCAGTAAGCAGAGTGCAGACTTTAACTACCAAAACGAAGCCGTCTGACGTCGCCATTGTAAAAGAATTGGAATTAGCTAGACCAAAAGGAGAGGCGGAGAAATAGAAGAAATGCCAGCGACACTTTCTTGTACAATATCAAAGAGCGTCACGATCACGGACACTTTGTGTTGACACCTGTAGCTGCATTGCTACAACCACGATGATGTCAAGAAGCAACAAAAACAGAAGCAGAATTATTAGGACGTTCTTCTTCCTGCCGCCGCTCCACCTTCACATTCAGATGTTGAGGTTGCGGTTGCTCCTGCTCCTGTTGTTGTTTCAGCTCTTCCTCTTGCAACCGCTCGAAAATACTATCATTAAAGAAAATAAAAGAAAAGGTCGGAGCTCTTCTCATCTTTTTTACTTAGCTGTCATAGTTAATTTGTAAATTTGAACAGATATCTGAAACTATGACTTCGATAACGTGTTCTCGTAGGCTTTTAGCTATCTTCTATCGGTTACTTTTTTACCTCTAAGGAGTATTAGGGCACCACCTTCAATAGCTGACCATTCAGCAAAGTTGACAGAGCCCGTTTTGTCTATAAAAGCCTCTTTTATGCCTGTCTGGTTATAAATTACTACTTTAACCCAACGAACTCATTCCAACTATCTTCATTCATCGAATTGATCAAACCGCTCAGACCTTTTTTATTATTAAAAAGAGTAGAATGATAATTCTTTGAGTTGAACAAACTTGATACGCTTTTATTATGCTGTATCTTTCTCTGTATCAAGTCACTCCACCAATCAGGAAAACAAACCTTTCCAATTGCTTCAGGAGGAACTACAAGTTTGTATTGGGTTCCATAGCCCTTTCTTCCCTTAGAGCCTGTGTGAGAAGTAACCAAACCCATATTTTCTAGCTCAGTTAAAAGCTCAGCGATTCGCCTGTATGTTAGTGGCGGCTTGGTATCCTCCTCATCTAGGATATGGCGATATTGATTATACACAGTGGAAGTAGAATGCCATACTTCTTGTGTTAAATATGAAATCCTTGCGAGTGCTGTTGCTGTGAGCTTCAAATGATAAGAAGCAGATGATAATGTTGTGCTGACCCTATCCCTCTGTAGTCGCGCTAATGCCGCATCTACATGCATCTTGCTAATTTTCTCTCCCCTTTTACCAGCAATTTCAGCAGCCACTCGCAATAAATCAATAGCTCTTCTGGCATCTCCATGTTCTTGTGAGCTCTGGTCTGCGCAATATTG
>Ga0126305_10001064_pt1 | contig 12087 bp, 8 predicted proteins | sample Plot26_FD_92536 | JGI IMG/M metagenome (GOLD analysis project Ga0126305, IMG submission 92536) | Serpentine soil microbial communities from UC McLaughlin Reserve, CA, USA - Plot26 | ecosystem: Environmental > Terrestrial > Soil > Grasslands | place: USA: UC McLaughlin Reserve, Lake County... | reverse complement strand
GGGGACGAGGTCGGTGGCGAGGCTGTTGAACGCGACGAAGCGGCCATCGGCGCTGATTTCGGCCGTGTCGGACATCGCGTTGCCCATGGTGGCGGCCGAGCCGGCCTGCCGGCTGACCAGGGTGATGGCGCCCGAAGAGCGGCGATAGAGGAAGACGTTGTCTCCCAGGGGGCCGGCTTGGCCGGCGACCAGGTTCCGCGCCGAGCTCTTGAAGACGACGGCGCCGCCGTCGGCGTTGATCCGGGCCTCGAAAGAGTTGTTGTCCCCGGGGCTGCCGGCATCGCCGCTCGCGTGGGAGACCAGGGTGGTGGTGCCCGCGGCCCGATCGTAGAGGAACACGTCGCTCCGGAAGTTGCCGTCTCCCGGCACCAGGCTGCCGGACGAGTTGGAGAAGACGACGAAGCGTCCGTCGGCGCTGATCTGGGCCCCGAGGACCCCGGGCAGGCCTGGATCGGGAACCGCCCTGCGGGGCAAGCCGGTGACGTGGGTCACCAGGGTGGTCGTCCCCATCACCCGGTCGCGGACGAAGATGTCGTTCGAGGCGTTCCTGTCGACCTGCCCCGCCATGAGGTTGGGAGCGTCGCTCGCGAAGACGAGGTAGCGCCCATCGGCGCTGATCGACAACGGGAAGCTGTGGCCATTCGTATCAGGTATGGGATCGGCCTTGGAGATGAGCTCGACCTGCCCCGCGGCGGCGGCGGCCGTGCCGATCAGGACCAGAACCAGAGTGCCGCCACTGACCGCCCGCCGAAATGCCGTTCCGTGATGCATGCCGAGCTCCTCCTCTATTCCTGCCATGCGCTGGATGGCAGGAAAAGATGTCGTTCAGTCCTTGCGCCGTATACGTAGCGAGTTGGGATTCCGTCGGAGGCGCGGCCCCTTTGGGGCCGGCTGTTCACCCTCATAACCCCCTACCCCCTTCTCTCCCCGCCTCCCACCCGCCGACCGGGAGAGAAGGGGAATGAAACAGCTTTTTTAAGACAAACTTCTCCCTCTTCTCCCGGCCGGCGGGAGGGAGGCGGGGAGAAGAGGGCCGGGGTGATGAGGGCTTCCACGGTGCGACCTCCTGCATCTCACAAAGTGGAACTAAGGAACGTACAGAAACACATCCCGAGTCCCCCCAAAGTCCCGATTCACAAGGTCCGACGCGAAGCTGACGAAGGCCACGAAGCCGCCGCTGGCGCTGACCACGGGGTCCTGGGAAAAGCTGTTGGCCGCCCGCTCCGGTGAGAGCAGGGAGCGGGTCACCAGCGCCGCCTCTCCGAACGTCCGGTCGTAGCGGAACACGTGCGGCACGATGGCCGACCCCGGGGGCAGGAGCTCCGGGGCCTGGCTGGTGAAGACGACGTACCGGCCGTCGGCGCTGAGGCGGCCGGAGAACGCGCCCTGCCCGCCCGTCCGCAGCGGCGAGCCGGGGACGTGGCTCACCAGGCGCCTCTCTCCGGAAACACGGTCGAAGAGGAACAGGTCGGGATGGTCGTTCAAGTCGTTCTGCCCCGGGATGACATTGGTGCCGGAGCTGCTGAACAGGACGTAGCGTCCGTCGTCGCTCAAGGCGGGCGCTGCGCCGGGACGCGCGTGGGGGCCGGCCTGGAAGACCTTCCCCGAGCTCCGGTCGAGGAGGACGACGTCCCGCGATCCGATGGGGCTGAGGAACGCGGCGTACCGGCCTTTGGCGCTGATCGCCGGCTGCTCGCCCGAGGCAGCGGGCCCCGAGGTGCCGCGGGTCCGGCTGAGCAGCGAGATCTTGCCGGTGCTCCGCTGGTAGACGAACGCGTCGCCCGCGCCGTTGGCGTCCACGGCGCCCGGCACCAGGTCCGAGGCGGCGCTGTCGAAAGCGATGAAGGCGCCGTCGGGGCTCATGGACGAGAAGAACGAGGAGCCGTTCCCCGTCCGGCCCGCGCGGTTGCCCGTCCTGCTCACCAGGTGCACCTTGCCCGTCCGCCGGTCGAACCAGAAGACGTCGTAGATCCCGTTCTCATCCTTCTGCGGCACCAGATCGGTGGCCAGGCTGGTGAACACCACGACGCTGCCGTCCGCGCTCAACCCGCCGGCGATGGAGGTGCCGCTCGCCGTGTTGTCGGGGAAGGTCGACCGGCTGACCAGGACGACCGTGCCCGTCCGCCGGTCGAACAGGAAGACGTCGGGGGTCGCCAGGGCGTCGTGCAGCCCGGCGACGAGGTTGGTGGCCCGGCTGGTGAACAGGACGTAATTGCCGTCCCGGCTGATGATCGGCGCCTCGGAGGCGTCGTTGGCGGACCTCGAGGGGAAGCCGATCGTCCGGCTCACCAGGACGGTCGTCTTGGTGACCCGGTCGTAGAGGAAGACGTCGGAGACGCCATTCACGTCCGCGTGGCCGATGAAGAGCCCCGCGGCCAGGCTGGCGAAGGCGACGTACCGCCCGTCGCCGCTGATCGAGGGCATCCCGCTCGGGCTCAACGGGCTCAGCGAGGCCATCCCCGGCGGGTGGAGCGTGACGATCCGGCTCGCCGCCGTGGCCGTCTCGTGGAGGAAGAGGTCCAGGACCCCGTTCGAATCCCGCTTGCCGGCGACCAGATCGCCCGCGTCGCTGGCGAACGCGATCCAACTGCCGTCCGCGCTGATGGCGGGCACCAGAGACTGGCCGCGGGCCGCCTGCCCTGGAAGGCTGTCCGTGTGGCTCACCAGGACGGTGGCGCCGGTCGCCCGGTCGTGGAGAAAGACGTCGCGCGTCTCGGCGGGGTCGTCCTGGCCGGGCGCCAGGTTCCTGGCGAGGCTCGTGAAGACCACGTACCGCCCGTTGCCCGACAGGGCGAAGGCGTCCTGCCCTGGAGCGGGGGGCGTGAAGACCGGTCCGGGAGACGGGGCCACCAAGGCCGTGTCGCCGGAGAGGCGGTCGAAGACGAGGAGCTGGACCTCCTGGGGGGAGCTCTCCCGCTCGCCGTCGTAGTAGGCGATGGCGCTGCCATCCTCGCTGATGACGGGGGCGCCGCCGCCATTGGGGCTTGCGGCGTTCGGCGAGCCCGCGGACCGGCTGACCAGCGACACCGTGCCCATCAGGCGGTCGTAGAGGAACACGTCCTGCTGCCCGTTGCCGTCGCTCACGCCCGGGACGAGGTCCGTCGCTTTGCTGGCGAACGCCACGTACCGGCCGTCGGCGCTGAGGGTCGGCGAGACGGAGCTGGCTTTGCCCGCCGTGAGGGCCGAGCCGGCCTGGTGGCTCACCAGGGTGGCCGCGCCGGCGAGGCGGTCGAAGAGGAAGACGTCGAGGGCCCCGTTGGGATCGTTCTGGCCGGCGACGTGGTCGGTCGCGTCGCTGATGAACGCCAGGAACCGGCCGTCGGCGCTCATGGCGGACAGGCCGGCCGAGCCGTTGCCCGTCTGCTGGGCGGCAGACCCCCGCCGGCTGACCAGGATCGTGGTGCCCGAAGTCCGCTCATACAGGTAGACGTTCGCGCTCGCGTCCCCGTCGAGCGGTCCCGGGAGCAGGTCCGAGGCGGCGCTGGTGAAACCGACATAGCTGCCGTCGGCGCTGAGGAAGGGGATGTCGGAGGGCGCGTCGGCGGCTTCCGTGCTCCCGGCGCGCCGGCTCACCAGGGTGACCTTGCCGGTCGCCCGCTCATAGAGGAAGACCTGCCGCCCCTCGGAGTCCTCCAGGCCGGCCGTGAGGTCGCGCGCGGAGCTGGCGAACGCGATATAGCCGCCGTCCGCGCTGATGACGGGGTCCTGCGATGGCGTGACGGCCGCCCTCGTGCTCGAGCCGGCCGCGTGGCTCACCAGCGCCGTGGTCCCCTGCAGCCGGTCGTACAGGAAGACGTCGGACCCCGCGTTGGCATCGACCTGCCCCGAAACGAGGTTGGCGGCGGAGCTGGCGTAGACGAAGAAGCGTCCATCCGCGCTCAACGAAGCCCGGCCGGGAAGCCCCCCGCCCGCCGTCTCCGGAGCGCGCCGCCACGGAGTCCGCGACACCAGCTCGACCTGAGCGGCGGCGCTGAGCCCGGGCATCCCCGCCACCAGCAGAACCGCCAAAACGGCCGGCCGGACCGCTCTTTTCCCTCTGGATTCGTGACTCCGAAGCATTCTGACCCCCTCGATCTGAAGGAAATGTTATATCACCATACAGGCTTCCGTAAACAGATGGCGGAGAGGGCGATTCCATTTCACCCAACGCGAGCGCGTTGCGCTGCATGCCGGCCGAAGGACGACCAGAAGGCAGGAGCGTCGCCCTGAAAGGGCGGGATTTGACCAGCCCGGGGTGGCAACCCCGGGAACGGTAGTTCCCCACACCCCTCAAGCCCCGAAGGGTTGGCAGATTTCGTCGCAGCCGGAACCGGGCCTGCCCGAGGGAAGGAATGCCGGCCCTTTGGGACTAGTGGTTCAGCCTGAGATTGATGGATCTCGGACCCAGATGTCGGGCGGGTAGAGACGTCCCAGGTCGTAACCACAACCGTTCCTTGGGTCACCCCGACCGCGGGACGTCTCTTCGGAGGGTCTGCCGCTCCAGCCGGCCAATCTGTCCTGACGCCTCCGCCGTTCCTTGCTCGACTCGACGCCATCCAGGATGCGGGAGGATTCTGTCTCGTCACGGCCTGGCTTCCCTGAAGAGGCCTGCGCTCCGAGGAGACTTCGTGTCGACCGGTCTTGCCTACCCACTATCCCCTATGATACGTGCCATCCGATTCGCCGGGCGCTGACGGACCGTTCTAGGCACTTTGTAGGTCGCTGAGTCAATGGGGCATAAGGTATAGTGTTCGCATGGGCACGGGCCGGGAAGAGCCGCGGAGGATCGCAGGAGGCAGCGGAGAGGTGGTGAGGGCACGAGCTACCCACTTTGTCCTATGGCGGAGAGGGAACAGCACTCAGCATCCGAAAATGATCGATCAGCTACTCGCACCTATCTAGAAGTCGAAGATTAAGTAACTCACCTTTGGTATTCCATTGTGGGAAGTTTCATGGCCGGCCAACAAATCCTTGCCGAAGAAAGAACTCACTCTCCTGAGACCATCGACTGGACTCTCCGAGATGCTGCGCTCTCGGCCCAACTACGCGTCTTGGGTGAAAACGACCCAGATTTTTGGTCTTTTCGCTCAAATGCAGTACGTCAGCATGCTCATGCTTTCTTCCAGTACCCGGCAATGATGGTGCCGCAAATGCAGGAGCGGCTACTCGCAGAATTTACGGCAATAGATCCCTCGATCAAGAAAGTCTACGATCCTTTTGTTGGATCCGGCACTGTCCTGACCGAGACCATGCTGCGAGGGCTTGACTTCCATGGCTGTGACATAAATCCTCTGGCGATTCTTTTGGCCAGAGTTAAAGCAGGGCCCTTCTACGTGACGGCGCTTCGCGACAGATGGAGGGAAATCGAGGCAGAGATTCGAGCCGACAAATGCTCCAAGGTCGAGTCTTCCTTTTTCGGATTATGCAAGTGGTTTACAGGGGAAGTCGCTATTTGCCTGTCACGAATCGTTCGTTCAATCCGGAGGGACAAGGATCTGTGGAGCCGCCGCTTCTTCTGGGTGGCCCTAGCGGAGACAGTCCGCATTACAAGTAACTCCCGTACCTCTACCTTTAAGCTTCACCTCCGTCCGTCAAAAGAACTGGAGGAGCGAAGCGTTGATCCAATCTCCGTTTTTAGGAAAGTTGTCGACCGAAACCTTGTCCGAACAGAGAGAAACGCTGAGCTGCTTAGAAATGCAGGTAGCCTAAGATCTGGGCACTATACAGGGAATATAACCCTTAAACTTGCGCACGCAGCCGATGACGCCAAGAGCATCGAAGCTGACAATCGTGCGGACCTTCTTGTCACTTCGCCCCCGTATGGAGATAATGTCAGTACCGTTCCTTATGGTCAGCATTCTTTCCTACCTCTTCGATGGATTGACCTTGATGACATTAGCCATGAGCTAGATCAAAAACTTGTTGCCAATACTCACTCACTGGATACCCGCAGTTTAGGAGGCTCCCGTAAGAATGCTCTCGAAGGCGTGCAGCCTGCATGCGAAATGTCACCCAGCCTTCTTAGAACTCTAAAATTGCTAGCCTTTGAGCCACGTGACCGCCGCCTTCGTGTTGCCGCCTTCTGGCGAGATTTGGACAGATGCTTGACGCCAATTATCGACGCCTTGCGTGCCAATGCTTATATGGTTTGGGTAGTTGGGAATCGGCGTGTGGGAGACCGAGTAGTTCCTATGCACGAGATTCTTGCAGAGCTTGTGACTGCTCGTGGTGGTGTGCCAGTCGCTATTTTAGAGAGACATATTCATTCCAAGCGAATGGCCCTCCGCAATGGCATCGCCAAGACAATGTCTCGGGAAACAATTTTAGTGATGCGAAAGGGCGCGTAATGGGGGTGCGGGACGACAGCTTACACTTCGATGTTCACCCCTCAGTTGTATTCCAACTCGGAGCGGATCTCGTTAGTGATGAATGCCAGGCTCTAATAGAGTTGGTCAAGAATAGCTACGACGCGCAAGCTACATACGTTCACATTGACATCAACACGCACGAACCGGTAACTTGCGCGTTTCCGGAAACATATTTTCCTGATTCAGTGGGCTACATCAGGATTACAGATGACGGTCAAGGTATGTCTCTCGAGGACATTCGGCAAGGGTGGCTGATCGTCTCAGATTCGTTGAAGAGGAAGCTGAAAACAAAGGGATTAGCCGGGGGTGGACGAACACCGCTCGGTGACAAGGGGCTTGGTCGGCTCGGTTCTCAGCGACTAGCGAAGAACCTCGAAGTTATGACAGTCCCGAAGGGGTCCAAAGAGGAATACCACGTCGGCCTCTCTTGGGAAAAGTTCTGGGACTTTCCTGCGCTTCACGATGTTCCCATAGAAGGACCTAAAATTAAACTAACCAAGAGCAAGCAGGGAACGACTTCCCTGTTGTCTGGGTTGGTTGATCCGGATCGGTGGCGTGGAGCCGGAGCCAAGACTGAGCTCGAGGAACGTTTTGCGGAGCTGGTTTCTCCTTTTGAAAAGATCGCTGCCTTCGAACTAGTCATCACGGTAGATGGTACTAATCTAGACATGGCCCGCATTGGCAAAAAAGTTCGTGACGAAGCAGGGGTAAGCTTTCAGTTTACCTTCGACGGGGAGAGGCTCGATATTAAGGGGCAGCTTAAGCTGAAGCTGCTAGAGCCAGGAAATGAAGCAAGGCAAAGAGCTTTTCAGGAGTACTGCGAGCGAGACAATGGACAGATGCTGCTGGCGCAGCTTCAGACCGCGAGTAAAGGGCGTACATTTCAATTGATGCCATCACAACGTCGAGCATGGTTTGCCTCCTTCAATGGCGATTTCTTACTAGATCATATTGATGGCATCGCAATGCTACTAGAAGGAGTGCCAGCGAATCCCGGTCCGTTTCGGGGAGAGGTGGATGGATTCGACCTTAGCCATGACGGAGAGAATGAAGCATTAGGAAGCGTAAAGGAGCTTCGAAAGCGAATGAGGCGGCTCGCCGGCGTCCGTGTCTATCGCGACGGGTTTGGCGTACGGGTGGATACAGATTTCCTGAAGCTCGGGAAGGCGTGGACCAGCGGTAAATCATACTACGGGCTGAAGCCTGGCAGTACGATTGGTTTTATTGCCATTTCGGCGCGTGACAATCCCCTGCTTGTCGAGACAACAGATAGAGAAGGTTTTCAAAAAACCCCTTATCTTGTGAATTTTGAGGCCCTGCTTGCCAAATTCGTCGGCTTTACTCACGACATGTTAGAGTTCTTTAGGCGAGAGACCATAAAATTTTGTGATCGCTTCGTGGAGCAGGATGCCGAAGTACCGCCCAATATGACCCCGAGTGAGCTTGCGGAGAGAATCGGTGAGCACCTCAAGGCGAGTGCAGCTCTTAAGGAAAAGGTCTCGGAATTGGCGAGAGCCGTTACGGCATCAGGGCGTGACGTCGAAAAGGCCTATGAAACCTCAAGTCAATGGCTATTTCGGAACACTGAGGAATCGAGGCAGACCCAATCGGCCCTCGACAAAGTTAGGAAAGATATAACCGCTTCGGAGCATGCCCTGAAAGAGGTGGCGGCCCTTATTGACCAAACTCCAAAGATAAGGGATGCCCATGCGCTTCTCACAGCACAAATCGACCGCTTCAATGACCGCCTAGCGCAAGCATATGAGACAATGAGTTTAGGTCTTACGGCTGAGGCGCTAGTACACGAGATTGCTACCGTAGCCGATGGCCTCGCCCAGAGAGTCGCAGATATCAGGAAATATTTTGAAAAGACGAGTTACAGTGACGACCGCATTCGCGCCTTCGTTCGTCATGTCGATGCAACCGTCAGTGCTCTTCGCAAGCAACTGGGTCACTTGGACCCGTCCTTAAGGTATGTGCGCGAGCGGCGTGTATCGATTGTTCTTGCGGACTTCCTTTTCGAAGTGAAACAGTACCACGAAGCGCGATGGAGAGATGCCAAGCTAGTAATTGACTTAGTCGGGATGCGTAACGATCCCGGATTTGAAGTTCAGATAAATCGTGGAAAGCTTACGCAAATCGTTGACAATCTTATTTTGAATAGTGAGTATTGGCTTCGTGAAGACATCAGGCGGGGGCGAATGCCAAGTGGCATAGTCACAATCGAAGTGCAGCGCCCGTATCTGTTGGTCAGCGATAATGGCACCGGAATTGACTTGTCCGTTGAAGGAACTTTATTCGAACCCTTTGCGACAGCTAAAAGTAACGGTCGCGGTCTCGGGCTGTTCATTGTACGTGAGTTTCTCCAATCTGAAGGATGTGGAATAGACCTGTGCAGGGAGAGAAACAGTTTTGGACGTTACTTCAAGTTCATACTTGATCTGAGTGGTATAGCCAATGGCTAAACTTACCGAGACGCAGATAGTTCAGAGCTTTTTCGAGGCAATTGGCATAAAGCGGCTAGTTTATGTGGACGATCAGTTTGGTGTTACTCCTGAGCGAATACTAGACCTGTGCCGGGGCATGTCTGACGGACAGATTGCCGCCTCCGAAGCTTTCCCGAACTTTGTTGCGGGGGCGGGAGATTTATTGCGAGAGCGGCGAATTCTGGCTGATGTAGGTGAGTTGGCAGAATCACAGCTCCGAAAAACCTTTAACCTGCTTGCCGCCATAAATGGATCTCAGAGTGAGCAAGACCATAGGGCGGCTACTGTCTTTTCTGGCCTGATCGGCGGTGTGGTTGATTTGCAATGTTTAAGTAGGGCCGAGTGGAAGGCTCAAGAAGCAAAATTGGCTGCTGAGGCTAACAACGTTCCAACTCTCTTCATATTTGACGAGGATTTTGGGCTAGAGGGATATCCAAAAGATGAAGGGCGCAGACTTATTGCTAATCTGAACGTATTAGAGCATGGACGGAAATATGCTTATGCTCTCCTGACCCACAATGCGCGGAGCGATGACGACGAAAATCGAATTGAAGGTGAGATAGGGAGCGAATTGCCAGACCTTCAGGGCCTTGTCATTGTTATTGCTAAGGAGCGCTTGACAGACGAGCCTCAGAGATTTGTTCATCGCCTCAAATCTGCGCTGCTTTTGCCACTGTTTAGAGTTGTTAAGGGCAAGTTGGGTTCTGCGACATCTAGTGCTGCTGCGGAAGCCATGAAGCAAATTGAGGAGCTTAAAGTTGACGCTTTCGAGCAGATTGTGTTTGGTTCTTCCCAGATAGAGGGCGCATGGTCTCCAGAAACGCTCGTCCGGATCTTTTCCGTGTTTCAGGAGCGGCACGTTCGTAATGAGTTACGAGGCGACCCCGAGGTGCACGGAGCTGTCGCAGATGCTGATCCTCTTTGTGGTCTTTCTGCTGGATCAGTCTCCTCAGATGTTTCTCGATTGCTAAAAAATTGCAAAGATTTGAAATTTATGATGGATCGGAAATTAATAGATTTAATATGCCCCTGGATTCTGGCGACATATTCGAGGACTGCGTTACTAAAGAACAATACATGCTTTTGGCCCAGCCATGCGACCTTATGGTCCGGGGCGACGGGCTTCGTAAGAACCTGGAACGGGACCAACGGCAGATGGCGAGACTTGCACTCATCGCTAAGAAGGGGAAGATAACCACCAAGGAGCAAAGCTTTAAGGAACATGAGTTTGAACTCGTCCACTTCGATGAGTTTGCCGCCCATCACTGCTTTGCTGGGTTAAACGACGTATTATTTTTGCCCATTTGGTTGCTTGATCTAGGGGTGCTAAATGAAAACGGTCAATGCAGGATGCGCGGTGATCAGGAGGCGACCGCGCTTCTTCCTGGTCCTTGGCGAAAGAGGTTTGGGATTCTCAAGGAGAGAGCTAAGCCCATTGTGGAGATGCTGGGAAATCTACAGAGTGGTGATGAAGGTCTTCGGGCTGAGACCTTAAAGGCACTCCTGCGACTTCCTCTGGGGACACCATTCACTACATTGTTGGCGGTTGAAGGCAAAGATCCAATTAAAGACTGGTCAGTGGATCTCGGATTGCAACGAGTAGGGCGGCTGCGTGAGAGATACGCAACCGCGATACTTTCTCAATACGGTGCGTATCTTGCGCGCTTGGCGCATCCTCACGATCTAACCAGACGTAGGTAAAACCTTGAGCACCGTCAACTGTTTGAGTCTAGCGCGGGAGATCGGTAAAGTGGCTTAGCGGGACGGGAACGAGGGACGGGAACGAGGTGGCATGCGCTTTGTTGTGCTTGACCCGGAGCCTTACCACGACAGAGGAAGATTCTAGAATTTCTTGGAGATTCTAGATTTCTTGGGCGGAGTTCCATGGCTATCAACATCAAGAACGACAAGGCGGAGAGCCTGGCTCGGCAAGTGGCGGCTGAGGCCGGGGAGAGCCTCACGGACGCCGTGATTCACTCTCTGGAGGAGCGCCTGGAGCGCCTCAAGGGCCAGCGGTCCGCTCCTGACCTGGCGGAGACGCTGATCGCGATCGGCCGGCGGTGCAGTTCCCTGCCTGATCTCGACACACGGGACGCGGACGAGATCCTGGGATATAACGAGAAGGGCGCCTTCCGCTGAGCATTCCCTACTGGCGGAAGACTTCGAGATGACGGCAGAATCCCAGGAAGACCGGCGCCTCGTTAGCCTGACGGAGATCTGCCTCGCCTTCCCCGAGGCCACGCGCCGGGACATGGGAAAGCATGCGTCCTTCCTGGTCCGCAAAAAAACCTTTGCCTATTTCCTCGACGATCACCATGGGGATGGGATCGTCTCCCTCTGCTGCAAGACGTCGCTGGGGGAGAACGCGGACATGATCGCGCAGAACCCCGACAGGTTCTATATGCCCGCCTACATCGGCCCGAAGGGCTGGGTCGCGCTGCGCCTGGATGTCGGCGAGGTCGACTGGGACGAGGTCGCCCATCTCGTGGCCAACAGCTACCGCCTCGTCGCTCCCAAGCGGCTTGCCTCCCTCGTCGGTGCGTCGTAGGGCAGGACGGAAGCCCGGCGGGCCGTCCGCCGGCTCCGGCGAGCGACTCGTTCCGGCCGGCGAGTGGCTCGTTCCGACCGGCGAGTGGTCCGTTCCGGCCGGCGAGCCAACTTTCGACTCCGGCGAGCCGTTCGTTCCGACCGGCGAGTGGCTCGTTCCGGCCGGCGAGCCAACTTTTGATTCCGGCGAGCCGTTCGTTCCGACCGGCGGACGAACTTTAAGGTCCGGCGAGCCGACTTTAGGGTCCGGCGGGCCGTTCGTTCCGACCGGCGGACGGCTCGTTCCGGTCGGCGAGTCAACTTTAGGCTCCGGCGAGCCGATCGTTCCGGCCAGCGAACGAACTTTAAGGTCCGGCGAGCCGCTCGTTCCGCTCAGGCTTCGGACGTGAGCTCGTCGGTGGACCCACTTGGGAGCCGGCTGAAGCCGACTGAGCCCCGTCAGGAGGCTCTTTCAAGTAGCCGGGCATTATGCCATGCCATTCCACGCATCTTGGTCTTCGGGCCGTTCTGCCCTTCGGCGACCTCACCCCTGCCCCTCTCCTAAAGGAGAGGGATCTTATAGCAGAACGTTTCGGGACTAGCCATCCCTCTCCTTTAGCTCTGTCAGCTCGGCGAGCGAGCAAATGGGGGCGAGGAACAGGACGCGGACACCGCCCGGGCATCAATGCCCGGGCTACTCGAAAGAGCCCCCTGAAGGGGACTCAGTC
>Ga0126305_10001063_pt1 | contig 12089 bp, 14 predicted proteins | sample Plot26_FD_92536 | JGI IMG/M metagenome (GOLD analysis project Ga0126305, IMG submission 92536) | Serpentine soil microbial communities from UC McLaughlin Reserve, CA, USA - Plot26 | ecosystem: Environmental > Terrestrial > Soil > Grasslands | place: USA: UC McLaughlin Reserve, Lake County... | reverse complement strand
TATCCTTCTCTAATTAGAAATCAGTTAACATTGTAACTTGATATAGCTATAATCATAGGATTGATTATGAGGTATAAAATTAATTTCTTGACAAATTTGGGTAAAGTGTATAAATGCTAGTTTAGACGACTTGTACCAAGATGGTCTCTCTATCATCCTGGTTAAGTCTCCGGCGGTTTTACTTTTGAGTGTTTTAAATTAAGGGTTGCCTAAATATTTCTGTACTAAATGGTGTGAAATGCGGTAGTCAATCTATCTTATTGACCTCCGCCGCATATAGTCTATCGATCTTTTCTTTCAGTGGTTCCATTGCTGTGTAAGTTTCTCTTTTCCCTTCAGATAGAAACCGCAGGAAGAAACAACACGGCATGAGAATACCAGAGTTGGATCTAAGGCGCTCCTGCGGTTCTATTTTGTGTTGTGGACCTTTGCCTTGCAAATATTACAGCTATAAAATACTAAAGAATTCTGAGACAACATTCCCTAACTTATTTCTGTGTCATGTCTTGTTCATTGATCGTTGGGAACTTCAAAATTGGCCGTCACATTCCCATATTTTGAAGTCTTAAATGTCGTTTCCGGTTCATTGCTTGAACTAAAATCTATGTCTCCTGACCATGACCCAAAGACAAAGTCGGATCCATGATTAGCTCCGCATGTGATAGTTGAATTAAACTTGTATCTAATGTAATCATTATCTTCAATCCTGTCTTCATTACAACTCAGAAATCCTGCCTCAGGGGGGCTGATATTGAAATCGATGCCAGTCATCAAACTGGAATCCTCTATTTCTGAGAGAGTTCTAGTCCCTAAATTGCTGACATACACAATGTCAGTAACAGGATTAAGAGCTACGTTTACTGGGTATCTTCCTACTTTGACATTAGATGTTACCTTGTTTGTAGAAGCATCTATCAGCGAGACTGTATTGGAATCATAATTTGCCACGTATAATTTGTCTGACTTTTTGTCAAATGCAACAGAATATGGGGCCTCCCCCACTGGAATATTTTCAATAACCTTGTTTGTGGAACCATCTACTACAGAAACCGTATTAGACTCTGAATTTGCTACGTAGAGTCTGTTTGTATCCTAGTCTAATTCAAGTTTAACCGGGTAGTTACCTACACTAATGTTAGCTATCATGTCTGTCCGAAAAGTCTGATTATTTGAAATGAAGTAATCTATTACGGAAACCGTATTAGAACCTGAATTTGCTACGTAGAGTCTGTTTGTAATGGGGTTTAGAATTAATGGGCTGGTTTATTACCTACTGTTATATTGCTTATTACATTATTTTCTCTAGTATCAATCACAGAAGTAGTATTTGAATCCGTGTTTGCCACAAATACAAAACTATCCAGTCCTTCCTCAAGAGTATCTGTATCTAAATCAGCTGGGTTTAAACCGACAGTTATGTTTGACAGTACACTATTCGTGCTACCATCTATTACAGAAACTGTATTAGAACGAGTTAGCCACATAAATCATATTGTTGTCCGATCTAATGGTTATCCCCTCTGGATTAGTGCCTACTTTAATATCAGTAAGGATTTTATCGGTAGCGCCGTCCATAACTGAAACCTTATCCGACCGCAAATTAGTAATATACAACATGTTATTAATTGGATTAACAGCGATATCATAGGGATCATGGGTTATATCAAATGCAAGCGAAGGATAGTTTTGGGAGGTCACGTTAAATATTGCTGTCCTTTCTATATGAATAGAATCGATTATTTTTTCTACGATCGGCAGGTTAGCCGAATAATGCCTTGTTGCTTCTGCTTGATATTTGATTAGATATACTTTGCCGTCGATAATAGTCCAAAATTCCGTCACTGTATATGGCTCATGATTGTCGACATTGGTATACGAATATAGTATCTTATGGGCAGTGGTGTTATCTCCAAAGATGTCAGTGACTGAATTGTTGAGTACAAAGTTAGGCAAATGCTTCCTGTAGTTAAGAATCCCTAGACCTACATGTTCTTCCAATGGTTCATTGCCTGAAGGATAAGATTCTATAGAAACGTTTCCTTTCTCTGAACCCAAACTACCATTTTGAGATAACGATAACGTAACATTATTTTGGTTCTCAACTTTCTGCCAATCAGAAGGATATTGCATTTTTAGTTGGATATTAGGTTTTGAATAATTCAGCCACTCGACGCTTGCTGAAGCCTGGTGTACATGCATGTTTGAGAACCACGAATCGCTACGTCCTGATAATTTGTTGTTAATTCGATCATACGGTACTTCATTAGAAATATCACAAAACATCAATAATATAAGAAGCAATGATGCTACAAGAACTAGTCCTATCATGATTATGTTGATATTATTACAGAGTAGCGCCTTATAATTAGGGTTTTATCTTATTACGTTGGATCCTTAGCATAGTAACTATTTAATCGAATTAATAAACTGGTTACAAAGTAAAATACCCGTCCCGAAACAAAGATTCTTCAAGTGTTCATAACATATATAACCCATTTTTTTAGGGTGCTCATTTTGCGCGCTTGACATATCCTGAAACTATACTATTCTAGGAAGAAAGTTTTTGCTTTATGTATTTTCATACCCTGAAATCTATAAAATGTTTTAAACCACATCCTTCACACTTACCGATCTCAACATCAGCAGTCATAAGTTTACATAAGGTACAATCTGCAGAAAAGATTTCTATTGTGTGATGTTGCTTCATACTATTTCAAAAACCTTCTACATAATTTAAATGAAATGTATTCTATAGAAAAAGCTATTTGGACCCATCTGCCGGATATAATCATTATATTATATATGGTACCTTTATTCACAATGGCATCAGTAAACCGGACTTATAAAATAACAATAGCTATTGCAGTGCTATTTGGTGTGAGTGGCATAATATTCACAAACATCACTCCAGTCGCTGCAACAACAAATCAAACAAGCAACCAAACAGGAGGAAATATGACAACAACAGCTGGTGGAGGTGATCAAGCAACAGCCAAGATGCACTTAGGTGAAGCAATTAAGGCTTTGCAAGCTGGCGATACTGCAGGTGCTGAGATGCATATGGGATTAGCAGACCAGGTCCTATCAGGAGAAGCAAAAATGCACTTAGGTGAAGCAATTAAGGCTTTGCAAGCTGGCGATACTGCAGGCGCACAGACACATGCACAGCTTGCTCAAGATAGTCTGTAATGATATCATCAATATAAAGAGAGAAAAGAAGAAAACAAACAGCTAAGAAAATCAACTCTATTTTTTTCAACAAGCTGTATTTAATATTAATGAAGTAAGGTCAAAAAGAATGATGGTTCATTTTCACGCTTGGCATATCCTAAAACTATACCTATTATAGAGAGGAAGTTTGCTTTATGTTTTTCAAGATGTATAACATTAAGATTTGGACTGAAAGTAATAAAAAAAGGAAGATGACGCTTTAAGGATTAAGTGTCTCTTATTTTTTCTACCTCTTCCTTTATGTCTTTGTCGGTATCGCTTACTCCTTGTGTCGTCGTTTTGGGATCTCTACTTCCATGTCTTGGTGTAAACTGGGCCTTAGTCTTCTCATCTTCTACATCAGATTCGTTAGAAATAGTTGTCTCATCCTCTACATTAGGTTCGTTAGACATGACTACTAAGGCACTGAATGATACTTAATAGTTCTAAAGGCGGTACACCCAGGATTCGTCAGAGGCCCATAGGCGCCGGCTAAAGCCTGCCATATTAAAACCTGACTATATGTTTGATGCAATAGAAAAGATAAAAGAGCTTTTATCATAGTCATTAATAAGAAAGCCCACCCGCCCATACATATCATTAGAGGTAAAAACTTAATCCAACTGTCTGTAGTATAGAAAAAGAGACTTGGCGTTTTAGTAAATAGGAGAAGCTAGGTTTACTTTCCTCTTTTAATCTCTTTGTCGTCTGCTAGGTTTTCTACGGGAGCATTTTCATGTGTTTCAGCTTCTTCTTTTTCAGTTTGATCTGGAACATTAAACTTCTCATTTTTCCTTACAACCCTTTTTGCGGCAGTGTCTTCATTCTCAATACCCATGTTTATCAATCTATATTCTGATCATTATAATAAAAAGCACTTTCATTATTGAGATAAAGCTTGTATTAACAGGAGTCAACTTTAATATGACTCCAAAACATTCAGGAGCAATCGGAAACAACAACAGCTGAACAACAAAAACTCAATAACTTTATATCACACTACAAAAAAGTGCTTCTTCCGCTAGAGTTTTTAGTATAAATGGCGAACCGTTGGAATAGAGGATAGACGTATGTGATAAGTCTGACTGGCTCAAAGGAGCAAGGAAGACAAAGCATACCAGGAGGTTATTCTCGTCATGTTGATTCCTCTATTACCTTATAATTTTGCTGAAAGAAAATAGAAGCTGCTGACATCCAATAAATTACGGGGGGGCATTCTTTTCTTGCCAGCAGAAACACTTGCAGAAATTCCAATTTTCAATGATACAGTAATCTCCACTGTGATGGGCAATAGGGAAAGAAATGGATATAATTTTCAAAGATTCACCCATGTATCCAATAGGTTAGTTTTGCTAGATTCATTCATTATGGGTATCAGAATGTGAAAATCTCAGACTATATTTTCTTCCCTGGGGGTCAAAAAATTTTAGCCAATTGGTTTTATGACACAAAAGATTATCGATTCTAGTCAGATGATAAAATACTTGTCTTGTAGCATTTTTCTTATGGTTATTGTTTTTTTCCTGTCCTATTTAGCAGTCAACTATAATTCTTTATGGAATATCACTACAGATCTTCAACTAATTACTATTGCTACTGCTCAACTTCAACAATCAACAACCTTAGGAGTGAAAGTTACAACACCCACAAACGACCAGCAAGTATCATTGCCAAATAACAATAATGATGATAGTAAAGGTCTACAACTCATGGGGACATCAACAGATACTATAGATACAGACTGTCAGGTTTCAGTTATAGCCAATGACATAAAGCCTTATCAAAACACTACAGCAACAGGCCTTGGAGGAAATAAAGATTATTCATGGACTTATTCGCTTGCCCCTACCCTACTCAAGGAGGGTTCAAACAAGGTAACTGCCAGAATATTATGTTCTAGCCCTAACGCTTCAGAATCTGCAGGTGATACTAGTCAAGTAAAGCATTCTAGCGCTTTCTTCACGGTACTGAATGCTTCTGCTCCTGTTGCTGCTGACAACTTGTCTTCTTCTACAACTACCTCCGCCGCCACTGCTGCAAATGCTTCTTCTACTGGTGCAACAACGACTGCAACTACTGGCCCTGGTGTTAGAACAGGTGCAGTTCCATATTTTGTCTCTAACCCGACTTGCCAGGTAGAACAATTGTCACATGATCTTAGCTGTAATATCAAAATTGCAGGGATTGAAAATATTGATAAAATAAGGCCATTCTTACATGCAGACCTAACTACATCATGCATAAATCCTGCTGGTAATTCTCCTCCTGAAAAGGTACGCACCACACCATTAATAGGAGATAGTAAAAGTATTCTTGCAGTAGTAGAGGTAAACTGTCCTCCTTCAATGACGCCAAGTTTTGTATATAAAAACGTCGAGCTACAAGTGGGCGATGTGTTATTATCAGTTCCTGGAATATTCACTTCTAGATAAAAGCTACTAGATAATAGTAGAGTTGTTACAACCTTCCCAGTGATGTGCAGCAAAGGGGAGTCGTGTTTAGGTCTGTATTAATAGCGGGTAAAGGAAATCACAAGCACACAAGATAATGAGTTATAAGAATTATGGCTCCTGGGATGCTCGTACATATGATCAAGTTTCGTATTTAGTTCAGTATAAATGGGGTCAACAGGTACTGGAATGGCGAAAATGGCATGGAGACGAAATTGTTATGGATGCAGGGTGTGGATCAGGCTTACTCACGAAACAATTAGCAAAAAAGTTCCAAGAGGAAAAGTGTATGCTTTTGATATTGATTCCAATATGGTAAGACAGGCAAGAAAGAATCTTCAACTGTTTGACAATGTTGAAATCATGCAATCTAGTTTCACAGATGTAAGACTTCCACACAGGTTGGACGTCATTTTTTCTAATTCTGCTCTTCATTGGGTACGAGACCATAAAAAAGCGTTTCAAACTTTTTGGGATATGCTAAAACCAATGAATAGTAGTATCAGCAATACTAACAATAAAGATACTACTGTCAAAAATAATAACACTGGAAATATGGGCAGTGGCCAATTGTTAATCCAATGTGGAGGATATGGAAATCTACAGCAAATAATTACATTGTTAGAACGAATTAGGCATTTAGACCAGTTCAAAGCGTACTTTACAAACTGGAAACAATCATGGTATTTTGCCAATCCTGATGACACAGATAAATTGTTAAAAGAAATAGGTTATGTGAATAGCAGAGTATACCTAAATAGAGATTGTGTAATCCTTCCAGATCGCCGCATATATTCTAAATTTATTAAAACGGTTGTGGCCAAACCGTATCTAGAACGTCTGTCAACAGATAATGGTGACAAATTAAAGAAAGCCTTCTTGGAATTATTTTTAGATGAAGTCAAAAAGCATAGTAACAGATCAAAAACACAATGGTTTCTGGATTTTGTCAGGTTAAATATTGTTGCTCATAAACCATAACAGTAATTTTGCAAATATCTGCAGCTAACAGTATTTAACCTATCAACAAGCTCATCGTGCCATCACTATTTACTCTAAAGCCGTGGCTTATCATCTATCCTGTTCCAGGCGTCTTTTTCTGATTTAACCTTCTCCACCGTAATATCATTAAAATATTGGTCTAGCACAGCCTCTCTTTCCATAGCCAATGGGGGTGAACAATAGTCTTCTTCTACCCATGATGCAAAATCTCTATCTTCTGTATCAATCCTTGCATTTTCAAGACTATATTGAAGAGATCGTCCAAATGGTCTCATTTTTGATATCTTACCTGAGTTGAGTTCTGACTGAAGACTCTCCAGGAGATCCATTCTTGGTCTGGCTTTGACCAGATAGAATGCCATCTTAATCTCTAGAGCATAATCACATAAAAAGATGGCCCAGCATTATCCCAGTTTGATTCCCTTACTGCTTAGTTGTCGTAGATTGAAAATAGAATACTAGTTATGATATTGATGTGTTGGTCATTTCCATCTAAATCTAAATTAACATGGTACAACTAGGCAAAGCAAAAAATGGTTATTGTTCGTGTTTTAAATTCCTGATGGTCATGGGAAAATTGGGAAGAGATAGGGTTTGCTGTATTTATAAAGGAGATGTGGAAATACCTTCCGATATAGGTGGGATTGCCCATTTTTCGTACGACAGAAAGGTTGATGAGTGCTATCGTGGTTTAAGAAGAGAATTATAGCACGCACATTACTTGAAGACTTGAAAGAAACTGAGGAAGATTTATTGTAGCCATAGATTGCATTTGAGTAAGTAAGAAATAGCAATAGGTCTAGAATGAAGAATTCTATCGATTTTTTAAATTCTCATTTGAAGGATCACGTTATATAGTAATTCATATATCTCCAACGATCAACTCATGCAATCAAATACATACCCAAAAAATCTTTTAATACTTTTTTCAATATCGAACCTGTATGAATCAGAATATAGTTGACCAACTTGCTGAACGTATCATTAATGAAACAAACTCTGCAATAAGTTGTCTCACATTGTATTTGGGCCACAAGCTTGATCTCTTCAATTCATTAAGAAAGGAAGGGCCTATCACCTCTGAGGAATTATCTAGAAAAACAAAATATTCTGAAAGGTATCTACGAGAGTGGCTTGAATGTATGGCGGCTAATGGATATATCGATTATGATCCTATATTGAAGAGATTCAGCATTTCAGAAGAACATGCAAGAGTGTTATGTGATCGTGATAGTATTGCATATACAATCCCTTTTGTGTATTGGTCTCCCACTCTATCATTAGCAATGGATAAACTCCTTGAAGCGTTTAAGACAGGTGAAGGTGTCCCCTATTCTGCATATGGTAGAGAGGTGTTATTTGCTCAAGGAGAAGGAAATAGACCAATGTTCATCAACGACATTGCTAGATGGATTTCTTCTATGCCTGATATTGAAAGCAAGCTTAGGTCTCAAGGAGGACATGTTCTTGATGTAGGGTGTGGTGATGGTTGGGCAAGTATATCATTGGCCAAGTCATTTCCTCTGGTCAAGATTGATGCTGTTGATGTTGATTTATCTTCAATTAATAATGCTTTAAGGAACATTAGGGAAGCTGGTCTGTCAGACAGGATATCTGTGCATGCCAGTCCTATTGAGAAGGCATCAATTAAGGAAAAATATGATTTGGTAATGACGTTTGAATCTGTTCATGATATGGCCTATCCAATTAATGCTTTAAGAAAGATGAAAGATATGGTATCCGAAAATGGTGCAGTTTTAGTTGGCGATGTAAAGATGAAAGACAAATTGGAAGAGAAAAATGATTTTGCAGGGAGGCTCTATTACAATTTTAGTGTATTGCTTTGTCTTCCACAATCCTTGGAATATCCTAATTCTGTAGCTAGTGGAGCAGCTATGACACCTTCAACTTTTAGGAAGTATGCAAAAGTGGCAGGATTCTCAGAAGTTGAAATTCTGCCTATAGAACATTTCATATGGCAATTTTATCGCTTAACAAAATGACTGTACATATGGTAGTCTAGAGAGCGTAATTCTGGCTGTAACAGGAGTCTTTTCTCTCTTATTGTTAGCACTATCAATTTTAGCATACAGAAGAACAGGCATTAAGAAAATAATATTTGCTGCAATTGCCTTCTCTCTTTTTGATTTTTGATCCAACTAACTTTAGAATCATTAGAGGAGAGCATTGGTATTCTAGAAGATCCTCCGATTGGAGATATTCTATCGTCCTCTCTAACACTTGCTATTTTAGTCTTATTTTTCTTGGCAATCGTTAGAAGGAGTAACTGAGGAAAAACTGGGGAATTAACTAGGTCTATTAGAGTTATATCAATAGAGGAAATTATAGTACAGAAATCTCTATTAGCTTGCCTATGCTACTAGTGTTCTTATTCCTATGAATGATGTTGATATTGATGGCCTTTATTAGACAATCGTTTAACCAATTATTATCAAATATATCCAATCTGCTGTGTTTCGCAAAACCTTAAATCATAACAAAACCTAGCAGTCATTATGGATTATAAGAAAGTGTATGAAGAGATTATGAATATGGATCCAAGGATAAGGCTTGTAACCATCTGTGATAATGATGGGAAAATAATGCATTCTGGTCATCGTCAAGGGGTCACCAACTTGTTGACACCAGAAGAGAGTAAGAAATCACTTGATCTAGCCGTTAATGCATGGAAAACACGAAGCGAACTTGCACCAAAGATAGGAAAGGGAAAATTTGTATTAGCAGAGTATGAAAAGATAAAACGCATTACAATGCCATTAGGAGACGATCACATTCTTTATATTACTACAGAAGTTGAAGCCAATGACAGAGGAATAATTGATAAGGTTAGGAGATTAGGCTTCTAATAACATCTTTATGCGCGGGGGGCCTGGTCTCATGAAGACATACTACTAGTTGAGTCTCCTGCGGTTTGCTTAAATCCAATACCTTCGTATGATATCTCACTCGGAGGGTAAGCTGTTTTACGAATCTGAAATAAACTAGAGCTCTATACTGCCACTCTATAGGCAGTTTATAGTTGTATTCAACAGCAGATAGCATTTGATTCATTCTTTATTGGTACTTTTTTCCTCTCTTATGCTGAATATAGATAATAGATCCAACTATAGCAGCCAATGCTGGTGTAAGATAAAATAACATTATCTGCTGAAAAGTGCCCGTTAGCTTTTGCATATCTTGTACAGAGACATCGAAGCTTGCTATCAAGGGGCTAGACTCATATTTTGGATCTCCATTTATTTTTGCCTGAATTGCTACATTGTAATCACCGTCATTTTTAAACATGTATGGATAGGTAACGTCTCCAAATTCATGAAATTTGTACGGGGTTTGTTCAACTCTCTCACCTGTATTTTTGTCCATTATAACAAGTGATGTAAACAAAAATGGAACATCAGTATTATTTTGTATTACACTAAAATTTAGCTTTGTTGTGGTATCATTTACTTTTAGTCCAGTAGGATATGGCAGAAAAGAAACTTGATACCTGCCACCGTCAATATTTCTTGTGACAGCATTTTCTGTATCGCTAAAGATATGAGCATATGCAATGCCATTATTATTATTATTGCTACTGAAAATGGTATTATTCAGATCAAATGTAAAAATAGAAATTGCAATAATGGCAATAGAAAGAATCGCCATATGAAATCGACAAGAGCACAAACAATATAGCAAACTGAAAATTGTATGCAAACCCCAGGAAGACATAGTGGTTTTAGTAATTAGTCTCCATATCTATTACTTTTTATTTTTTTGGGGAATAATTGTAAGTATGTTAAAAACTCCTTCGCAATATCATTGGCAAGGAATAACATTATAGACTTCTCATTAAGAATAATAAGCAAATAGTGATGCAGGATTAATAATAATATACTTTATCCGTTTTTCCTATTGAATATTGCAATTTTCGTATGCCTTGGAACAAGCAATGTATATGCCCACCTCTCACAGGAGAATAAATCATTGGCTACGATTCAAGAGTGGAAAAACCAACAGGACAAGATTAAAATTCAGTTTAGCTATAGCCCAGCGAAGCCTCTAGTTTATACCGAGACTGACCTGATATTCAGCGTTCAAGATCTCAACACGGGAAATCATATAAGAGATCTTATTGCGAGCATAACAATAATCAAGAACGATGGGATTTTCTTCAAGTTCAATGATGTTGACATACAAAATGGTGATCTCTCTTTAAAGGTCAGATTCGTAGAAGATGGCAATTACAAGGTTATTAGTCAAATAAGATCTACAGATAACATTGGAATTGCGCTGGTATCTTTTAATATCCATGTTCCACTTCAACCGTTTGGTAAGTTCAATGCGGATTCCTTGTCGTCGAGTTTATTTTTGATTCCTGCAGGATTGGTAGCAATTGGTCTTTCAGCTTCAGTAATTGTACTCATTTTAATATCCAGAAAACGGGAAAAGGCGGGCAAAGCTACACAAGGAGATAGTCAAAAAGAAGGAAAATGAGATGAAGAAAGATTAGACAAATATAACAGATAACAGAATAGTTCACTATATAACATCAGGAAAAAACATCCTCAATCATCATAATAATGATTAAGAATTGCTATTGCTATTACTCTTAGATGTGTGATCTATGAACCTGCGCCACAGATTGAACAACAGGTAGAATAAGCTAACGTCTCCTACACATTCCCAGAGGGACTATAATTTATCGATATATAGCAATATCATTATATATGCTCTGACGCTTTTTACTCTAGTGCTATTCTCAATAATTGAAAATCGTAGAACATGTTGTATGGAAATCAATATTCCTAGAGCTTTTTTTATGATGTTTGGTTGTATAATTTAACATAGACATGAAAAAGCGGGATGGCAGTTTTCTTAGGACTTGTACAGCTTTTGCGTTAGTCACGACAATTATTCTAATCGATATCCCAATGCTTGCTATAGCTCAGGAAGAGAAAGGAGATAATACAGGAGAGGAAATGGAGTTGGAGAGCAATAACACAGGAGAAGAACGGGAAGAAATGACTAATGGCGATCTCATCTCTAGAGTTAGTGAATACATAGGAATTTTTGCCTTAGGAACCAGTTTAGGCCTACTAGTTTCTCCATCAGTTATTATAAGACGAATTTCAACCACGATTCCAGATCTAATAATTAGAAGAAGTATTGTGTTTATCTCTATAGCAGTATTGACGATATCCGCTGGTATAATTCATATCTTGTTAGTAAAAGAACACATGGAAGAGTCATATGTATGGGGAATTGGTTTTCTAGTAATGGGAGTATCACAGCTAATATACGGCGGAATATTTATTCTATTAGCCAGAAAATTAGAAGAAAGATTAACTAAAAGAAGAGCAGCAATGAATCTGCTATTTGGTATAGGAATTACAGGCAATGCCTTGCTTCTAGCCATTTTCATAT
>Ga0126305_10001061_pt1 | contig 12098 bp, 13 predicted proteins | sample Plot26_FD_92536 | JGI IMG/M metagenome (GOLD analysis project Ga0126305, IMG submission 92536) | Serpentine soil microbial communities from UC McLaughlin Reserve, CA, USA - Plot26 | ecosystem: Environmental > Terrestrial > Soil > Grasslands | place: USA: UC McLaughlin Reserve, Lake County... | reverse complement strand
CTCGACCTACGACGTCGCTGGACGCGGTGAAGGGAGCCTCAGGGACGGATTGGCCCGCCGACCAGCATTCACCGTCGCCCGGTACTCAATTGCCGCTTTCCAATTTCCCCTTGATGAAGCGCATGTTGTCCAACTCTTGTTGCTGCATCCGCCGACGTAGGAGCGGCAACAGCAGGCGCAGCGGGCCGTGCGGGATCACCGCCATGGCGACGTCGAGGCGCGACCCGGTCTCGGTGGGGGTGACTTTGGCATAGAAGTCGATAGTGAGGGACTTCGACGGCGCCGTCGCAGTCCATGCTTTCGGCCGCTCGTAGGTGATGTACTCCACGATGGTCACTGGCGAGCCCTGCCATTTGGCCCGGAACTTGGACCCAGCGCGAGGTGGTCCGTCGGTCACAGCCTCCACCAGTTGCATCTTGGGGTTCCATTCCTTCTCATTCCGCAGGTCGCTGAGGTAGTCGAAAACCTCCTCGGCGCGACGTGCCAAGTCAACACCGTTGTGAAGCACCGCTGTCCCCCGGCGTGCTGTTACGAACTCGGCCGACCCGGTCGTGGTCATCCCCTCCATGCCAGCCTCACTCTCCGATTCGGCTACTAGTGACCGCCACTAGTGACAACAACTAGTAGACTCGCTGGCATGGAAGATGTCAAGGCCCCAGTACGGCAGACTCGTCGGGCTCGTGCTCGGGCCACCCAAAACCGGATCATCGACCACGCCTATCGGCTCTTTAGTGCCAGCGGCTACCCGAGCACCACCATGGAGACCATCGCCGCCGAGGCGGGGGTCGCGACCCAGACGGTGTACTACTTCTTCCGGACCAAGGCGTTGCTGCTGCAGCAAGTGGTCGAGGTGGCCGCCGCCGGCGAGGCGCACCCACTACCGGTGATGGAGCGCCCATGGATGCGGCAGATCCTGACAGAAAACAACGCCCGCCGGGCCCTCGCACTCATCGTCGAACACGGGGTGGACATCTACATCCGCGTGGCGCCGTTGCGCCCCGCGCTCGAGTTCGCTGCCGCCTCCGACCCCGACGTCAACGCATACTGGCGGGCGGTCGCGGAAAGGCGCAAGGGCGGCATGCGCACCTTCGTCGAGCGTCTGGCGGAACTGCGTGCACTCCAGCCCGAGTTGACCGTCCAGCGGGCCACCGACGTGATGTTCGTGATAAACAGCCATGAGGTCTTCCTGGGCCTCACACGCGACAGCCGCTGGTCGGTGACGGACTTCAAGCGCTGGCTATACGACACACTGACCCAACAACTGCTCGACCCAAAACTGCACGGTTCACCCGCCGCGGCGACAGCGGGCCTTTCCTTCCACCAGATCGGCTGAGGGCACCGGCCGGCCGCCAACCACCTCGCCAGCGTCAGTGGTCGTCCCGGGGCAGGAAGGGCTACGGGAGGTGCGTCGTAAGAGGACCGGCTCAGGGGCGGTATCGGCAGTCGATCGGATTCCCGACCTGGTCATCCTGCCGGCATCGCAGGCCAGCGGCCTGCTTGAGAGCTGATACTGGAGGAATAATGGCGACCTTCCAGAACACGGTGACGATCCGTAGAGCAATCGAGGACGTGTTCGCGTTCCTCGCCGACTTCGAGAACGTCCCGATCTGGAACTACGCAATTGTGGAGACGAAGAAGACTTCTCCGGGACCGGTGGCTGTCGGGACCACCTACCGACAGATCCGTTCCATCTCCGACAGGAGCGAGGAAGGCTTTAAAGTGACCGCCTTTGAGCCGACCAGCCGCCTCGAGGTCCACGGGGACATCGGGCCCTTCATCGCCACCATCAGGTACCTGCTCACTCCTGCGGGCGACGGGACATGCCTGACCAATGTCGTGGACCTCAAGCCATCCTCAGGTGTAGTGCGGCTGCTGGCGCCTCTGGCTGCCTCCAGGGTCAAGGCGTCGGTGGCAGACAACCTCAATATGCTCAAGCGGGTCCTCGAAACCGGATAGCCGACAGGACCCGCGACGGAATCCACCAACCCGTAGGCGCGAGCGGCTGCAGGCGTCCGCGGTCGAAGGGCTACCAGGAGGTGCGTCGTACAGCTCACGTTTGAATCTATGGCGGGCTTGATCGCTGCCATGATCAGCGGCTCGTGAGTTGTTCGCCAAAACCAGCCACGACCGTCCGCACTGACCGGTCATCCAGAAGCTATATTCGCTCCTCCGCAAGCCCCGGACCCCGATCCAACAAGAGGTTGCCCGCGCTACCCATGTACCAGATCATTCGGGCGTGAGCCAGACCACACATAGCCTCTTCGGCCGCGCGATCGCCCGTCGGGCTAGAGATTCCTGCGCTTGTCAGCCTCTTTCGAGGACCTGCTTGAGGTTCTCGACAAACTGGTGATTGCGCTTGGTGGCCATGCCGAGCATCCGTTTCGTCATCCAACCCATGAAGCCTCCTGCGTCGAGGTCGACGTGCCGGGTGAACCGCACGCCGCCCTCGACGGGCTGGATCGTGCGGATGTCGGTCGGAACCATCTTCCCCATGTCGCCGCCCTTGAGGACGACCTTGTGTGGGGCCTGGTAGGCGATGATCTCCTCGGTGCCGGAGACCCTGGCCTGGACGTCGAAGACGGTGCCCTCACCGAGTTGGCCGTTTCCTTTGGACACTGTCGCGGAGTGGACGTCCTTGTGCCAGTTCGGATCGTTGCGCACGTCGGCGACGTAGGCGAAGACGTCCTCCGCCGGCTTGGCGATGAAAGTGCTGCTTTCCCAGCTGATCATGTCTTTGTCCTCCTAATCGAGTGGTGCATCAAGCGGCTGTTGTGCGGGTGAAACCGGCCAGGTGCTCGGTCACCACGTTGGTGTCCGGGTCGTACTGACGGATGGTGTCGACAATGGGCGCACCCGCTCCGCCATAGACGTGCGTGCTTTTGGCCTCGCCCAGGTAGTCGTTGAGCGCCGAGTTGATGTGCTCGGCGGCCAGCTTCATGTGGAACTCCATCGACTCGGGGTCGCGGTGGAGCTGCACGATCGACACCGTCCCGGCTGCCTCGTCGGTGAAGACGTGGAAGGCAATCAGGCGTGGCTCGTTCGCCTCGATGAACTCGGTGTGCTCCGCGAGCTTCTTCCGGGCGTCCTCGAAACGACCGTCACGAACCTTGTAGGTGCCCGTATAGATGAATTCTGTGGACATTGCTGTTTCCTTCCGTTGAATCAGTGGCCCTCGACCACTTCGTAGATGCGGTTCGCGAGGAGCCCGTGCCCGTCGCGGTGGACGGCCGCCGCGGCCTCGGCGGTGGGGGCCTCGAGGAGGCAGAAGACCTTCCTGGCAGCAAGATCGACCCAGTACTGCCGGTAGGTGACGCCGTGCTTTGGCCTGGTTGTCCAGGTCGACCTGGTGGGCTTGTTCCAGTGCCTCGAGGGTGAGCCCCTCGGGAGCTTGCTCGTGGATGTCCAGATAGAGCGGCATGGCCTCATCCTTCGGTGCGTGTGACCTGTATAACCGAGCATCTGTCAGCCCGCTAGAGCTTCGCTAAGAGCAGCTGGTTGGCACGTAGAGTCGGGCCCGTGAGCACTCAGGGCGGCGGGCCCGCCGACCTGGATGTCCGCCTGCTCGGACCGATAGAGGTGAGCCGAGGAGGCAGGCCGGTTGATGTGCCTGGCGGACGCGCACGCAGCCTGTTGACGATCCTTGCCCTACAGGTCGGCCAGGCGATCCCCCTCGAGCGGCTGATCGACGCCCTCTGGGGAGATGAGGTCCCGGCAACCGCGAGGACCGTGCTCCAGGGGTTTGTCTCCAAACTCCGTAAGACTCTCGGCACTACCGCCCTCGAGACCGTGGGCACCAGCTACCGCCTGGCAGCGCCACGTACCGCAATCGACGCCAACCGGTTCCACGACCTGGTCAAGGCCGCGCGCGACCTCGACGGGGAGGAACGCGTGGCGTCGTTGGGCGAGGCACTGGAGCTGTGGCGTGGACCAGCCTTGGCTGATGTGGCATACGAGCCGTTCGCCCAAGCCGCTATCGCCGCCCTGGAGGAATACCACCTGGCCGCACACGAGGCCCTCATCGGCGCGCAGCTCGACACCGGGATGGATACCGAGCTGGTTCCGGAGCTGGAGGACTTGATCGCCGACAACCCGTACCGCGAGCGGCTACGCGAGCAGCTGGTACTTGCGCTCTATCGGGCCGGTCGGCAGGCAGACGCGCTGGAGGCGTACCGGCGGGCTCGCCAGACGCTGGTCGATGAGCTCGGCGTGGAACCCGGACCAGAGCTGCAGACCCTGCACCAACAGATCCTGAACCACGACCCCGCCCTGGATGCGGTCGCTCCGCCCGTCGCCCGCCGAGCCGAGACCTCGACCTGGTTTCCCAGCGAGCGCAGAATCGTGACGGTCGTGTTCGTCGATGTGACGCCCACCGATGCTGAAATCGACCCCGAAGCGGCGGAGACCATCGCCACGGAGTCGTTGGGGAGGGTCACCGAAGCGCTGCGCAGCAAGGGGGCTCGCGTCGAGGAGTCGGCGAGCGGCGTCGTGATCGGGTGGTTCGGTCTGCCGTCCGCACATGATGACGACCCGCTCCGGGCCGTGCTGGCCGCCGATCAGGCCCGACAGCGGGTTCTCGCCCTGCCTGGACGGTGGGACTTTCGAGCCGGACTCGAAACGGGTGAGGTGGTGTCGGATGTCACCGACTCCCGTGCGGCCAGCGGACCAGTGGTATCGGTGGCGGCTCGACTGCAGCAGGGCGCGCAGCCCGGTGAGGTGCTGATCGGACCACAGGCCATGAAGGTTGTCCGAGGTGCCGTGGTCGTGGAGCGGGCCCGAGAAATCGGCCACCCCACCGCGTGGCGTCTCGTAGACGTTGATCCGAGGGCAAAGCTGATCTCTGGCGACTTGCACGCGCCAATGATCGGCCGCGAGGCAGAGCTCACCGGCCTGCGGACATTCTTCGGCCGCATGGTGCGGCGTGGAACGCCGCATCGGATGACGGTGCTCGGCGAGGCCGGCATCGGCAAGTCGCGTCTCTCCCGAGCGTTCGCGGACTCCATTCGCGGCAGGGCTCGGACGATCGCCGCGGCCTGTGTCGACGCCGGGAGCGGACGGACGTTCGGCCTCCTCCGCGACCTGCTCGTCCAGGCCGGCGGTGGGTCCGATTGGGAGTCGGTTGTCGACCTACTGGATAGGGAGGAGCCAGGGTTGGGCGGCCGCCTGGCCGGTGTGCTTGGAGTGGGCGACCTGAAGGGCCCGCCGCAGCAGTTCTACGGCGACTTCCGCCGTGCCTTCGAGCTCTTCAGCGCTGTCCAACCGTTGGCCGTGATCGTAGACGACATTCACTGGGCGGAGTCGAGTCTGCTCGAGCTGTTCGAGTACCTCAGCGACTCGCTCACTGGGCCGGTGTTCCTCCTTTTGCTGGCGCGGCCAGAACTCGTCGAACTACACACCGAGTGGAGCGTGGGAGGCGATCGTCGAGATGTGCTCTACCTCGACCCGCTGGCTGCTGTTGCCATTGCGCAGGTGATCAGGAACCATGCCTCGGTCGACCTGTCCCCGTCGGACGAGCAACGGATCATCGAGACGGCACAGGGCAATCCCCTGTTCGCCGAACAACTGCTGGCCGCGTCTGCGGACGCCGAGACGGAAGTGATCCCAGCCTCGCTACGAGGCCTGCTTGCCACCCGGATCGATCGTTTGGGGCCTGGTGAACGTGACCTGCTTCGGGCCGCGGCAGTGGCAGGTGACCAGCTAAGTGTCGAGGCGCTGGAGATCTTGGCTCCCGACGAGGCACGACCCTTCCTGGCCGGGAACTTGGAGTCGCTGACTCGGAGGCGACTGCTTCGACACGTCGGGCAGAAGGGCGTGGAGTTTCCGCACGGACTCATCCGTGATGCCGCCTACCAGAGCCTCACACGGCGGGACCGGATACGCCTCCATCTCGCCTTCACAGACTGGCTCGAGGACACCGTTGGTGCTCCGCGTGACGATCTGGATGCTCTGGTCGGTCACCACCTCGAGCAGGCAGTGCTCAACCGGCGGCGCGTCGGCCTGGCAGGCGATGCCGCGCTCGAGGCGCGGGCTGGCACAAGACTGGCGTCTGCAGGGTCACTGGCCTACCTGCGCTGGGACATGTCGGCTGCGTCGAACCTGCTGACGCGGTCCCTGGACATGCTGCCCGACGGGCACCCGCTAGTACCCAGCATCACCCAGCGGCTCGCCGAGGTCTCCTTGCCCCTCGGCGACCACGCCCGAGCGCAGGAGCTCCTGCTGCAACTGAGCATCATGCCGGGCCTGGACCCGGTCGACAGTTGGCTCGCCCGACTCGAACACGCGCGCAGCCTGTCTATCACCGGGCCTCATGGCATGACCGCCGAGGACCTGGTCGCGATCGCACGGGAGGCAATGGCCTTCTTCGCCGAGGCTGGCCACGACAATGGCCTGGCTCAAGCGACCTTCCTGCTCGGCTGGCTGGAGCAACGCGGCGGACATCCCATCAGCGCGCTGAACTCCGGTCGTCGCAGCCTTGAGTACGCGCGGCGTGGCGGCGCGTTGCGAGAGCAATACGCCGCGGCCTTCCTGATTTCGCGATCACTCCTCGGCGGGCCGACTCCGGTGCCGGACTGCATCAAGCAGATCGAGTCACTCATGGGCCAGCATGCCGACCCGAATCCCATCGTGATGGGAATCCTGGCTCGGGTCCGTGCCATGACCGGTGAATTCGACGAGGCACGAAGACTCCTCGACCGCGCTCGCCCGCTGCTGATCGAACGGATGCGCATACGTCGGCTGCTGGCGTTCAGTGCCTGGGACAGCGCCGAAGTCGAGACGCTGGCCGGCGACGCCCCGGCAGCAATCAGCGCATACCGAACAGCGCTCACGCCCTTCCAAAGAGGCAACGAGGCAGAGCACGTGGGAGAGACGTCTTCCCGTCTCGCCCTCGTGCTTGCCACTGAGGGACATCTTGAGGAGGCAAGAGCACTCGCAAACGAGGCCCAAGCGGTGACACCACCGGACTGCTTCGTCGTGCGGGCCCTAGCGACGATGGCGGTAGCGCGAAGCCTGCCCCTGGACGAGGCCGATGCGTCCCTCGCCATGGCAGCGGAAGCTGTCAACCTGGCTCCCGACCCGATGCCGAATCTCAAGGCAGACCTGCTCGTCGAACAGTCGCGGGTACAGGCGGCCGCCGGCCTGGTCGAGGTCGCTCGATCCTCGGTCGACTGGGCGATCAGCCTGTACGAGACCAAAGGAAACGTCGCCGCCCTCAGGCGACTCAGAGCCTGAGATTCGAGTACACCGCTTCAGGCTGGTCTGCCCGAGATGCTCGGCGAGCCGGCAGCACCGTCGGCCAAAAACGGAACTGACACCTCGCGCCGACGGGGGCAAGCACGAGCGCGCCAACGGAGTGAGGCGAAACTACGGACCAACTACGGACCATGACGGCCGAACTCAGCGCACCTCAACGGTCAACCGTGGACACCAGTGACAGATGGTTCACGCTCGACGACCGTTGGAGGCCCGATCTGGGGGTCAAGGGGTCGCGAGTTGAAATCTCGCCAGCCCGACACCGCTCAGTTTGGAACGACCACATGACGCATGTTTGAACCACTGCCGGCCTGTATACGTTTGGGTTGGTCTGTAAAGCCAAACGCTCGTTTGGGACTCGCCGAACACGGCGGCGGCCAATCGGTTTGCTCCGAGACACAGCTGCCCGGCGTCGCCCTGGACGGCGTAGGCGGCAGGTTCATCCTCTTGCTCTGCGACGCTGTTCGAGAAGCACCAGCGCTTCTCGTGGTCGGCTAGATCGCCCAGGTCATGAGCGCACTGCATGTTGACGGCAGAGCCGCTCCGGTCGGATCCTGAAATAGGGGCAATTGAGCTGCTGTAGGAGGCCGGTTATGCAGACCCAGACCGATGTGTGGCCGTGACAGCGTTGGGTGGCCCCACAGTGTCGGAGGTAGCTGGCTCCACGTTTCGACACGCTGGGCGGTTTTGACGGAGCTATTTGGCCCCACCCGGTGACTGTTGCCCTTGTCGGTTTCGGTGACCGGGAAGGGGCGGCGGGTGAGGTCGAGGGTGGAAGTCTTCGAGGCGATCCGGCGTGATCATCGTCGGGAGGAGTTGTCGATTCGGCAGTTGGCGGATCGACATCGGGTGCATCGGCGCACGGTGCGTCAAGCGTTGGAGTCCGCGGTCCCGCCGCCGCGCAAGGCGCGGGTGTTCTTGGCGCCGGTGCTCGGTCCGGTGAAGCCGCTGATCGACGCCATGTTGTGCAGCGATCTGGACGCGCCGAAGAAGCAGCGTCACACTGCCCGCCGGGTGCTCGCGCGGCTGGTTGACGAGTATGGCGTGCAGGACTTGTCGTACTCGTCGGTGCGCGACTACGTCGCCAAACGTCGTCCGGAGATTGCCGCCGAGGCCGGCAAGCCGCTGGAGTCGGGCTGCGTGCCGCAGACTCATCCGCCGGCGGCCGAGGGTGAGGTGGATTTCCATGATTTGTGGGTGGTCTTGGGTGGGGTGAAGACGAAGACCGCGCTGTTCACGATGCGGCTGTCGTTCTCCGGACGGGCGGCGCATCGGGCCTCGCTCTCGCAGGGGCAGGAGGCGTTCTTGGAAAGCCACGTCTACGCCTTTGAGCGGCTCGGGGGCGTGCCGTTGGACAAGATCCGCTACGACAACCTCAAGCCAGCCGTGTCGCGGGTGTTGTGCGGTCGTACTCGCCAGGAGACCGACCGGTGGGTCGCGTTCCGTTCGCACTACGGCTTCGACCCGTTCTACTGCGTGCCCGGGCATGAGGGCAGTCACGAGAAGGGCGGCGTGGAGGGCGAGGGTGGCCGGTGGGCCCGGTTCCGCCGCAACCACTGCGTCCCGATGCCGGTCGTGGACTCGATCGAGGAGCTCAACGAGCTGCTCGAGAAGTGGGACGACGCGGACGACCGTCGCCGCATTGGTAACCGTTCGATGAGTGTTGGACACGATTGGGCCTTCGAGCTTGGGTTGTTGCGGCCGCTGCCGGGCGAGGCGTTCGAAACTGCGCTCACCCTGACACCGCGGGTGGATCGGTATGCGCAGGTGATGGTGCGCTGCAATCAGTACTCGGTGCCGGCCGGGTTCATCGGTCACCGGCTGCGGGTCAAGCTGTCCGCCTCCGCGGTCACCGTGTTCGATCGCAGCACCGTGGTGGCGCGGCATCAGCGCGCAGCTGGCAAGGGCATGAAGGTTCTCGACCTGGACCACTACTTGGAGATTCTCCTGCGCAAGCCCGGCGCGCTGCCCGGCGCCACCGCTCTCGTCCAGGCCCGCGCGGCTCGGGTGTTCACGCCGGCGCATGACGCGTTCTGGGCCGGGGCCCGCCAGGCACTTGGCGACAGTGCGGGGACGCGAGTGCTGGTCGAGGTGCTGCTGCTGCACCGTCACCTCGAGCACGCCGACGTGCTCGCCGGCATCAGCGCCGCGCTCTCGGTCGGCTCGGTCAACGCCGACGTGGTCGCGGTCGAGGCCCGTAAGGCCGCGCAGCAGCGCGGCGCCACGCCGACACCGATCGAGACGACGCCAGGCAAGCAGCAGGTGGTGAGCTTGATTGAGCGGCGCTTTACAGACCTGCCCGGCGATGACCGGCCGCTGCCCTCGGTCGAGGCCTACGACGACCTGCTCGGAAAGGCCAGCTCATGAGCGCGAGCACAACCAAGCCAGCGACCAGGCGTGGCGTCACCGAACAGGCCGCGCTCGCCGCGATCGACTCCGGCACCCGGGTCTTGCGGCTGCCCACGATCCGCGACCGGTTCGGCGAGATCGCCGCCGCGGCTGAACGCGAGCAGCTGTCCTACTTGGGGTTCTTGGCCGAGCTGGTGATGGCCGAGTGCGACGACCGGGACAAGCGCCGCGCCGCCCGGCGCATCCACGATGCCGGGTTTCCCCGCGATAAGCGCATCGAGGAGTTCGACTTCGACGCTAACAAATCCGTCAGCCCCGCCGTGATCCACCAGCTGACCACCTGCGCCTGGGTCAAGGCCGGGCACCCGTTGTGTTTGATCGGTGACTCCGGCACCGGGAAATCCCACCTGCTGATCGGCCTGGGCACCGCCGCCGCCGAGTCCGGCTATCGGGTGCGTTACACCCTGGCCTCGAAGCTGGTAAACGAACTGGTGGAAGCGGCCGACGACAAGCAGCTGTCCAAGATGATCGCCCGTTACGGCCGCGTCGATCTTCTCTGCTTGGACGAGCTTGGATATATATGGAACTTGACCGCCGCGGCGCCGAACTGCTGTTCCAGGTTTTGACGGAGAGGGAGGAGCGTTCGGCCGTCGCGATCGCCTCCAACGAGCCGTTCTCAGGCTGGACCAAGACCTTTACCGATCCGCGGCTCTGCGCCGCGATCGTCGACCGGCTGACGTTCGCCGGACAGATCATCGAAACCGGCACCACCAGCTACCGGCTCGCCCACGCCCGGGCCCGCCGCGCCGCCGGCTGACGAAACCCGACCAGCCGGGGACTGACCGGGTCGATACAGTCCCCCGGGTGATGGTTACCGATCTGCACCACTTCCTCGACCTACCACCCGACACCCCAGGCCCGGCGCGGCGACTGGCCGAGCACTTGGGCAACATCGTCCGGGCCGCCACCTCAGGTGACGCCGGCACCGCGTGGGAAAGCGCGCTGCCGTGCCGACGCCGACCAGCCAACCGGGCTTGCCCGGGTCGGATGATCGTGCTGCGCACCCAGTCCGGGGCGCCGATCCGATGGCAGTGCAGCGTCTGCGACGACACCGGAGCGATCAGCAACTGGGAGGACTCGCCGTTCGATCTGCGCCGCCGAGGGCTGACCGTCGCCGAGCCCGCCAACGACATCGTCATCGCCAACGAGATCGCGGCAGCATTGCGCGATCTGCAACTGCTGGACCCGGACTGCGAACGACTCGTTTTCTGCATCCGAGCCCAACACCACGGCGCCGTCATGTCCGCCACCGACGAGGACCTGGACGAGCTGATCGGGGCCGTGGCGGCCGAAGCCAACCATGAAACCAACCGTCGCCGCCAACAGCGACTCGATGCAGCATTCGACGCGCTCAACAACGCAGCCGCCGACGGCCGGTGAACCGATGGCCCTACCAGATTTGGACATCGCACGAGTGCAACGCTGGTGCGCCGCTCGAGTGCCTGAGCACGCCCGCCACCAAGTCCGCGTCGAATGCCAGATCGCCCCGGGACACCTCACCATCGTCGAGCGGCGCGCTCCCTGGCGCGAGGACCTCGGCCCGGAGTGGACCAGCTTCCCGATCGCCCGGCTGCGATACACCATCACCGAAAAGTCCTGGACCCTCTACTGGCGCGACCGCAACCTCCGCTTCCACATCTACGACCTACTCGCACCGTCGAACCGAGTCGAGGACCTGCTCAACGAGCTCGACCGCGACCCCACCTGCATCTTCTGGGGCTGACCAACAAGCCACCGGATGCAGCTCAACTGGGGCCAGCCAGCACCGTCACGGTGGGGCCAACTTGGGTTGACATCGCCAAGCGAACGTATGCTCAAGAGATTAATTGGCGATGACGAGGCACGTCGTTGTTCCCCCTGTAGATTCAACGGCTGCCTGACCGTCGCAAAGGCCTATCAACGCCTCGCGGACGGCTTGCTGGAAGGGCAACCGGGTCTCCAAATCACCAGACTGCCGGTGCGGACCGGGTGAGGCACGGTGGCCGCCGCACTCTCTCTCTCTCTCTCGACGAATTCGACGAAGGGCATTCTCGCCGCAGACCGGCCAGCGTGAACGGGCGGCAGGTGAGCGGCGCCCGCCAGCCAGGGCGATGATCGAACTGGCCGCGGTCTGTGGTCTCGGCCGCCTCCCCAAGACCCACGGGACGCCGACGCCCTCGGTGTGTCGACCTACAGACTCGGTGAGGTGGTCAGGCACGAGATCAAGCACGGAACTCGCGAGATCGCCCTGGGCATCGGAGGTGGCGCCTCCACGAGGCGGTGCAGGCATGGCTCAAGCCATTGGGCGCCGCTACGCATGCGAGCAGTGTGAAGCTTGCTCACTGTGGCGCCGTGCCAACCGGCTACACTCGGTCGATCTGTCGGGCCTCCGAGACCGGATGGCCGCCATCTGGCTGCCATCAGATGTCAGCAGCTCGGCAGCCCTGTGTGGTGGGAGGACT
>Ga0126305_10001058_pt1 | contig 12109 bp, 13 predicted proteins | sample Plot26_FD_92536 | JGI IMG/M metagenome (GOLD analysis project Ga0126305, IMG submission 92536) | Serpentine soil microbial communities from UC McLaughlin Reserve, CA, USA - Plot26 | ecosystem: Environmental > Terrestrial > Soil > Grasslands | place: USA: UC McLaughlin Reserve, Lake County... | reverse complement strand
TCTACGGCCCGGCCGGCCGCTCGACACCATGCTGAAGATGATGCGGCGTAGGCAGTTTCCCATTCCACGCGACGGTGGCGGAGTGCTGTCCTGCATATATGTCCCCGATGCCGCTGCCGCCACCGTGGCGGCGCTGGAGAATGGCCGAGCCGGCCGGGCTTACAACGTAAGCGACGACGAACCGGTCGCTTTCGGCACCTTCATCTCGGCAGTCGCCGCGACTTTCGGTGCGCCGCCACCGCCCCGGGTGCCGGGCTGGGTGTTTCGACTGGCACCGTACGCGTCTGCGGCGATCAACAGCACCATCCGGCTATCGAACCGCAGAGCAAAAGACGAACTCGGCTGGACGCTGACCGCGCCCAACTACCGCGATGGCCTGCGCCTGACGCGAGAGCAGTACAACGGGCTGCCGGATTAGGCCTCCCGCTCCTTCGGCGATCGGCCGAGAGTCTTCGCGGGATCCCGCTCGACGACCGGCCCCACGACCTCGTCGAGCTTGCCGAGCAGCTCGGCAGGCAATGTCACACCGGCTGCCTTGACATTGTCGTGCACCTGTTCCGGCCGCGATGCGCCGATGATCGCAGTGGCAACGTTGTCGTTCTGCAGTACCCAGGCAATCGCCAGCTGGGCCATCGAGAGCCCGGCCTCCTGAGCGAGCGGCTCGAGCTGCTGCACTCGGCTCAGCACGTCATCACTCATCCAGCGCTTGATCATGTTCGCGCCACCCTTCTCGTCGGTGGCTCGCGACCCTTCTGGCGGCTGCTCTGCCGGCCGGTACTTGCCGGTGAGCACGCCCTGGGCGAGCGGCGACCAGACCACCTGGGAAACCCCGAGCTCACGGGAGGTCGGAATGATCTCGCTTTCGATCACCCGCCAGAGCATGGAGTACTCAGGCTGGTTGGAGATGAGCTGGAAGCCCAACTCCTTCGCCAGCGCTGCACCGTCACGCAGCTGCTGGGTGGTCCACTCGCTGACACCGACATAGAGAACCTTCCCCGCGCGTACCAGGTCGGCGAACGCCTGCATCGTCTCCTCCAGCGGGGTGAAGTAGTCGTAGCGGTGCGCCTGATAGAGGTCGACGTAGTCGGTCTGCAAGCGGGTCAGCGACCCGTCGATCGCCTCCATGATGTGCTTGCGCGAAAGGCCGACGTCATTGTGCCCCTTGGGCCCGATGGGCCCGAAGACCTTAGTGAAGATCTCCAGCGACTCCCGCCGCTGACCCTTCAGCGCCTCGCCGAGAACCGTCTCGGCCATGGTATTTGCGTAGACGTCAGCGGTGTCAAAGCTGCTGATGCCTGCGTCGAGCGAGGCCTGTACGCACGCCACAGCCTGCTCGTTCTCCAGCTGGGAGCCATGCGTGAGCCAATTGCCGTAGGTGATCTCGGAGATCTTGAATCCTGAGTTGCCGAGGTAACGAAAGTGCATGGGAACCGCCTCTCTGAACGTGGGTCTGCTTCAACGTCTACCCATTCCGCCGGGCGCTGTGCAGTTCAGCCGCACATCGGGTGTGAGAATCGCGGAGGCAGGATTGATCACATGTCGATCAGCCGCGGCCCCGCGACAGCCAGAAGCGCTGGCCGGGGCCTCCCGGAGCGGTGGAACGCCACCCTGGTGGAGGCGGCTGCAACATTTCCTTGCGACGGACTCGCACCACGCGGTTTCATTGCGCTGACGCGGGCCATCGATGTGGATACGTCCCCGCCAATGGTGTTTCGCTGGCTGTGCCAGCTGCGGGCGGCGCCCTACAGCTACGACTGGATCGACAACCTCGGCCGCCGCAGCCCTCGCCAACTGAGCCCTGGCCTTGACGATCTGCAGACCGGCCAGCGCTTCCTGATCGGTACGATCACCAGTTTTGTCCCAAACCAGCACATCACCGTCCGGGGGACACCTGAGGCCGAGCGTTTGTTCGGTGTGATCGCCCTGACCTACCAGGTCGTCAATCGAGGAGCTAGCGGTAGCCGGTTGCTCGTCCGGCTGGACGTACACCCGCCGAACCGGCTCTGGAAAAGGGCACGCTACCTCGTCCTGGCATGGGGTGACGTGATCATGATGCGGAAACAACTCCATACCTTGAAGAAGCGTGCCGAGTCATCCGCGTCCCGCTGATCGGGGGCACGGGTGAGACGATCCCTGAATGACTCCGGGGCAACTGGTGAGGACGCTGTATGAGCGGTATCAGGCACGCAACTGGTCCGACGCGGCGCTCCTGCTGCACGAGGATTCGATGGTGCTCATGCCGGCGACGAATGAGCAGCTGATCGGCCGGGATCAGGTGATCGGAATGCAGCGTGACTATCCCGAGCCCTGGGGAGATCTTCAGGTGCTCCGGGTGATCGGGGACGAGCGGGGCGCCGTGGCCGAACTGGAGGTCGTCGCACAGGCAGCTGTGTTCCGGTGCGCCGCGTTCTGGGATGTGGATGAGGGACTGCTTCATCGTGGTGTCGAGTACTGGGTCACTGTCGGCGGCGAGGAACCACCACCCAACCGGCGGCGGTACGACAGCTAACGAGGCAAGAATGCAACCAGCGAACGTATACGTTCGTTTCATGCGCACCACTCCGGTTGCTACAGGCGCAGAGCGCAAGCAACGAACCTAACGTTCGTTTCCAGCTTCGGGGTGCAGCCCAAGTTCTGCGCAATGGGGCGAGACGGCTACCGCTCAAACCTCAGTCGGTCGACCAGCGCCGCTCGCCCTGGTAGCGGCAGTAGCTGCCGGTGACGACAATGTTGTTCAGGTGTTCCCCAGCTCAGGCAGAGCCTGCTCGATCTGGGCGATCGCCGGGATCCGGGCCGACACGGCCTTGTGGGCACGCTCCGCCGGGCGGTTGGCGAAGCTTCGCGGCTGACCCGTACGGCTGGTGATCTTGCCCAGTTCGGCGAGCAGTATCTCTCGCTCGGCGCCCCATCTGAGCGGCCGTCCCGTGGTCGTTGCGAGCCTTTGCCTCGGCCGTCTCCTGATCAAGGTCGGCCAGTCTCCGCCGGTATTCCCGCAGCGCTGCCGAGTCCACCATCGGATCGGCGCTGCCCGAGTGGATCGAGCCAGCCATCAGGTCAAGCGCCGCTACATCGGTGCCCGGCCGGCTGAGCAGCCGCGCAAGGTCGGGCAGTCCTTGGCGTCGGCCAATACGATCTGGCGACCCGCATATCTGACATGCCACCCCTTCCCTGACCGCCAGATCCCGTTCGGCTTGAGGCGATCAGCGTTAGTCGCCGACCAGCCGGTAACTCTGCTCCGCGGTGGCAAACGAACCGTCAGCATCCGGCCGGCCGAGCTCACCGCCAGCAGGGCGGCGGTGTGAGCATGTTGCCGGCCAAGGCGACCACCGCTCCCAACCGGGGTGCCGGTTCTGGTAGACCTAGCAAAGTGCCAGTCCGGATCTTCCGGGATCGGTGCTGATCTGGCGCAGAGATAGACAAATCGCCTGCACCTCACGGCAAGGAAAACACCATGTCGTTCGATCCAATTCAGTACAAGACCAGCACCCGCCAGCAATGGCAGGATGCGGCTGCCGCCTGGCACCGATGGGGCCCAACCCTTGAAATCTGGCTCTGGGAGGCCACGCAGACGATGCTCGACGCCGCCGGTGTGGGCGCCGGCAGCCGAGTGCTGGACCTCGCCGCCGGCGCAGGTGGCCAGAGCATTGCCGCAGCTCGCAGAGTCGGTCCGAATGGCTCAGTGCTGGCGACCGACATCTCCCCCGCCATTTTGGACTACGCCGCCGCCGAGGCGAAGTCGGCCGGAGTAAGTACCGTCTCGACCATGGAGCTGGACGGGGAGCAACTCGACCAGCTGCCTGACGCGTCCTTTGACGCCGTCATCTCCCGGGTCGGCCTGATCTACTTTCCGGACCAGCAGCGGGCATTGACCGGGATCCGCCGGGTGCTGGTCGACGGCGGGCGGTTAGGGGCGATCGTGTACTCGACACCTGACCGCAACGAGTTCTTCTCCTTACCGGTCTCAATCATCCGGCAGCGTGCCCAGCTTCCGCCGCCCCTGCCCGGCCAGCCGGGGCCGTTCAGCCTCGGTGCCCCAGGAGTCCTGGAGAAGGCATTCACCGACGCTGGGTTCACCGACGTGACGGTGGAGACCGTGCCGGCGCCGCTACGGCTGCCATCGGCTGCCGAGTGTGTCCGGTTCGAGCAGGAGTCCTTTGGCGCGTTGCACCAGATGCTGGCAGGCGTACCGGAGGAGGACCAGCCGGGGGTGTGGACTGAGATCGAGGAGGCCTTGACCCGGTTCGAGACCACCGACGGGTTCATCGGCCCGTGCGAGCTGTTGGTGGCCGGCGGCCAGAGATAAGTCCGCACTCCGGTTCGGCAACGAACATCAACGTTCGGTCTTCGCGCTCTGCGCCGTTTGCCGAGGGCGCAGACCGCGAGTTTCGAACGTTAAGGTGAGATTCCTGCAGCCGGGAGGCGTGACAGGCTAGTGGGATGAGCACGGTTCGCCCCAAAGGTCTGCATCACGTCACCGCGATCGCCATTGACCCACAGAACAACGTCGATTTCTATACCCAGACGCTGGGCCTGCGCCTGGTCAAGCAAACAGTCAATTTCGATGCGCCTGACTGCTACCACCTCTACTACGGAGACGAGTCGGGCACTCCATCAAGCCTGCTGACCTTCTTTCCCTGGCCCGATGTGCCGCCGGGACGCCAGGGTGCCGGCATGATGACGACGACGGCCTTCAGCGTGCCGGGCTCCTCCTTGGGCTGGTGGCATGAGCGGTTCAAGAGCCTCGGGGTCGACGTCGACGCGCCAGTCAGCAGGGACAACGAGGAAGTCCTGACCTTCCGCGATCCCGATGGACTGATCGTCGACCTGGTCGCCGCGGAGGGTGACCACCGCTCAGGGTGGGACGGTGTCGCGGACATCCCGGCCGAGCACGCTGTACGGGGCTTGCATGCGATCACATTGTCTGAGCGCGACCTCGATCCCTCGGCGACGATGCTGACCGAGCTACTGAACATGAATTTGGACGCCGAGCAGGGCGACCGCACTCGTTTCGGCATGTCGGCTGGGGTGTCCGGCGGCGTGGTGGACGTTCTTGCGGGGATCAAGGATCGCGGTCTTCAGGCCGGCGGCACGGTTCATCACGTGGCGTTCCGTGCTCCGGACCTACAAACGATGACCCAGTGGCAGGCCGAGCTGATCTCCCGCGGGGTCAGCGTGACGCAGATCTACGACCGGCAGTACTTCAAGTCGATCTACTTCCGAGAGCCCGGTGGCGTTCTGTTCGAAATCGCCACCGACGATCCGGGATTCGTGAAGGACGAGCCGCTGCTGGAGCTGGGTCGCCACCTCAAGCTGCCACCCTGGCTCGAGCCCGATCGAGACCAGATCACAGCCTCCCTGCCGCCGCTACGGCTCCCGCCGCAGCCGGAGTTCATGATCCCGTGACCAGCGAGGCCGGATCGCTCAACCGCCCGTACGTCTTCCTGCCCGCAACCCCGGTGGCGTCGGGCCCGCCGCTGCTACTGCTGCACGGAACCGGCGGCGACGAGCACGATCTGCTTCCTCTTCGAGACCTGCTCTCACCCGGTGCCGCCGTTGTCTCACCGCGTGGTCTGGTGCTGGAGAATGGCATGCCGCGGTTCTTCCGCCGACTCAGCGAGGGGGTCTTCGATGAGGAGGACCTGGTCTTTCGAGCCGACGAACTCGCGACCTTCGTACGGGCAGCGACCGAGCAACACAGTTTGGCAGCCCGAAGCCTGGTCGCGGTCGGCTTCTCCAACGGTGCCAACATCGCATCGGCGATGCTGCTCCGCCATTCCGACCTGCTGCGCGGAGCACTGCTCATGGCCGCCATGGTGCCGTACACTTCGCCGCCGGACGTTGACCTGACGGGGTTCCCGGTGATCGTCTCGAACGGCAGCCGGGACCCGATGATCTCCCACGAGGAGACCATGCGGTTGGAGCAGCAGTTGCGGGACCGTGGTGCTGAGGTGACCGACTTGCCACATCCAGGCGGTCACCGAATAGATCGGGACGCTCTGGAACGCGCGGCGGTGATTCTGCGCACCTTGGATGTTCGTGCCGGCTGATCACTCCTGCTACCGTGCAGGCTCGATCGGGCTGCCTGCGGTTGCCCGGCCGAGCAGGTCGATGATGCCTTCCAGGGTCACCAACCGCGGGTTGGGATAGGGACGCTCGGTCGCCAACTGGGCGGCTTCGCGGATCTGCTGGACACCAAAGCCGACCTCAGCGAGACTTGTCGGGCCGCCGAGCGATCTAATCAGCGACTGCATCCCAGATGGCGCATCGGGCACGCCGAGTGCGGCCGCGGTTCTGGCCATGGCGTTGCCTGCCACGGTCACGTTGTACTCCATTGCGTACGGCAGGAGCACCGCGTGAGTGGGCGCATGCGGCAGGCCGAAGCTGCCGCCGAGGGTGTGGCATAGCTTGTGATGCAATCCCATGCCGACTTTCGCCAGGCAGGTACCACCGAGCCAGGCACCGTAGAGCAGGTCGGCGCGGGCATCGATCTTGTCGAAATCTGATTGCAGCTCTTTCAGGCCTGAGGCGAGCACACGGATGGCTTCAACAGCCGTCCGATCGGATTCGGGATTTCGATCGTTTCCGTACAACGCCTCTACGGCGTGCGCCATGGCATTGACTGCGCTGGTCAGGGTGATCGGCCACGGCAAGGTTCTCGTCAGCTCTACGTCATAGATCACGGCCTGCGGCACTAGATCCGTGGCCCTGCGAGTCACCTTCTCTCCGTCAACAGTCTCACCGAGCACCGGAGTCACCTCGGATCCCGCATAGGTCGTGGGCAGAACCAGATGCGGGACGCGACTCCGGAACACCAGGGCCTTGCCGAGGCCGGTAGTCGAGCCACCCCCGACGCTGACAATTGAATCGGCATTCAGGTTCCGCATCCGAGCGATGGCCCGCTCGGTCACCTCCACCGGTGTGTGCTCCACGGCGCCGGCGAACACACCGGCCGCAGACCGTCCGATCTGGAATCCGATCTGCTCGGCCAGAGGTGCCCGCCCCGGGGTGGATAGTACGAGCGCACGGCGCCCGCCCATCCTGACCAGTTCCTCGCCGACCCGCTCTACCGTCCCCTGGCCAAAGAGAATCCGGGTCCTGCCGGTGTCGTGTTCGAAGGAACGCACCTGCCCATTCTTGGCGCTGACATGAAGACCCTGATGGCACCAGCGCTTGAATAGTGCAAGGGCTTTGCAGTTCCACCAGTCACTGAAGGAAACACATGTCGCCCCAAATGCCAGAGCGTCAAGACATCTCCTCAACTGCTCGGCCGACTGTCCCTTTGAGGGTCAGCGCTGCCTCTGGTGACGACCTCCCACCCCATGGAGCTCTGCGGCGGCTCAGCTGGCTGTGGGTGCTGCTCGCTGGTGTCCTGGCATACCTGCTGCTGGTTCGTACGCTCGTGGTGACGCAGAATCCAAACTTCTTCCCATCCCTGATCCTGCTCGGCTCCATCGTGATGCCTGCCACAGTGTTGACCTTTGCCACAGCGGGTGGCAGGCGGGGGATTCAGGTCGGCTCTGGCACAGTTGCCTTCACGGCCATCGTCGGTGGAATCCTCGGGACCGTGGCGGCCGGCACTCTGGAATACGACACGCTGCGGGCGCTCGACGCACTGCCAATGATCATGGTCGGGGTGATCGAGGAGGGAAGCAAAATTGTCGTACCGGCGGCGGTTTTGCTGATCAATCGACGTATCGGCTGGCCTGGAGCGGTAGTCCTCGGAGTCGCCTCGGGCGCCGGATTCGCCACCCTCGAAACCATGGGCTACGGCTTCGCCGCCCTGCTCAATGGGGGTCTGGCCGCCCTCGACGGCACGCTGCTACTGCGTGCGCTGCTCGCCCCGGCCGGACACATCGCGTGGACCGGGCTGTCGATGGGAGCCATTGGACGGATTCGGGGCACGTCCCACCGCTCCCGTGCCATCCTTGTCGCCATCGGTGTCTTCCTCGGCGTTGTGATCCTGCACGCGCTGTGGGATGCGAGTTCGAGCTCGATCATTCGGATCGTGGTGGCGTTGTTGGGTTTCGGCGCACTGATGCTGACCCTCGTCGCAGCCCGCCGCACTGAGAATCGCCGGTACGCGGCTCAGGCTTAGGCGCACGACGACATCCGAGACCCGGCCCGGGATGGGTCAGAGGCGGTTGGTGCGAGGTCTGGACCGTAGAGGCTCGAGGCCGGGAGTCCAGTTGAGGATGCTGGCCCGCTCCATGAACTCGTCGGCGCTCATATCACCACGCGCGAACCGCTCGGCGAGGATGCTCTTGGCGTCATCCTCCGGGCGGCGCCGGAGATCAGGCAAGGGAAGCTTGCCCTTGTTCCAGAGATACAGGCCGGTGAGCACCAGCAGCAGGATCAGCAACAGTGGCAGGAAGCTTGCGAAGAACGGCAGCATGAAGAACGAGCCGTCCTCAATCCCATGCCAGCCGTGAGGTCCCTGAAAGGGCGCACGTGGGTCCATGATCAACCTCTCATCGGGTCAGGGAGGGAAGCGGCGTTTCGGACTCCGGGGAAGTCAGCACTACGGTCACGCCGCTCTCCTCGATGCTGCGGTCGGCTTTGATGATCAGCAACTCGGCTGGGCGCGAGCGATGCTTGCGCTGTCAGCAGCCTGTGAAAGATGCCGAGCGGGCGGGGCTGGCTTACTCGCCGGGGTCCTCCGCTTCACCAGCCAAGATCAGGTAAAGCGAGCGCCGCGTTTGAGCGAGCACCCGCGCCGCTGCCTCGACCTGAGTCGCGGTGCCGGTGCCGGCGATTTGGCGTACCGCGGAGTGCAACTCGTGCATCGGCTCTCTCAGATCGGCACCCTTGGGCCGCTCGGCAAAGTTGCTGAACGGATCACCCAGACGAGCACTGCGCTCTTCCAGGTATGCCTGCCCCTCCGAGGTGAGAGTCACCGATCGGCGTCCCCCCTCCTCCCTGGTGGTAACCAGACCCTCGTCCTCCAACTGGGCGATTGTTGGATATATCGCGCCGGGACTGGGCCGCCATGCGCCGCCAGTGCGGTCGCCCATCGCCTGCATGATCTGATATCCGTGCATCGGCTCGTCCGCCAGCAAGAGCAGGATGGCCGTACGGACGTCGCCGCGCTGGACTCGTCCACGCCCGCGACCCTGTGGCCCGCCTCGGCCGCCTCTTGCCTCGCGGCCTCGATGACCACGTGGACGGTGCCGCTCGCTGGCAGGATCGCCCTGACCACGGGGGCCGCCTTCCCAACCACCAGCCCGAGGCTGCTGAAACTCTTCAATGCCATGTCGACCTTCGTGTCGCATGATGCTCTCCTTTCTGACTTGAAGATAGTATCACGATATATCGCGATATGCTCAATTGCAACCTCTTGTCTGGGGTATCGCGCTCTGCTCGAAGAGAAGAGAGATAGTGGTTTCGTGATGATCGCCGGACGGACGCCCTGGTTTGACCGGGCTGTCAGCGGTCAGCTTTCGTCGTTTGTCTCTGGCTGGCTGCTCGGTCTGGGAATGGTCGAGCGCCAGGGCCGACCCGATCTGCCTCGGACTCGAAGTGCCATGCCAGAAATGCATATCCAAGTTCCGCAGCGCGGTGGCGCCGATAGTCATCGAGCTAAACCAGCAGCTCTTTGACCGCTAGTCCGCCGCTCGATCTCGGCATACCGTGGACCAGAAGGCGCGACATGACCGATGTATTGACGATCGACGACCCGTTCACCACGCCGACCTGCTACTGGCATCGGCTCGACGACGGTCGGATCCAGTGCGATGTGTGCCCGCGGGCCTGCCGGCTGCACGAAGGTCAGCGCGGTCTTTGCTTCGTCCGGGCCCGGATCGAGGACCAGATCGTGCTCACGTCGTACGGTCGTTCCAGCGGGTTCTGCGTCGATCCGGTGGAGAAGAAACCGCTCAACCACTTCCTGCCCGGATCACCCGTCCTCTCCTTCGGCACCGCCGGCTGCAACTTGGCCTGCAAGTTCTGCCAGAACTGGGACATCTCGAAGTCACGGGAGATCGACACTCTGGCCGACCAGGCATCCCCGGAGACGATCGCCCGGACGGCTGAATCCCTCGGCTGCCGGAGCGTCGCTTTCACCTACAACGACCCGGTGATCTTCTGGGAATACGCCGCCGACGTTGCGGACGCCTGCCATGAGCGAGGCATCAAGTCAATCGCCGTCACCGCTGGGTTCATGTGTCCTCAGCCGCGAGCCGAGTTCTATTCACACATGGACGCAGCCAATGTTGACCTGAAGGCCTTTACCGACACCTTCTACCACCGCGTCTGCGCCGCACGGCTCGAACCGGTGCTCGACACCCTGCGTTTCCTGCGCTACGAGACCGATGTCTGGTTCGAGATCACCACGCTGCTGATCCCCGGCCACAATGACTCGGAGGCGGAGATCGACGCCGAGACCAGGTGGATCGCCGAGAGGCTCGGGGCGGACGTGCCACTGCACTTTACGGCCTTCCATCCCGACTACAAGATGCTTGATGTACCGCGTACGCCGGCATCGACGCTGCGCCGGGCACGGGAGATCGCGGTCTCCAACGGGCTGCGCTTTGTCTACACCGGCAACGTGCATGACGCCGAGGGTGGCACCACGTACTGCGCCTCCTGCGGCACCGCCGTGATTACCCGAGACTGGTACGACATCCGCCGCTACCACGTCGACGAAAAGGGCAGCTGCCGCTCCTGTGGCGCAACCCTGCCAGGGATGTTCGACGGTCCGATGGAGCGCTGGGGACACCGGCGCCTACCGATCTTTGTCGCCGGTCACTAAACGAGATCAGGTTCCCGGGACGCTGAGGCTCAGCTCACCGGCGGCGGTGCGTCCGGGTAGTGCTCGACCCACCAGTCGCCCCACTGCGAACGGGTCTTCTCGAAGGCTGCGTCATCCTGGCCGTAGGTAGTGAGGATCGCCATCGCGCCGTTTCCGCTCGGTTTGGCTCCGACAATCAACAGCCCGGGGCCGAGGTCGTCGACCACCACACCGCGCTGGTTCTCCGCAGCGAACCACGGCTGGCCGTTCGCGGCAGGGCTGTCGGGGATGAGGTTGCTCGGTGACGCCGGGCCTCAGTTGGTTGAGGAAGGAGGTCCAGCCCTCTGTCACGTCGTCGAACCAAGCCGCCCACTCGGTGTCCGGCTCCGGCTTGGACCGAATAACGCGTATCCGGGTGGCGCCGCCCTCGACCTCCTCCAGCTCGAACAGATCATCAGGCTCGATGATCAGGGAGTACGGACGCTCGGTCTGGTGGGCACCAGTGTCGTAGATCAATTTGATCTCTTCGTCCAAAACGTCGGCGTGCCAACCGTGCCAGCGTCGAATCTGGTCCGGTTCGCGCATCGCCTGCCACACCACGTCAATGGGTGCGCCGATGGTGACCTCGATCCGTGCTGCCTCCTCGCGCGGAGCTGTGTTCAACCTGCGATCCTTCCTCGTCGTGGCCATTCGGATGTCGCGCCGGCACGGGGTATCCGCCCAGCACCACCCTGTATGGTCGCCCCTCCTGTGGTGTGGTGTGTTGCTTTGCGGTACGGGCAATCGCCTCGGCAACCGCGTCGGTGAATAAGTGAACGTCCGCGGGCTGGGCGAACCAAAGCTCAGTCTCAACGGTGAACGTCAGCAACCGCTTGTTCTTAGCGTCTGCCGCGGCCACCATCCGGCCGACCTCCCGCACCGTCCCAGCCGCGGTGGACATCAGGTGTTCTGCGGCGAACCTGTCCCGCGCTCGGACAGTGGATGCTGGCCTGGCCGATGGCGCCAGCACAGCCGGATCGACGACGAACGCGCGTGCCGTAGCCCGCATTAGGCGCTCCGTACAACCACGCAGACGCCTCTCCTCGACCAGCTCCCACCAAGCCAGCATCCCCGAGTTCCTTGAGTGGTAGTTCACCCGCTGGCGTGGTACGCCGAGGACCGCGGCAATCTCGCTAGCGGAGGCCGATTCACGCATCCGTTCCAGCACAGCCCGTCGAAGTGGCCCAAGTGCTGCGCGCAGGCCTTCGGGCTCCTCGACCAGTCGCATAGCATGATGTGCCACATGGGCATTTTTTGGCATTTGACAATTGAATTTGTCAAATGGGTTTGCGACCTTCTCAGCAGCCTCACTCCTTGGGCCCTCGGGCAGGTCGTCCGACCTGG
>Ga0126305_10001057_pt1 | contig 12122 bp, 12 predicted proteins | sample Plot26_FD_92536 | JGI IMG/M metagenome (GOLD analysis project Ga0126305, IMG submission 92536) | Serpentine soil microbial communities from UC McLaughlin Reserve, CA, USA - Plot26 | ecosystem: Environmental > Terrestrial > Soil > Grasslands | place: USA: UC McLaughlin Reserve, Lake County... | reverse complement strand
TCGGGGCGTCTCCGAGGCGGAGGAATCGCTCGCTTTGCTAATCCCTTCAACCGTCACGTCGTTCCGCCGTCCAGGTCTCGGTGCAGCGCAAACCCGGAACGAACTTCGGGCACGTCGTACTAGCCTCCCCTCGGGTATCTCTACCTGGGAAACTACCTGGGAAACAGGAGCCGCCCCAGGCTCGCCGGGGCGCGGGCCTGCCGCCGCTCCACGAGGATGGGGCAGGCCTCGATGCTCCAGACGTTCCGCCACTCCACGTCCGCCGGATCGTTGATCGCCGGGTCGCTGATCCCCGTGTACTTGAACGCCCCGATGGCCTGTACCCACACCGAGAACAGGCAGCAGGCCACGAACGCCAATTTCGCCGGCCGGCGGAGCGAGGCCACGATGGGGGCCAGCAGCCAGATCAGCAGCGGCGCGAGATCGGTGAGGAAGCGGTAGCCCCAGGAGTGGCCGCCCCGCCAGTCGGTGCAGGCGTAGAAGTCGATCTGGAGCACCACGGCGGTGGCCACGCAGGCCGTCAGCGTCCGCGAATCCGGCTCCGCCAGGGTGCGGCGGAAGAGCAGGGGCAGGAAGAGGAAGAACGGCGAGTAGACGAACAGTCCCCGGGCCGGGCTCACCAGCAGGCCGGCGATCCCCTGCGGCACCGGATGGTCGAAGAACCCGATCTCGATCAGACCGATGGCCCCGGAGCCGCCGCTGATCTGGTGGAAGACGATGAGGTTGTAGGTGATCACGAGGGCCACGGGAACGGCCGCCGCCAAGGCGAACAGCGGTATCCGGCGGCGCGCCCAGGATAGGGCCCAGACGCAGAAGCCTGCCGCCAGGATCGCGTCCGGCGGCTGGTTCGCCGCCAGGAGCCCGGTGAACGCCCCGGCCGCCAGCACGTGGGCCGGCGTGGGCTCCTGGGTGACGAACCACAGGGCGCCCACCACCAGGAGCTCTCCCAGGCCGTGCTGCCAGAGCGCCTGGCTCCCCGTGACCCAGGTGTTGGTGCCGAAGGCGAAGGCGAGCGTCAGCAGCGCGGCGTCCCCCTGGCCGAGGCCCCTGCGGCGCAGCAGCAGGAACATCCAGCCCACGGCGGCGCTCGCGATCAGCGACGCCGAGCCCTTCTCCATGAGCTGCCCGGCGCGGTCCATCCGCGGGCCCGTCCAGCCCTTCCAGCGCAGGTAGGCCACGGCGGGAGCGTAGAGAGGGGAGACCACCACGGGCACCACCACGGGGTAGAGCGACGCCCACCGGCCGTCCGGCGTCGGCTGGATCCAGTAGGGGTTGGAATGGCCCTGGGCCGTCACCTCGCGGATCGAGTCCAGGTAGAGGCTCCCCTCGCCCCAGAGCGCGAACGGCTGGAAGCGGGCCGCGTAGGAGTCGCCCGCCGCGATCAGACGGCCGTTGGCGTTGTAGACGACGAAGGCCAGGAGGGCGAGAGCGAGGGCGAGCCGGCGGTCGGGCCAGGGCGGGCGCCGGAGGGACTCCTCGCGGCGCTTGGAACGGTTCTCGGGCATGGCGGGAGAGGAAACGGTATCACTCCGAAGCCCTCGCCAACCCCGGCCCTCGCCGCCCGCCCTGGCTCGCCTCTTGCTATAAGCTCAAGAACCATGAAGAACGAGCCAGCCAAGGGAACCGTTTGCATCACGGGGGGAGCCGGGTTCATCGGCTCCCACGTGGCCGACGCCTATCTCGCCGAGGGGCGCCGGGTCCTGATCATCGACAACCTCTCCGGGGGACGGCGGGAGAACGTGCCGCAGGGCGCGGAGCTGCACGTCCTGGACATCCGCTCCAAGGAGGCCGCGGCCCTGGTGCGGGAGTCTGGAGTGGAGATCCTCGTCCACCACGCCGCCCAGATGGACGTGCGGCGCTCGGTGGAAGACCCCGTCTTCGACGCCGAGGTCAACATCCTGGGCAGCCTGAACCTGGCCGAGGCGGCCCGCCGCGGCGGCGTCCGGCAGATCGTCTTCGCCTCCACGGGCGGCGCGATCTACGGCGAGCAGGACTACTTCCCGGCCGACGAGAAGCATCCGGCCCGGCCCGTCTCGCCCTATGGCATCTCCAAGCTCTCTTTCGAGAAATACCTCTTCTATTACCACGTCACCTACGGCCTCGACGCCACCTGCCTGCGCTATGCAAACGTTTACGGCGAGCGGCAGAACCCCCACGGCGAGGCCGGCGTGGTGGCCATCTTCCTCAACCGCCTGCTGGCCGGCACGGCGCCCACGATCAACGGCCCCGGCCTGCAGACCCGCGATTACGTCCACGTATCCGACGTCGTGCGCGCCAATTTGGCGGCGGCCGGCCGGCCCGGCTTCCACATCTACAACGTCGGCACCGGCGTCGAGACCTCCGTGGTCGAGCTCTACCAGGGGCTGGCCCGGGCCGTGGGCAGCGACCTCCAGGCCGCGCACGGCCCCGCCAAGGCCGGCGAGCAGCAGCGCTCCGTGGTGGACGCGAGCCTGGGCCGCGGCGAGCTGGGCCTGCCCGAGCCGCTCCGCCTGCAGGACGGCCTGGCGCGGACGGCGGCGTGGTTCCGGGAGCGGGCCGAGGTGGTGGCCCGGGTTTGACCGGAGCAGCCTTGGCCGGATTGCAAGGAACTCGAAATTTACCGTGTCCCGCTTTTCATGCACTGACGCACTTCAGATACGTGCGAAGTGAATCTTGAAACAGCACAGCCGGGCGTTAGAGAAGAGCGTCCTGGCTTGATCCGGAGGCAGTGCAACAGGAATTTCAGCTTGGACTTCTGCCGCTACGTTCCGCGGTAAACAACTTTCCCAATTTCCCCCGAGAGGGAGGTTCACTCTCTCTCCTTTCACCGCCGGCCGCGTCGCCCATACGCGTGCGGCCCGGCCGGCGGCCTTTTTTCTTTTTGGTTGGGTGAGGGGATCGGCGGTCCTCCCGCGTCAAATTAGGGGAGCCAAGGTGGCTCCCGGCAACATGGAAGGAGTACCGATGAAGAAGTTGGTTCTTGCAGGTCTCGTGGCGCTCGCTACCTGGGGCGTCATCGCCACCACCCCCGTACAGGCTGATCCACCCCCGGACTGCTCGGTCGTGCTGTGCCTGACCTGCCCCCCCGGAACGGTGGCTTCGCCCACCAAGCACGACTGCTGCCGCTGCGTCCCGCAGCCGTAAAAACCCGGGCGGACCGGAACCATCCGGCCCCGTTCGACTCAAATGGATAAACGGTGGCGGGTCGCGCCCGCCGCCCCGTTTCGAAAGGAAAACTCATCATGAAGAGAATGATTCTCGCGGGTCTCGTCCTCGCCGGCACCGTCGGCGTGGCCCAGCTTTCCGTCCCCCCGGCCACGGCCCAGCCGGTCGACTGCTCGCTCGTCCGCTGCGCGGCCTGTCCTGAGGGCCAGCACCCGAAGCTCACGCCGCCGGACTGCTGCCGCTGCGTCAAGGATTGAGCTGATCCCTGATCGTCCGCGTGTCAAGGGCGGCCCTGTGGGGCCGCCCTGTTTTCCAAGGCAGCCTTATCCCTTCCCCGACAACAGCTCCGCCAGCGGCTTGCCGTCGAGGAAGACCTCGGCTTTGTCGACGTCCTTGAACTGGGTGGCCGTCTCGGTGAGCTGCGAGAGGACGCGGGGGCTGTCGCACTCGCCGCCGATCTCCATGTAGCCGGCGAGGTAGATGCGCGCCGTGGCGCCGGAGCGCTCGATCTTCTGGACGCGGAGAGGGGAGTTGGCGAGGGCGTTGTAAAACCCCTGGCTCTCGTAGCGCTTGCCGGCCGTGAGCAGGGACTCCATCGATCCCCACAGGGCGGGCATGGGGGCCGGCATCTCCACCTCGACGGGCACGGCGCTGTCGCCACAGCCGACTTCCGGTCCGGCGGCGCCCTTGTCCTCGATGGCGATCAGGAAGATCCGGGCCTTGCGGATGGTCGCCGTGGCGTTGACGTCCTGGGGCGCTTCGGAACGCTGGCAGCCAGCCCCGAGAGCGAGCACGATCAGTAGCGGCAGACCCCGGAGCGTCGTCATTCCTGCGCCCGTCATCCCTGCGCCCGTTCGAACACCAGGAAGCTGTAGGAGAGAGGCGTCCTGGCCGTGGCCTTGTGGTCCTCCCGCTCGGCCAATCGCCAACCGGGCCCTTCGAAATCCGGGAAGAAAGTGTCGGCCGGGAAGTCCTGATGGATCAACGTCAGGTAGACCTCCTCGGCCATACCAAGACTCTGTCGGAATATCTCCTCTCCCCCCGCGACAAAAACCCTGTCATCCTCGCTCTCATCGATCACCAGCGCCTGGGCCATCGCGTCGTAGAACGAGTCGGCCACGAGCACACCCTCGGGTGCATAACCCTCTTGGCGGGTCACCACGATGGTGGTGCGCCCGGGCAGGGGCCGGCCGATCGATTCGAAGGTCTTCCTGCCCATCACCAGGATGTGGCCCAGGGTGAGCGCCTTGAACCTCTTGAGATCGGCGGGCAGCCGCCAGGGGAGGCCGCCGTCGATGCCGATCGCGCGATTGGATCCCATCGCCGCGATGAGGCACACTTTCATACGGCGATCGGCGCCTTGATCGCCGGGTGCGGATCGTAGCCGCTCAGGGTGAAGTCCTCGTACCGGAAGTCGAAGAGGGACTTGCGCTCGGGGTCGAGGGTCATCGTGGGCAGGGGGCGGGGCTCGCGCGTGAGCTGGAGCCGCGCCTGGTCCAGGTGGTTCACGTAGAGGTGGGCGTCGCCCAGGGTATGGACGAAGTCGGCCGGCTGGAGGCCGCAGACCTGGGCCACCATCATGGTCAGCAGGGCGTAGGAGGCGATGTTGAACGGCACGCCCAGGAACACGTCGGCGCTCCGCTGATAGAGCTGGCAGGAGAGGCGCCCCTCGGCCACCCAGAACTGGAACAGGGCGTGGCAGGGGGGGAGGGCCATACGGTCGAGGTCGGCGACGTTCCAGGCGCTCACGATGTGGCGGCGGGAGTCGGGGTTGGTCCGGATCTGCTCCACCACCCGCGAGATCTGGTCGATCGAGCCGCCGTCCGGCGTCGGCCAGGAGCGCCACTGGGAGCCATAGACCGGCCCGAGGTTCCCCTCCGCGTCCGCCCAGTCGTCCCAGATCGTGACGTCGTGCTGGTGGAGGTAGCGGACGTTCGTATCCCCCATGAGGAACCAGAGCAGCTCGTGGATGATCGAGCGCAGGTGCAGCCTCTTGGTGGTCAGCAGGGGGAAGCCCTGGGACAGGTCGAAGCGCATCTGGTAGCCGAAGACGGAGAGCGTCCCCGTGCCCGTGCGGTCGGACTTGCGTACCCCGTGGTCGAGGATGTGCTGGAGGAGATCCAGGTAGGGCCTCATGCGGCGGGAAATGTAGCATGGCGGGCGCACGTCCGGCTCGCGATATGATGCCCTTCGCGCCGGGGCGGCGCCTCCAAGGAGGGATTGATGAAAAAGGGAATGGGTTGCCTGATCGCCGTCATCGCGGCGGTCGTGATCTTCGGGATGTACCTCGTGGGCGTCTACAACGGCCTCGTGGGGTCTCAGCAGGCGGTCGAGACCCAGTGGGCGAACGTGCAGAACGTCTACCAGCGCCGGGCCGACCTGATCCCCAACCTGGTCGCCACCGTCAAGGGCGCGGCCAACTTCGAGCAGTCGACGCTCAATCAGGTGATCGAGGCGCGCAGCCGGGTGGGGCAGATCTCGCCCCAGGCCACGGCCGAGATCCTCAACGATCCGCAGAAGTTCGCGCAGTTCCAGCAGGCCCAGGACCAGCTCTCCGGGGCCCTCAGCCGCCTGATGGTGGTGGTGGAGCAGTACCCGCAGCTCCAGGCCGTCCAGGCCTTCCGCGACCTGCAGGTGCAGATCGAGGGAACGGAGAACCGCATCGCCGTCGAGCGCCGCAACTTCAACCAGGCGGCCCAGGACTACAACACCCGCGTCCGCCGCTTCCCGGCCGCCGTCTTCGCCAGCATGATGGGCTTCCAGCCCCGGCCCTACTTCCAGTCGCAGCCCGGCTCGGAGACGGCGCCGAAGGTGGATTTCGGAACGTCGTAGCGAGGGGCACGGTTCCCCTCGCGAGGGGAATGACTCCCCTCACGAGGGGCACGACGCCCCCCACGAGGGGAATGACGCCCCTCGAAAGGGGACGCCTCCCCTCGCGAGGGGCGCGACTCCCCTCACGAGGGGCGTGACGCCCCCCACGAGGGGCGTGGTTCCCCTCACGAGGGGCGCGGCAGCCCTCGCCAGGGGACGTCTCCCCTCGCGAGGGGCACGGCTCCCCCCACGAGGGGAACGGCTCCCCCCACGAGGGGAACGGCTCCCCCCCGCCCCCAGGCGCCTCCCCCTTTGGACTGTGCCGTTCCCCTCGCCCCAAAGGGGCACAGGCATAAAGCCTGGCGCTTCAGCGCCAGGAAGAGGCAATCCAATCTTCAAGAGCCCTGAAGGGGCGCAGGCAGCGGAGAAGGTACCTGCCTACGTCCCTTCGGGACTTTGGGAGGAGGAGGGGGCGCTCACCTGGCGCTGAAGCGCACCCTCTTATACACATCTCGCTCGGACCTCGGCCAGACAGACTTGGAACAGGAGCGTCGCCCTGGAAGGGCGGGATTTGACCAGCCCGGGGTGCCAACCCCGGGGACACAGGCCCACCTTCGTCCCAAGCCCCGAAGGGCCCGGCATAAGCGGGCCCGCAAGATTTCCCTGCCGATAGGATTCACCCTCCGCTTCTAGAAGCGCGCTTTCGGGCGCTCGCTCCTTGCAAGAAGATACCGGCGCCGGTCCAGCTTTATGCCGGCCCTCCGGGCTTGGGAGGTCGGAGAACTGCTGTTCCCGGGGTTGACACCCCCGGGCTGGTCAATTTCGTCCTTTCAGGGCGGGGCCTCCAACCAAGGGCGTGTGGAGGACGCATTTAAGGCATTCGGTGGGAGTAAATTCACCGGAACCACTTCGGGATGGGACGAAAATAAAAAGATTTTCGTCCCACCAAAAAGCCCTGTCAAACTCCTTGACACCGCAAGTTATGGGGTCTACGCTGCACTGAGATCGCAACCTGTGGAATGAAAGTGCGAGGAGAGGGCAACCCAAGACATGAGCCAACCAGGCTCAAAAAGGAGCTGCATATGAGAGATCGAGGACGGAAGCCCAAAGAACCCGTGAACGCCGACGTGCTTCGCACCATGGCGGTCCTTCTGGAAGGAGGTATCTGCAAATCGGCCCGTGCGGCGGCGTCAGCCGCAATCGAGCAGTTGAGTTACCCGCTAGAAGGCGCTAAGAGAAGTTCTGTTGTGGACCGGCTTCGGCGCGCTTACGCCAAGCAGGAAAAGGATCTCAGGATCTGGGCGCGTGCCGACATAGAGCAGAAGAACCGCCGTGCCGCACCGAAGCCCATCCGCAGGTCGTCTCCCCTGCCCATTGCCAACGATGCTTCGGAATCGGCCGCCGCTGGCCTCGCGGTCCTGGACAGCATCATGGGCCGAGACTCGGCTGTCGAGGCCGCGCTGGAGCATATGAGGATCGTCGAGGACGCGATAGGGCTAACCCGCAGCCTCCGGGCCGTCACTGCTCATCACGAGATCATGAACCGGGCCATCCGAGACTATGACGAAGTGACGCGCGCATTCCGTAAGTACGAGGATTTGAACCGCGCGAGCTACGGTCCCTTCGTACGGCGGAGAGGGCGCTGAGGAATGTCTTTACCGAAACAGATAGCGAGCATAAACAAAGGTCCGACGTTGGCGCGTCGGACCTCAACACCCGACAGGGAGGTTCCCAGTCATGGCGTACCACCACTCGCCATCGTAGGCCATGGGACCTCCTCCGTCAATCGGAGGAACACGCTATGGAGCACCAGCCCCGCAGCATGCCGAGACCCATGTCTTCCTGGGAATGGGGCCTCCTCTTGATGAGCCTACCTCGTCGAGCACAACCGGAGGCCCTCGGCTGAGACCCTCCTCATCCTTGACCTTGACGCGGGAAACCCTTTCGGGTTTCCCGCTCCTATTACGCTTTAGACCTCGCGCCTATTGCCAAGCTACAAACGCCGTTATGGATGAGGGCTTAGAGGCCGAGGTCCCCATTTGGCCGCCGTCCTATCCATCGCCGCCCTCCCGCCGGGAACCAAAATCCACCTCCGCCGTATCTAAACCAATGCCGTCTCCTTCGCGTCGCCAGAAGGGGAGCCGGGCCCGGGCGCCCACTAGACAGGAATACCCGGCTAACGTATACGCTGTTGAAGGAATGATGAGACTGAGACCGATCGTCACCTTGCTGCTCGGCTTGGCCCTCCTGGCACCCCTCGCGGGGTGCTCCGAGACGGGTGCGCGTGCCGATGCCGGCCAGAGCGAGGAGCTGAGCGCCCATCGCGGGCCGTTCCGTCAGCGGGTGCTGCTCACGGGCGAGCTGGCGGCGGAGCGGGGCGATCCCCTCGTGGTGCCGCGCACGGACGCCTTCCAGCTCCAGATCCGCTGGATGGCCGAGGACGGTGCGCGGGTCAAGGCAGGCGACCCCGTGGTGTCCTTCGACAACTCGCAGTTCGCCTCGGACCTCGAGGAGAAGCGGCTCTCGGCGTCCAACGCCGGCAGCGAGCTCGAGCGCGCCGAGGCCGAGTCGAAGACGACCCGGGCCGAGAAGGAGTTCAACGTCCAGAAGGCCCGCTCCGAGGTGGAGAAGGCCCGTATCGCCGCCGCCGTGCCCAAGGATCTGCTGTCCCTGCGCGATTACCAGGAGCGCCAGCTCGCCCTGAAGCGCGCCGAGTCGGGGCTCGCCAAGGCGGAGGAGGAGCTCGCGGCCCAGAAGAAGGAGAACAGCACGGAGATCGAGATCCAGGGCATCTCCCTCGAGAAGTCGCGCCGCCAGATCCGCACCGCCGAGGAGGCGATCGAGGCCCTCACCGTGCACGCCCCGCGGGACGGCATGGTGCTGGTGGGCAAACATCCCTGGGAGAGGCGCAAGCTCGTGGTGGGGGACACCGTCTGGGTCGGCATGACCGTGGCCACCCTGCCGGACCTCTCGTCGATGATCGTCCAGGCCAACCTCTCCGACGTGGACGACGGCCGCATCGTGCCCGGCCTGGAGGTGATCTGTACCCTCGACGCCTATCCGGCCGAGCCCTACCGGGGCCAGGTGGTGGAGATCTCGCCCGTGGCCCGGGAGTCGCAGCGCAGCCCGCTGCTGCGCCACTTCCCGGTGCGGATCGCCCTCCAGAAGTCGGACGCGCGGCGCATGCGGCCCGGCATGTCGGTGCGGGTCGAGGTCCTGGGGATCGAGATGAAGGACGTCCTGCTGGTGCCGCGGTCGGCCCTCGACCTCTCGGGCGGCAAGCCGCGGGTCCTGCTGGCCGGCGGCGGCGCCGCCGAGGTGCGGCTCGGGCCCTGCGGGGCCCTCGAGTGCGTGGTCGAGGAGGGCGTGCAGGCCGGCACGCGGCTGCGGTCCCGTGACGGGCGGGAAGGGGAGGCCGGATGAGCCCCCGGCAGCGGCGGATCACCCGTTTCGCGGCGAGCGGCGCGGCGCTGGCGGTGGTCGCCGTCGCACTCTGGCTGATCTCCGGTCGGGCTTCGGCCTCGGCCGGCGGCGACTGGGCCGAGCTGCGGCGGGACGACCTAGTGATCGGCGTGCCGGTGTCGGGCGTCCTCGCGTCGGTGCAGTCGGTGCGCATCGGTCCGCCGCAGATCAAGGACGTCTGGGATTACAAGATCGCCTTCATGGCCCCCGAGGGGATGCAGGTGCAGCCGGGCCAGCCGGTGCTCGGCTTCGACACCTCGGAGCTGGAGCGCGAGCTCCTCGACAAGATGGCCGAGCGCGACTCGGCGCAGAAGGAGCTGGAGAAGCAGCAGACCAACCTGGAGATCTCCCGCCGCGACCTGGAGCTGCAGCTCGCCGAGGCCGAGGCGCGGCAGCGCAAGGCCCAGCTCAAGGTGGACGTGCCGCCGGAGCTCGTGGCCACCAAGGAGCTGGCCCAGGCGCGGGAGGACCTGGCGCTCGCCACCCGCGAGATCGCCTATCTGAAGGACCGGCTCCGCCTCCAGAAGCTCCAGGGCGGCACCGAGGTCTCGGCCCTGATCAAGAAGCGGGACCGCGCGGCCGCCCGCGTGCGCGAGATGGAGGACGCCATCCACCGCATGACCGTGGCGGCGCCGCGCGGCGGCACGGTGGTCTACGTCTCCGATCAGCGGGAGAAGAAGAAGGTCGGCGACTCGGCGTGGCGCGGCCAGTCGGTGCTGGAGATCCCGGACCTGCGGACCATGCGGGCCGAGGGCGAGGTCGACGAGGCGGACGCCGGACGGCTGACCGCGGGCCAGCGCGTGACCCTGCGCCTCGACGCCCATCCGGACGACGTCTTCACGGGCCGCGTGCGCTCGATCGGCGGCGCCGTGCAGAGCAAGTCGGAGGTCAACCCCCTGAAAGTGGTGAAGCTCGACATCAGCCTCGACGGCACCGATCCGCAGCGTATGCGGCCCGGCATGCGCTTCCTCGGCACGGTGGAGATCGAGCGCGTCGCCAAGGCCCTGGTGGCGCCGGTCGAAGCCGTGTTCAACCGGCCGGACGGCCCGGTGCTCTACCGCCGCAAGGGCTGGGGGAGCGAAGAGGTGCGCCCCGTGCTCGGACGGCGCAACGACCGGCTGGTCGAGATCCGGCAGGGGCTCGCCCCGGGCGACAAGATCTCCCGCCGCGATCTGTCTGAGGAGAACCGATGAGGCTGTCCCGTCTCGCCTTCGGCGCCGCCGTCCTGGCCGTGCTGCTCGCCCTCGGGGCGTTCCTGCCGGCCGCGCGCTCCGTCCAGAGCGACGTGCCGGTGGTGAAGATCGACGCCCAGGACTTCGTGCGGCAGGTGCCGGCGCAGGGCAACCTGAAGGCCGTGCGCGCCACCCCCATCTCGGTCCCCCCGGGCGTTCCCGGCCCCTTCCGCATCGGCTGGGTGGCCCCGGACGGCTCGCGGGTGAAGCAGGGGGACGTGGTCATCCGTTTCGATCCCAGCGCCATCGAGAAGCAGCTCGTCGACGCCGGGGACGACCTGCGGGAGGCCCGTCTGAAGATGGAGAAGGAGCAGGTCCAGGGCCTCTCCGAGGTGCGCAAGCTGGAGCACGACGCGGCGATGGCGCGCGTCGAGCTGGAGAACGCCCGCCAGTTCCAGAAGAAGGACGAGGTCATCTTCTCGCGCAGCGAGATCATCGAGTCGGACATCGACCAGGACCTCGCCGTCGAGCGGGAGGCCCACGCCGAGGCGTCGCAGCGCACCCGCCAGCGCCTCTCGGGCACCGAGACGGCCCTGCTGCAGATCAAGATCCGCCAGGCGGACGCCAAGATCCAGCAGGCCCGGCAGGGCCTCGCGGCCCTCACCGTGACGGCCCCGCACGACGGCGTGCTGATCCTGAAGCGCAACTGGCGCGGCGAGACCACCCGGGTGGGCGACAGCGTCTGGAACGGCCAGCCCCTGGCCGAGATCCCGGACCTCTCGGCCATGGAGGCCGAGGTCTACGTGCTGGAGGCGGACGCCGGCGGCCTGAAGCCCGGCCGGCCGGCGACGGTGGTCGTCGAGTCCGCCCCCGGCGTCTCCTACCCGGCGCGCATCGAGCGGGTGGATTCGCTGGCCAAGCCGCGGATCCCCGGCTCGCCCGTGCAGTACTTCGCCATCACCCTCTCCCTCGCCCGCACCGATCCCAAGGTGATGAAGCCGGGCCAGCGGGTGCAGGCGACGCTGCGGCTCGACGAGCTCAAGGGCGCCCTGCTGGCGCCGCGGCAGGCCGTGTTCGACCGCGAGGGCCGGTCGGTGGTCTTCCGCCGCAAGGGCGCGGGCTTCGAGCCCGTCGAGGTGAAGCTCGGCGCCTCCACCATGGGCCGCGTGGTCGTCGCGTCCGGCATCTCGCGGGGCGACGTGCTCGCCATGCGCGATCCCACGCGCCCGGCCGGCACGCCCGAGGTGAAGCGGGCCGCCCCGCCGCCTTCCTCCTCCGCCCGCCGCGGGGGCGGCGGCATGACCATCATGATCCGATGACTCCCAAAATCCGATGACTCCCAGGGAAGCTTTCCGCTCGGCGCTGGACAACCTCGCCGCTCACAAGCTGCGCTCGGCGCTGACCATGCTCGGCATGATCTTCGGCGTCGGCGCCGTGATCGCCATGATGTCGATCGGCGCCGGGGCGGAGCGCCAGGCCCTGGCGAGCATCGAGCGGCTCGGGCTGCGCAACGTCCTGGTGCGCGCCAAGACG
>Ga0126305_10001056_pt1 | contig 12124 bp, 13 predicted proteins | sample Plot26_FD_92536 | JGI IMG/M metagenome (GOLD analysis project Ga0126305, IMG submission 92536) | Serpentine soil microbial communities from UC McLaughlin Reserve, CA, USA - Plot26 | ecosystem: Environmental > Terrestrial > Soil > Grasslands | place: USA: UC McLaughlin Reserve, Lake County... | reverse complement strand
GAGGTCGCCTGACGCACTCTAGCCGGGCGTAGCGCGAGGCAGCCCCCATCGAGCGCATCACCACCGTCGTCATCGGCGCCGGACACGCCGGTCTGGCGGCGAGCCGGTTTCTGACCGATCGCGCGATCGATCACGTTCTGGTCGAACGCGGCGAGGTGGCGAATTCCTGGCGGCACGAGCGCTGGGACTCGCTGCGCCTGCTCACACCCAACTGGCAGAGCCGTCTTCCGGGCCATCATTACGATGGTCCGGATCCGAACGGCTACATGTCGATGGACGAGGTGGTCGAGTTCATCTCGCGCTTCGCCGCCCTTTCCGCCGCACCCATCCGGGCTCACACCAACGTCACGTCGGTCAAACGGGTCGAGGAGGGGTATCACGTTGCGACGAGCGAGGGAGCTATTCGCTGCCGCGCGGTCGTGATCGCCAGCGGCGCCTGCAATCTGCCCAGCGTTCCCGCTCTTCGAGCATCCATTCCGTCGTCGGTCGATCAGTTCACCTCGTTCGACTATCGCAATCCATCGTCGCTTCCCGAGGGCGGCGTTCTTGTCGTCGGTGCCTCCGCGACCGGCGTGCAGCTGGCGGCCGAGATACATCGGTCGGGGCGTCCGGTCACGCTCTCCGTCGGCGAGCACGTCCGGCTCCCGCGTACGTATCGCGGCCGTGATGTGCTCTGGTGGATGGACGCCGGCGGGCTGTGGAATCAGCGGTACGACGAGCTCGACGACATCACACGCGCCCGACGGCTTCCATCTCCCCAACTCGTTGGCACTCCCGAACGCGCGACCCTGGATCTCAATGCGCTGACTGCGCTCGGCGTCGAACTGGCTGGACGCTTGTCCGCCGTACGCGACGGCCGCGCCTTGTTTTCAGGCGGCTTGAAGAACCTGTTCTCGTTGGCGGACCTGAAACTCGAACGTCTGCTCGACACCTTCGATGAGTGGGCGCGCAGCAGCGGACGCGACCGTGAGTTCGACCTGCCACAACGGTTCGAGCCCACGCGAGTGCCGGAATCGTCACCGCTCCAGGTCGACCTCAGAAGCGGCCGGATCCGCTCGGTTCTTTGGGCAACCGGCTACCGTCCCGACTACAGCTGGCTCGATGTTCCGGTCGTCGACGAGAAAGGCCACCTGCGTCACGACGGCGGCGTGGTCCACGCTCCAGGGATGTATGCACTCGGACTGCCCGTCCTGCGCCGCCGCAAATCGACCTTCATCCACGGCATCGAGGACGACGCCCGAGAGGTGATCGATCACCTGGCCGTATATCTGGCGCATGCGCGGTCGTAGTGCAGCCGCTGCCGCATCGGGTGCCGGTGCCAGCATGCATACGAACGGCAATCGCAACGCTGGTAACTGGAAGCTGGTGAGCCTGTCAATAGTAAGGTTCTGAGCATGATGAGCGAGACATTACCGGTTGACGCGACGGCACGAGCGCTACTGAGGCATGTGCTGGCTACAGTGGCATATCGCGGCGCCAAGGTGTTGCGGGACGTGCCTGACGGGTTCGCGAACAGTACGGTCCACGCGGCGACGCGAACGCCAGTGCAGATCGTTGCCCACATGGCCGACCTGATGGCGTGGGGCGTGACGCTCGCGAGGGGCGAGTACGTCTGGAAAGCCGAGGGCAGCGATGACTGGGAGGCGGAGGTCGATCGATTTTTCGAGCAGCTCGCCGCACTCGATCGCGAGTTGCAGTCGATGGCGACCGCCGGCGCGGTGGAGCAGCTGATCCAGGGTCCGCTCGCCGATGTGTTGACGCATGTCGGCCAGCTTGCGATGCTGCGGGGAATGACTGGTTCGCCGATCCGGCCGGAGAGCTACGCCCGTGCCGGGATCGTCATCGGTCGCACCGGTCGCGAACAGGCGGTACCCAACCGCGAGTTCGACGGCGACGCGAGCCGCCGCCGTCATCAGGCATCTCTCAGCCGGCCGGAGTCTCCGGGCGGGGACGCCAGAGAATGAGAATCTTTCCCACCCGGTGCACTGCGGCAGCGCCGGTGCGAGCGGAGATCTCGTCCCCGATGGCCACACGGTCGGCGCGATCGTCCGAGCCGATCCTCACCTTGATCAATTCGTGCGATGTGAGCGCGCGGTCGACTTCGGCCACCAGGCTGTCGGTGACGCCGGAACTTCCGGTGTGGACGACCGGTTCCAACGCGTGGGCCCGCGCTTTCAGATGGGCGCGCTCTCTCGTGGTCAGGTTCAGGGGCACGGACGCATTGTAACGTTGACCCGCCGGGCCGGAAGGCCTGCAGTATGAGTCGAAGGCGTACCAGCGGCCGCCCGACCGGTCAGTGGATCACTGAACGATCTCCTCGATCCGCTTCTGGATGTCGGCGGCGCGCTGAGACGCCCGGAATTCGATGATCCGAGCGTCCGCCAGTCCGCGTGCGCAGAACGGGTCCTCGCGCATCACTCGCTCGATTTGCTCCCTGCTCTCACCGGTTGCGAGGATAATCCCACCATCCCGCGGGACCTGACGTCCGGACAGGAGGAAATTTCCGGCCGCGTAATACTTCTTCAGGAATCTGACGTGCGCCGACATGGCCGCGTCGATTTGCGCCAGCGGAACCCTGTAACTGAGTTCGACCACGAACAACGTCTTCATAGCGCAAGCAGTCTAAGGGAGCATCATGCATTTCATCACTCGGCTGCTCGTCAACGCCGCGGCGCTGTGGGTAGCCATCCGATACGTGCCGGGGATCTCCTTCGAGGGAAACTGGCCGCTGCTGTTCGCTGTCGCGCTCGTGTTCGGCGTACTCAATGCCGTGATCCGGCCGGTCCTGTTCATTCTGACGTTGCCGTTCCTGATCGTGACGCTCGGCCTGTTCACCTTCGTGCTGAATGCATTCATGCTCTGGATCACGAGCGCCGTGTCGGACCTGTTCGGATTGCAGTTCCACGTCGCCGGATTCCGCGCCGCTTTCCTCGGCGCCCTGGTCATCACCATCATCAGCTTCGCCTTGTCGATCCTGGTGAGTCCGCAGCGCGAACGGCACTACCACACGCGGCGGCTGCGGCGCTGAAGCCGGAGGTCCAATTGCCACCGGGCCGAAGCCTCAGGTCTTCGCGGCGCGTCCAAGTGCGGCGAGCATCTCTTCGATGGTGGCGAACTTGAGCCGCGGCCGCCCGCAGGCCCGGCCGGCGCTGCACTCGAGTGCGTCGGCGCGGAGCCAATCGGAATAACTCACCGCCAGGGGTTGGCGCATCAGCACGAGTGCTTCGGCGGCCCCCGCGTCCGGCTGTGATGGCCGTAAATGCATACCCTGCGCGAGATCGGCCAGCATGGACGTGACGGTATCGGCGGCATCGGGTTTGTTCGTGCCGATGACGCCGCTTGGTCCGCGCTTGATCCATCCAGTGGCATAGAGTCCCGGGACGGTCGTGTTGGATCGCGGGTCGAGCACGCGTCCATGGTCGTTTGGAATCACGCCGCGCTTCTCGTCGAACGGCACGCCGTCCAGGCCCACACCCCGGTATCCCACCGACCTGAACACAAGCCCGAGTTGGAGCTCCTCGAATTCGCCGGTTGGCTCGGCGCTGATCGCGCCGCCGCTTGCCGCGACAAGTCTGTTCCGCACCAGTCTCATGCCCGCGACATGACCACCCGGATCTCCGATAAGTTCCACCGGCGACACAAGGAAACGGACGTGCAGGCGCCTGGACCTGCCTTCGGGCTTTCGCAGCGCATATCCCTGCAGGATCTCGATCTTCTTGACGAGGGTACGGTCGTCGGCATCGGCGACATACGCCTCGCTCAGCGGATCGAGCTGCACTTCGTCGGAGCGAACGATCACGTCGGCGCCAGGCATCTCGCCGATTTCCTTGACTTCAGGATTCGTGAAGGCCGCCTGCGCCGGTCCGCGTCGCCCGAGGAGATAAACCTCCTCGATTCGGCTGGCGCGCAGCGCCTCGATCGCATGGGCAGCCATGTCGGTCTTTTCGAGCTCCTCAGGCGTCCGGACGAGGATTCGCGCAACGTCGATCGCGACGTTGCCGACACCGATGACCGCGGCGCGTTTCACCGACAAGTCGAACTGGCAATTCCGAAAATCAGGGTGGCCGTTGTACCAGGCGACGAATTCGGTGGCGGCGTGGCTGCCCGAGAGATCCTCACCGGGAATCCCCATGTGCCGGTCCGTCTGCGCACCGGTGGCAAACAGCACCTGGTGATAGTGGGCGGAAAGATCCGTCACCGTGAGGTGCCTGCCGAACTCGACATAACCGAAGAATCGAAACCGGGGATGGGCCGCGATCGCGTCATAGGCACGGGTGACGGTCTTGATCTTGGCGTGATCCGGGGCGACTCCGTAGCGCACGAGGCCATGAGGGGCGGCCAGCCGCTCGAACATATCGACTTCGATGATGTTGTTGGTGTTCTTGAGAAGGAGTTCAGACGCGTAAAAGGCGGCCGGGCCCGACCCGATGACGGCAACTCGCAGCGGCTGGGCGAAGGTTCCGGGTTCTGCCACGCGCAAAGCGTACACCGCGATCGCATTCGATGGCTACTGCCCGGTCCAGCTTCTAGCTCCTGACTTCTAGCTCCTATCTCCTAGCTCCTCGCTCCCTTTCACCTACCTAGCCATTCGGCTGATTCGCTCCCGCCGCGGCGTTGCTATCGTGACGACATGAGCAACGCATTCACTCAACTATCGGATGGCTTCGCCAATGCAGTGGACACGGCGGCGCAGTCGGTCGTCCAGGTGCACAGCCATCGGCGTCCGATGGCAGGCATCGTCTTCGACACCGGCCTGGTCATGGCGCCCGCGCGGGCGATTGGCGATGACACGGCGGTCGTCCGGCGTCCGGACGGGCAGACCACCGAGGGACAGGTTCTCGGGTTCAGTTCATCCCACGGCATCGCCGTTATTCGAGCTCCCGGCTTGAGCGCCGGTGCGCCAAAGGCTGCAGCCGAGCCGAGGGTGGGCTCGCTCGCGGTTGCCGTCGGACGGACGTGGAGCGGCGGCATCATGGCGCTCGTCACCAACGTCGCTGTCGTCGGCGGTCCGCTGAGGACCGGGCGAGCTTCCTCGATCGACCGGGTCATTCGCATCGCGATGGCGCCGCATGGTGCAGTCACCGGTGGGGCCCTGGTCGATGGTGAAGGGGGGTGGCTCGGGTTTGTGACCGGCGCCGCGATCCGCGGCACCGCAGTCGTCCTGCCGTCGGCGATCGCGCTGGCTGCGGCGAAGCAGATCGTCGAACGCGGCGGCGAGCGACAGGGCTTTCTCGGCATCAGCACGTTGCCGGTAAAGGTCTCCGAGCGGCAACGGGCGGAAGCGGCAGACACGCACGGACTGTTGATCACCGGTGTTTCACCATCGAGCCCCGCCGACGGCGCAGGTCTCCTGGTCGGCGACGTGATCACCGCATTCTCGGGTGAGCCGCTGAGCGATCCAGAGGTGCTCCTGACCCTGCTTCGCGGCGATCGCATCGGCAAACCGGTTACGCTGAGAGTCGTGCGGGGAACCGAACAGAAGGACGTGTCAGTGACCGTCGGGGAGCGTTCATCGCGACGTGACTGACGGGTTTCGCGAACCGCCATCGCTCGTCGAATCGCTCACGCCGCGCGAGCACGAGGTGCTCGTGTTGCTCGCCGACGGGCTGCGCAATCGCGAGATCGCGACGGGTCTCGGCATTTCGGAGCACACCGTCAAGTTCCATCTCGCCGCGATCTTCGGAAAGCTGGGCGCCTCGTCGAGAACCGAGGTGGTACGCAAGGCTCTGCGACTGGGACTGATCGATGTCTGAAGATCTTCTCGACGCCTATTCCCGCGCAGTGACCGGCGCGGTCGCGCGCGTCGCACCCGCGGTCGTTCACATCGAGCTGCCGAACGGCGCCGGGTCTGGATTCGTGTTCGCACCCGACGGTCTGATCCTGACGAACAGTCACGTCGTCTCCGGCAACGTGCACGTGAAGGTCACGCTGCTGGACGGCCGCCGGTTCGACGCGGATGTCGTCGGCGATGATCCCGACACCGACCTTGCCGTGCTGCGCATCAGCGCCGACACGCTTGCGTCGATCGAGTTCGGTGATTCGGCAGCACTCCGCCCGGGCCAGCTGGTCATTGCGATTGGGAATCCATTCGGGTTCCAGCACACGGTGACCGCTGGTGTCGTCAGCGCACTCGGGCGCGGGTTGCGCGCGCGCACCGGCCGGTTGATCGAGAACCTCGTCCAGACCGATGCCGCACTCAACCCCGGCAGCTCCGGAGGCCCGCTCGTCACGCCGGCAGGCACGGTCGTCGGCGTCAACACCGCGATCATCCGCGGCGGAAACGGGATCGCCTTCGCTATTCCGTCCAGCACCGCCCGGGCCGTGGTGTCATCGTTGCTGCGGGAGGGAAGGGTCCGGCGCGCGGTTCTCGGGATCTCAGCCCAGACCACCGCCATCGCACGCCGCTTCGTCATCGAGCATCGGCTCGGCGCTGCGCACGGCGTGGTCGTGACCGAAGTCCATCGCGGCTCGCGCGCCGACGCGGCGAACGTGAAGGCCGGAGACGTGATCGTCGATTTCGGCGGCGTCGCGACCGACAGTGTCGACGCACTTCATCGTCAGCTGGCAGCGACGGCGATCGGTGTCCCGGTGCCGATACGGATCCTGCGTCATGGGGTACTGCGGCGGCTCACCGTCGTGCCAGCGGATCCGCTCGAGCGCACTGATCCTGCTGCGATCGCGTCCTGAAACAGGCATCCGGAAGCCGTCTCTCACCATGCTGCTCGAGGGAGGCCACGGTGCGTGCTACTCTGTCGCCGGTAGGAAGCTGCAGGCCGTCAGCCGTAGGCGCGCGGTTTCTGCGTTGCTCATACCATGTGGTAAACACCGGGTTCAAATCCCGGCTGCCTCGTGTCATCGGTCTGCGTTCGATCGCAGCGCTCGCGCCGCCCTGTGGGTTGAGACTCCCGCTGCGCGCGCGTGGCTGGTGGCGCGGGGCACGCTTTCGCCTCAGATTCCATGACCACCACCAGCTTCCTCACGTTCGTCATCCTCTTGTTCGTCCTGTTTTCAATCGCGCGGCTCGGCACCGCCCGGACGACAGTGTTCGAGTACGAGCGGGGGCTGAGATTCCGGCGCGGCCGTTTCGACACGGTGCTCGAACCGGGCTCCTTCTGGTTCGCCCCCGTCTTCACCCAGATCCAGAAGCTCGACATCCGTCCGACGCGAGTGGCCGTCGCCGGCCAGGAGGTGCTCAGCGCCGATGGCGTGGCCGTCAAGGCGAGTCTTGCCGCCACCTACAGGATCTCCGATCCGAAGCGCGCGGTCCTTGGGACTGACGACTTTCGAACAGCCGTCTATACCGAGCTGCAGCTGGCGCTGCGGGCGATTGTCTCCGAGAACAAGATCGAGGACCTGCTCCAGCAGCGGGCGGAACTATCGGCCCGCTTGAAGACGCTGCCCGCGGCGAATCTCGCGGCCATTGGAATCGAGCTTCAGGACGTCGCGCTCCGGGATCTGACTCTACCCGGTGAGTTGAAGAAGATTTTTTCGCAGGTCGTGAAAGCGCGCCAGGAGGGACTCGCCGCCCTCGAACGCGCGCGCGGCGAGACGGCGGCGCTGCGCAACCTGGCGAACGCCGCCCGGATGGTCGAGCGCAGCCCCGCGCTCGTGCACCTTCGCCTGTTACAGGTGCTCTCACAGCAGCCCGGGAACACGGTGGTGCTCGGTGTCCAGCAGCCGGGAACGCCGATTCCAATCGGCGAGCGTCCGAGCGTAGAGCTGCCTGGGAACACCGATCTGGAGTGATCGGCAAGCTGGAAGCTGGTAGCTGCTAGCTGGAAGCCGGAAGCTATGCGGCGTAAGATCCCCCGATGGCTGATCACGCGGAGCGTCACGAGGGGCTGGCCTGGGTTCGCGGTGCGGGTGTGTCGCGCGAGTGGAACGGGATCCGCTACAAGCACGGACTCTCGGCGAAGAACGTCGGTTCGAAAGAATTGTCGATGAACGTTGCGGTTGTTCCGCCCGGAGCCGTGGCGTATGCGCACATCCACGTCGGTTTCGAGGTGATGCTGTACATCCTCGAAGGCAGGGTCCGGCACGAGTACGGACCCGGACTGCAGCACAGTGTCGATCACCAGGCTGGTGATTTCATCTTCATCGAGCCTGGTGTTCCGCACGAAGTCCTCAACCTCAGTGTGACCGACCCGGTCGTCGCTGTGGTCGCGCGGTCGAGCGCGAGCGAGTGGGACGAGATCGTCGACTATCCAAGCACCCGGCGCCCGCAGCAGCCCGCTGGATAAGCCCCACGAGCACCCCGGGCACCCAAGCACCTGTTGACAGCCCACATCTGTACCTGTAGGCTGCCAACGCATGACGCTCGACAAGCGGGATGTGGTGTACGGCAGCCTCGGGTTGATGATCCTGAAAACGCTGGAGGCCCTGGGGCCGCTGCACGGATACCGGATCGCCCGGCGGATCGAACAGATCAGCGGCAATCAGCTGGCGATGAACCAGGGCACACTCTATCCGGCGCTGCTCAAACTCGAGCAGGCGGGCTGGATCTCGTCGAAGTGGGGTGAGTCCGAGAGCGGCCGCCGGGTGAAGCTGTTCGCCCTGACTCGCACCGGGCGCGCACAACTCCGGGTCGAAGAGGCGCAGTGGCGGCAGGCCACCGGGATCGTCGGACGCTTCTTCAAAATCCAGGAGGATCCGTCGTGACGACGCTGCGAATGTTCTTCGCGCGCCTGCGCACGCTTGGGCGGACGCGTGAACTGGACCACGACGTTGCCGATCAGATCAACACGCACCTTGACGAAGCGACGGACGAATACATTCGGCAGGGGATGACACCTGAAGCCGCGCGGCGGGCCGCGCGTCTTGAATTCGGCAGCGTCATTCAGGCCGAAGAAGCCTGTCGCGACGTTCGTGGTACCTGGTGGCGCGACCTGTTGATGGACGCCGGTTACGGCTTGCGCATGCTTCGCCGAAACCCGGCGTTCGCAACCATTGCGGTTCTCTCGCTTGCCGTGGGCATCGGCGCCAACACCGCCATCTTCAGCATCGTCAATTCAGTGCTGCTCCGGGCCCGCCCCGTGCGACAGCCCGACCAGCTGGTCGAACTCTATACGGGTGAGAAACAGCACCCGTACGAGACGTGTTCCTATCCAAGCTACCTCGAGTTCCGCGAGCGGAACGAAGTCTTCACCGGGCTCGCCGCCTACACGATTGAACAGTTCAGATTGGGGGATCCGAGCGAGGTCGAGCAGATCTGGGGGGAGACCGTCTCGGGTAACTACTTCGACGTGCTCGGCGTTCAGCCGGCGATCGGACGGTCCTTCCGGGCGGACGAAGACGTCCTGCCAGGAAAAGACCCGGTGGTGGTCATCAGTCATGCGCTCTGGCGCCGCCGATACAACTCGGATCCGAACCTCGTGGGACGAACAATCACGGTCAACAGCCAGCGGCTGACGGTCATCGGTATCGCGCCGCCGCAATACACAGGGATGTTGCGCGGCCTCTCAGTCGAGATCTGGGTGCCGCTCGCAATGGTGCCTGCGCTCGACCCGTCCAAAGGCGAGCAGATGCTGACGAGTCGCGGCAACCGCTGGCTGATGATGATTGGACGGCTTCGGCCGGGCACCACAGTCGAAGCCGCGACGAGCCGTTTCGATCTGCTCAGTCGAGGCATGCAGGCGAGTCATCCGGAGGAGTGGCGATCGGTGAGGCCCGAGTCAGGAGCCGTCCGCGAGCTGTTCGTCTCGGTTCTGCGTGAACGCGATACCCGGATTCATCCGGGGATGCACCTCGAGGTTTACGCGGGTATCGCACTGCTCGTGGTCGTCGTCAACCTCGTGATGCTGATCGCATGCATGAACCTCGCGGGCATGCTCCTGGCTCGCGCGGTTGTCCGTCGAAGAGAGATTGCCATCCGCCTGGCAATGGGCGCCGGACGGTGGCGCCTGATCCGGCAACTGATCACCGAAAGCATCCTGCTGTCGCTGATCGCCGGGCTGGCGGGCTTGCTTCTCACGGTGTGGGTGCTGAAGCTCCTGGGAGCGTCCCTGCCGTCGTTTCCGGAAGGAATCCGCGTCGCGCTCGACCTGGAACTCGATTCGAGCGTGCTGGCATACGCGTTTGGGTTCTCTGTCATCAGCGGGGTGCTCTTTGGCCTCGCCCCAGCATTACAGAGCTCGCGTACCGACGTCTCGACCGTCTTGAAGGACGATGCCGCCCCGGTCGTGGGCGGTTACCGCCGCTCGCGCACGCGCGCGCTACTGGTGATCGGGCAGGTGGCGTTCTCGCTCCTGCTATTGATCGGCGCAGGGCTGGTACTGCGAAGTCTCGAGAAGGTCCGCCCGACACGCCTGGGTTTCAGCACTGACGACATGCTCGTGGCCTTCCTGACGCAGGACCTTTCGAGCTACGACCGTCACAAAAGCCAGGAGTTCTATCGACGGTTATCCGAACGGATATCGTCGCTGCCGGGGGTCCAGGCGGTCAGCCTGGTGGACGGGATGCCCGGCGGCCTCCTGGGCCGGTCGCGGCGCAGCACGGAAATCGAGGGGTATCAGCCGGCGCCGGGAGAGGACATGCAGATCGACGCGACGTTCGCCGGCCCCCACTACTTCACCAACATGAAGATCCCGATCGTGCAGGGGCGTGAGTTCGACGAGCGCGATCGCGAAGGCGAACCGTGCGTGGCAGTCGTGAACGAAGCATTCGGACACCGCTACTTTGCGCGATCTGGTTCACCCATGGGGAAGCACCTCGTCAAGTTCGAGGCGTATCCAGTCGAGTCAAAGCAGAGCTGCGAGATCGTCGGCATCATTCGCGACAATGCGTGGCAGTCGCTCGACACCGAGGTCCGGCCCTTCTTCTTTCTTGCGTCGGCGCAGGCGTATCGACTGCGCATGTCGTTGCTGGTGACAACGTCCGGCGATCCGGCAAACTACCTGAAGCCGGTGCGGGCGGCCGTGCAGGAGCTGGACCCAAGAATGCCGGTGAACGACATCCAGACTCTGCACGGCTACTTCAGCGCGACCAGTTATCCGTTTCGGCTGCTGGGCATTGCCATGGCGGGATGCGGCGCCGTCGCCCTCGTGCTCGCGACAATCGGAATCTACGGCACCGTGTCCTACTCAGTCGCCCAACGAACACGTGAGGTTGGTATTCGCATGGCTCTGGGCGCGTTGCGGCGAGAGATTGTGGGTCTTGTGGTTGGCCAAGGGATGCGGCTCGTCGCCTGGGGTCTGATGCTCGGGCTGCTGCTCAGCATTGCGTTGACACGGGTTCTCGCCTATTCAGGATTCGAAGTGCTGTTTGGAGTGGAGCCTACCGACGCATTGACGTTCGCTGGCGTCACGCTGCTGCTCGGTGCGGTCGCGCTTCTTGCCTGCTGCATCCCGGCGATCCGGGCGACGAGAGTCGATCCGATCGATGCACTCAGATGCGAATGAGAAATGAGGACTGACCAGCGCGCAGACGGTAGACTGGGGTCATGAGGTTGCGCGTCCTGCCGGTGCTCGCGGTGGTGGCGTTATCGGGAGTGCTGGTTCAGCAACCGGCGTTCGAGCCGTTCCATAAGGATCTGGTCGCGTCTGCCACCCTGGTGAATGCCGCAGCCGACTACGATCGCGACGGCGACATCGATCTGTTCGTCGGGTTCAACGGTACGGCCAATCATTTTTTCCTGAACGACGGCGGACATCTGCGCAATGTCGCGGTAGCTGCCGGGATCGGCGACGCGCGCGCCACTCGCGCCGCCGCCTGGGGTGACTACGATGCCGACGGCGATCCGGACCTGCTGGTGGGTTTCGCCCCGGGTGTCGGTCCCGTCCTGACGCTCTATCGCAACGATCTCGGACGCTTCATCGACGTGACCATCCCGACCGGGGTCGGCATCGATACCGGGGCCGTGCGCCAGCTCGCATGGGTCGATTTCGATAGCGACGGAGACCTCGATCTCTTCGTCGGTTTTCGGGATCGGCCTGACGTGCTGTTCCGCAACGACAAGGGGAAGTTCACCGATATCGCGTCCGCCGCGGGGCTTGCGGACCCGCGGAAAACCGTGGGCGCCGTCTGGTTCGACTACGACGAGGACGGCGACCTCGATCTCTACGCCGCCCACATGGACGGGGATGCCAACGGTCTCTATCGCAACGATGCCGGCAAGTTCACCGACGTG
>Ga0126305_10001055_pt1 | contig 12136 bp, 11 predicted proteins | sample Plot26_FD_92536 | JGI IMG/M metagenome (GOLD analysis project Ga0126305, IMG submission 92536) | Serpentine soil microbial communities from UC McLaughlin Reserve, CA, USA - Plot26 | ecosystem: Environmental > Terrestrial > Soil > Grasslands | place: USA: UC McLaughlin Reserve, Lake County... | reverse complement strand
GGGTATGGAGCTTCAGATAAGCGAGAGGGCCAGGACGTCTCCCTCTACGCTCAGGGCAAGTTGCTAGCTAGGCTGCTGGAGCACTGGGAGCTGGAAAGCCCCATGATCGTCGGCCACGACTTCGGCGGCGCGATCACCTTGAGGGCGCATCTCCTGGAGGGGTGCGACTTCGAGCGAATCGTCCTGATGAATGCAGTCTCCGTTGCCCCCTGGGGCTCTCCGTTCTACCGGCTGGTGCAAGACTACCCGGGCGTATTCGGCCAAATCCCCGGCTATATGCACCGGGCGATGATGGCCGCCTACGTCAGGGACGCCACCTACCGCCTGATGACCGAGGAGGCAACGCTTCCCTATATAGAGCCCTGGCTTGGCGAAGAGGGACAGGCTGCCCTCTACCGCCAGATAGTGCAGAACGACCAGCGCTACACTGACGAAGTCGAGCCGCTCTATGGAAAAATCGAGCGCCCCGTGCTCGTCCTGTGGGGAGAGGAGGACCGCTGGCTGCCTCTAGAGATAGGGGAGAAACTACACTCCTCGATTCCGGGTTCACAACTCAGGACGATTCCCGAGTGTGCCCACCTAGTTCAAGAAGACGCTACCGAAGAGGTCCTGGGCCACCTCATCGAGTTTTTCTCTCATAGTTAGCAGAGACTACATCTCTCCCGAAGAAGGCACTCTGCTCCTTCGTAGGCCGTACGAGAACGTAAGCTCCACACATATCGGGAGGTTAAGGGGCCGCAAGAGATGGTTACTTAGGGCAAGCTCTTACGAAGACTCTGACCTCGTTCTCGCCACTGCTAAGGGCACTCCGCTCTACGCTCAGAACATTGTGAATCGCCACTTCAAGCCTTTGCTAAGATGTGCTGGTCTCCCGTCCATTCGTTGGCATGATCTCGGGCGCACATGCGCTACACCCTTGCTAGGGCGCGGCGTACACCCGAAGTTGTCCAGTACCTTCTAAGGCATTCTAGCATTACAATGACACTTGACCGCTACTCACACTGGATACACAGCATGGGAAGTCACGCCGCCAACCGCATTGACGAGCCTTTGGGTTAAACACTACTGCTGACAAAGACCCAGAAACGAATATCGGAGACTCTTCACTTTCATGGGTTTTGCAGGAAAAATAAAGAGCCGACGAGCGGACTCGAACCGCTGACCTGCTCATTACGAGTGATCACTCAGGCGTTGCAGGGGTGTGCAGGGGGTTGCAAATGCCGCATATCTAAGGGGATTTCTTTGCTGTGCCTTGCCCCGTGTTGCACCGTATTGCGCTCCCGGTGGTATCAGAGTGGTATCAACATCACCTTCGTATCCACTTCACCTGGGGGTTCCCTCGCGTCGACGGTGATAACGACCCTGCCGCGGCAGGTCCGGGCGTGATTGTCGCATCGGGTCACCACGCGCTTTCAAGGTCTGGTTAGGCTGCCTGTCATGCTCTGGTGTTTCTCCACGATCCGGCCCGTTACAGTCGGCCACAGTGCTCGCACTTGCCGCGCCTGCGGTAGTAGTAGGCGAGCGTCGCCGCACCAAGCGCGGCTCCCCACAGCGGCCACAGCAACTCGGGAGCGAGCGCCGCCCAGTTCTCCGCGCTCAACACTCCCTCGCCGAGGATCGCACCGAGCCTGCCGGTGAGCGTCAAGCGTACGAACATCAGTCCAGCCGTCGTCACCAGAACTGCTACCAGCGAAGCGGGGACGACAGCAACAGGGATGGGGACCCGCTTGCCGCCCAGAAACGGGATCCAACGCGGGAAGACCTCTCCCCAGCGCTGGACCAGCCCCAGCGTGAGGATCGCGCCGCCGAGCGCCAGCGTAGCCAGCGCAGCCCCGGCCCACCACAAGCCGACCTCCTGGCCTTCGTGGAGGAACTCCTCGGAGATGCCAAGCGGGAAACCCACAGCCCACGCCCAGCGCGTAACGGCGTACAGGACGGGAATGACCACCGCGACATAGGTAGCCCATCTCCCCCACCTTGCCGCCATGTCAGGCCTCGTCCAACCGGCCTGGGCGCCGTCCAGGCCGCAACTTTGGCACGCGCCCCTGCTCCGTCGCCCGTAAGCCACGGCCGTCGCGGCCCACAGTAGCCCGCCGGCTATGCAGAGAAACTGGTTTACTACAGGCCAGGGGTAGACATCGAGGATGCTCACCCCTGGCGGCCAGCCGGAGAGAGGGCCAATCAGGATGATGGGCGTGTAGGCAACCGCCACGAGCACACGATAGTCGGGGATAAGCAGAGCCAGCGTCGTCGCAGCGACCCAGGCGAAGCCGAGTAGAGCCACGCGAAGGACTCCGCGTTGCCGCCGCATTCGGGCCATCGCCCCCGCCACTACCGCCCCCGCCAGCCCCAGCGCGGCGATCACCGGCGCACCGAAGCCGGCGCGCACGCCTCCGAGGATCGAGAGTGCGGCGCCGGGATCGTTCTTACCGAAAGGGAAGCCCGCGCCATCCAGGGTCCAATAAAGGCCAAGCAGGACGTACGCCAGCGACCAGGCTGCAGCTACATAACCGATCCAGCCCGGCCACCGTCGCCACCAGCGAAGCGTCGCTCTACCTGACTCGCGCGACGCCTCCGCCATCTCGGCTCCTTTGTGGATATTGTGTACTGTCTCTGAGGTGGGTGCTATTCCGCGCAACTGCGGATATCGGCGGAGATGACGCCGCAAAGAGATGATCTCTTCTGGGAGCGCGTCACCTTCAACATTCCATGCTGATTTCAAGATTGCCGTCCCCTGCAAGAGCACCGACCACTACCAATTCTACCTGGGAACAGCCTGCTTCCTTCAGCTGCGCCATCCCGACAGCCATGACCTATCCGCGCAAGTCCTTAGTAGCCACGATACCTCATGAAGTCGAAATTAGGAGATCCGTTTCCCATGTCCGTGAAGTTCTACCGATCCGCAACAAAACGTCCCGTCTCCTTGCTTGCGGCAGCGAAGTCCGCCATTGCCGGTCTGATCGCGCCCATGCTCATGGTGGCCCCTCGTAGTCCTCTGGCAGATGGTTGCCCTCGTACGGGCGTTCTGGCAACGGTCGGTCGAGCAGGAACGCCCGCACCCCGGCCATGTAGCGCTCCGGCTCGTCCTGGTAGGCGTTGTGCCCAGAGCCGTCCAGGTAAAGTAGCTGGGTATCGGGCAAGACCTGCAGGTATTTTTGGGCAGAGGACCACGAGAGGTAGTCGCAGCGCCCCTTTATGACTAGGGCAGGGATGTCCTGCCTGGCGAGGGCTGACAGGAACTCAGCATGCGGAGGGCTTGTGGCTGACTGGGGATAATAGTGAGCGTAGAAGCCGAGGCCGTGGAGCCTCGGACCCGCAGGCTCGCCACGGCAGTGCAGGGCCGGCCTCGTCCTGTTGTAGACCCGGTCGAAGCGAGCATCCATCTCGGCGTCGCCAGCGAAGGCATGGGCGGCCTCCGAGTTAACTTGCAGGAGGGTGTAGGCGAGCATCGGGCGGGGCGGAAGCAAGAGAGAGTAGACGCCCAGCTTCTCCCTGGTGGAGAGGCGGAAGAGCATGCTCGCCCCGCCCGCTGCAGGCGAGGGGTCATCCGGGGAGGAGAGTACTAACTTCGCCACGCGCTGTGGGTGGGAGGCTGCGTAGGCTGCAGCAAGGGTGCCTCCGTAGGAGTGGCCAATGAGGATAACCCGCTCGGCGTCGATCTTTGCCCGGATCTCCTCGAGATCCGAGACGTCGCGCTGGAGGGTATAGTCTCGCGGGTCGTCGAGCCTCGAAGATCTCCCGCGGCCCACCTGATCGTAGACGTAGACGTCGAAGCCGTCACGGGCGAGCCTCCCAAAATAGCGTGCGTCGCCCTCCATATCCGGAACTCCGGGGCCGCCGTGGAGGAAGATGATGGGCGCTACTCGGGCGCGACCCTCGGCGGGAACGCGGACGTAGGCGATCCTGGAGCCAGTCGGAAGTTCCCAGAAGCGTTGGCCCTCAACGGGAGCGGGCGGCAGGCGCGGATCTCCCATAGAAAGCAGGGCCGTCCACGTGAAGACGCCGACGATCAAGGCGGTGCCGGTACAGAACGAAGCCACGCGAACGCGTCGCTTGCGGAGAGATGAGACCCCTCGCGTGGCGAGCAGCAAACCGAGGGAGTAAGCCACGCAGAAGGCGATAAGCCCGGCCAGCAGGAACAGCGGCGGCCGCTCGGTGATCTTGGCCGCGCCAATGAGCGCGCCGAACCCCGCCACGACCCCGAGTAGAGCTGCCAACAGGGCGAGGTTGACACGACCCGTCATGGCCAGCGCGTACTACGCGAATTCCTCGAAGGTCTGGGCGAGGTGTGCAAGACCGGCCTCCGCGTAAGGGCGTGCGCCAGTGCGCAGGCCATAGGCGACGTCCTCCAGGAGCTTGCAGCGGGCGTGGAAGACGGCCCGCTCGCGGTCGATGTCGTCGAAGTTGCCCTCGTAATGAGCCAACGCCAGGTCGAACATCTCGGGACCGAGATCCCGGTAGATCAGCGCGAGGTCGCGTACCGGATCGCAGATGGCCGCGTCTGTCCAGTCGATGATGCCCGTGACGGCGATCGCCTCGGGGTCCACCAGCACGTGCTCTGCCCCTAGGTCGTTGTGGCAGAACACCGCGGCACGGGATTCTGCCGGCGGCATGCGCCCGAGGAAGTCCTCGACCAGATACCGGTACGCCGCAGGCAGGTGCTCCACGATCTCTCGGTAGTCCCTTTGGGCATCCTCCAGCCACGCCAAAAGCGGGTGGGCATCCCGCCCCACCAAGTGCTCCACCTTCTCTAAGGGGGCTTGGTGCAGGCGGCTCAAGAACCGGCCCAGGTGGGGCGCCAGCAGCGCGGGTTCGGCCACGGGGTGATCGATCAGGGGAACGCCGGGGAGCTTGATGTACGCGAGTATGCCCGCCTCGGCCTCCACGAAGAGTGGCTCTGGGACCGGCAGCGTGGAGAGCCCGGCCACCACAGCAAGCAGCTGTGCCTCGCGCTGAGTCGATTCGCTCCGCAGGGCGCGGTCGGTTTCCTTGCTCGCCCGGACTATGAGCTCGCCGTTCACCTCGTGGGCGGCGTTGTCCGAGCCCTCTCCCAGCCTAGTGATGGATCTGACCTCGTAGCCGGTCAGGTGGCGGCCAAGCAACGTGTGGATCTCGTCCATCACACTCTTACCTCGAAGCCCGTTTCATACCCTTCGGTCAGGGGCTGCCCCTAGGTCGCACGGGCCCCGTTCTGGACAGGCTTCTCCGATGGGAGATCGAGGAGCAACTTGGCGAGATCCTCGGGCCTGGAGAACATCGGATAGTGACCCGTGGGCAACTCGACGAACCGCCACTCGGGACCAGCGAGTTTGCGGAACAAGGGTTGGCCGCTAGCGATCATCTCTTTAACCTGAGCCAGCGAGAAACTGCACAGTATCCCCAGCTTGGGCAGCTCTTCTCGGGCCGGGTTCTCAAGGTGCAAGGGCTGGGTGTAGGTGCCAAACGGCTGCGGAGTAGCCCGGGAGTACAGTAGCCTGAGATGATCTTCGTCTACCCCTTCGAGGCTGGCCATATTGGCCAACTCTTCCAAAGGTGGTATCGGGAACTTCCAGCCCTCGCCCAACTCCCACACCTGCTCCTCGGTTCGCTTTCGAAGTTCGGGCGGGAACTTCTCAATCAGGCTAGCGCCCTTGGGAAGGGGCGCGGTGTCCAGGTACACCAGGCAGGAGATGCGCTCCGGGATCCTATCCGCCGCGCCCGTGACCACATGCCCACCGTAGCTGTGACCGAGGAGCACCACGTCGTGGAAGTCCTCAAACTCGACTATGTTCACCACGTCGGTTATGTGGGTGTCCAGGTCCACCTGAGGAGAGGCAAGATGCACCCGCTCTCCGAGGCCGGTGAGGGTGGCGGAATAGGCGTCGTGGCCCTCCTCTCGCAGCCGCCGGGCGACGTTCTGCCAGCACCAGCCTCCCAACCAGCCGCCACCGACCAGCACGTAAGTCGTCATCCGCAGAACCTCCTTCTCATCTCAAAGCGATTCCGAACGCTCCAATTCTCGGAGACTCGGAGGTCAAGTTACATGATTTCTGTCTTTTCCCCCGCCCGAGTCCGCTTCTAACACTTCATGGACGCCGCCTACTCTGCCTTGACGAAGACTTGTTACTGGCATCCGAGCCCTCCCTCTGTTGTCTCGGCTTATCGGTTCTCTTGGTAATAATGTAGCCGGTAACTACGCTCTTGCCGTCGGCGGTATGCGTCCAGATCCATTCGACATCCTCGTCTTCGTCCAATTCCACGCTGATGATGGCGGGAGGCGAAGAGTTGTGCTCTGCCTGCGGCGCATACACCGTTCGCTTCTTGCCCTTCTCTGTCTTGTTGTTGCCGGACACGAAATTGTCGTTGAGGGCAATATAGTCGTGTTCTTTGGCAGAAGCCGACGCGAACAGCTCATTGTCATTAGTGCTATTGGCAGTCTGCATATACCGCACGATCTGCCTTCTAGCAACCTCGTCGGCCACGTTCGCGTTAGTCTCGACGTCCACGGGCATCCTCCTTCGTAGCTCGTTGCTGGCACCTAACGTTTCCGCCAATAAACATACCGAGAGTTCGGCTGGAATGACATCGGCCGAAAGGAGGATCGGGGGGGTGGAGATCCATCGCTGCGGTCGGAACTCCGCCACGATATGACCAGCGTAGCTTGAGGTTTCGCTCCATAGTAAGCTTGCGTTTAGGAGGAATCGAGCCAGACCAACCGTCGTGACACATATGCTAGTAATGACCAAGCTGCACGCCCCCAAGACGCGCACCAACCTCGTGGCGCGCCCACGCTTGCGCGAGGCCCTGGGTTGGAACGAGGGGCGCAAGCTAACCCTCGTCTCCGCACCGGCGGGCTTCGGCAAGACCACCTTGCTAGCCGAATGGACCGAGGACTGGTCGGCGCAGGGCAGATCAGTGGCCTGGGTCTCCCTGGACGAGTCGGACAACGACCCATCGCGTTTCTTGAGCTACTTGGTGGGCGCGCTACAGGCCGCCGAAGGGGGGATCGGCGAGGGTGTGGTGGCCTCGCTGCGCTCACCCGAGATCCCGTCCGTCGAGATGCTGGTGGGAGCCCTCGTCAACGAGCTAGTCGATCTCCCGCAGGGGATCATGGTAGTCCTCGACGACTACCACCTGATCTACTCGGAGCCCGTCCAAGAGGCGGTTACTTACCTGATCGAGCACCTGCCCGAGAATGTCCACCTCGTTATCTCTGGCCGCACCGACCCGCCACTTCCCCTGCCCAAGCTGCGCGCCCAAGGCCAGATGGCTGAGATCAGGGCCGCCGAGCTGCGCTTCACTTCAGACGAAGCCGCCGCATTCCTGAGAGACGCAATGGCACTTGCCCTCTCTGATTCGGATATCGTAGCGCTCGGGGAGATCACGGAGGGCTGGGTCGCGGCCCTCCAGCTAGCCGCGCTCTCGATGCGCGACCGTCTGGACGCCTCCGGTTTCGTCGAGTCCTTCTCCGGCAGCAACCGCCACGTGCTGGACTTCCTGGCCGATGAGGTCCTTGCGCGCCAACCTATAATCGTGAGGGATTTCTTGCTCGCGACCTCTGTGCTGGGACGCATGACGGCTCCGCTGTGCGACGCACTGACAGGTCGCTGCGACGGACAGATTATGCTGGAGAGACTCGAGAGGGAGAACCTCTTCGTGGTGGCGCTCGACGATGAGCGTAGGTGGTACCGCTACCATCACCTCTTCGCCGACTTTCTCCGCGAGCGCCTCGGACGCGAAAAGCCGGGGCTCGTGGGAGAGCTGCACCTCCGCGCCTCGGGTTGGTACGAGGACAACGGACTGCTCCCCGAGGCGATAGACCACGCCTTCTCCGCCCCGGACCACGAGCTTGCGGCGAGGTTGATCGAGCGAGGGATCAAGGAGGTCTGGCCCCGCCGCGGCGAGATCCCCACTGTGCTCCGTTGGCTTGAGGCGTTGCCGGCTGGGACGAAGCGCCGCCGGCCCAGGCTGTTCATCGAGCACGCCCTGGCCCTGGCAGTCAGCGACCGGCCAGGCGACGTCGAACCCCTCCTGCAAGAGGCCGAGCGAGCGGCCAGCGACGCTACCGCCGACGAGAAGGAACGTCAGTTCCTGTGGGGTTGTGCGTCTGCCGTCCGGTCCTGGCGCGCGCGCCTCCGGGGAGATGCGCCGCGTGCCGTAGAGCTCGCCCGACAGTCCCTGTCGGTCCTGCCTACGGAGGACACCCCACAGCGCACCTTCGCCGCCATCTGCTTGGGTGAGGCGCTGCGCACCACCGGGGAGCTGGCGGCGGCCAGCGAAGCCTTCGCCGAGGCAGTGGAACTCGGCCGGAGTGCCGGCCACGTCTACGGCACGCTCATTGCCATGGTCTGGCAGGCCCGGGTACAGGCGGCGCAGGGTCGCTTGCGGGAGGCGGAGGACTCGTTCCGTCGAGCGCAAAGGTTCGTCACCGAGCAGGGGGTCGAGCTGCTGCCCGCTGCAGGGCTTGCCCACCTGGGGATGGGCTCGCTCCTCTATGAAAGGAACGATCTGGATGGGGCTGAGCGCGAGCTAGAGGAAGGCGTGGATCTGGCCGAACGGGCGAGGGAGATGAGCAACCTGGTGTGGGGGTACATCACCCTCTCGCGAGTCAAGCGGGCGCGCGGCAAGGAAGAGGACGCCCTCGAGAAGGCTCGCGAGGCGGAGCGAGTCGCGCGCACTTCGGGCGCGGACCTCGAGATCGCCATCGCGACGGCCTGGATGGTGCGGCTGCGCCTGACACGAGGCGAGTTTAGTGAGGCGGTTGCCTTGGAGCAACAGCGAGCCGCCCACACCAAGAACGCCGCAGACGCCGCGCGGGTGGTGGATCGACTCACCTCGGCCAGGGTGCTCCACGCTCAGGACCGCCACGATGAGGCGCTCGCGCTGCTGGAGGAGCTGCGCGGATTTGCAGAGACGTCGGGGATAACGGGCGGTCTCATAGAGATTCTTGCGCTGCAAGCGCTGGTGCTTTGGGCCAAGAATGAGAAAGAGCAAGCGGTGAGCACCCTGACGCGGGCCCTGCTCCTGGCCGAACCGGAGGCCTTCGTCCGCACCATTGTGGACGAGGGGGCCGCGATGGGCGACCTTCTGTCAGCGGTGCTGGAATTTCGCCAGAGCGGTCGCCTCGAGGGCGCGGGCCAGCTCTCGACGCGATACCTTGCGGAGATCCTGGCCACCCTCGCGCAAGAGGCTAGGGCGCTGGGAGCCAGTGAGCGGCTGGCCGAGCCCCTGAGTGAGAGGGAACTGGAGGTTCTCGCGCTCATCGCCGCTGGCGAGTCCAACAGAGAGATCGCGGTCAGGCTCTTCATCTCGATAAGTACCGTCAAGACTCACCTCAATAACCTCTACCGCAAGCTTGGAGCCGCCAACCGCACACAGGCTGTCACCCGGGCGCGAGATCTGAACCTGCTGCGTTAACCGGCGTTCCGCTACCTGCACCGAGTGTGGACCTGGGCTGATCCGCGAAACACCTCGGCGACCTTCGCCAACTGGCGCCGTTTTCCGCGTTCAGAATGCGAATGATCCACCAATCAACCACCTGAATCAACCGTTTGGCCGATGACGCTGCAACCGGTTCGGCCTTACCTTCACCGTTGAACACAAGCAAGAAGCAGAGGAGGCATAGTGCAATGATCAGCGCCAAGAACACTGTGAAGGAAACGGCTTCGCGCCGCAAGCTCGGGCTGTCCGTACCCGTCATTATTCTGCTCGCAGCGATGGCGGCGATCCGCGTGCCGCTACACGACCTAGGCATCGTCCCGGAAGGCAGCGTCGTCTCTTGGTTGCTGGTCTTCGTACCGCTGGCGATCTGGCTGTTTGTTGTGTTGCGTCGGAAGGTTCACAACCCCTTCCTCGCCCTCACGGCCGTCGGCCTCGCCTACGGCGTGATGCTGGCGCTCATCCATCAGCTGCTCTGGGTGGCGGCGTACGACGGCAGCCCGCCGAGCCTGGGCAGCAACCTTGAGGGTATGCTTTCCCCCAGACTGGAGGCGATCGTCTTTCGCACCTCAGCCTTATTCAGCAGCCTCGTGACCGGCACCGTTCTCGGCGCGATCGTCGGAGCTATCGCTTGGGTGATCGAGCGTGCACCGCGAACCTGACGCGCTGCGTCCGCAAGCTGCACCCGTAAGGAATATCTCGTGAAAAGGAGCATCCCGTGAAAACGATACAAAGGCTGGCTTTCCCCGTGGTTACCGCCTACCTGTGGGTGATGATGATCCTGCTGGGCGCCATAGTACTGGAGACCTTCATGATCTACCCGAACGTCTTCAGTGACCCGCCCGCATCGCTCGAGCTCGCGATGGACTTCATGAGCGTCAGCGGCCCGAATGACTTTTTCCCGCCCTTGGGGTTTCTCTCGTGGGTCTTGGGCGCCGGAGCCCTCGTCCTGTGCTGGCGGGTGGAGGCGGCCCGCTGGTGGATCTTCTTCAGCCTGGCCATGATCGTGTGCGAGGGAGTAGCCTCCATACTCTACTTCTGGCCTCGCAACGAGATCATGTTCGTTGAGGGCTTGGAAGTCCATTCAGCCGAGTACCTGAAGCAGGTGGCTCGGGAGTTCGAGACGTGGCACTGGAGATCCAGGATGGGGTTCAACGCGCTGGCAGCCGTCTCCGCGTTCGTGGGGTTCCTGCGGATCTACCGCCACAGGCTCTTATGCCAGTACGCCCTAGGCGAGAAGGTATGAGGGCAGCCGGAGCGCAGGGCAAGCCGGGGCGCCCAAGGCACCTGGGCGGGTAGAGAAGCTCTTGAGGAAGGGGGCCAGAAGAAGTGATTAGGCGAGAAGGAGATGGATCGAGGATTCGGCTCGGAGAGACGGAGGAGCGGTGATCCTTCGTGTGTGGCGCGTGAAGATCGACCCGGCGCGTCTCGACGAATACCATCGCTTCGAACAGGAGCGGTGCATGCCGATGCTCCGAAAACAACCTGGCCTTCTCGAGGTGTTCTTCCTGCGGCAAGCCGAAGGCCACGCGGCATCACTTACAATCTGGGAGGATGCAGGAGCTTTAGAGGCGCTACAAAGTTCGCCTTCTTACCAGGAGATCACCCACGAGCTTGCCGAAAGCGCCTTGCAGGCCGGGGCTCAGACGATGGAGGTCTTTGAGATCGAGGGTGGAGATCTCCGGCCAGAGGCGCTAGTGAAATCGCTCAACCGGACGAGGCGTACTGGTTCTTAGGCTACAGTCTGACGTCAGATCCAATGGCACCGACGCGCGACCTTCGGAGCCACAATCCGGCGACACCCGTTTTTCGACGCCATAGACCATGCCATGCTGCCCATCGCCGGGGGCAAAGCGGCGATCCTGGGCTACAGCTTCGACCCTTGCTAGCGTGCAGCCAGCGAGGAAGATCTTTGCTCCCTCGCGGACAAAGGTGCAGGCGACCGCGCCGCCGACCGATCCTCCCCCTCCGTAGACTATGGCGTTCTTGTGCTCAAGCAACATCTCGGTACACCTCTCTTAATCGTTCGTACAGCACTCCATCTCAAGATGCAGAGGTGAGCATGTCCAGCATGCTCCTGATGCCTTCGTCCCAACCCTTCACGTCACCGAAGTCCTCGCGGAACACGATCAAGGCCAAGGTAACCTGCAGCGTCCGCAGCTCGGTGCATCGGGCCAGCATCTCGGGGTCGGGATCGTGGTATTTTGCGACGGCTTCTTCGTCCATCATCGTGGCAAGATCCCACTCTGGCGGTCCCAGGCACACGTCCTCGAAATCTATCCACATCATTTCGCCCCCGCGTGCGGCGATCAGGTTCCCAGGGTGGACGTCGCCGTGAAGCGGCCGTACCTCGCCACCTGGAGCCTCCCAGATGGGTCGCAACCGTTCGGCCGAGGCGCGCAGAAGGTCCGTGTCCGACTCGTCCAGAAAGTCGGCGGACCGATCGCTCAATTTCAGGCCGCGCGGGACGTCGTCGGCGCAGAGCATCGGCAGCTCGCCCGGGTATGCAGCTAAGGTGGTGTGAAGGTCTACGAGCATAGCTGAACAGTCGTCGGTAGTCGGGGTTCGGTCTGGATCGGGTTCGACGTACGTCCAGAAGCTCATAGGGAAACCGTCGCGCTCGTGGGGGCCGGGCGACAGCTCCCGGCTAGGCACGACGACCGGTGCACCCTGCTCCGCCAGATACGTCGTCACGGCGATCTCTCGCTCCAGCCAGCCC
>Ga0126305_10001054_pt1 | contig 12144 bp, 8 predicted proteins | sample Plot26_FD_92536 | JGI IMG/M metagenome (GOLD analysis project Ga0126305, IMG submission 92536) | Serpentine soil microbial communities from UC McLaughlin Reserve, CA, USA - Plot26 | ecosystem: Environmental > Terrestrial > Soil > Grasslands | place: USA: UC McLaughlin Reserve, Lake County... | reverse complement strand
CGGGACGATATTTGCCCCGGCGAAGACAAAACACTTTATGATATCATCTGGAAAAAATGCACTGACATTGGAGATATCATTGGTGTAAAAGGTTATGTATTTAAAACAAAAACAGGAGAAACCTCTATTCATGTAAAGGAGCTCACTATTCTTGCAAAAGCATTAAAACCTTTACCCATTGTTAAAGAAGCAGAAGGACAGACATTTGATGCAGTTACTGATCCTGAATTTAAATATCGCCAGCGTTATGCTGACCTTATTATTAATCCTGAAGTAAAAGAAGTGTTTACCAAAAGAACTAAACTGATAAATGCTATTCGTGAATTTCTAAATGAACGTGGTGCATTGGAAGTAGATACGCCTGTATTGCAAAGTATACCCGGCGGCGCTGCAGCAAGACCATTTGCTACACATCACAACGCACTGGATATCCCGATGTACCTGCGTATTGCCAATGAACTTTATTTGAAAAGATTAATTGTGGGCGGATTTGACTGGGTATATGAATTCAGCCGCAACTTTCGTAACGAAGGAATGGACAGAACACATAACCCGGAATTCACCGTATTGGAATTTTATGTTGCCTATAAAGACTACGTGTGGATGATGGAAACTACCGAACAGCTTCTTGAAAAGGCTGCGCTGGCTGTTAATGGAACTACGATCTCAGTTGTGGGTGACGCGGCCGCAGGAGGAAAAGAAATAGATTTTAAAGCTCCTTATCGTCGTGTGACGATGACCGATGCTATTAAAGAGTATACCGGTTTTGACATCAGCAACATGGGTGAAGAACATTTACGCAGTGTTTGCAAGCAATTGCATATTCACGCTGACAAAACAATGGGGAAAGGAAAACTGATCGATGAAATATTCAGCGAGAAATGTGAAAAACATTTTATACAGCCGACTTTTATTATTGATTACCCAAAGGAAATGAGTCCGCTCACAAAAAAGCACAGGAATAAGGAAGGCTTTGTAGAAAGATTTGAGTTGATGGTAAATGGAAAAGAAATTGCAAATGCATATAGCGAATTGAATGATCCCATTGACCAACGTGACCGCTTCGAAGAACAAACCAAACTTATGGAACGTGGCGATGATGAAGCAATGTTTATTGACCATGATTTTCTGCGCGCTTTGGAGTATGGCATGCCGCCAACAGCGGGTATTGGTTTTGGGATAGATCGTATATGTATGCTGTTGTTAAATCAGCCTTCTATCCAGGATGTACTTTTATTTCCCATGATGAGGCCAGAGAAGAAAGACGATGAGTAAGAATGCACAGTTTATCCAGATTCCACGATACCGTTAGGATTTAAAAATAATTTTTGTGTAGCTTTCGATGTCCAACCAGGGCTAAGGCTTGTCACTATATATGAGAGAAAAGGAACCCGGTGAACTTTTAACCGGGTTTTTTATTTTTGATCACAAACAGATCTTTATACAAGTTTACGTCAGCTGGGAAAAACCTGGTTTAATAACGTTTCTTCCTGATTTCAACCGCCACATTGCAGATTATTTTTTCACCTGATTTCATTACCTTACCTTAACTACCCCAAATTTTTAACCACCAAAACTTATCGAGATGAAAAAAATCTTTTTCCTGGCCGTTATTCTGGCACTTGTAGCACCAATTGCAAATTCGCAAACCACTTCTTTTCCTGACATTGATATACCCTACAAAAAATTCGTGCTTGAAAATGGCCTTCGTCTGCTGGTTCATGAAGACCACAAAGCGCCGATCGTTGCCGTCAACATTTGGTACCATGTAGGTAGCAAAAATGAAAAGCCGGGCAAAAGTGGTTTCGCTCATTTATTCGAACACCTGATGTTCAATGGGAGTGAAAATTATAATAAAGATTATTTCAAACTAATGGAAAGCATTGGGGCCACAGATCTGAATGGCACAACTAATGAGGACCGTACCAATTATTTTCAAAATATTCCTGTGTCAGCACTTGACCAGGTATTATGGCTGGAAAGTGATCGAATGGGTCATTTACTTGGAGTCATTGATTCTGCAAGACTGAATGAACAACGCGGTGTGGTTCAGAATGAAAAAAGGCAAGGCGAAAATGAACCATATGCAATTTCCTGGGAACTGACCGAGAAAAGCACTTATCCTGTCGGTCACCCCTACTCATGGACAGTGATCGGCAGCATGGAAGATCTAAATGCCGCTTCACTAGATGACGTGAAGGAATGGTTTAAAACTTATTATGGGCCAAACAACGCAGTGCTGGTAATAGCAGGTGATATTGATGCGGAAACTGCTTTGCAAAAGGTAAAAAAATATTTTGCTGATATACCTCCCAGCCCGCCAATTTCCAAACACGATCAATGGATCGCTAAAATGACAGGCAAACACCGGCAAGTAGCCCAGGACCGTGTGCCACAATCAAGAATCCAAAAAACCTGGAATGTTTCACCCTGGGGAACAAAGGATGCGGTTTTACTCGACTTACTGACTAGCATTTTAACCAGTGGTAAACCATCCAGGCTGTATAAAAGATTAAGATATGATGAGGAGCTTGTGAACGATGTTTCTTCATTTCTCGATAACAGGCAAATCAGCAGTCAGTTTTATATACAAGCTGACGCAAAGCCGGGTATTGAATTGGCAAAAGTTGAATCTGTTATTAATGAGGAGTTGAAAAAAATTTTAAAAGACGGTGTTACTGCGGAAGAATTGACAAGGGTAAAGACACAATACTTTGCAAATTTTGTAAAAGGCATGGAACGAATCGGTGGGTTTGGCGGCAAATCTGATATACTTGCCCAAAATGAAGTGTATGGTGGTTCCGGTGATTATTATAAGACAATACATAAATGGATCAAAGAAGCCACTCCTGCAGATATTAAAAGAGTCGCAAACGAATGGCTCATTGACGGAGAATATGCTTTGGAAATACATCCCTATCCCGAAATGAATGCGAATCTTTCCGACAGAGCCGATAGAACAGTTTTGCCACCATTAGCTGCGGCCGCTCCGGTTAAATTTCCTGATGTACAGGAATTCACTCTGTCTAACGGACTTAAAGTAATGTTTGCACAAAGAAGCAGTGTGCCGGTAATTAATATGAATCTGATGATGGATGCCGGGTTCGCTGCAGATCAATCAGCCAAACCCGGTACGGCAAGATTAGCTATGAATATGCTGCGTGAAGGAACCAAGACAAGAAACTCTATCCAGATCAGTGATGAAATTCTGAACCTCGGCATTTCATTAGGAGTTTTTTCATCACTGGATAACAGCAATATCACAATGAATGCGTTGAAGTCAAATTTTGATAAAAGCCTTGACCTGTTTGCAGACGTTTTATTAAATCCTGTATTCCCTGAAAAAGACCTTGCAAGGTTAAAGAAAGAACAATTGCTTTCAATAAAGCAGGAACAATCCGAGCCTTTTGGTATGGCTTTACGCATGTTGCCAAAATTAATTTATGGCGAAGGTCATGCTTACAGTAACCCTTTCTCCGGATCGGGTACGGAGGAAAGTGTTGCATCAATTACAAGAGCTGATGTAGTAAAGTTTCATCAAACCTGGTTAGCGCCAAATGGTTCGACACTAATTGTTGTCGGAGATATAACAGCCGCTGAATTAAAAAATAAATTGGAAGCTAAACTTGCGGGCTGGAAACAAAAACAGGTGCCGGCAAAAAACATTGGGAATGCCAACGCATCCGGCGTAAAGAAAGTTTTTGTAATTGACAAACCTGATGCACTGCAAAGTATTCTTATGGTGGGACAACTTGCGCCAACAGGGCAAAGCAATGATTGGGTAAATATGGATATGATGAACAGGATACTGGGTGGTGAATTCACATCACGTATTAATATGAACTTGCGGGAAGATAAACACTGGAGTTATGGTGCGGGCTCCATTTTACTCGACACAAAAGGACAAAGTATGTTTGTTGGCTATGCTCCTGTACAAACTGATAAATCAGCCGAATCAGCAACGGAAATGAAAAAAGAAATCGAAAATTTCATCGGTACTAACCCTGCTACCCAGGAAGAATTCAATAAAGTGCAGGCCAATGCAGTGATGCAACTGCCGGGAGGATGGGAAACTAATGGCGCTGTGATAGCAGCATTAGAAGAGCAGGTAAAATATAACCGCGGAAAAGATTACTGGTCCAATTATGCAAATAAGATCAAAGGCCTTTCGTTGAAAGATATTCAATTAGCAGCAACCAAGGTTATTCAGCCAGGGCAAATGACATGGTTAATTGTTGGCGACAGGAAAAAAATTGAAAAAAGTATTCGGGATCTAAAATTGGGTGAAGTGCATTTTATCACGACAGAGGGAAAAGAAACCAAAACATTCTGAAAACAGAGTATCTATAAAGGAACCCGGCGACAACCGGGTTTCGTTATTTTAATCTATATACAAATCTCTATACAAATTTGCGCCAGGCACAACACTGTAATGAGAAAGATCAGTTATCCCTTCTTTACCCAACACTTCCTCATCAATAAAACAATTACCGGTACAATCTGCTGATGGCTTGCTTAAAATATAAAATGCGGCATCGGCGAGTATATCTGGTGTACGACTCATCTTAGCCAGCGCTTCACCTCCCAATAGGTTTCTTACTGCAGCAGTATCGATCGTTGTTCTCGGCCACAAAGCATTTGATGCAATTCGATATTGCTTTAATTCCGCAGCCCATCCAATTGCCATCATGCTCATACTATATTTTGTTATCGTATAGGCTACATGACCTCCAAACCATTTAGGATTTAAATTTATCGGTGGCGATAATGTAAGTATGTGTGCATTGGAAGATCTTCTTAAATAGGGTATGCAGGCCTTTGTAACAAAGAAAGTTCCTCTTACGTTAATATCATGCATCAGGTCAAAACGCTTTGGTTCTGTCTGTTCAGTTGGGGTAAGTGAAATAGCAGAAGCATTATTGATCACGATATCAATGCCGCCAAATTTGGCAACTGTTTTATCAATTGCAGCCTGAATTTGATCTTCAAAACGAATATCACATTGAACGGGTAACGCTTTACCACCGCCCTTTTCGATCTCTTCAGCAGCGGAAAAGATCGTTCCGCCTAATTTTGGGTTCTCTTCGACTGATTTTGCTGCTATAACTATGTTCGCACCATTTTTAGCAAGTTGTATAGCAATAGCCTTCCCGATACCCCGACTGGCTCCTGTGATAAATGCTGTTTTATTATGTAATGACATATCAATGATTTAGGCAATGAAGATAGGCAAAGCCTTTTCAAAACGGGTTTCATCCCTTAGGAAATCTACGAACACGACAGTAAAAAATGAAGTAAAAAAATGGAGCAGTTTTGCTCTTTTGCAATCCCTTAACGGATATTATGTTTGTACCAGAAGTTGATTGGTAAGGCTACTGCATCCAATATCCGATGTCCAAAACCGTCCAGAAGTTCTTAATCCATAATCCTGATAAACCAAAGTAAAATCCGTATCAATCAACTTTCTCTTATTCATTGAAAATTTTATATGAAAATTCAGGGACCCGTTTTAATCCAGGGCCTGATGAAAAACCAAAATCGAAATCCCGTATCCGAAAAACCAAAATCGAAATCCTGTATCTGAAAAACCAATCGAAATCCCGTATCCGTTGAAATGCTTTAAGGTTAATTGAGCTTGAAAAAAAACTATCCTCCGCCTAACACCGGAGGATTTTTTATTTAATGCTCGGGCAGTTGGGGTTTCGTCTCCATTATTGAATCTATCTCTTTCATGACTTCCTCATCAAGTTTCGCATACAAGTCAATAGCTGCGAGGTTTTGTTGCAATTGTTCCTTTTTGGTAGCTCCAAGGATGGCAGTAGTTACAGCAGGATTGGCAATACACCAGGCAATAGATAGTGTGGCAAGATTGGTTCCAAGCTTATCGGACACCGTTTTAAGCTTTTTCACCTTTTCGATCTTATCGTTTACTAACACTCTTTCTTTTAACCATTCAAAACCGGGGATCCCCATCCTTGAGTCTTCCGGAACGCCGTCATTATATTTTCCTGTGAGCAGACCACTTGCTAAAGGACTCCATATCGTTGTTCCCATTCCAATGTCTTTGAAAATTTTCCGATAATCATTTTCCATCTTTTGGCGATGAAATAAATTATACTCTGGTTGCTCAACCGAGGGGCCGATCAAATGATATTTTTCTGCTACCATATGTGCTTCCATAATTTCCTGTGCACTCCATTCGCTGGTTCCCCAGTATAAGATCTTTCCCTGCTGTATAAGAATGTTCATGGTCCATACCACTTCTTCCATCGGTACAGCTTTATCCGGACGATGGCAGAAATAAAGATCGAGATAATCCAATTGCATTCTTTGTAACGCTTCATGACAAGCCTCGGCCAGGTGTTTTCTGCTAAGTCCTTTTTGTGTTGGTTTGTTATCAGGACCATGCCAGCCCCAGAATGCTTTGCTGCTAACCGTGTAAGAAGTGCGATCCCATTTCTTATTTTTTAAAACGCGGCCCATCATTTTTTCACTTTCACCACGACTGTAAACCTCGGCATTATCAAAAAAATTTATGCCGTTATCATAAGCAATACCCATTAGCTCATCAGCTTTGCGATCATCAAGTTGTTTGTGAAATGTGACCCAACTGCCATAAGAAAGTACGCTAAGCTGTAAGCCTGACTTACCCATTCTGCGGTATTCCATTGTTGATTTTAGATTTAAGATTGCAGATTTAAGATTTTTATTAAAGTTCAAAATTAGATGTTCCTCAACAATGAACATTGAGCATTGAATATTGAACATTAAAAATTATTAAGGCGTATTCCCCTCTTTTATATCGAAGGGTCCTATAGGATACTTGAATTGAATTGATTTAAGATCCTGTGTGGCTTCAAGTCCTTGTGTACCGGTTAGATGTTTATCTTTTCCATCTAGTCTTGCGGGCTTGTCAGTATAAAATTTTTGTGAGTTCTGGTCCCACCAAAGCTCGGGTGTACGCAATGTATCTCCTTCATTGTTGATCACCGTTACACTATCACGTAGAAAAACTTTATTGAGGTTATCATAATAGATGCCATAGTTAGCCGTCAACCAACTTTCAACTCTGACACTGTCATCATAAAAATCTACGTGCAGCGTATTGGGAAATTCTGTAAAAACCGTGTCCCGCTGGTAACGGTACATCAATGGGGCAGTTAATTTTGCCTTCATTACGCCTGACTGGCTTAAATAGCTTTCAATTGTTCTTGCTTCTTCTCTCAGTTCCGCTTTTTTTGTCCAATTTTCAATTGCCTTAGGATCGTTTTCGCAGGAAGAAAAAAATATAGGAACACAGAACAAGATACTGACTTTCACTAAAGCCATGGTGGACAGGTAAGGTGCGAGTAATGCTGAATAGTGATAAGAAAGTACAAGAGTGCGACCCTTCGAAAAGCTTCCCGATAAAAATCGGGACGACGCAGTTGATGAATAACATTTAGAAAGTTGAATGGAGCGTCGCAACGAAAGCTTAATATAGTTGCAGAAGCTGGTCACATAAAAAAATTAATGTGCTAAATAAAACTCTACTCGTATTTATGTTTTGTAAACCAAAAATCGCTTAAAGTAAATCCAAAGGAGATCCTGATCATATTTTCATTTATCGGGTTATCGTTATTGCCCCTCTTAAGATATTCTGCCGAAATATTTATAACAGAATTTTGCGTACGGAATCTGCGGGATGCATCTTTAAGATTGGCAATTGGTAAGCTTATCCCACCGCTTATCCCCCATACCGCAAGTTTTTGATCTTTTATGTAAATATAATCGTCGCCGAAAAATGCACCTGCCCTGTACGACAACAGGCTTTTATAAGTATCTTTTAACCGTGGCCTGATCTGGGCGCCGACTTTTAATTGCCAGTTTGTTTTTACCGCCTCTGTTTGTCCATTTAACCTGTAATTATCCCAATTAGTGCTTAATACATCTACGCCGATAAGCCAGCCGCCCTTGTTAACATTTGGCAGTTGTTCAAAGATAATACCTGCGCCGTAGCTTGCCGGGTAAACCAGTTCTCCTCTCACATCTGATTGCACAGACACACTATCAAGACGAAGATCGGCGGCATCGGTTTGAGAGACAACAAAAGTTTCCCTCACGATATCACTATGAGTATTAAGCTTGTGTTCAATATTCCCAAAAGCTCCGAGTTGTATATATCGCAGCTTGTCCGGGCTCAGATCGATCCGGTATTGCACGCCGGCATTAAAAAATATACCGCCATAGTTGATACGCGTCTCATGATTGGAAGCAGCATAATCAATTGTATCATTATTAAATATCCTATGGGTACCATAATCTTTTTTACCAAACAAATAACCCACATTTACTCCTAAACTAAAATTTCTGACGGCAAAACCAGTTCCTGTATTAAAAAGAAAAGAACCTCCCTCGCCAGTGAACTGAGTTTTGACGCTATCTATCATTGAAGCCGTGTTGGAATCATATAATCTCTCGTTCTTGTCGATCTTGTACCCGATAGTCGTGAGCGGTCGCAAACCAAACACCAATCCCCAGTTTTTTTTGATTGGAACGCCAATTTGTAAATAAGAGAAATAAATATTTGATGAAGTAAAACTTTGCGCATTATTGGGTTCATGTAATGCGTGGCTCGTCGCATTAATTCCAACATCAAGCAACATCCTGCCATACTGTAGTTTTTTTGTCCTCGCTTCTTTGATGGCATAAAAACGTGAATACGATGCAGGGTTTGAAAAATTCATTGATGGATAGTATTTACCATTTCTGGGGTCGCTGATCCCATCGATCCGCGGTTCAGAGTAAGCCGCACTTATACCTCCCATACCCCGGTTAAAAATATTTGTAGACGGATGTTGGTCACCAAGACCAAAACGTGAGTAAGGCGAGTTATCCTGGGCACTGATAAACCCGTTAGCTATCAGTTGTAAGCTGATCGCCACCACCAAGTACTTAAATAATCTGTAAGACCGTTTAAAACCGACCAATTTTCGTTGAAGATTCGACATTGAACAATGAGCATTTAGTCCCGGAAAAAATTCCCCTAACTCCCTGTTTATCTTACTGGTTATTCACTTCGCTAATGGCATAAAGCCCTTTGAAGATCAGTTCGGGGTCTGCAAATATCTGGTTTTTAAGATGGGGAGCCAAATAGACTAAATCACCCCCGGTTAAATGGACGTTAAAGTTCCCATATCTTTCTTTATATACACTAATGAATCCATCGATCTCTTTTGCCATTCCTAATACTACTCCGCTCAAAATATTTGTAACAGTGTCGTATCCAACCAGCGGCACGTTACCATCTGGCTTAACTATTGGCAGCTTAGCCGTGAATTGATTCAACGATCTCATCCGCATTTCCATACCGGGTGATATACCGCCGCCTAAAAACTCATGATCGGAATTAATAAAATTATAAGTGATACAACTGCCCAACCCAATGACCAGGTTATGTTGCTTTGGAAAAAAATAAACCGCTGCCGCTGTTAATGCGAGACGGTCTGCCCCAATCGTTTCGGGTTTACCAACTGGTGTTGTAAAGGGAAGATTTGAAAGATGATTAAGCTTGTGAAATTTTGTTTTTTTTGCAAGCAATGTCTCGATCTCAGGATTATGATCGATAACAGAGGAAAGAATTGTTTTTTGTGGCTCAAATTTTTCCAGGATCGATCCGATGGTGGTGATCTCATCATTTTCAATGACGATCACTTCTGCAAGTTTTGCATTTTGAAAAAAGGCAATTTTCAATCTTGTATTGCCGAAGTCGAAGCAAAGTGTATTCATAAGTTGCCTGATTACAATTCAAACTGGAAACCAGATAAGTTTTGAAAATGCCCGTTCAGTTTTATCTTTTCTTTTAGCCCTTCCATCTCTGCCACCATTGGCAATACTTTGGTGAGATGACGCTTTATGTATTCCTGCCGCTGCAGCTCATTCATCAGGCCAAGCAGTTCGTATTCTTCCTCCAAAGTAAGACCAATATGATGTGCCACCTCGTAGGTTTTCAATTCTTCATCAGGTTTTTTAAAATCTTTTGATACGTTCAGCAACTTATGCAGTTCACGAATACCGTTCATTACTTTTCGCATAAGCTCAATATCGCCTTGTTCTTTATTATCGGGATAATTTACAATAGCCCCGCTATAAAGTTTATCGGGAACTTCTTTGATGATCTCCAGCATTCGAAAGACCTTTTCTCCTTTTGTTTTAATATCCATTTCGCCATTGTCATACAGTTTGCTTAGTTCAGCCACGTTTACCAGTGTCCCATTCTCCTGTAATTTATTATTGAGGACAGCGGGTATGCCAAATGGTTTTTTATTCTCATGACAGTCTTTCACAAGCTGCTTATATCTTGGTTCAAAAATGTGAAGGTTAACATTTTCACCCGGATATACCACAATGCCAAGAGGAAATATGGGAATAAAATTGGTCATATAATTCAGGAGTGTAAAATTATAGATTATTGAGAAAGTCTGCTTACTGTTTTTTATTCCAAAGTTCATCCAGTTTTTTATATTTCAAAAAAGTGTAGCGGGCATTTATTCTTGCGCAATGATATCCTGTTGCGCCGTCAAGAAAGCCAAGTTTGAAAAAGTAGTTTTTGATAAAAGAAAAGGCCGCAGAAAAAAACATTTTAAGTGATCCTGCTTTTTTTTCTTGTTTAAAATAATTTTCCGCATTGAGCGCTGCATAATTATTCATTTTTTTTTCGTACTCAGAAAAATTGGTGGCCGTTCTATGAAGCACATGACCCGGAACCGGGATCACTTTTACATCACCAGGCAAAAGCAAAGACTCATGCACGTCGGCATCATTCCATTTTATTTTTAAGCGGTTGAAAAGACGGACATGTTTATCATCGCCCCACTCTCCAAAACGAAGCCATTTATTGCCTAAAAAATTCTTGAACTTGAATTCAAATACCTTTGTCTCATCAACCAGCTCCTGTTGCAGCAGATTTTTTTTCAGCTCTTCGTCTATAGCTTCATCTGCGTCAAGACTCAGTATCCAGTCATATTTTGCCAATGCGTTTGCTTTGTTTTTTGTTTTACCAAACCCTTCCCAACTTCCTTCAATCAATCTTGCATTGCTTTGTTTTACTGTCTCCTTTGTGCCGTCCGTGCTACCATTATCATATACCAAAACATCATCAGTAAGGCCGGAAAAACTTTTTATGGTTTCGCCGATCACCTTTGCGCCATTTTTACAAACAATAACAACCGAAAGTCGTTGCATGCTGCAAAATAAAATTATTAAACTCATTCATTTGTGTTTATTATAAAGAGTATTTTTGGCCACTCCGAAATGATACAGGAACAATTATCAAAATTGCAGCAAGGCGATGCAAAAGCATTGGCAAGAAGCATTTCATTGGTAGAAAATGAAGCGGATGGGTATGAAGAACTATTGAGATCTTTGCCTCATAACCTCAATAAACCAGTTATTGGCATTACCGGCCCACCGGGAGCAGGTAAGAGTACATTAGTTGATTCGTTGCTCGGTTTACTGGTGAAAAATGGAAAAAAGATAGGGGTGCTTTGTGTTGATCCATCTTCCCCTTTTAATCTTGGTTCCCTGCTTGGCGACCGAATACGAATGAGTAAATGGTATGATAACCCAAGTGTCTTTATTCGTTCACTGGCAACGCGGGGATCATTAGGCGGCTTGCATCCGAAGATCATTGAAATAACAGAACTGATGAAGGCTGCAGCTTTTGATCTTATTATCGTGGAAACCGTTGGCGTGGGTCAAAGCGAAGTTGAAATTGCGGGCTTAGCTGATATCACGGTTGTCGTTGTTGTTCCTGAAGCAGGTGATGAAGTGCAAACCATGAAAGCGGGGCTGATGGAGATCGCAGATATTTTTGTGGTGAATAAAGCTGACCGGGCCGGTGCCGATCAATTTGTAAAGAACTTACGATTGATGCTGGCACCTGCATTTCATAACAGGTATGACGAAGTGCCGGTGATAAAAACAGTGGCTTCACAAAATGAAGGCGTAAGCGACCTGCTGAAAGAGATAGAACATTTGCTGAAGCATCATCATTCAAAGGAAAAAAAATACTGGTTACTGGCCGAAAGAGCTTACCAGCTTATCCAGCGAAAGAAGATGAATGATATTGATAAAGAAAAACTCAAAGAAGAAATTAAAGATCTT
>Ga0126305_10001051_pt1 | contig 12150 bp, 10 predicted proteins | sample Plot26_FD_92536 | JGI IMG/M metagenome (GOLD analysis project Ga0126305, IMG submission 92536) | Serpentine soil microbial communities from UC McLaughlin Reserve, CA, USA - Plot26 | ecosystem: Environmental > Terrestrial > Soil > Grasslands | place: USA: UC McLaughlin Reserve, Lake County... | reverse complement strand
TGTAGTATCGCTGCTCTTGCTGTATATGATATGCTCAAACCAATAGATGAACATTTATCAATAGAATCAATAAAATTGTTAGATAAAACTGGAGGTAAAAGAGATTTTATTGAGAAAAGTCTTGATAAAAAAATTACCGTTGCCATATTTGTTATAAGTGACTCTACTTTTAATGGTACAAGAGTTGACAAATCAGGTAAAATGATAAGTGATAGATTAAAAAATACTTATGCTACTACTACTGAAATTGTTGGTTATGAAATATTACCTGATAATATAGACAAAATTAAGGAATATCTTATCCAATATTCTGATGAGAAAAAAGCAGATCTAATAATATCTTCAGGAGGTACTGGTTTTAGTAAAAGAGATGTAACTCCAGAGGCTACTAAAATGGTTATTGATAAAGAGGCAGCTGGAATTTCTGAAGCAATTAGATCGTATGGTCAAAGGAGAACACCATTATCAATGCTTTCACGGGGAATATCTGGAACAAGAGATAAAACTTTAATTGTAAATCTGCCTGGAAGCACTAAAGCAGTATCAGAATCGTTAGATCTTCTTTTGCCTAGCATATTTCATGTATTTAATATGTTAGGAGGGAAAGGTCATTAATGATATTCTATTATTAGTACTTGCTCCTATCTTCTTTGCAATAAGTTTTTTCTATTCTTCGGTAGGATTTGCTGGAGGAAGTAGTTATATTGCTATTCTAGTTTTGGTGGGCATCAATTTATACTCAGTCCCACCAATCTCTCTAGCATTAAACATTATTGTATCTTCAGCAGCCTTTTTTAATTATCTAAGAGCAGGTCATTTGTCATTAAGATTATCCATTCCTCTGTTGATTTCAGTACCTTTTGCATTTATAGGTGGTTCTATAGTTTTACCAGAAAAAATATTAACACTAGTTTTTGTCATATCTCTTTTTTCAGCTTCAGCTGCATTGCTATTATCTGGAAGAAGAATAACACATCAACATGAAAAGATGAAAAAAATGAATTTAGATTTTACTAAGACTACACTAATAACATGTTCGTTAGGTGCTCTTCTAGGAAGTATTTCTGGTCTTGTTGGAATAGGTGGGGGAATATGGCTTTCACCAATCTTGATAATGTCAGGTTTAGCTAATCCCAAGGAGGCAGCTGCTTCTGCTAGTTTGTTTATACTAACGAATTCTATAAGCGGATTTATTGCTCATTCTATAACCAATAGCGAAGATGTTGATTTTGACTTTATAATACCCTTGTCTATTGTTGTTCTTGCTGGTGGTATACTTGGATCTAGATTTGGAGCATTCAAATTCGATCATAATAAAATAATCATAATAATTGGAATTTTAGTTGCATTAGCAGGCATTAATCTTGCTACCAGGTTATTCAAGTAATAGATCACATAAAGTCTATGGGGTTACTAGATGCAAAAGAAAATCCAGAGAGTAAATTTACTTGTATATCATTCCCCTTTTCAATACTTGTTATTTTTTCAGGTACTATCACATAACCATTTGCCCTAGTCATAACTGTAATATTTGATGTTTCTCCAGTTATTGGTTCAGCATTTATTATGTTATTGTTAGGTTTTGAAATTGATAAATGGACATATAATATTTTTACAAAATTTTGAAATTTCTTTCTAGCATTCCAATTGTCAGTAATTTGAGCATTTATAATAGCTTTATTATTATAAGATAATCCAATTAAAGATCTAATTAATGGCATAGCCAATACAATGAAAGCATTAACAGCTCCTTGGATAGGTCCAGGTAATATAACAATAGGCTTAGATTTTAATACAGCAATTTTAGTTACTCTTCCTCTATCCAATTTAATTCCCTCGGCTATAATTCCAGGTTTCCCCATAGAATTGATAGATTCTGCAAGGAGATCCTTATGTCCAACAGAAGATCCTCCTATTGTAAGAATGATATCAGTTTGAGATATTGCATATTTTATCTTATTCTGGATATTTTTAATATTGTCAGATGTTATTCCTAGATCAACAGGAATTCCTCCAGACGCTTCTACTAATGTAGAAATTATTTGACCATTAGTATTAAGAATCTTTCCATGAGTAACATTTCTAATATTATTGGTTAGTTCACTTCCAGTTGGAATTATTGCAACTTTCGGTTTTTTAAATATATTCAGTTTTTTAATGCTAATTAAGTGTAACAAAGCTATATCTTGAGTTCTAATTAAATGCCCTTTTTTAAACAATAATTTATTTTTAGAAATGTCCTTTCCTGCAGGAGATATAAACGATCCTTTGGGAAATTCAGAAAAAATTTTAACTGACCTATCAATTATGTTAAATTTCACATATTCAACAGGAATGACTGTATCAGAATTTTTAGGTAAATATCCACCCGTTGGAATTCTGGCAGCATAGCTCGATTTTAAAGGTTCGACTTTACTATTTCCAAGTTTAATATCATTTATTACTTTCAGTGTCACTGGTTTCAAATTTGAAGCTCCTTTTATATCCTCATAAAGAACAGCAAAACCATCCATGTGTGAAGAATCATGTAAGGGAATATTGAGCGATGAAATAATATTGTTATATAAAATTCGACCTAATGACTCTTTAGTATTTACTTCTTCATAGACAGGTTGAGCAATAATATTTTTTCGTAATTTGATAGATGCAGTTCGAATGGATAAATATGAATTTAATTCTCTATGCATAATTACTATCAAAATAAAATTAATGTAATTTGTTCTTTTAATTACAAATTATTAGTTTAAAATATTCAATTTTTAGAAACCCAACAATTCATCAAGATAAAGTATTAATATTGTAAAAGAACATGTTTTACCAAATGCTTTGATAATTAATGCATTGAATCTTAAGATCATAATATGTATTTTTCAAAAATCTAATTAATCTTATGGATTCGAAACCTGATTCCTTATTAGATAATTTCTATTTAATAGTATCTTTAAATAATATTTTCCAAAGTACTAAATGATGAAAAGGAAAGAAGATTTTGAATCAATAAAAATGATATCATTAATAATCTTTGTTTTAGTATTAATTTTGATAAATTCTCTTTCTATCAGAGTATTGGCTTTAAATGAAGATTCTGTAACTACTACTTCTCCCTATGATAATGAGTTAATAAATAATGAGAATAACAGTATGATGTTGCCAGGAAGCAACATGACTTTTGTTTCATCATTGGATAACGCTAAAATGCATTTAATGGAAGCAATCATAGATATTGAGAATAATAATATTGATGGAGCATTAATGCAATTGAATATGACTGGTAATGATATAAAGATACACGAACATGAAATGGCAGATATGATGCTTATGATAAATAAAATGAAAGAAGTAGATAAAAAATAAAATAGTTAATGAGAACGTTTCTTCAAATGTAAAAAAGTAATTAAAGATCGAATCGAACAGAGATTATTTTATTATTAATAATAGCGCTTTCTATTATTGATATTTAGTTTCAGAATATAAAAAAAGAAAGCTTAAATTATTTATTCTATAATAAGTTATGTGCCAAAGGGACCTCGCAGGTCAGTTTTATTTTCATTCTCTGCAGGGATTGTTGCAGGGCTTATATCTATATCTATATCAATTATGCTCAAAGTATTTTTTGGTGGATTATTTTTACCGGAACTTGCATCACAAACATTATTTTCAATAACTCCCGGAGAATTTGAATCTCAAGCAATAGAAACTTTCGGCCCTCTTGCTAAATATTCTACTTTTATAGGATCAATAATAATTACCACAATAATCTTTGGTATATTTGGAATTCTTTTAGATAAATTATATAACAAATTTAATTTAAAGCACTACGTACTAAAGATTATACCTTCTTTTGTGTTAACTTATGGAATCTTAGTTACAATTTCCCTTATATTAGTAACAATAATTCAAGTTAGAAGTGGATCTCAAACGAATTCAATTCAACTTGTCATTCTTTCTCTTATTCCATCACAAATAGCATACGGGGTTATTCTTTCATTGTTTTTGAGAAAACCAAATGATAAAGTAGAACAGAAGTCTTACCCACAACAACAACAACAACAACAACAAACAATAACAGAAAATACTAAAGAAGAGAAAAATTATAATAGAAGAGACTTTATTCGTCTTATTCTTGCATCTATTGTTTCTATTCCAATAATATATTTTGGATTAAATCGATTATTTTCACCACAAGAAGTGGAACAACAACAACAACAACAATTTCAATCTGATACATCCAATTTACTGCCATCACCACAACAATCAGGATCAATACTATCTGAATTTAAAGATCCAACACTTGCTCCATTACTTGCTTCAGAAATAACCCCTACCTATTTATTCTATAGAATAGATATAAATTCGATTGTTCCTGAAGTAGATGTAAATTCTTGGAATTTGCAGATTAAAGGAATGGTTGATAATCCATTAAAATTAAGTTATGAGGAAATAAGGTCTATGCATGCAATTGAAGAATTAGTAACCTTAGAATGTATAAGTAATAAAATAGGTGGAGACCTTACAGGTACTGCACTATGGAAAGGAGTACCGCTCAAAAATATTCTTGAAAAAGCAAAGATTGTTCCTGGTGTAAAATATATAGTATTTCGATGTTCTGATGGTTATGATGTGGGTATCCCATTAGATAAAGGACTTTTGGATGAAACAATTTTAGCATATGAAATGAATTTAGCTCCACTAACATCTAAACATGGGTTTCCTGTTAGAGCTATAGTCCCAGGTTTATATGGAATGATGAATCCAAAATGGATCACTGAAATAGAATTGGTTGATAAAGTATATGAAGGATATTGGCAGAGAAATGGATGGACAAATATTGCTGAATATAATACTGGATCATCAATAGTTATACCTGGACAATCTCCAATAAGAAATAGATTCCGAGGTTTAGATGAAATTCCTTCTCCCTCCTCGAATGAAAGAGTCCCAATTGCAGGAATAGCATTTGGAGGAGACAGAGGCATTTCAAAAGTAGAAGTTAGCACTGATGGTGGTACAACATGGAAAACTGCTAAAATCAAGGAGCCGCTTTCTCAATATACATGGATATTATGGACAGCAGGATTCATTCCAGAAGAAGGAATAGATAATTATAAAATTGTAGTAAGGGCTACAGACAAAAAAGGAAAAATTCAGACTTCAGAGTTAAGAAAGCCATTTCCAGATGGGGCAACAGGATATCACACAATCAGTGTATAGACTACGCATAAATCACGATAAATATTACTGTTCAAATAATTGATAAAAGCCATAGCCTACTAATAAAGTAAATTTAATAACTAAACTAATAGTATGGTAGATTATGCTAATTGATTAAATTGTATGATAATGATAATTTACCTATTGTTTATCAGTTCTATTTATTTACAAATTGGAGGCATTTCTGTTTATGTTTATTCTTTTCAAGCAGAGATTTTATTTTGGAAATATTATTCTCGTATGGTTTAGTAGTAGGATTAGAGGAAAAAGGAATATTATTTTCTAAATATTTAATATTTTATCTATTTCTTCATATTTAATGCCTATTTCTCCTTCTGCAGTTTGACCTTTCCATAACCGTGCACTACTTTTCTTGTTTATTATTTTATCAGGCAGATCTAGATATCGAGCAAGAGATCTTATCTCAGTTTTATAAAGATCGACAATATGAAAGAGATCTGCTCCTACATCACCATATTTAGTAAAATAGCCCAGCATCATCTCACTTTTATGTCCTGTTCCTAAAACTAATCGATTCATCACTGTTGCATAATAATAATAAAGTAATGACATTCTTAATCTGACTAAAAGATTTGCTCTAGCCATTTTATTTCTAGGAAGACCGTTGACTAATTGTTCCTTAATTTTATTTAATTCTATTACTTTGTATTTTATTTTCAAAGATTTAGATAATTCTATAGCATGTGTAGTATCGTTCTATGGAGTTAGAGATGAATCTGGAAGCAGTAAGCCAAATACTTGTTGATGTCCTAATGCTTTAACTGCCAAGACTGTACTCAACGATGAATCTATTCCCCCCACTCATACCTATATTATTCCTTTAGAGTCTCGTTTTTCGATTTCATGTTTTATGAAATTTATTATAATACTACAAATATTTTCATACATGTTTTCATGAGAATAAATCTAAAACACGATTATAGATTGTTATTTATAATTTATCTTTATTAAATAACAAATTAGTTTTTATAATAAAGAAATTTATATATTTATAATTTGCATTAAATGTAATGAATAATATTGTGAAAGAATATGATTTTTATTTAAAAGAAAGCCATAGCCTCCTGATGAGATGAGTCAATTGAATAGTAATAATGTAGAAGGCTATGGTTAATGTTCAAATCTACTTTTCTTTGGTTAGTTGTATTAGTATTATTCTATTATTATATAAAAACTCGATAAAATTTAATTGATTGGTTAATTAGTAAGATAAAAGCCATAGCCTACCACTAAAAAAATAGAAGCAATGCAAACAGAAATCAAAGTAGCAGTAGGCTATGACTACTTTCTTTAGTACTCGGAATTGCTTGATTTAATAATGTGACTGGAATATATAAAAATCAGTGAACAGTATTAATTACTATAATAATAATTGTCATAGCCGAACCAACTACATTACTTGGGTTCATAGATAGTTGTAGGTTCAACTATGACTGACTTTTTTTGCAATATGGTTTTAGGTTAGAGGTATGTATAAAATAGTAATGAATGTATTTAATATCTCGTAAAATTCTCATTCTATGTTTTGAATATGTATGTATAATTAAAATAATAGAAATTCAAAATACATAATAATTACAGTGCCTATCTCTATATAGAGAATATACTCAATCGTTATTAATTATAGTAACTTAACTTTTTTAATGAAAATAGTTTTAACAACTTTGGTTGCTCTCTTAACAATAGGGCTTTTAGGGTTAAACAATAGTAGTAGCAGCAATAATATAGGTAACGCATTTGCTCAAACGGATTCAGAAGATTCTTCGATGATGGGAAATGATACTGGAATGATGGGAATGGATAATGATGATGAAGATATGATGACGACAATGTCATCAAATCAATCAGAAGGAGGAATGAAAATGATTAATTTGAATGGAACAATAGAAGTAGAAAGAACTATTGCAGAAGCATTCAAATCTAAAGTAACTACTGACATTATAGGAGCAATACAAGCAGCACAAGCAAGTGTTGGAGCAAATTCTTTTGTCAAGGAAGCAGAGTTAACTGATGCACATGGATATTTGGTTTATAAAATGAAAGTTGTGGATGAGAACCTGAAAAAATATAAAGTCATTGTAGATCCAGGAAATGGACAAGTTTTGATGAAGAAAGAAATAACATATTACGAAGATGAACATGAAAAAATGAAATATGGTGAAGAAAAATATGACAAATACGGCGGTCATGACGACTACAAAGATGACTATGATCAAAAGAAAATGATGATGAAAGGGTGACCAACGATAAAATGTTAAAAATTTTATTAATCCATGATGAACTTTAAAAATAAATCAATGTATCCATAAACAAAATTAACATATTTGATTTTGACACAATTTTGCAGTTCAATTAAAAAATTTTTTTTATATCTACTTTTTATAGTTCTATATTCACTCTAGTGGATAGGTTAACGTAGTTTACTTTGCTTATTATATCATAGGAGTTGATATTAAAAAAAATGTCGAATAAACAAACTATTATTAGTATAGATAAAAAATAGTATTATGACAAATACAATTGTAAATTTACATTATGTGATTCGTGTTATTGGTTTGCTACTATTTTAGTAAAAACCAAATTCAATAATATTAATCATTGTTATCTATGTAACAAAAAAGATATTCATATAGGAACAATTTTAATCTAAAAATAGTATATCATAGGAAATTATAATTTATTTGAATATGTTAAATGAAAAAAATTGCAGATAATATTAAAATCCATAGAACTAGAAAGCAAATAAGATAGCGTATGACAATGCATTGTTAATATATAAAAGGAAACTAGAAAAGTTATATAATAAAGTGATTAAAGTCTTTAAAATCATTTACTTATAGTAATCAAAGTAATCAATTATGCGCACTTTATCAGAATGGTTTTACAGCGACAATATTCCATTCCATGAATTACAACGGAAGGGAGATATAGAATGTTATGATAAATTCATGCAACAACGTCCCAACTATCCAAAGATATGGTGGTATAATCTAATTTTAACATTTAAAAAAAATAAAGACTAAATTTTTTCAAGAGATATATCTACAATTGAATTTTAAATATTTTACAATTGGAAAGACAAGAGGGCAGATTTGTAACCAAAAGTTATTGAACCCTACTAGTATACGGGCTCAGAGGGCTTCGAGCATGACATATAGTTGAGATCTGTAAACTGGTATTTATTAATTTGGTAACTTATTTGAATATTGCAAAACAATTTCCAATAGGCTATAAAAAATTGAAAAAAGGAATCAGTGAGATTTTAACCCTTAGATAAAGTGGGACCAGTTATTTTTTATTTAAATATTACAAACACCCTAAAAACATTATGTTGTACAAATTAAGAGATTATAGAGAGAATACATTACAATTCTATTTTTAATGGATTTCTGACATTAAGAAAACATATGTTATGGATTTTTACTACTGTGAATTTTTTAAATTTATGCATAAATAAAAACTCGGTTTTTATATGATCCAATTCTTTAGAGAACGTTGTTAAATAATATTTATATGGGAAAAATTAACATACTAGTTTTCTTAGTATGATGACTGATATGTTGCATCCAGAAATTGAAGAAGTATGATGACTGATATGTTGCATCCAGAAATTGAAGAGCTAAACCGGAAAGCTGAACAATATTGCCAACTTCTTTCTAATGTACACAATGAGATTAGCAAAGTAATTGTGGGTCAAGATAAAATCATTGTCAAATTAATATTGGCATTGTTGTCAAAGGGTCATGTATTATTAGAAGGAGTTCCAGGTCTTGCCAAAACTTTATTAATTAAGACATTATCAGAATGCATTGATTCCAATTTTGTGAGATTACAATTCACTCCTGATTTATTGCCTGCAGATATCACTGGAACCAAAATTTACGATCATAATTCTACCTCATTTAGGACAGTAAAAGGACCAATCTTTTCTCATTTTGTTTTAGCTGATGAAATAAACAGAGCCCCTCCAAAAGTCCAATCAGCATTATTAGAAGCAATGCAAGAAAAACAAGTAACCATACAAGGTGAAACCTTTCCACTTAAGGAACCATTTTTTGTTATGGCTACCCAAAATCCTATTGAATCAGAAGGTACCTACAAGCTACCTGAAGCACAAATTGATCGATTTATGTTTAAACTGTTGATTTCATATCCTCGAAAAGATGAAGAATCAAAAATTATTCATAGATTCACAGAAGGCATTGATGTTAAAATACAAAAAACAATCTCTGCTGATCAATTAATAGAAATCCAAAAATTTAATCGCCAAATTTATACCGATCAAAAAATTCGTGACTATGTAGCACAGATTGTTGATGCGACAAGACATCCAGAAGATTATGATCTTGATATTGACAATAAGATAGAGTATGGTGCATCACCGCGGGCTTCTCTCTGGATCACGGTGGGTGCAAAATCCAATGCAATTCTTAATGGAAGAGGATACGTAATTCCACAAGATATTCAAGATATTGTCTATGATGTACTACGACACAGAATTCTTCTTACATATGAGGCAGAAGCTGAATATATTACTAGTGACCAAATAATTAAAAGTATTCTAGAGAAAATTCCTGTCCCTTAGGGATTGTTATAATCATTTAAAAGTGAGCCAATGCAGCAGACACAAGAAATTCTAAAACAAATCAAAAAAATTGAAATGTCTACAAAATATTTAGTGAATGAACTACTTGCTGGAAATTATCACTCTATATTTAAAGGACAAGGTATTGAATTTTCAGAACTTCGAGAATATAGGTCAGGAGACGATATACGTTCTATAGATTGGAACGTTACTGCTAGATACAATCAACCTTACGTTAAAGAATTTGTTGAAGAACGAGATCTGCAAGTATATTTTCTTTTAGATATGTCCAGTTCTAAAAGTTTTGGAAATAAAATTCCTAAAAAAAGAAAAGCATTAGAAATCGTAGCAAGCTTGATGTTTGCTGCACTAAGAAATAATGATAATATCGGTATTTTTTTATTTACTGATAAAATTGAAAAATTTATTCCTGCAAGAAAGGGGAAAAAACATGTTCTGCAAATTCTAAGCTCGATCATTTCTTTTCAACCAAAATCAAAGACTACTAACTTGAAAACAACACTCATTCAAGTCTCACAAATTCTAAAAAAACGTTGTATTTTGTTTATACTTTCAGATTTTTTTGATTTAAATGATTATCTAAAACCGTTAAAAATATTGAGAAGAAAACATGATGTCATTATATTAAAAATTTCTGATTTACGTGAGCAAGAAATTCCAGAAATAGGATTAATCCAACTTGAAGATGAAGAGACAGGAGAACAGATTCTTGTTGATACATCCGATCCTGTATTTCAAAAAAAATACACTGAGATTGTATCAAATAATGAATCACAATTGGTTTTAAATCTAATAAAATTGAAAGTAGATTTTATAAAGATTTTATCTGATGAAAATTATGAGGTTCCCTTAAGAAAATTCTTTAAAAAAAGAATTAGGAGATAATGATTTTGGCTGGATTCGATTCTCAGATTGTTTTAATTGCGCTTCTTGTTATTCCTGGATTGTATTTTCTATATTATAAAATAATATCTAAAAAGAGAAAAGAAGCGATAAAATTCAGTAATGTAGAATTTATTAAATCTGCAATAGGCAATAAAAGAAAATCCCAGAGAGATTTATGGTTATTTTGTCTATCTTTGGCAACAATTGGATTTATGATTATAGGATTTGCTAATCCACACATCCCACTTGAACAAAGTAAAGAAGGAGTAAATGTAGTGCTTGTTATTGATGTTTCAGGCAGTATGCAAGCTACAGATTATGAACCTGACAGACTTGAGGCTGCAAAAAATTCTGCAAAAATTCTTGTAGAGTCATTACTTCCTAAAGATAATGTTGGAATTATAATATTTGAGACAGGTGCAACTACTGCAGCGTATCTAAGTCCCAATAAGGACAAAGTTCTAGAAAAACTCTCTAATATTGCTCCAACAAACGGTGAAACGGCTATTGGTGATGGATTGAGTCTTGGAATTGATATGGCAACATCTATCCAAAATAAGAAAAAAGTTGTGATTTTACTCAGCGATGGGGTAAGCAATGCAGGAGTAATCTCTCCATCAGAAGCCATATCTTTTGCAAAATCAAACAGTATTCAAGTTTACACAATTGGTCTTGGTTCTGAAGGAAAAACTGTTCTTGGTTATGATTTTTTTGGTAGACCGCAATATGCCGAACTAGACGAAGATACACTCAAAGCTATTGCGGAGCAGACAGGTGGCAAATATTTCAAATCTGTTGATATTAATACATTAAATGAGATTTATCAAAATATCAGTACTGATATAAAACGAGAAAAAGAAGAAACTAACATTAAAGATTGGTTTTTTGTCTTTGCACTTGGTATGTTCTTTTTACAGATCTATTTGAGATATGGTAGAGGTAGGGTAATACAATGAAAATACTTGTTTTATTATCATTATTTATTTTTCTAGTTTCCCTTCAATCTGTTTATGCACAAGATATTTTGTTATCAACTGAACAATCTGAATATTATTTTAAGATTGGCGAAGAGGCTATTATTCCAATTGAAATAAACAGTACTTATGGAAAACAGATTTCTGGCATCTTACAATACACTACAACACAGCAAATCAACCAGGGCAATGTTCAATTCTCAAATTCTAATACAGAAGCAAAATCTCTTGTAATTAATGAAGAAAACCAAAAAATTTCTTTAGATTTAGGTACATATGATACTCCTTCTAATTTAATCCTGAATCTAAATTTTAATTATAATGAAAACGGGGATCGAACTGTTTCTCTAGGTCCTATAATAATTCACTTTGTATCTGATGATTCTCAAAAAAATAATCAACAAAATAAAATACAAAGCTCTTCTCAATCAAACACACAATCTCAGCAACCAG
>Ga0126305_10001049_pt1 | contig 12157 bp, 10 predicted proteins | sample Plot26_FD_92536 | JGI IMG/M metagenome (GOLD analysis project Ga0126305, IMG submission 92536) | Serpentine soil microbial communities from UC McLaughlin Reserve, CA, USA - Plot26 | ecosystem: Environmental > Terrestrial > Soil > Grasslands | place: USA: UC McLaughlin Reserve, Lake County... | reverse complement strand
GATGGTGGTCATGAGGCCGCGCTCGATGCCCACGGCCTCGTTCACGACCTTGGCGACCGGCGCCAGGCAGTTCGTGGTGCACGAGGCGTTGGAGATGATGTGGTGGCGCTCCGGGTCGTAGGCGTCGTCGAAGTTCACGCCGAGGGCGACGGTGACGTCCGGATCGGTGGCCGGCGCCGAGATGATCACCTTCTTGGCGCCGGCATCGAGGTGCTTGGCGGCCTCGTCCCGCTTCGTGAATAGGCCCGTCGACTCGATCACTACGTCGACGCCCAGGTCCTCCCACGGCAGGCTCGCGGGATCCCGCTCCGCCAGAACCCTGATCTCGGTGCCGTCGACGGCGATCCCCGCCTCGCGCTCCTCCACCTGGCCGGGAAACCGCCCGAGGATGGAGTCGTACTTGAGCAGGTGCGCCAGGGTCGCCGCGTCGGTGATGTCGTTGACCGCGACGAACTGCAGGTCGCTGCCGGCCTCGTGGGCGGCGCGGAAGAGGTTCCGCCCGATCCTCCCGAACCCGTTGATCCCGACTCTCATTGCTGCCATGTGAACGTGCTCCCTCCTTATCTTCCGTCTCAGTCCGCGCTCACCGGACCATACTGAGCGGCGGTCAGCCCGCGGCCTGTGGCGTCCAGCGAAAGGCGCGCAACCCGACGAGGAATCCGGCGATGCCCCAGGCAGCCACGATGGCGAGGTGGACCCACTCGAAGCCGGTACCCCCTGTTCCAGGTTCCCATGCAGCGAAGAAGGCCTCGAAGAAGTGCCGGACCGGGAACACGTCCGCCACGTGCAGGACGCCGCTGGGTATCTCGCTCTCGGGAATGAAGACCCCCGAGAGGAAGTACAGGGGGAAGATCGCGATGTTCGTGATGGGTGCGGCGGCGCTCTGGGAGGGAATGAAGCCGGTCAGCGCCAGCCCGAGGCAGCAGAAGGCGGAAGCGCCGACCGCGAGCGTGACGAGAACGGCGGGAGCGCGATCCCACGGGATGCTCACCCCATAGGCGATCCGGCCGATCGCGGCGAGCAGGACCAGCATCACCAGCGACACGACGAGGGAGTTGCCGATGCGGCCGGCGAAGAAGACCCAATCGGGGAGCGGCGTGCCACGGCCCCGCTTCAGGATCCCGAACTCACGGTCGATGGTCACGCTCATCGCCAGGTTCTGGAAGGTCGCCGAGATGACCGCAAGCGTGAGGATCGCCGGGACGTAGTAGGTGCTGACGTTGACCCCGAGGCCCTCCAGGCGCTCATCGCCGCCGAATACCAGGTCGAAGATGACCAGGAACATCACCGGGAACGCCACGGTGAAGAACACCGACCCCGGGTTGCGCCAGAACGTCTTCTGGTCGAAGCGGAACTGGTGAAGCGCCAGAGCCGCGCCGCTCATCGGCGGATCTCCTCAGGCGTCGCGGCGGCGGTGAGCTCCAGGTATACGTCCTCCAGGTTCGGCTGCCTGACCTCGAGCCCGGCGAGCGGGATTCCCCGCTTCAACGCCCAAGCGGTCAGCTCGTTCAGCGCGCGCACGGGATCGTCCGCTCGGATCTGGACATCGCCCGCGGACGTCGCGATGCCAGGGGCGCCGGCAGCCAATGCGCCGGGCAGATCGTCCGCGGCCATCCCTGCCGGGAGTTGAAAGCTGATCACGGTGACCCGGCCGTCGCGCGCGCTCAGCTCACCGGGCGAGCCCTCGGCCACGATCCTTCCGTCGGCGATGATCGCCACGCGATCGGCGAGCTCCTGGGCCTCCTCCATGTAGTGGGTAGTGAGGAAGATCGTCTTGCCCAGGTCGCGGAGGCTCGCGATCACCTCCCACGCGCGGCGCCTTGCCGAGGGATCGAATCCCGTGGTGGGCTCGTCCAGGAACAACAGCTCGGGGTCTCCGATCAGGGCCAGCGCAACGTCGAGCCGTCGTTGCTGGCCGCCGGAGAGCCGGGCGACCCGCTGGTCCGCCTTGTCGGAGAGCCCGACCATCGCAACCGTCTCGTCGACACCGCGGGGTACGCGGTAATAGCCAGCGAACAGCTCCACCGACTCACTGACAGTCAGCTCCGGGTGCATACGGCTCTCCTGGAGCACGATGCCGATCCGCTGTCGCCATTCGTGACCTGCATCGGCCGGATCCACACCGAGGACGCTCACGTCGCCGGCGGTGCGGTTCCTGTAGCCCTCGAGGATCTCGACCGTGGTCGTCTTGCCAGCCCCGTTCGGGCCGAGAAAGGCGAATATCTGCCGCCCGGGGACCTCGAGGTCGATGCCCCGCACCGCCTCGAGCTCGCCGTAGGACTTGCGCAGCCCGCGCACGCTGATCACCGGGTCGGCCACGGATGTTCTAGGCCGGCGCCGTAGGGCGCCGGCAGCAGCATGTGCCGTTCATTGTCTGAGATTCTATGGACGGGCACCCTGCCGGCCCGGCCGCGGGCACAGTCGGGCGGATATGTATGGAAGTTGACAAGCGAGCCTTCGCTCTCTACCGTCCGCGCGGCCGTGGAACGGGGGAGCGGGACGACGCCGCGCAGCTTCGAGCGACGACTGACCGTCTCGTTGCTGATCCTGCTCGCGGTCGCCATCGCCCCGTCAGCCCAGGCGTCGAACGGGTGGGTGAACGGCGACTACTACGGGATCAACTTTCAGCAGCTCCGCGAGCTGAAGCCATCCGAGCGCGGCAAGCACCTCGCCCGGATCGCCAAGCTCGGGATCCACGACATCAGGGTCGGTTTCGCGTGGCCTCGGCTCGAGCCCCTGCCGCCAGTCAACGGCCAGCACCAGTATCGGTGGACGTCGTTTGACGGCGAGATCGCCTCCCTGGCCCGCCACGGCATCCGTGCTCAGGCCAACATCACCCAGACCCCCCGGTGGAACGCGGACACGTCGATCATCGGGGCCATCAACTGCAACCGGTCATCGAGCTGGGCGCCCCTCGACATCGGGCCCTATGGCCCGCTCGCCAAGGCGATCGCCGCGCGCTACGGCCGCGGCGGGACCTTCTGGAGGGCGCACCCGGACGTTCCCGCGATGCCGATCGTGCGCTATGAGATCTGGAACGAGCCAAATCTCCGCGGCGGCTGGTGCCCCAACCCCCAGCCCGAGCGGTACGCCGACATGTTCATGATCGCGGCGAGCGCAATTCGCTCGGTCGATCACCAGGCTCAGGTCGTAACGGGCGGCGTGGCGCCTCCAGCCAAGCAGAACCGGCACTACCTCGCCATCTCCGAGTTCCTCGGCCGGGCGACGGCGCGGCAGCCCGGGCTGATTCGCAAGGCCAGCGGGTCGGCCGTCCACATCTATCCGCCCACCGGTGCCGGAAAGCAGCTCGACCGGGTTGCCTGGTTTCGGGAGCAGCTCCGCGAGGGTGGAATCCCGAACCGCACGCCCATGCTGATCAACGAGATCGGCTGGCCGACCGGGGGTTCATCGTCAGCCGTGTCGGAGGAGGAACGGGCCAAGGCCTACACCATGGCGACGGTGAACATCCCGCGCACCAACTGCAACGTCATGGGAATGCTGCCCCAGTCCTGGACCAGCAATCAGATCAACGACAGCAACCCGGAGGATTGGTACGGCATCGCGGGCCCGGTCACCGCCAAGCCGTATCCGTCCGCGCGCGCCTACTCACATGCCGTGAAGCTCATGCGCGGGCAACTCTCGGACGGGCCCCCGGCGGTCCCCCTGATGGTGTGCCCGGGGATGGCGCCGCCGAAGCCTCCGGGAGGCGGAGGCACGCCAAACCCGTGCACGATCGTCGGCACGCCTGCTCCGGATCGCCTCGTGGGAACGTCCAAGCGGGACGTGATCTGCGCGTTTGGCAACCGCGACGTCATCCGCACCAAGGGTGGCCGCGACACTGTGCTCGGCGGCGGCGGCCGTGATCGCATCCTGGGAGGACGCGGGCCAGACCGGCTGAAGGGCGGTGCGGGACGCGACAAGGTCAAAGGCGCTCGGGGACGCGACTTCCTGGTCGGCCAGCGCGGGGGCGACAAGCTCGGCGGCGGTAGGGGCAACGACAAGATCAAGGGCGGTCCGGGTCGCGACAAGCTCAGCGGCGGTCCCGGCGCCGATCTCCTGGCGGGCGGGCCCAGCGGGGACGTCCTTAGGGGCGGCCGGGGTCACGACCGGTTGCGTGGCGGCGCCGGCCACGACCGCAAGTTCCCATAGCGACTAGTCCAGCTCGACGTCCCGGTGCACCACGCGCAGGGAGACGTCCTCGTGATCGGCGAGGTGCTCGGCGATGCGATCGGCGACCGTCAGCGAGCGGTGCTTGCCTCCCGTGCAGCCGATCGCGATCGTCAGATGCGTCTTGCCCTCGGTGACGTAGGCGGGAAGCACGAAGTCGAGGAGCGGGAACAGCCGCTCATAGAACTCCCCGGCGATGTCCCCGGCCTCCACGTACTCGACGACCCGGGAGTCGCGGCCCGTCAGCGGCCGCAGGTCCTCGCGGTAGTGCGGGTTGGGGAGAAAGCGCACGTCGAGCACCAGATCGGCATCGCGCGGCGGGCCGTTCTTGAAGCCGAAGGTGATGATCGTCAGCGCGAGCCTGCCGGATGCCCCCTTTGGCCCGAGCAGCTCGGTGACGATTCGCCGCCGGAGCATCGCGCCCGTGAGGTCGCTCGTGTCCATCACGACGTCGGCGTGCTCGCGCAGGGCCCCCAGAACATCCCGCTCCGCGCGGATCCCCTCCAGCACGCGGCCGTTCGGGGCCAGGGGGTGGCGACGGCGAGTCTCCTTGAACCGGTCCATCAGGGTCTCCTCGTCGGCCTCGAGGAACACGACGGTGGGCTCCAGGCCGGCTTCGGTTAGCTGCCCCAGCACCTCGACGAGCTCCTCGAAGTAGTCCCCGCCGCGGACGTCCGAGACGACGGCCGCCCGGCGCACGCCGCTCCCCTCGTGTCGGAACAGCTCGCCGAGCGCGCTGATCATCCGCGGCGGCAGGTTGTCGATGCAGAAGTAGCCGCCGTCCTCGAACGCCGCGATCGCCTCGGACTTCCCGGCGCCCGAGTACCCCGTGATGACCACAAGGTCGACGGCGGGCCTGCCGTCGCCGCCGCCTGCGTGTGATTGGTCGAACGCCGCCGTCATCCGATCTTGTGGAGCTGCCTGTGGATCTCGCGTGCGAGCTTGCCGGGGATTCCCGGAACGGCCTCCAGCTCCTCGCGGCTGGCTCCGACGAGGCGCTCCGGCGAGCCGAAGTGCGTGAGCAGCGCTCGCTTCCTGATGGGCCCGACTCCGGGGAGCTCGTCCAGCAGGGAGCGGGTCATGGACTGATCGCGCCGCTTGCGGTGGAAGTCGATGGCGAAGCGATGCGCCTCGTCACGCACGCGCTGCAGGAGTCGCAGCGCCTCGGAGTCCTCGGCGATCGGGAGCGGCTCCGAGCGCCCGGGAACGAAGACCTCCTCGATTCGCTTCGCGAGCCCGATCACGGCGACACCGCGGTCGGCCAGCGGACGCAGGGCGCGCATCCCCGCTGAAAGCTGACCCTTGCCGCCGTCGATGACGATGAGGTCGGGGAGCGCGGCGAAGCCCTCGTCGCGCTCGGCGTCGTGCGGCGACCGGTCCGCCTGCTCGAGGAACCGGGCCGCGCGGCGTCCGAGCACCTCCTCGACCGAAGCGAAGTCGTCGGGGCCGTCCGCACGGTCCCCGCGGACCCGGAAGCGCCGGTAGTCCGACTTCTTGGGCGCCCCCCCTTCGAACACCACCATCGACGCGACGGTGTGGTCCGAGCCGAGGTTGGAGATGTCGAAGCCCTCGATCCGAACCGGAAGCGATTCAAGGTCCAGAGCATCCTGCAGCGTGGCCAGTGCATCGACGCGCTGCTGGCGCCGCCGCTCCTGCCGCAGCTTGTCCTGCGCCAGCGCCAGGCGGGCGTTTCGCTCCGCCAGCTCGCGAAGCCGCCGCTTGTCGCCGCGCTCCGATACCCGCACCTCCACTGGCCCGCCCCGCCGCGTTGACAGCGCCTCGGCCAGAACGTCGACCCGATCCTCGAGCGCGGGGCCCACGACGACCAGGCGCGGCACGGCCGGCACCGCGGAGTAGTACTGGGCGATGAACTCCTCGGTCACCTCGCCCTCGGCGCGTTCGGCCTCATTTGCCAGGTAGAAGCCCTGCCGCTCGGCCAGCACGCCGTCGCGCACCTGGAACACCTGCGCGTTGGCGCCGGTGCCCTCGACGGCCACGGCGATCAGGTCGGCGGTCTCGAGGGACTCCCCGGCCACGCTGCGGCGCTGCATCAGCGAGCGGACTGCCTCCAGACGATTGCGATAGGTGGCGGCCCGCTCGAACTCCTCCGCGTTCGACGCCTCGGCCATCTTCCGCTCCAGGTCGCGCTCCACGTCTCGGTACCGGCCGGAGAGGAAGTCGACGATCGCCTCGATGTTTCGCCTGTACTCCTCCCGATCGATGTAGCCGACACAGGGTGCCTGGCACCGCTTGATGTAGTAGTCGAGGCAGGGAACTCCCGAACGGCGGCCCGGCTCCGGACCCTCGCACGTCCGGTACTGGAAGAGCTTTCCCAGCAGGTCGAGCGTCTCGCGAACGCGCCGGGCGCTCGAGAAGGGCCCGAAGTAGACGCGGCCCGACCGATGGCGCTCACGCGTGAAGTAGACACGCGGGAACTCCTCATCGAGGCTCACCCCGATGTACGGATAGGACTTGTCGTCGCGCAGGCGGATGTTGAACTTGGGCCGGTGGCGCTTGATGAACTGCTGCTCGGCCAGCAGGGCCTCGGCCTCGGTCTCGGTGACCAGGAAATCGAGCGAACCAACCCGGCCGATGAAGTCCAACCCGCCGCGGTGCGGTCCCGAGAAGTGCGACGCCACCCGCTTGCGGATCGACACCGCCTTGCCCACGTACAGGACGCCGCCCTCGGCGTCCTTGAACATGTAGACGCCCGGCTGGTCGGGCAGCCGCTTCCGCTGCTCGCTCAGGCTCTCTGGCTTAGCTTCCACTTAAACAAGGTTAGGCTGCTGGCCCGCTGGCCAAAATGACAACCAAGGAAACGGCACCAGCCAGTTTTCGGGGGCTGACGCCCCCTCACCGACAACACACAAGAAACGGCACCACATGAACGCAGCCGCCGCACCTCCCCCACCCGAGCTCGAGACCATCCGCATCGATGTCGACGGCGAGATCGGCACCCTCACCCTGGATCGCCCGAAGGTCCTCAACGCCATGAGCCCCGAGCTGATCGGCGAGCTCGTGACCGCGGCGGCGTGGCTGGCCGACCGGGCACGGCTGCGGGCGTTGATCGTGACCGGCGCCGGCCGCGCCTTCTCTGCCGGCGGGGACGTCACGTGGTTCAAGCGTGGTCTGGAGGAGTCCGGCGAGTACCTCTCAGCCGACGTGCGCCGCGGCGCCGAGGTGCTGCACCAGGCGATCGTGGACTTCCGCCGGATCCCGTACACGGTCATCGGCGCGGTCAACGGCGTCGCCGCCGGCGCGGGCTTCTCGCTCGCCCTGATGTGCGACACCAGGATCGCCTCGGAGGACGCCGCCTTCATCTGCGCCTACGGTCGCATCGGGGCGTCGCCCGACGGTGGTATGACGTACTTCCTGCCCCGTGTGGTGGGCCCCGCGCGAGCGCTGGAGATGCTCCTCAACGATCCCCTGCTGAGCGCGGCGCAGGCGCGAGACGAGGGGATCGTGTCCGAGGTCGTGGCGCCGGACCGGCTGCTGGAGGTCGCCCGCGAGCGGGCTGCCGAGCTCGCCTCCAGAGCGCCCCACTACGTGCGGATGTCGAAGTTCCTCGTCTCCCGCAGCCTCGAGAACAGCCTGCCCGACCACCTGCAGCTCGAGCGTCACGGGATCGCGGACAGCATGGCCACCGAGGATCTTCGGCAGGGCGTAACGGCGTTCCTGGACGGGCGCGAGGCCAAGTTCAGCGGACGCTGATTCGCCGGCCCTCTGAACCTGGGTGCCACGGCACCCGTATATAGACTCGAACCGCACCTCGAAGCCCAGGAGGCCCGGATGAGAAAGCTCGTGTCGATGTCTGCGCTCGCTGCCCTCGCGTCACTCGCATTGGTCGCCTGCGGAGGAGGCGACGACGAGACCACCACCACGAACACCGGTGCGGGCGGCGGTGGCGCGACAACCACCACGTCCGGGGGCGGTGGTGGCGGCGGAGCCGAGTCGACGCTCGCCGTCGAGGCCGACAAGACGCAGCTCGCCTACAAGCAGGACTCGCTCACGACCAAGGCGGGCTCGGTCACCATCGACTTCAAGAACCCGGCCCAGATCCCCCACAACGTGACGATCGAGGCATCCGGCGAGGGGGAGATCGGCGCCACGGACACGATCACCAACGGCTCCACGTCCACCACGGTGGACCTGAAGCCCGGGACCTACATGTTCTTCTGCAGCGTCGACGGGCACGAGGCCGCGGGGATGGAGGGCACGCTGAAGGTCCAGTAGCCGCGCGGCTACTCGACCAGCGCCCGGCCGACGCTCTCGGCCACGCACACGGGCTTTTCCTGGCCCTCACCTTCGATGGTGAACTTGGTCACGACGTGCCACCAGCCGTCCCCGAGCTCGTCGACCGAGACCAACTCGGCGCGTGCCCGGACCCGCGATCCGGCGGGTACCGCCGCCGGGAAGCGGACGCGGTCGAAGCCGTAGTTGATCCCAAGCTTCACGCCGCTGTTGCGGATGAGCTGCGGGCGGAAGTGGTCGATGAGAGACAGCGTGAGATTCCCGTGCGCGACCGTGGTGCCGTAGGGGCTCTCCTTCGCCGCGCGCTCGGTGTCGACGTGGATCCACTGGTCGTCGCGTGAGACCTCCGCGAACTTGTCGATGTCTGGCTGCGTGATCGGGAGCCACTCGGTGGGCCCGAGCTCGCGCCCGATCAGGTCGCGAAGCTGCTCGATTCCGTCCACCTGCACGGGTTCCATCGGCAGGCAGCTTATGGATCACGGTCCCGCGGCGCCGGTCACGGCACGACGTGAAGGAGTGCCGCCTCAACCTCTCGCAGCCGATCGAGGTCGCCGCGTGAGCCCAACGCCGTGTCGTTGAAGAGAAACGCCTCGGCCAGCCGGACGATCGCGTAGCCGAGGATCGAGGGCTCGACCGGGGGCTCGTACGTCCCCGCGCGGGCCTCCTCGTCGATCAGCTCCGTGATCATGGCGACCATGCGCGGCTGGACGTTGCCACCGCGCGAGGTGATGATCCGAAGCGCCGCCTCGCGCTCGGCCTCAACGAACTGCCGCAGGGCCGGCGCGTCCGCGAGCTTGCGATTGAAGCGGTCGAATGTCTCCAGCAATGCCGGGCCGCCGGAGCCGCCGGCCTCCGAGCGCGCCGCCTCGAGCACCGGGGTCGACGCCAAAACGATCACCTCGCCGATGAGTGCCTCGCGGGTGCCGAACCAGCGGTGCACGGTGGCGCGGCCCAGTCCGAGCTCCCCTGCGATCGCCTGAATGTCGACGCGCTGCCCGCGTAGATAGCGGTAGAGCGCGGCGTCGAGCACCTGCTCGCGTGTCGCCGCCGCGGGCCGGCCGGGTCGCCTGGCGGCTGGTGCGTCTGTGGGCATCACGGCCGTGGACGTTAACGGGCCGCCCGCCCGCCGGCGCACGCACGTCAGGTGGCCAACTTGGCGACTTGACGTAGAGTCTCTAGCCGTGAGACCCAAGGACGGGGTACAAGGGGGAATCGCGCCAGCTCTGGTAAGTGTCGGAGTCGCTGTCGTTGCACTGCTGACTCCCGCCTTCATGGCCACCGCCTCGGCGAGCGCCCCGACCAGCGGCGCCGCGCGGGTGGACTTCACAGCTCGGGGCAGCGTCGAGCAGGTTCAGCTCACAGGCGCGAACCCCGGGCAGCGGCTGAAGCTGGTCGATCGCGGCGGTGAGGTCGTCGAATCGAAGCGGGCCGGATCGCTTGGCGGAATCGTCTTTCGCCACGTGGATCCCGGCGCCGGCTACCGCGTCCGCCAGTCCGACGGTGCCGAATCACCCGCGTTCAGGGTGCTCACGCCCCGGCCGGCGCCTCCGGACACGAGTGTCTACGACCAGGATCTGCCCGTGGGCGGCTACGGCTACCTGACGACGCGTGACGGGACGACGCTGGCGATCGACGTCCATCTCCCCGGCCCCGCCGACGAGGGCCCGTACCCCACGCTGATCGAGTACTCCGGCTACGGCTACGCGAATCCCGACGGTCCCGAGAGCGGGATCCAACCGATCGCACAGATCCTCGGCTACGCGGTGGTCGACGTCAACATGCGCGGCACCGGCTGTTCGGGAGGGGCGTTCGACTACTTCGAACGGCTCCAGTCACTCGACGGCTACGACGTGATCGAGACGGTCGCCCGCCAGTCCTGGGTGCTCCATCACAAGGTCGGGATGATGGGCATCTCCTATGGCGGCATCAGCCAGATGTTCGTCGCCTCCACCCGCCCGCCCGCGCTCGCGGCGATCGCGCCGCTGTCGGTGATCGACAACTCACAGACGACGCTGTACCCGGGGGGGATCCTCAATACGGACTTCGCGCTGCAATGGGCCGAGGATCGCGACCACGACGCCGAGCCCGCTTCGCCGACCGGCGGCCAGCGGTGGGCGTTCGACCGCATCCAGGAGGGGGACGAGGTCTGCGAGGCCAACCAGGACCTGCACCCGGAGGCCGTCAACGTGGTCGACAAGGTCAGGCGCAACAGGTACTACCGCCCCAAGGTCGCCGATCCGGTGTCGCCGATCACCTTCGTCCACAAGATCGACGTGCCGGTGTTCCTCGCATGCCAGTGGACCGATGAGCAGACCGGCGGTCACTGCCCGTCCCTGCCATCGCACTTCACGGGCACGGACCGGAAGTGGTTCACGTTCACCAACGGGACCCACGTCGATTCGCTGGACCCGCGAACGTTCAACCACTGGTACGACTTCCTCCAGCTCTTCGTAGCCCAGCGAAAACCGGAGCTCACCCCGGGCCAGAAGTCGGTCGCCCCCGCAATCTACGCCAGCGCGATGGGAGTCCCGGGCGTCCACCTGCCCCAGGACCGGATCCAGCAGCACCCGGATTACGACTCCGCGCTATCCGCGTTCGAGGCGCTGCCCGCGGTGCGAATCCTGTTCGACAATGGCGCGGGTGGCGATACGCCCGGCGCCCCCCTGTCGACCTTCGCACGCGGCTTCGGCCACTTCCCGGCAGCAAAGACGCAGGCGCGATCGTGGTATCTGGGCAACGGCGGCGCGCTCAAGGGCGGGAAGAATGCCAAGCGGGGCGCTGAGGTCTTCAACTGGGACGACACGGCGCGTCCGCCGACCGATTTCACTGGCAACACGGGCTCCGGGCCGGGGGGCCTCTGGACGGCGACGCCGGACTACGACTGGGCGCAGAGCACCGCCCGGCACGCCCTCTCGTACGTGAGCTCCCCCCTGCATTCGGACAAGGCCGTAATCGGCGCCGGCGCGCTCAAGGCGTGGATCCGCTCGTCCGCCCGAACGGTCGACCTGCAGGTGACGGTGTCCGAGGTGCGACCCGACGGCAAGGAGACCTTCGTCCAAAGCGGCTGGCTGCGGAGCAGCGCCCGCAAGCTCGACCCGGCGAAGAGCACCCTGCTCGAACCCGTGCCGAGCTACCGGAAGTCCGACTCGGCTCCGCTGCCGAAGGGCCGCTGGGCAAAACTGACCGTTCCCCTCTACTACCAGGGCCACATCTACCGCGAGGGCTCGCGGGTCCGGGTGACGATCGCCGCCCCCGGTGGTGATCAGCCCGTGTGGGCATTCGATGAGACGAAGCCCTCCAGTCCCGCCCGGGTGATGCTCGCTCACTCGCGCCAGATGCCGTCCCGACTGATTCTCCCGGTCGTCTCCGACCTCACGGCGCCGACCGGACTGCCTCCGTGTCCGGGTCTGCGCGGCGAGCCGTGCCGCGACTACGAGCCCTTCGTGAACCGGGAGCGGCCCCTTCGCTGAGTGCGTGAACCCGACCCGGGGCGCCGCTACGCCACCAGCCGCACCTCGAGCGTCGGGGTGATCAGCTCGCCCGCGCCGCCGAGCAGACCGAGGATTCGGGCCACGTAGGCCTCGGTCTCCGGGATATCGGGGACGCACTGGCAGGCCCGCCACCGGTCCTGGGCCCGCGTTGTATGCCGAGAGTGCGAGCGAGACCGAGCCGCCGAACTGCCGCAGCAGGTCCGACATGAGATGGGCCTGGGCATCGATCGCCGCCGGGGCGTCGAACG
>Ga0126305_10001048_pt1 | contig 12170 bp, 9 predicted proteins | sample Plot26_FD_92536 | JGI IMG/M metagenome (GOLD analysis project Ga0126305, IMG submission 92536) | Serpentine soil microbial communities from UC McLaughlin Reserve, CA, USA - Plot26 | ecosystem: Environmental > Terrestrial > Soil > Grasslands | place: USA: UC McLaughlin Reserve, Lake County... | reverse complement strand
CGTTTTGAGCGCAGGGCGGCGGCATCCGTTGCGACCCTGCTCTTCCCGACACTTGCGTTCGCGCTCTGGAGAGTCGGTTCGACCCGACACGCTCAAATAGTGCGGAGAACGCCTGTGTTCGGACTCGCGGATACGTTCCCGCAACGTCTCCTCGCATCCCTCCTAACGACGACAATGTCGGGACGAAATCAGATGACGAGCTTCACAGTTCGCTGGTGTTCTGTAAGGGCGCGAAGAATGTGGTTGCTGGGGCGACTCCTTCCGTTTTAACGTCGCGATCCGAAGCCTTTTCGATGCGAGGCTGGTCGGCGGTAATCGTGTCCATGTGTCCATGCAGTTTCTCGGCACTCTGGTATCACCAGGCACTGCGTTTCATTTAGCGATGGTGTGGGGGTCCCGAAGGTGTCATGGCCAGCTCGGCGGGCCTTGCCGTGATGCGATCGAGCTGTTGTTCGAATTGGCCCTCACGGTCTGTATTTCGGGGCTCGGGCCCGGGCTGGCGCTCGAGGAACTCAAGGCGGGTAACCGGTTTTCGAGGCTGCTCCAGGGCCGGCGATCCACACACGGGCCTTGATCCCGACTGCGAAGGAGTCGAGACCCATGAGCAAGACAACCACGCTGGCCTCCGTCGGAGGGTGAGTTCGTCAAGTGGATGCGCTCCCGCTTGCCATGCCAGTCGATTGCCGGTCGGCGATGAGTCCAGATGTGCCGACCGGGGTTAGGAGTCGTGGGAGACTTTCGAGCGGAATCACCGAGGCGAACTACGCGGAACCAGCGATCCGGCCCGAGGAATAACCGATGACCGATGAAGACGTACGCGAGGCAGTGGCTACGGCCATGCGGGAGATGAACCGCGCATGGCTGGAGGGCAATGCGCAAGACATGGAACGGCTGGTTCATCCCGACGTGGTCATGATCCTCCCGGGCTTTGCCGGGCGAGTCGCTGGACGCGAAGCGCTTGTCAACGGGTTTCGCGATTTCTCCGAGAACGCCGCCGTCCTCCAGTTCCGCGAGGACGACACCCAGGTCGATGTCATCGGAGGCACCGCCGTCGTGAGCTTCGCCTACGAGATGACGTACGAGCTCTCCGGCGGTCGATACCGCGCCACGGGTCGAGACATGTGGGTGTTCGAGAACCGCGATCGATCGTGGCTCGCGGTGTGGCGGACCATGCTCGACGTGGACGAGACGACCCTTTAAGCTCGGCGGGCAAGCGATTGTGTGAACGGCAGGCGCTCGGCGCGCTACATGGACGACGGTGAGGTGCCCGGATACCAAGCGCATATCCTTCGTCGGGCCCGGAAGGCATCGGAATCCTTGCCCGGCATAGGCCGAGGACGCCTACCCAGAGGATCTGGATAATGCCCGATCCCAAAGGGGAGCGCACCGGGAAGGCCGTACCGAACCGACCTCGATCACCCCGATCGACTTGGAATCCGGACGCGGTTACGACGGCCCCCGGGCAGGTTGTGGGATGCGGGCAGGTTGTGGGACTCGACTCCCGGGAGCCGCTGGATGATCATCGAGTGGGAGCGAGAGTGATCATCGGCATCGCCCAGCCCGCCCAGCAGCCCTCTCCCGTCGTCAAGGCTGGCCTTCGGCCACCGCTTCGCGGCCACGGCCACTGACACCGGTGCCCTGACGGGCTGCTGGATAGGCGGCCACGGGCAGGCTGAGGGAACCTCTCAAGACTCGAAGCGTCGGTTGAGCTCTGCCATCACCGGCCACGCGGCACCCTCGGCATTGGACAGCACGACGGCATCGACGTCGGCGTTGCCGTACCGGGTGAGTAGGGCACTGACGCCGGCGTTGCTGCCCTCCTTGTACAGCGTCGATCGGCGGAACTCCAGACCGAACCCAAAACGGACCTGCTCGTCCCTAGCGACCTGCGGAGTCAGGAATTCCTCCGTCAACTTGGGCGTCAGCAGCTGCCCGTTCCGTACTGCGTCGAGAAAGATCAACAGATCCTTGGCCGACGCGTGAGCCCCTCCGTCCGGCGACCCGATCGGCGGATAGCTGAAGATGTTCGAGCGCCATGTCCCGTCGACCAGGTCCCAGCCCTCGGCCACGCGCGGGACAGAATCTCGACGGTCGAAGAAGCCGGCCTCGGTCATGCCCGCCCGCTCGAAGATCTCTCTCGTCACGTAGGACCGGTAGGACTCCCCAACGGTCCGTTCGAGCGCCAGCCCGGCCAGCACATAACTCACGTTGCAGTACCGGGCTTGAAACCCGGGCTTGGCCAGCGCCGGCTTGTGTGCGAACTGGGGCAGGAAGTCAACCGTTTCCATGATCGTGTAGCACGGGGTGTCCACGAACAGGTCGGCGTAGACCTCGCCGGCGTCTTCGTCAGCGTCGTCGGCGATCCCGCTTGTGTGGGTAAGGAGGTGGCGCAGACTGACTGCGCTGCTGGGCTGGTTCGCAAGTCCGTCGAGTCCGGCCAGCCGTTCCCAATGCAGAGCCGACCGGAGCTGTCGACATCACAGGTGAGGTGATCCTGCGGGAGAGCGCTGGCTGATGCCGACTGTGGCCGTTCCTCGACTGCTGACGTCTCAGCTGACCCGGAGCGCCGGCTCCGGTCGGTGGACGCCACGCGGGCGGTAACCCAGCAGATCGGAGATGCCGACCAGGTCGGACAGCAGCCAAACGATCGCCAGCCACATCTCTGTGCCCTGGAGACCCGGCTCGCTTCGGCCCTGGATTCGGGTCATGGGATGCGGGGCCTGGAAACCGAAGCCGAGCCCGTCTCTCCAGTGCCCAAGCGCGTCACCCATCAGGCAGGTGGCCAGGGCGTTGATCTCGGGCGATCGGTAGGACGTCTGTCGCTGCGCCAGCCACAGGGGGTGCGCGATGTCTAGCACGTTGCAGGCGTTCTGCCGGTCCGCTGCAAAGTAGGCCGGGTTCTTGGCATGTTGCAGCACGGTGTCGATCACCCGCTCGGGATAAGGCAGCGGCAGTCCGAACTGGGCAAAGGTACCCCGGGACGCCCGATAGAAGCCGTTGACCACCTGCAGTAGGCCGTTGTTCTTCTCCGGATCCCCCCACATACCAGTCCGCGGGTCGGCATGGGTCAGTATCCAGCCGAACAGAGCCTCCACGGCACCCTGGACTCCTACTACTCCACGGGGCAGGTTCCAGCGCAGCGCCGTGCCCACCATGTCGATCCAGGCTCCAGAGCTCCAGGCACGGCCCGCCCAAGGTTGACCCTCGATGTACTCCACCAACTCGGGTGCAGTGACCTCGGCGACCAGGTGCACGGGTTCGCCGAACTCGCTGCCAAGCAGGTCGAGCGCATAGCCGACGCAGAGGACGTGGTAGTTGGCCTCGCCGTCGAAGAGGTCGGCGGGCGTCGGCAGCGGCAGGCCTTCGCTGTCCAAGGCAGGCACCAGGCCGGTCTTCGGGTCCTGCAGGCGCAGGAGCCGGTCGCGCTGCTCCTCGGCGGGCAGCTGGGTCGGCGGCTGCCCGAGCAGCAAGTCCGCGATCTCGATGGCGTCGCACTGTGCGCGCACCGTTGGCGGCTGCCCCGGCCGATCGAGGAACAGCCCGCCCCCTACTTCGGGGTTCCAGGAGCGGGCGACAATATCTGCGGCCTGCTCCCGGGCGCGGCCGATGAACGCGGCAAGGCGCTCGCCCAGGTCCTGGCTAGCTGTGCTCGCGGCGCGCTCTGTGGGGGGGACCCTCCAGCGGATCAGCCGGGCCGGGTTGCCCCCGACCACGGCTCCGGCCGGCACGTCCTTGGTCACCACCGCGCCCGCGGCGATCACTGCTTTGTCGCTCACGTTGACCCCGTCCAGGATCACCACATGGGAGCCCACCCAGACGTCGTTGCCGATGGTGATACCGCGGGACGAGACAGGCTGCCGGAAGACCTCCTGGTTGGGGTCCGTCATGGTGTGGTTGAAACCGAGGATCGAGGTGTGGGCGCCGATCCTGACGGCGTCGCCCAGGGTGATCGTGCCGCGCAACACCGCGAAGGGGTTCGCGGTGCAGTTGCGCCCGGTCCGAAGCGTGCCCGTGACGTAGGCGTGCGCGGCAATGTAACTGTCGTGGCCCAGATGCAGGTGCTCGGTTTGCACTGCAGCGAGTTCGCTGATGAAGCAGTTCTCCTCTATCACCGCGTCCGTCTTGCTGCTCATCAGCTGTTGGAGCTGCACCTGTCTTATGCGCTCGGCCTCGCTGGCGTAGCGCCAGAAGAACCACGGGGAGAAGTCGAAGTGATGCTGGTCGAAGGGTGATGCGGCGGCGTCGATCATCTGGCTGAGGTGTCCTTTTCGACGGTTTCGGCTTGGCGTCGACCTTCACAGCGAGCAAGTCAGCGTGGTAGCGTACTTGCCTTGGAAAGCGTTTTCCGTACTTTAGCGTGGACGTCGGTGCACGTGCACGATGTCCACAGCTAAGGGCCGAATCCCTCCGAGAAGTGGGGTGACGCGATGTGACTTCCGACGTCAATCTCGACCCGGTTGGTAAGCACTCGCCAAGACCGCCGGGTGATGACAGGTCAGCATCCGCGGTCATCGACCACGAAGCGCAGCGGGCCGCGCCCCCGCATCACCGACGAAAGTTGTCCCGGGACACGCTGCTCGTGCTGCTGCTGGGAATTCCCGGCGCCTTGGCGCTCATACTCTTTCACTACTTGCCCCTGCTGGGCAACGTCATCGCGTTCCAGGACTATCAGCCCTACCTTGGGTTCACCGAGTCCGAGTGGGTGGGATTCTCGAACTTCGCATTCCTGTGGAACGGCAACCCCGAGTTCCTCAACGCACTCTGGAACACGCTGATCCTGACCGTGATCCAGACAGTGCTGGTCTTCCCGGTGCCCCTAGTGCTGGCGCTGCTGCTCAACAGTCTGGCCGGCGAGCGGCTCAAGCGGTTGCTGCAGTCGGTCTTCTACCTTCCGCACTTCCTGTCCTGGGTGATCGTGGTCGCCCTCTTCCAGCAGATGCTCGGCAACGCCGGCATGCTCAACACTTTCCTGGTGCAGCACGACCTGCCCGTTCTGCACATCATCGGCGTCCCGGATCTGTTCAAGGCGCTAGTCACCAGCCAGGCAATCTGGAAGGACGCAGGTTGGGGCACGATCATCTTTTTGGCCGCGATCTCGCGGATCGATCAGGAGCAGTACGAGGCGGCGGCGGTCGACGGTGCCACCGCGTGGCAGCGGCTGATCAACATCACCCTCCCCTCCCTCAAGGGACTGTTCATCTTGCTGCTGATCCTGCGGCTGGGCAGTAGCCTCTCGGTCGGCTTTGAGCAGATCATCCTGCAACAGGGCCCGGTGGGTATCCAGGCCAGTGAGGTGCTCGACACCTGGGTTTACAACAACGGCATCATCGGCGGCAACTGGGGCATTTCGGGAGCCGTCGGTCTCTTCAAGGGTGTAGTGGGAGTGCTGTTGGTCGTCGGAGCCAACAAGCTGGCTCACGCGTTCGGCGAACGAGGAGTGTACGAGAAATGACCACCCTGGAGCAGTCAACCGTCGCCAAGGACAGAGTCTCCGTACCAGCGCGCGCGAGCGGCAAGCGGCCGCCGTGGATGGAGAAGCCCAACCCGGTCACCCAGGCGGTTAAGTTCCTGGCACTTGTCATCTGCGTGGCCCTCGTTGTCATCCCGTTCTGGTCGGTGATCGCCACATCGATTGCAGACCAGACGACGATCAATGCCGCCGGCGGCGGCATGGTCATGTGGCCCAAGGGCGTCACTTTCTCGTCCTACGCCGCAGTCCTTTCCGGTGGCGTAGTCACTCGAGCCGTGGTCATTTCCGTCGGGATCACAGTAGTCGGCACCCTGCTGTCCCTCGCCGCCACGGCCGGGCTCGCCTACTGGCTCTCGCGGCCCAACGCCCTCCTGGGCAAGCCGGTCCTGATGCTGGTCCTGGGGGCCGTGCTGTTCTCGCCGGGCCTCATCCCGACCTATCTCGTGGTCAAGCAATTCAACCTTCTGGACTCGTGGTGGTCGCTCATTCTGCCTGTGCTCGTCAACGCCTTCAACGTGATCGTGATGCGGGCGTTCTTCCAGGAGCTGCCGCAGGAGCTGTTCGAGTCTGCGGCCATCGACGGCGCCTCGTCGGCCACCATTCTGTTCAGGATCGTGCTGCCACTGTCCAAGGCGGTGATGGCGGTTATCGGGCTCTTCTACGCGGTGGCCTACTGGAACGCGTTCTTCAACGCGATGCTCTACATCCAGTCCACTGATAAGTGGCCGATGGCGCTGGTGCTCCGGACCTACGTGGTCAACCAGACGACTATCGGTGGCGACCAAGTGTCGGCGGAGGTGCTGCCCCCGCAGCTCTCACTCCAGATGGCCATCCTGGTCATCGCGATCGTGCCGATCCTGGTGGTCTACCCCTTCCTGCAACGCCACTTCGCCAAGGGCGTGATGATCGGCGCCGTCAAGGGCTGAGACACAGGTTCTCGGCTTGGCCGAGAACATCTGACGAAACCGACCGACGGGGTCGGATCAAGGAGGATCCATGTCAGCCAGTGCATTCAGTCGGCGCAAGCTGCTCGTGGGCACCGGAGGTGCTGCCGTTCTGATCGGGATGGGAGGCCTGAGTGCCTGCGGGAACGGCAACAAGGGCGCCGGCAACACCGCCACGGCCAACAGTGCGGTGGCGCTCCCGACCTATGTGCCCTACACCGGGCTGAAGCCTGACCTGCCCGGCACCGAGGAGGGTGTCGACCCGGCGTTCCGCAACTTTCCCAAGACGAACCCCAAGGCGGTGCCTGAAGTCCCCGGCAAAGGCGAGACGTTGACCGCGATGGCCAATATTTACTACGCCGCGCCCCCGGGACCCGACAACAACAGCTTCTGGGCCGGGCTCAACAAGCGCTTGGGGGTCAACCTCGACATGCAGATGGTCAGCAACGCCGACTACCTCCAGAAGTTCCCCACCGTCATCGCCGGCAACGAGCTGCCAGACATGCTGCAGACCCCCAACGGCTCCCCTCCGCCGATTCCCAACCTGCCGCAGCTGTTGGACAAGCGGTTCACCAACCTGTCCGAATTCCTGTCCGGAGACGCGGTCAAGGAATACCCGATGCTGGCCAACCTCCCCACCCGGACGTGGAAGTCCGCCGTCTTCAACGGGGGCATCTACGGCATCCCTATCCCGCGAGGAGCGATCGGCGCCTACCACTTCATCAGGCTGGACCTGTTCGAGGCGGCCGGGGTCTCGCCCACCCCGAAGAGCTATGAGGAGCTGGTCCAGACCAGCCAAGCGCTGACCGACGCGAAGAAGCGCCGCTGGGCCTTCGGCCTGATCAACCAACCCCGGCAGCTGCTCGGCCGGATGAACGACGAGCCCAACATCTGGCGGGAGGAGGGGGGCAAGCTCACGCATATGTACGAGACCGACCAGTATGCGCAGACCATCACCGACCTGATCGCCATGTGGAAGTCCGGGGTCATGCACCCGGACTCGTTCAACCCGGCCCAGCCGTTCAAGCAGCTGTTCAACGCGGGCACCGTGGCCATCAACGCCGCCGACGGCTATCCCGCGTGGACCCAGTACATCCTGGACAACGCCAACAACCCCAACTTCAAGCTGGGTTTGATGCCGGCCTACCGGCGTGAGGGCGGCCAACTGGCGAACTGGAACCTAGGTAGCGGCTTCTTCTCGATCACCCTGCTCAAGAAGCAGGACGACAAGGAGAAGCTCAAGACCATCCTGCGCGTGCTCAACTGGCTTGCGGCCCCCTTCGGGACCGAGGAGTACCTCTACCGCCTCTACGGCGAGAAGGGCGTCGACCATACGGTTGACAGCGCCGGCAACCCGGTTTTGACGAAGACCGGCACGGCCAACACCGTGGTGCCCATCCGATACCTGGCCGACGCCCCGTTCGCCATCTATATGCCGGGCCGCCCGCAGGACGCCGACACGCAACACAAATACCAGTCGCTGGAGATTCCGACCGGGGTCAGCAACCCGACCATCGGCCTGTTCTCCAACACTGCCGCAAGCAAGAACGCCACGGCCGACAAGAGCTTCAACGACGGTGTCAACGACATCATCCAGGGCCGTCGCCCGTTCTCCGACCTGAAGAACCTGGTGTCGACGTGGCGAACCGCGGCGGGCGACGCGATGCGCACTGAATACCAGGACCAGCTGCAGAGCGTGAGTGCCACGCCGAGGTGACGAACCAGTCCACTCCGCTCTCCATCCTGAGGGTCGGAGTGGACTCGTTGTCTGGCCAACTTCACCAGAACGGGACCCTGCACGACCCCGTCTTCGGGGCTCCCACCCAGTACGGCAGCGCCTACTACGCGTGGTGCTGTGCGGTGTTGGCAGGAAGGCTGGAGGACGGGGAGGGCTACCGGGACCGGGCCGCGGGCCTGCTGTCGGAGGCGATCGACCACACGGCCGACCCCGAGCGGCAGCCGTACGCGTCCGGATTCGACCGGCAAACGTTGAGCATCACCGATCGGCTGAACCACCGGGACTTCACCTGGCCGCCGATCCTCAAGACCTACTTAGCCCTGGGCGAGCGCACCGAGCGGGGCGGATTCCGGAGGCGGCTGGCCGAGGTCGATGTCGAAGCGTCGTTCCTGTCACGGCCGCCGTCCAACTGGGCGTCGGTATGGCTGAGCGGGGAGTGGCTGCGGATGGCGGCGGGGCTATCTTCCACGTCGTCTGACGAGCTGGACGCTTGGATCGATGTCTTCTTCGAGGACGGGGATGCTGGGTTCGACCTGGACCTCGGGATGTACCTGGAGCGCGGGAATCCCAACGCTTACGACCTCTTCACCCGGGCCCACTTCACCGACCTCCTGCTGCAGGGGTACGCCGGGCGCAACCGGGACCGGCTGGAGAACTTCCTGACCACCGGACTCCGCCGAAGCCTCAACCTCCAGCTGTCCGACGGCTCTCTGGCCTCGGGCTACCGCAGTGCCGGGCAGACCTGGGTGCTGAGCGCGCAGATCGCGCTGTTCACCGGCTCACGGACGCTGAGGCTGGGATCGTCGGCGGACCAGGAGGGCGCCTGGCTCGGGGCGTGGCGGGCCTTCGGGTCACTGGCCCGCTGGCAGCGACCGGACGGCTACTTCTCCCCGGTGCAGAACCTGCTCCCCCCCGAGCTACGCGTGGGCTATGAGGCGTACACCGCAGATGGGCATTACTCGCCCCTGGCGCTCGGCTTCCTGGCCTCTGCAGTGTACGCGGGGTTCGGGGACGACGATCCCCCATCGAGTGTGGAGCTGGACGGGCGCCCCGCGGTGAGGCTGGCCGAGGGAGCGCCTACGCACCGCGGTGCGGTCCACCTCGGGCGTCTATCGATAGGGGTGCATGCCGAGGCCGACGACAGCTACGACGCCACGGGGCTGGTGGACATCACCTTCGGCTCAGGCCGTCAGTTGCACTTCGTCAGCGCTGCCCGCCACCTCAGTGGTGGTCCCTGGCTGGTTCCCGGGCTGGCGTTGCGGGACGGCCTCGGAGCCCAGCCCGTCATCGCGGTTGGCGCACTCCGGCACAACGTCAGCTCTCGACTCGCCCGTTCAGGCACTGCCGGGTTGCAGTTCGAGACCACGATGAGTGGCAGCGACTTGGCTGCGCGGCGCTACCGCTGGCAGGGCTCGGTGGGTGACAGCGGCGTGAAGTTGGTCGAGACCGTTCCGGGCTGGCCAGGATGGCTCACCCTGCTCGTGCCCTACCTGCGAGACCTCGGCTCGGCCGCAACTACCGTGGTGTCGCTACTCGACTCGGGGGTCCGGTTCGCGCTCGGTGACGAGTGGGTCGAGTTCGCGGTGGAGGGAGAGATCGAGCGCGGAATCGACCTTCCCTACGGCTACGAGAACCGCCGCGGCCTGTGCGGGCTGGTCCGGCTGGACCTGACCGAGCCCGGGGAGACACTTCGCTGGTCGGTCGTCAGTTCCGACTGATCAGCTCAGGGCCTTAAGTGGACGCTTCGGCGCGGAAGGCGTCAATAGGTGAATACGCGCTAGCACCGGGACAATCAGGCCATCCGGTCGAGGTCCTGACGCATGACTGCAAAGCGGAAGGGAGTGTCCTGAGCGAGGTGCTCGATCTCGTCCAGGGCCAGGGCCGTCATGCGGTAGAGCTCGGTTCCCATGGAGCCGGCAATGTGCGGTGTCAGCTGAACATTGGGCAGGCTGTAGAGGACGTCACCGGGCTCCAGCGGCTCCGGCTCGGTGACGTCCAGCACGCCGTTGATCCGCCCCGAGGCGAGCTCCGTTCGAAGGGCCGAGTGGTCCACCAACAACCCCCGAGCCGTGTTGATGAAGGTGGCGCCGTTTTTCATCCTGGCCAACTGGGCGGGTCCGATCATGTTGATCGTGCTAGGAAGCAGCGGGGCGTGCAGCGAGACGACGTGGCAGACACTCATCAGCTCGTCCAGGCTGACCAGGGCTGCTCCCAGCTGGGTCACCTCATCGGCAGTGAGGGTTGGGTCGGAGACGACGACGTCCAGGTCAAAGGTCTGCAGCCGGGCCAGCACAAGCCGCCCGATCGTGGAGGCACCGATAATGCCGACGGTGCGGTCGTAGTTACCGACCAGCGGCAGGTCCTCGCGGCCGACCCGACGCTGACGCTTGGTGTAGAGGTGCTGGGCGGCTTGGGTGGCCTTCCCGGCCAGAATGATCTGGGCCAGCGTGAACTCGGCCACCGGGACGGCGTTTGCACTCGCGGCCGTGGTCACTGTAATGCCGCGGTCCCAGCAGACTAGGTCGACATGACCCTTGACTGTACCGCCGGCGTGAGCGACCAGTTCCAACCGCGGCAGCAGGGCGAGAGCCGCGCTGTCGATCCGGGGGCAGCCCCAGCCCGTCAGTAGCACGTCCACGGTGCTCAGGTCGACCGGCGGCTCGTCGAAGTCCGTTATCACTGCGTTGAAGTCGCACGTGGCAAGCTGATGCAGCCGGGTACGCAGCCGCGGAGAGAACAGCGCGTCACGAAGTTCAGGGCCCGATAGGGCGAGAGCGACATGGGGACGGCGGCTCATGCCGTCGCATTGGTGAGGTCGGCAGAAGGCCAGTGCCGGTCCAGCCAGCGCTTGGTGCTGGTTAGGGCCCGGTCCAGGGGTAAGGCCTCGGGATGCCACCTCTTCTCCCACTCCAGGGTCATCGGCCCGGCGTAGCCCTCGCGGATAAGCAGCTCAGCGAACTCGTCGGTGGGCAGGGTGCCTTCCCCGATCAGCAGCGGGGTCGGATCGGCTGGCAGGTCGGCGTCCTTCATCTGTACGCTGCCGCGCCCTGATGCGAGCCAGGGCGACAGGGCCGCCCAGGATTCCTCCAGCGTCTCGCCCACCCGCCATGGATGCATGAGATCCCAGATGGCGCCCACCGGACCACTGACCTGTTCGAGGACGGCGGCAATGTGCTGCCCAGTGGGGTGGGAGTCATGGGTCTCTACTGCCGGCAGCACGCCGCAGTCCTCGGCGTAGGAGGCGACGGCGTTGAGCCTCTTTGCCGCGCGCGCGTTCACCTCTTCCCGAGGCTGCAGTAGCTGCGGCACCCGGTCGTACGGGCCCGGCTCGACCGGTGCGCCCAGGAAGACGCGGACCACGGGGGCACCCAGGTCGGCCGCGAAGTCCAGTGCCCCGACTAGCGAGCCGAGGATCATCTCGTCCTCCACCGACGACCCGACTTTGACATAGCTGGCGATGCCCGTGACCATCACGCCGGCGTCCTCGATCTCGGTACGTATCGCACGCCGCGCGGCCCGAGTCAGGGTGGGATCGGCGATCTCGTTGACGCTCAGTCGGAGCTCGATGCCAGCAAAGCTGGCCTGTTGCAGCCAGGACAGCACCTGCTGCAGGCTCTCTCCGGGGGCACCGAGCGTCGACGCTGACAAGGTGACCATCGGGGGCTTCTCTCCTGAATGCTAGAGCGGTACGGGCGGCAGAGCGGCTGAGCAAGCGCTTTCAGCGCTTAGGCTAGCGCTCTTCCCCCGCCGACCCAGAAGGAACGACGGACGTGCGAGCAGGGCTACGGGGCCGACGGGGGCGGCGTTGCGGCGAAACAACTTCCATCGATCAGTGCGTTGGGCGGAATGCGCGGCCGAGGCGGGACTGCCTGAGGGCTTCCGGTTCCACGATCTACGCCACACAGGAAACACGTTGGCGGCCTCGTCGGGGGCGAGCACACGGGAGCTGATGCATCGGATGGGGCACGCGAGTATGCGCGCTGCATTGATTTATCAGCACGCCACCAGCAAGCGGGAT
>Ga0126305_10001047_pt1 | contig 12182 bp, 12 predicted proteins | sample Plot26_FD_92536 | JGI IMG/M metagenome (GOLD analysis project Ga0126305, IMG submission 92536) | Serpentine soil microbial communities from UC McLaughlin Reserve, CA, USA - Plot26 | ecosystem: Environmental > Terrestrial > Soil > Grasslands | place: USA: UC McLaughlin Reserve, Lake County... | reverse complement strand
TTTCGCTGGAGGATCGATGATCCGTCGCTACACGCATCCCGACATGGGAGCGATCTGGAGCGAGCAGCGCCGTTACGAAACTTGGCTCGAGGTAGAACTGGCGGCGGCGGAAACGATGGCCGAGGCCGGGATCGTTCCCGCAGATGCGTCGCGCGAGCTGCGCGCGAAGGGCGCCTTCGACATCGACCGGATCGAAGAGATCGAGCGGACTACGCAGCACGACGTCATCGCCTTCACCACCGCGGTGGCGGAGAAGGTGGGCCCGGCCGCGCGCTGGCTGCACTTCGGCCTGACGTCCTCCGACGTGGTCGACACGGCGCAGGCGCTGCAGATGCGGCAGGCGTGCGATCTGATCATCAAGGGGATCGCCGGCGCGATGCAGGCCGTGCACGGGCGCGCCGAGGAACACCGCCGCACGCCGATGATCGGCCGGACTCACGGCGTGCACGCCGAGCCGATGACCCTCGGCGTCAAACTGGCGCTCTGGTACGCGGAGCTGCAGCGCGATCTCGATCGAATGCTGCGGGCGCGCGATGTCGTCGCGGTCGGCAAGATATCCGGCGCGGTCGGAACTTTCGCTCACCTCGATCCATCGATCGAGGCACGCGTCTGCGAAAAGCTCGGCCTCGAACCCGCGCCCGTGTCCTCGCAGGTGATCCAGCGCGATCGGCACGCCGAATTGATGTGCACCGTCGCGATCACGGCGGCATCACTCGAAAAGTTCGCACTCGAGATCCGAGGGCTGCAGAAGACTGAAATCGGCGAAATCGAGGAGCCGTTCGCCAAGGGGCAGAAGGGTTCGTCGGCGATGCCGCACAAGCGGAACCCGATCGGCTCGGAGCAGATTACCGGATTGGCCCGTCTGCTGCGCGGCAATGCGATGGCGGCGCTCGAGAATGTCGCCTTGTGGCACGAGCGCGACATTTCGCACTCGTCAGTGGAGCGCGTCATCCTTCCCGACAGCTTCATCGCGCTCGATCACATGCTGCGCCGCTTCACACGAATCGTGAGCGGCATGGTCGTCTACCCGGACCGGATGCTGGAAAACCTCGAACGATCGCGTGGAGTCGTGTTCTCCGGGACGGTACTGCTCGAGCTCGCGCGGCGGGGCATTTCCCGCGAACAGGCCTACGAGTGGGTGCAGCGCAACGCGATGCGTTCGTTCCACGAGCAGAAGGACTTCAAGTCGCTGCTTCTGTCGGATGCCGACCTGGTCAAGGTGCTGCCGCCGGCGGAAATCGAAAAGGCGTTCGACCTCAACGAACAGTTGAGGAACGTGGACGCGATCTTCGGACGCGTTTTTGGAAAGACGGATGGAGTCTGAATGAAGGCGAGAGTGTTCGTGACCTTGAAGCCCTCCGTTTTCGATCCGCAGGGGCGCACGATCGCCGAGGCGCTGCATTCGATGGGCTACAGCGGCGTCGGCGACGTGAGGCAAGGGAAGTATTTCGAGCTTGAGCTCGATGCCGCGTCAGCCGAGCAGGCTCGATCGATCGCATCTGACGTCGCCGACAAGCTGCTCGCCAATCCCGTGATCGAAAGCTATCGCGTGGAGGTCGACCAATGAAGTTCGCCGTCATCGTATTCCCGGGGTCCAACTGCGACCATGACGCGTATCACACCGCGAAGCATGTGCTCGGTCAGAGCGCGGAGTTCGTCTGGCACAAGGAAAACAGCCTGAAAGGTGCGGACGTGGTCATCCTTCCTGGCGGCTTTTCGCATGGCGACTACCTCCGGACCGGTGCGATCGCGCGGTTCTCGCCGATCATGTCGGCGGTCACCGAGTTTGCGGCACAAGGCGGTCCGCTGCTCGGGATCTGCAACGGGTTCCAGGTCCTGTGCGAAGCGAAGATGCTGCCGGGCGCGCTGCTTCGCAACCGTGACCTCAAGTTCCATTGTGAACACGTCCATGTACGCGTCGAGCAGACGGATACGCCGTTCACCTCGCGCGCCAATCGCGGACAGGTACTCCAGCTGCCGATCGCGCACGGCGAAGGGAACTACTACGCCGACCCGGAGACGATCGAGCAACTCGAGTCGACCGGGCGGATCGTCCTCCGCTATTGCGACAGCCTGGGGCAGGTCACGGCCGAGGCAAACCCGAACGGGTCGCTGCACTCGGTTGCCGGCGTCTGTAACGAAAATCGCAACGTAGTCGGACTCATGCCGCATCCGGAGCGCGCCTGCGAGCCCTGGCTGGGCAGCAAGGACGGTCTGGTGATGTTCGAGTCAGTCATCGGTGCGCTGGCCGGCACGGGCGCGCTGCACCCCGCCTGACATGGCAGACGAGAACCGCGCGCTGGTTGGACGCGTGCTGCTGGGCGGTGCCGTCGTGCTCGCCGTCCTCGCCGCGCTCTGCTGGACGGGCCAACTCCCCGTCGACCCGCGTGCACGCACCGTGCTCGCCGCGGCGTTCGGGGTTTCGGCACTCGCCGATGGCGTGATCGGGTTTGTTTTTCTCACGAAAGGGAGAGACGCGGCCGGAACGGAGCAAGCGCGAGTGAAGGCCGCCAGGCGGGGTGCAGAGGGCCCCGCCGGAAATAAATAGAACATGGTTGATGTCGCTCTTTTAGAACGCCACGGTCTCAAGCCCGACGAATACCAGCGCATCGTCCGCGGTCTCGGACGCGAACCCTCGCTCACCGAGCTCGGGATCTTCTCGGTCATGTGGTCGGAGCACTGCAGCTACAAGAGCTCGCGGATCCATCTCAAGAAGCTGCCGACCGAAGGGCCCCGTGTTCTCCAGGGTCCGGGCGAGAATGCCGGCGCGGTAGACATTGGCGACGGGCTCGCCGCAGTGTTCAAGATCGAATCGCACAATCACCCTTCATTCATCGAACCCTACCAGGGAGCCGCCACCGGTGTGGGCGGCATCATCCGCGACATCTTCACGATGGGGGCGCGACCGATCGCGCTGATGAACTCGCTCCGCTTCGGTTCGCTCGACGGCCCCAGCGGCGCTCGCACCCGGCGCATCGTCGAAGGCGTTGTGGCTGGAATTGCCGGGTACGGCAACAGCATCGGTATCCCGACGATCGGCGGTGAAATTTCGTTCGACGAGGCGTACGCCGGGAACCCGCTCGTGAATGTGTTCTGCCTCGGGATCGCGCGAGCGGATGAACTCGTGCTTGGCCGCGCATCTGGCGTGGGAAACCCGATCTACTACGTCGGCGCGAAGACCGGACGGGATGGGATCCACGGGGCGACGATGGCCTCGGCGGAGTTCGACGAGAAGTCGGCTGAGAAGAGACCGGCGGTACAGGTGGGCGATCCGTTCATGGAGAAGCTCCTGCTCGAGGCCTGTCTCGAGCTGATGAGAACCGACGCACTTGTCGGCGTGCAGGACATGGGAGCCGCCGGCCTGACATGCTCCACCTGTGAAATGGGTTCGCGTGGCGGCGCCGGAGTCGAGATCGACGTCATGCACGTGCCGCAGCGGGAAACCGGCATGACGCCCTACGAAATCATGCTCTCTGAATCACAGGAGCGCATGCTGCTCGCGGTCAAGAAGGGACGCGAGGCCGAAGTCGAGCGCATCTTCGAAAAATGGGATCTTCACGCCGCGCACATCGGCTCCGTCACCCAGGACGGCCTGATGCGCGTCAAAGATCATGGGACTGTGGTCGCGGAAATCCCCAACACCGCCCTGGTCGATCAGGCTCCTGTGTACAACCGGCCGACCGCAAAGCCTGCTTACATCGACGACGTCCAGCGGCTCGAGCTCGATCAGCTCGCGGATCGGGAGCCCGGACAGGCCTTGATGCAGCTGCTCGCCGCGCCGACGATCGCAAGCAAGAAGTGGGTGTACCGCCAGTACGACCACATGGTTCGGACCAACACGATCGTGCTCGCCGGCATGGGCGCCGGCGTCGTCCGCATCAAGGAAACGGCGCGGGCGCTGGCGATGTCAGTCGACGGTAACGGACGGTATTGCTATCTGGATCCGCGTCGTGGTGCGATGCTCGCGGTGGCGGAAGCGGCGCGCAACGTGGCGTGCGCCGGAGCCACGCCGATCGGCGCAACCAATTGCCTGAACTTCGGCAACCCGGAACGTCCCGAGATCATGTGGCAGATCGTGGAAGCGATCGAGGGAATTGCGGACGCCTGCCGCGCGCTGGAGGTGCCGATCACCGGAGGCAATGTCAGCCTCTACAACGAAACGGACGGAAAGGCGATCTATCCGTCCCCGATTCTCGGCGTCGTCGGTGTGATCGACGATGCGTCGTGCGCTCTCGCGCGATCGTTCCGCGAAGAAGGAGACGCGATCGTCCTGCTCGGGGAGAATTTCGGCGAGCTTGGCGGCAGCGAATATCTCAACACGGTGCACGGGATCGTGAAGGGCGCTCCTCCGGTGCTCGATCTCAATCGCGAGCGCGCACTCATCCAGCTGCTGGAACGCGGGTCATGTGCCCGGCTGTTGCACTCCGCGCACGATTGCTCCGACGGCGGCTTCGCTGTGGCACTGGCTGAGTGCGCGTTCGATTCAGGTGGGATTGGCTGCAGTGTTGATATCGCGCCGGCGGGCACGCGGCTCGATAGCACCCTGTTTGGTGAATCGGCTTCTCGGGTCATCGTCTCGGCGCGGCAGGAGAACACGGCGACATTGCTTCAGCTCGCAGCCGAGCTGGGAGTTCCGGCGCAGATCATTGGAACGACGGGCGGTTCGAGAATCACGATCACGGTGGCAGGCGGCGCAGCCATCGATTGTTCAATCAGCGACGCTTACAGCGCTTGGTCGACGGCGCTCGAACGTTACTTCGCCGGGCGGGCGGCGTAGAATTCACGACAGTCATGCGACCGGAACGGAGCGAAAGCGAGTGAAGGCCGCCAGGCGGGGTGCAGGGGACCCCGCCGATAAAAAAATGGACAAGTTCAAGGACGAATGTGGCGTGTTTGGGATCTTCGGCCACCCCGAAGCATCCAACCTGACCTACCTCGGTCTGTATGCGCTGCAGCATCGCGGCCAGGAGAGCGCAGGGATCGTCACGTCGGACGGCGAAAAGATGCGCCTGTCCCGAGCGATGGGGCAGGTGGCGGACGCTTTTACTCCCGGCATCCTGGAGAGCCTTCCCGGGCACCTGGCGATCGGTCACACGCGCTATTCGACCACCGGTGAGAGCCGACTCCAGAATGCGCAACCGATGCTGATCGACTGCGCGCACGGGCAGATTGCGATCGCGCACAACGGCAACCTCGTGAACGCCCGGGAGCTGCGCGACGAGCTCGTGAGGAATGGCGCGATTTTTCAAACCAGCAGCGACACTGAAGTGGCGCTCCATCTGTACGCACGGTCGAAGGCGCCGTCTGTCGAGGAAGCGCTGGTCGAGTCGGTGTCACAACTGAGCGGCGCGTTCTCGCTGGCGTTTCTGACGAAGAACCGGCTGATCGCCGCGCGCGATCCTCACGGATTCCGACCGCTTGCACTGGGCAAGCTCGATGGTGCCTGGATCGTCTGTTCCGAGACCTGCGCGCTCGACCTGATTGGCGCAACTTACGTTCGCGATGTCGAGCCGGGGGAAGTGCTGGTGATCAGCGATGGCGGCCTTCGCTCGATCCATCCGTTCCCGAAGTCTCCGCTCGCTCACTGCGTCTTCGAACACGTGTACTTCGCGCGCCCTGACAGCTACGTCTTCGGCAAGAGCGTCAACGAAGTGCGAACGGAGTTCGGGCGGTCGCTGGCGCGCGAAGCTCCCGCAGACGCAGACGTCGTGGTTCCCATTCCTGACTCCGGAGTCTGTGCGGCGATCGGTTTTGCCGATCAGGCGAAGCTGCCGCTGCGCATGGGATTGATCAGGAATCATTATGTCGGCCGCACGTTCATCCAGCCCCAGCAGTCGATCAGGCACTTCAGCGTCCGAGTCAAGCTGAATCCTGTCCGCAGCATCCTCGAAGGCAAACGCGTCATCCTTCTGGATGACTCCATCGTCCGAGGCACGACCAGCCGCAAGATCGTGAAGATGGTACGGGCGGCCGGTGCGCGCGAAGTCCATCTGCGCATCTCGTGCCCGCCGACGGTGTCGCCGTGCTTCTACGGAGTCGACACGCCGAACCGGTCCGAGCTGATAGGCGCGACGCATACGCTCGAAGAGATTCGCAAGTACGTCGAGGCGGATTCGCTTGCGTACCTCAGCCTGGGCGGGCTCAAAGCAGCGGTCGGCAGCGACCAGGGATCCTATTGCACCTCGTGCTACACAGGCGTCTACCCGGTCGCCTTTCCTCGCGACGAGCAGGCCTACCTTCAGCTCGCGCTCAAAGCGGTCGACTGACGCCGATGCCTACGCTGATTGCCGGGTTCATCCTGCTGTTGGTGGCTGCCGTCTCTGCGCAGTCACCCCCTCCAGCGCAGCGCGATGCCGTCACGCCCGAGGCGGTCAGGAGCGCAGTCCAGCGTCTTGGCTCAGTCGAGTTCCCTGTCCGCACGGAGGCATCGCGCACGGTGCGGCGCGGGGCTGCCAACGTCGCGGTGCCGATCCTCACCGAAGCTGTCGCCGGCAATAAGGATGGTTACGTCAGGTATCGCGCGCTCGTGCTGCTGTCTGGGTTCAACGACCCCGGCACGCGCGAGGTCATGACCCGCATGCTCGCCGAGCAGAACGACAGGCTCCGCGCGGTCGCCTATGCCTACTTCGAACATTCACCGGACCCGGCGGTGCTTCCGACTCTGATCGCCGCGCTCGCCAGGGAGGAATCCGAGTTCGTCAGGCCCGCGCTGATGCGGGCGATCACCGCCTACGGAACAGACCAGAGGGCCCGCGACGCGATCGGCGGCCTCATCATGAAAGGGCAGGACTTCTTCAGGAGCGGCGTGATCGAGGCGGTCGGCGACTACAAGGGCGCGTATGCCTTCGCCTCGCTGAACGAGATCGCCAGACTCGATGGGCCGCTGCAGGACGATGCAGTGATTGCCTTGGGAAAAATTGGCGATAAACGAGCGGTCGCAACCCTGGCGAATCTTCAGCGCACCGCACCGAAGAATAATCAGCCGTTGGTTGCCGCCGCGATCTGCCTGCTCGGCGTCAATTGCGCGTCACACCAGGGTTACCTGGTCGACACGCTCAAATTCTCGATCGCGAATCTCGGTTTCCAGGAACTGCTTCGTGGCGCGGCGTCTGGTCTCTCCTCGCTGGCCGAGACGGGCAACGAAGATGCGCTCACAACGCTGTTCGAACTCGGAGCTCCGACGCGGGATCCGGCCCGTGCGGCAATTGCCCTGGCGGTCGGCACGGTTGCACTGCGCAATGCGCCGCTGACGCTGAAGGTTCTGGAGAAGCAAAAGGATCCGTCCGCTGCACTGGAGCTCCTGCGCGAAGCGTTCGACATGCTCGAAGAGGACTTCGAGGAAGAGCGCTTCTTCGTCTTCGTCCGGCGGACTTATTGGCAGTCCGCCGCCGGATCCCCGCCGCGCAAAGCAGCCGACGCGCTGATTCAGAAGCTAGAGTTCTGATGGATTACCGTCAGGCAGGTGTAGACATCGACGCCGGCAACGAGGTTGTGAGGCGCATTCGGACACTGGCGCGCGGAACTTTCACGCCCGGTGTGCTCTCCGAGATCGGCTCGTTCGGCGGATTGTTTCAGCTGGGCGCCGCCGGCGTAACCGATCCCGTTCTGGTTGCCAGCGCGGATGGCGTCGGCACCAAGCTTCGCCTGGCATTCATGACCGGGGTGCACCACACGATCGGCCGTGACCTGGTCAACCATTGCGTCAACGACATCCTCGTCCAGGGGGCCGAGCCGCTCTTCTTTCTCGACTACCTCGCAACCGGAAGGCTCGACCCTGAAGTCGCGCTGAAGATCGTTCAAGGCCTCGCCGACGGCTGCCGCGAGAACGGATGCGCTCTGCTCGGGGGCGAGACCGCCGAGATGCCCGGGTTCTACGCCGACGGCGAGTACGACGTCGCGGGATTCATCGTCGGCGCAGTTTCACGCGGACGTCTGATCGACGGCAAGACGATTTCTCCGGGCGACGGCCTGATTGGAGTTCCGTCCTCCGGCCTCCACACCAACGGGTATTCACTCGCACGGCGGATCGCATTCGACATCGCGGGCCTTCATCACGATAGCGTCGTGCCTGAGCTCGGCACGACGATCGGCGAAGCGCTGCTGGTTCCACATCGATCGTACTTGGCGGTGGTGCGACCGATGCTTTCGAATGGCACGGGCACGGGCACCGGCACCGTCAAGGGCATGGCGCACATCACCGGCGGCGGCATTACTGACAATCTTCCCCGGATCCTGCCCCACGGCATGCACGCCGTCATAGACCGCGGTGCCTGGACCGTTCCCCCTGTGTTCCGGTGGCTGCAGTCACGCGGCGCCGTCCCGGTTGACGACATGTATCGCACGTTCAACATGGGAGTCGGGCTGATCATCGTTTGCGCCTCGGCCGATGTCACCGCAATCATCGACCGGCTCGAATCCGCCGGTGAGCCGCACGCTGTACTGATCGGAGAAATTGGCGCCGGCGGTCACGGAGTGCAGTACGCCTAAAACGATCGGCGTCCTGATATCGGGTCGCGGCAGCAACCTCCAGGCGCTGATCGACGCAGTCGTCAGCGGCTCGTTGAAGGCGCGGATCGCAGTCGTGATCTCGAACAGGCCTGACGCCGCGGGCCTGGAGCGGGCAGAGCGTGCCGGCATCGAAACGCTGGTCCTGAATCATCATGACTTCTCAGACCGGCAGGCATTCGATACGGCGGTAGCTACGCAGTTACGGAGTCGCGGCGTGGAGCTCGTCTGCCTCGCGGGGTTCATGCGGCTTATTGGCCCCCCGTTGCTGCAGGCTTTCCCGCAGGCGATGCTGAACATTCATCCATCGCTGCTGCCGGCGTTCCCGGGCATCGACGCGCAGGCCCAGGCGATTGCACACGGCGTGAAGATCAGCGGTGCCACTGTTCACTTCGTGACCGGCGAGCTGGACGGCGGTCCGATCATCATGCAGTCTGCCGTGCCGGTGCAGCACGACGACACAGCGGAATCACTGGGCGCGCGGATCCTCGAGGTTGAGCACCGGTTGTATCCCGAAGCCGTGCGCGTCGTGCTCGCGGGTGGCTGGCGCATCGAAGGGCGCCGCTTCATGGCCGTCTAACTACCAGACGCCGGGCACTAGCCGATATCTCACGCGTCCTGTGTAGGCGGTGTAGCCTTCCAGGTTGTTCTGAAGGAAGTTGTCTTCGAAGAACACCCTTCGGAGGATCAGGGCGGCGTAGATCAGTCCGAAGCCTACCGCTATCCAGGATCCCATCGCCAGGCCGCCAAGCGGAATCGCCGAGATCATCCCGGCATATCCCGGGTGACGGACCCACGAGTAGGCGCCGCGGTCGACGACGTGGTGGCCGCGGTCGTCCTGGATTCGCCCGACCGCCGAGAAGAAGCGATTGGTCTTCATCGCTGCAACGAACAGCAGGAATCCGAGCGCGAACCCCACCAGACCGACGATCCGCCACCGGTCGGGGATCGACGTCCACTTGAACCGGCTGTCGAGGATCCCGGCCAGCACGTGTGCAGCGCCCATCAGCCGTACCTGACGCAGAGACAACGCGTCGGCACCGCTGGTTGGTGGTGTGAACCGCTCTTTCGCAAGGTCGTCGTCAATCGAGAGCAGCGCGTAGAGCGCCACGCCGGCGAAGAGGGCCAGGTAGGCCCATAAGTAGGGATCCCGCCGGTCTGCCACGGCGATGAACACCGTCGCGACCACTCCCAAGCCAATGGCGAAGCGAAATACAGGTCTCATTTGGGGCTTATCTTGCACACATCAAATTTAATATTTTGATATATCAAAATGTAACCCCCAGGCGACATTGTTGTCAAGCCCATGATTTTTCCTACGAAGTAAGAGGCACCGGCTCGAGGGTTAGAACCGCGACCTCGGGCGGGCAATTCAGACGCACAGGGACGTACACCGTACCGACACCTCGGGTCACGAAGACAGCCGTTCCCTCGCGCCTGGCGGCGCCGGCCACCACCGGGAACTCTCTGGCGGCAATTGCGCCAAGACCCGGCAGAACAATCTGCCCTCCATGCGTGTGGCCGCTCAGCATGAGGGGAATGGCCAGTGAGACCGCTTCAGGCAGCCGGGACGGCGTATGCGCGAGCAGGATCAGATTGGTACCTGCACCGCGCAGCACCGTTGCGATATCGCTCGGCTTGCGCGTCCAGAAGCGGATGCCGGCCAGGTCCAGTTGTTCACCCTTGATCGAGACTCGTGTCCGCGAGTCTTTCAGGACGGTGAAGCCCTTCGCGCTCAGTGCAGCCGGCATCTCCCGATCGTCGTCGTGGTTGCCGAGGACGGCGAACACTCCATGCGGGGCGTGCAGCGGGCCGAGCGCATCCGCGGCGGCAGGGACGTAGTGCCGGTTTCGTCCTCCGCCAAAGGTGACGTAGTCACCGCCGAGGATGATCAGATCGGTGTCTTCCGAGAGCAACAGCCGGACGGCGGCATCCGCCATTTCGTGCGAGACCATCTCGCTGCGGTGAAGGTCGCTGAGGAAGCCGATCCGCAGACCGGACAGACCGGCCGAGAGTCCGCTGACTTGGATCGTCTCGCGCGTCACGGTCAGATCGCGCCGCTGATACACGTAGCCGTGATCGGTCGCGCCAACGACCGTTCCGACGGCACCCGCGGCGAGTCCCCGCAGCAGCTCGCGCCGAGTGATTCCGCCGGCCTTGGCTCCTCCGGGCATCCGGCTCGTATGTTATCGCGGGCCACCTCCGCTGAACCTGCGGCGGGCCGCGGCACCTTCGCTCAAGCTACGGGTGGCCAGACCTATAATCGAACCCCAGCACATGACCCTCGATGAACAGATTGCGTACCTGACGAAAGGCTGCGTCGACATCGTTCGCGCCGCCGACTTGAGAGCGAAGCTCGAACGCTCCGCCAACAGCGGAAAGCCGCTGGTGGTCAAGGTCGGCTTCGATCCGACCGCACCGGATCTTCACCTCGGGCACACCGTCCTGATCCGGAAAATGAAGCACTTCCAGGATCTCGGGCATACCGTCGTGTATGTGGTCGGCTCGTTCACTGCCTTGATCGGAGACCCGACCGGCCGTTCGAAAACGCGTCCTCCACTGACACTCGAAGAGATCGCCGCCAACGCTGAGACGTACAAGACGCAGATCTTCAAGATCCTCGATCCGCAGAAGACCGTCACCAGGTTCAACAGTGAGTGGCTCGAGCCACTTGGCAGCGTTGGATGGGTCAGGCTGGCCGCTAAATACAACCTCGCGCAGATGCTCGAGCGCCGCGACTTCAAACAACGCTATGAGAGCGGCAAACCGATCGGTATCCATGAGTTCCTGTATCCGCTGGCGCAGGCCTACGACTCCGTGTTTCTGAAGGCAGACGTCGAGCTCGGAGGCACCGACCAGTTATTCAATCTGAACGTGGGCCGGGACATCATGCCGGCGTTCGGGATCGAGCCGCAGGTCGTGATGACGACGCCCCTTGTTGAAGGACTCGATGGCGTCGAGAAGATGTCGAAGAGTCTCGGCAACTACGTCGCCGTGACCGACGCGCCCTCGGAGATGTTCGGGAAATTGATGTCGATCTCGGACGACCTGATGTGGAAGTACTACACGTTGTTGACGGATCTCTCCCCGGCAGATGTGCAGCAGTTGAGACAGCGCGTCACCACCGGGGAGTTGCATCCGAAGCAGGCGAAGGTCGATCTCGCGACGCGAATCATCGCTGACTTCCACTCGGTCGCCGAGGCGGGAAATGCGGCTGCCGAGTTCGAGCGGCGCTTCTCGAAACGAGAACTGCCGACCGACGCCCGCGTGGTCGAATTGACGGCTGAGGAATGGATCAGTCCGCTCGAGAAGCGGCTCGTCAAAACGGGTCTGGCCGAGTCGATGAGTGATGCACGGCGTAAGGTGAGCCAGGGTGGAGTGCGGATCAACGGGGTGAAAGTGGCGGCGGATCCAGCCAGTACTGAGGTCCAGTCCGTGGCGCTCGCAGGTGAGGAATACCTGCTTCAGGCCGGGAAACTTGCCGCCGTGCGGGTGAAGCGGCAGGTCTGATCGCCATGCGACTGAGCGCTTTCAGGCTCGTGTTTCCGCTGAGCTTGAACCATGGTGCGTGTAGGCGTATATTTCGGAACGCTCTTTTGACAAAACGGCCCGCGATTCCGAAGGGGGTTGACACCCTTCAGACGGATGCGTATATTGGTCTTTCCGACACGCACTTG
>Ga0126305_10001046_pt1 | contig 12183 bp, 9 predicted proteins | sample Plot26_FD_92536 | JGI IMG/M metagenome (GOLD analysis project Ga0126305, IMG submission 92536) | Serpentine soil microbial communities from UC McLaughlin Reserve, CA, USA - Plot26 | ecosystem: Environmental > Terrestrial > Soil > Grasslands | place: USA: UC McLaughlin Reserve, Lake County... | reverse complement strand
GCCTCTCCCCGGTTCACCTGCGTCACCACCCGCACCCGAGGGTCGGCGCCGAGCTCGTCCAGGACCGAGTCGGCGGCCTCGAAGGAGCCGTCGTTGACCACCAGCACCTCGACCCGCGGGTGGGTCTGCCCCAGCAGCGAGGCGACCGCCTCGGCGACGAACTCGGAGGCGCGGTAGTACGGGATGACCCCGGTGACCAGGGGCGGCTCTTCCTCGACGGGCCGGACCGCCGCCGGGCGCCGCTCTCCCAGGAGCTCGTCGTAGGCGGCGAGGATCCGCTCCGGGTCGGTCAGCTCCAGTGCGCGCCGCCGCGGCGCGCCGGAGGCACGCACGCGCTCGAGCTCGTCGCGATCGGCCTCGAGGCAGCAGAGGGCGCGACCGAGGGCGATGGACCCGCCCTCCTCGGCGAGCCAGCCGCTGACTCCATCCTCCACCGCCTCGACCAAGTCGCCGACCGGAGCCGCCAGCACCGGAACGCCGGCCGCCATCGCCGTGATCGCGGTGGCGGACGAGACTCCCAGGCGCGAAGGCTCGACCAGGAGGTCGGCGGCACCGAGCCGCTCGGTCAGGACGGAGCCGATTGCCGGCTCTTCGGCGAACTCGAGGCGGGGGTCGTCGCCGCTCATCACTTCGATCGCCTCCCGCAGCGACTGCCCCATCGCCGCGGTCCGGGTGTCCCGCCCCACCATCGTCAGGGTCCAGGTCTCCGGTGGCAAGGCGCGGCAGGCTTCGACCAGGTCGACGACCCCGCTGGAGCGGCGCAGGTCGCCGACGAAGAGCAGCCGCAACGGGCCCGGCTCGCGCTGGGCCGGCGGGGCCGGCGCGGGTGACACCATCGCGTGGGGCGGTCGAACCCTCCGGTCCGGGGGCAGCTGGAGGCCGCGGCAATGGCGGCGGTAGAGGTCGAGGCACTCGCCGCCGGGCCAGAGCAGGAGGTCGGCGAGCCGCAGCTGCTCCCGCTCCAGCGCGGCCAGCCGCCGGTTGTCGCCTTGGTCCAGGATTCCGTCGTGGAGGTTGAGCAGCTCGCTGGCCGGAGAAAGGCGGATGGCGACGGTGGTCTTGGCGAGCAGTGGGTCCGCAGCCTGGCGCGCGTGCAACGGCACCAACCCATGCGCCCGGAAATCGCAGACCTCGAGGTAATCGGGGCCGGTTGTGCCGTACAGCCGCCGCAGCGTCTCCATCACCGCCGCCGAATGGCGATGGTCCTTGCAGGCGAACTTGAGCGGGTGCAGCTCCTCGGGGAGGCTGGCGTAGACCTCGCGGAAGTCTTCATTGGGCGGCAACGGCGGCTTCTTACTGTCGTAGCCGCTGTGGATCAGGGTCACCTCGTGGCGCTGCGAGAGGAGCTCGGCGAGGAGACGCGAGGAATGGCCCGCGGCCCCTGCCTCCTGGGAGGCTGGAGCGAATAGACAGACTGTCATGTTCCCTAGCTTTGCATGCCGAGCCAACGGCGCGGCGCGTTCAGATCACCACCCTCCCGCAACCCTCGCCGATCCCGCAGGAGTGCGGGAATCAGACGGAGAGCCGCCAGCTTGCCGGCGAGCGTCGCCCGGAAACGGCCCTGGCGTGCTGCCCGCGCCAGAGCGCCGAGTTCCACCGCCGCGATCAGCGGCAGCGCCTGCGCCGGCATGAACTTGAGCTGGGTGGCGAGGCGGTTGCGGGCGACGAGGCGGGCGTTCCAGGCGCTGGGCTGCGGCGCCTGTGCGGTCCAGCTGGCGTTGCCGACGTGCCAGACCACCGCCTCGGGGACGTAGGCGAAGCGCCAGCCGGCGACCCGGGCGCGGACGTTGAGGTCGACGTCCTCGTAGAAGGCGAAGTAGCGCTCGTCGTAGCCCCCCAGCTCGTCGAACAGCTCCCGCCGCAGGAGGCAGGCGGCACCGCAGACGCCGAAGACTTCGCGCGGCCGGGCGCTGAGCGGGCCCTGCGCCTCTCCGGCTCCCTCCTCGAAGGCACGGCCATCGCGGGTGAGCGCCATGCCGGCGCTGTAGACGCGGGCGGCGTCGGCGTCGAGCGCGCCGCCCCCCTCCAGCTGCAGGATCCGCGGCTGCACGCCGCCCAGCTGCGGGTCGGCCGCCAGCCGCTCGACCAAGGCGCCGATGCACCCCGGCTCCAGCACCGTGTCTGCGTTGAGGACGAGGATCGCCTCGGCCCGGACCCGGGAGGCGGCGAGGTTGACGGCGGCGGCGAAGCCGATGTTCTGCGGCAGGGCGACGTGGTCGACTCCGCGCGCTTCGAGCAATCGCAGCGAGCCGTCGGTGGATCCGTTGTCGACGACCAACAACTCGGCCTCGACCTCCTGGGCGGCGATCGAATCGAGGCAGCGGGGCAGCAACTGAACCGAGTTCCAGCTCGGGATCACCACCGCCACCTCCGCCACAGACATCGCCGGGTTCAAGGGCCCCTAGCCTGACAGCCGCCGCTATCGTGCGCGCGGATGGCGCTCCGCGACAGGGCCGCGCACGGCCGCCGCCTGCTCGACCGCAGCCTGTTCCCGGAGCCCGTCCCCTCGACGCCCGCGCCGCCGCGCTGGGAACGGGCCAGTGTGGCCGCGGCGCTCGTCGCGCTGGGAGTCGTCCTCCAGCTCGCCCGGATCGGATGGGACGCCTCCGTGAACGCGCTCTGGGCCGAGGACGGAGCGATCTTCCTGCAGGACGCGCTGACCCAGGGCTTCGGCGAAGCGGTCGGCCGCGAATACTCCGGCTACCTGGTCCTGGTCCCGCGCCTGATCGGCGAGCTGGCGACCCTGGTGCCGCTGGAGGCGGCCGCGGCGGCCGTCTCGATCCTCTCCGCCATCCTGGTCGCCCTCTGCGGCCTCGCGGTCTGGCACGCCGCCGCCGCGCACATCCCCAACCCCTACCTGCGGGGAGCCCTGGTGCTGGCGACGGTGCTGACCCCGGTCGGCGGCCTCGAGAGCATCGACTCGGCCTCCTACGTCTCCTGGTACATGCTCTTCGCCGTCTTCTGGATCCTGCTCTGGCGGCCGCGGACCTTCGCCAGCGCGGCGTGGGGCGCGCTCCTCGTTGCCGCCACGGTGCTCAGCAACCCCGGCGTCTGGTTCCTGCTTCCGCTCGCGATCCTGCGGGCGCTGGCGATCCGCGACCGCCGCGACGCGACCATCGTCGGCGCCTACTACGGCGCCTCGGCGATCCAGCTGGCGGCGATGCTCGGCAGCGGCTACGAGAGCACCAACCCGCTGTGGACGGCGGACATCTGGGCGACGCTGCTGCAGCGGGTGGTCGACGGGGCGGTGCTCGGGGTCCGCCTCGGCGGCGGCATCTGGGACGAACTCGGCTGGCCCTACCTGATCGCGGTGACGCTGACCGTCGTCGTCGCCTTCGCCGTCGGGCTCGCCCGCGGCGACGCCCGCGCCCGCGCCTTCGCGCTGGTCGCGCTGCCGACCGCCATCGGGATGTTCGTCATCTCCGTCTACCAACGCGCGGTCGGAACGCTGATGCTCTGGCCGGAGGGAACCCACGGCGCCAACGCCGGTCGCTACGCGATCGTCCCGGTCCTGATCGTGATCAGCGCCGCCATGGTGGTCGCCGAGCGCCAGCGGCGGCCGCAGGGGAATCACCCGCTCTGGCCGGCGGCGGCGCTCGTCGCCCTCGTCCTCGTCTCGGTCGCCGTCGCCCTCCCCGCCGGCTACAGCGCCGCCCGCGGCGACACCGGCTGGGACGCCGCGCTCGACCAAGCCGCTGTCGACTGCGCGAACGATCCCAACGGCTACGCCACCTTCCCCACCTCCCCGCCCTTCTCGATGACCCTGCCCTGCTCGCTGATCCCCTAGGGATAAATCGAGTGGTCACTTCGACACCCATACGGTGCTCAACTGACCACTCGCCTGGTTGCGTGACCTGATCGAGCCGATCAGACCGCACTCCGCAACGGTAGGCTGATCTCCGGTTTTCACAGGCGCCATGTCCGCCCACAACGCCATCGCACATCAGCCCCCGGCGGACGCTCTGCCGCCACCGCCCGCACCTGGGGATCCGCTCGCGATCCAGGTCGAGGGTCTGAGCAAGACCTTCCGCATCCCCACCCACCGGGTCGACTCGCTCAAAGAGCGGGTGGTGCGCCCCTTCGCCAAGCCCGACTACCGCGAGCTGCACGCGCTGCGTGGCATCTCCTTCGAGATCCGCCAGGGCGAGTTCTTCGGCATCGTCGGCCGCAACGGCTCCGGCAAGAGCACCCTGCTGAAGCTGCTGGCGAGCATCTACCGCGCCGACGCCGGCACGATCCGGATCGCCGGCCGCCTCGCCCCCTTCATCGAGCTCGGCGTCGGCTTCAACCAGGACCTGACCGCCCGCGAAAACGTCCTCCTCAACGGGGTGATGATGGGGCTGACGCCGAAGGAGGTCCGGCACCGTCTGGACGCGATCATCGAGTTCGCCGAGCTCGAGGAATTCGCCGACCTGAAGCTGAAGAACTACTCCTCCGGGATGCTCGTCCGCCTCGCCTTCTCGGTGATGATGGAGGCCGACGCCGACGTGCTCCTGATCGACGAGGTGCTGGCGGTCGGCGATGCCTCCTTCCAGCAGAAGTGCGCCGACGCCTTCCACGAGATGAAAGCCCGGGGGAAGACGATCGTCCTCGTCACCCACGAGATGGAAACGGTCGAGGACTACTGCCACCGGGCGATGCTGATCAGCGACGGCTCGATCCAGCGGCTCGGGGACCCCGGCGAGATCGGCCGCGAGTACCTGCGCCTCAACTTCGAGCGGGAGAGCACCGCGACGATCCACGAGGGCGAGAGCGAGAGCGAGGAGATCCGCCTCGTGGACGCGAGGATCGAGGGCGCCGACGGCTCACGGCTGAGCCAGGTCGAGCACGGCGAGACGATCAGGATCGCGCTGGAGCTGGAGGTGAAGCGCGACCTGCCCGGCGTCGACGTCGGCTTCCTCCTCGCCAACGCCGACGGCGTCGGCATCTTCAACTTCGGGATCCCCGTCGGCGAGGCGGAGGGCAGGCGCGACCTCGCGGCGGGGCAGCGGCTGACCGTGCGGGCCGAGCTGCAGAACTCGCTGGTCGCCGGGCGCTACTTCATCCACTGCGGGATCAACCGGGCCTTCGAAGGCGGGATCGCCCTCTACCTGCAGAACGCGATCGACTTCCTCGTCTTCGGCGGGCCGCAGACGCGCGGGGTCGTCTACCCCGGGATCGAGATCGAGGCGAACGTCGAGGAGGGCGGGCGATGAACGTCAGCCCCGAGCGCCAACCGCTGCCGCTGCGCGAGGTGAGCGGCCCCTCCGCCCTCGGCGGCGGCCGGCGGCGCTTCTTCGACCTGCTCTGGCTGATGTCGGTGACCGAGTTCCGGCGCACCTACTTCGGCACCGTCTTCGGCTACCTCTGGTCCCTGGTCCGGCCGCTGATGCTGTTCGGGGTCCTGCTCTTCGTCTTCACCCAGGTCTTCCGGATCGGCGCCAAGCTCGACAACTACCCGGTCCTGCTGCTGCTCGGGATCGTCCTCTACACCTTCTTCCAGGAAGCGACGAGCAACGCCGTCACCTCCGTCGTCAGCCAGGAGGGGGTGGTGCGCAAGACCCAGTTCCCGCGCCTGGTGATCCCGATCTCCGTCGTCGTCACCGCCGCCTTCAACCTGCTGCTCAACCTGGTCGTCGTCTTCGTCTTCATCCTCGCCTGGGGCGTCGAGCCGAAGCTGACCTGGCTGCTGTTCCCGGTCGCGATCTTCTTCCTCTTCCTCCTCACCACCGCGGTCAGCATGCTGCTCTCGGTCCTCTACGTCCGCTTCCGCGACGTCGCGATCATCTGGGTCGTGATCGCCCAGATGCTCTTCTACGCGACCCCGATCCTCTATCCCCTCGGCCGCTTCGGCCTCGAAGACGAGACGATCGAACAGTGGCTGATGGTCAACCCGCTGGCGGTGATCTTCGAGCAGGTCCGGGTTTGGATCCTCGAACCGGACGCCCCCACCGCCGCCGAGGCGGCCGGCGGCGCGATCCACCTGCTGCCGGCGGCCGTGATCTTCGTCGCGCTCTGCGTGCTCGGGGTCTGGACCTTCCGGCGCGAGGCACCACGGATCGCCGAGGAGCTCTAGTTGCGGCTCCCGCGGGAGCGCACCGTCCTGATCGGCATCTGGGCGGCAGCCGCAATCGGTTGCCTGCTCGGCGGGTACGCTCAGCCCGACCTCGAGATGACCCCCGGCGCCGGGCGCGAAGCTCTTGACCTGGTCCGGGTCCTCTGCACCACCGCCCTTGCCGTCACCCTGCTGCTCGGACCGGGAATCCTCTGGCGGGCGAGCAGCGGGCGGGCGCTGCGGCTCGCGTTCGTCCCGATGCCGGGCCTGGCGCTGCTGGTCGCGGCCGCCGGCCTCGCCTGGGCGCTGGCGCCCGAGGTAGATCCGGGACTGGTCTGCTTCGCCGTCCTCGGCCCGGTGCTGGGGCTGATGCTGGGGGCGCTGCTCGGGCTCGGGCCCGAGGACCTGCTCGAGGGCGAGGAGCAGCGGGTGCTTCTCCTAGTCGGCCTCGCGCTCGGAATCGCGATCGGCCGCTCGCTCTGGTCGATCGGCCCTGCGGGCGAACTGTACGAAGGGTCGATCTCGCGGACGCTGGTGCCGGAGGGGCGCCCGGACAGCCGCATTCCCTTCCTGATCCCGGAGATGGTCAACACCGGCAGCCATCCCTATGGCCCCGACGCCACCCTCCTCTTCGCCCCCTACAACTTCTCCAGTCGCGGCCCCCTCGCCGGGCTGGCGAGTGCGCCGGTGGTGCTGATGGGAGGCGGAGAGCCGGAACTGGCGCTGCCGGAGATCCCCTGGCAGCCGTTCGACCCCCAGGGCTTCATGGCCTTCCGGATCGCGATGATCACCTTCAGCTCCACGGTCCTGATCTCCCTCTGGCAGCTGGTGCGCCAGCTGGGAGGACCGCGTGCGGGGCGGCTGGCGTTGCTGCTCGGGCTCGGAACCCCGTTCATCTACGCCGACCTCTGGTTCACCTGGCCGAAACTGCTGGCCGCCTCCTTCGTCCTCCTCGGCGGGCTCTTCGTCGCCGAACGCAAGACCTTCCGCAGCGGGCTCGCGGTCGGCGTCGCCTACCTGACCCACCCCAGCGCCCTGATCGGGCTTGCCGCCCTCGGCCCACTCTCGCTCTGGCCGCTGCGCGGGGCGAGCTGGCGGCGGCCTCAGGTGCCGGCGGCGATCCTGTTCGCGATCGGGACCGGGATCGCGCTCCTCGCCTGGAGGCTCGTGAACGGCGACCACTTCCTCCAGGACGGCTTCCTCGACTACGTCTACGCCGCCTACCCGGAAGCCCGCGCCGAGTCCTTCGGCAAGTGGATCGAGTTCCGGGCCAACCTGCTCGGGACGACCTACCTGCCGTTGTTCCTGCCGCTCTTCCACGCCGGCGACGTCTCGATCAACGCCTTCGAAAGTGAGTCGTCGCCGCTGGTGCACTTCTTCTTCCAGTACTGGACCGGGGTCCCGTTCGGCTTCGGCATCGTCTTCTTCCCGCTGCTGCTGGCGAGCCTCTGGCGGGCGCTGCGCCGCTGGCCCTGGCCGGTGACTGCGGTCGTCCTCCTGCCGGCCGTCGCCTTCGCCGTCTACTGGGGAGCCTCCTCGAGCGGGATGCTGCGCGAGGGGATGCAGGCGTGGGTCGTCGCGGTGCTGGCGGTGGTGGCGCTGCAGCAGGCGGCCGGCGGCTTCCCCTGGCTGCGCTCGACCCTCTGCCGGGCGATCCTCGCCCTGCGCGCGCTCGAGGTCCTCGCGCTCGCCACCGTCACCACCCTCGCCACCCGACACCTGGACGTCGTCAGCGAGCGCTTTCCGCTGGTCGACGCGGTCGCGATCGCGACGATCGTCGCCTGCTCGCTGGCCGCGGCGGCGCTGATCTGGAGGGAGACGGGACTGATCGGGAGCGGTGGGTGCCAGCTGTGCGATGAAGCCAACGCAACCCCGACCTCAGAAAAGGAGCGTGAACCGAGGTCACCTCAGGTTCCGTGAACGTGTCAACGAGCGCTCCCACGGTCGCACGGTGAACAGGGAGGAGCGAAGTGGGCCGGTCTCTCGAGTGCAGGAGGACCGGCCCCGTCCGGCTCTACGCGCCCTTCCAGATCATCTCCGTGCTCTGCACGGGCGCTACTTTGGCGAGCTGCATCGGCTTCACCCCCTCTCCTCATCAGCCCCGGCGCGTCCGCCAAGGAGGAGAGCCGATGCTAAAGAGTGTTCACGGCAATGTTCGTTTGCTGGTCGGTGTGGATTTCATTTCCAGCAACTGAGTCCCTATGCTCGACCTCCACTGAGTGCGCGAGAGCTCAGCAGCAACGGACGGAGGGATCGGGAATGCAGGCAAAGGCTGAGAAGCGGGAGAGGTCAAAGCCAGCGAAGAAACCGAAGCGGATCGAGGAAGTGGTGCAGTACGCCCTCGGTCACAAGATCCGCGTCGAGATCCTCATCCTGCTCAATCAAGGCGCCTTCACCTCAGCGCAGCTGGCGGAGCTACTCGGAGAGTCCGTAAGTAATGTGCAGAATCACCTGCGGAAGATGCTGGACGATGGTGCCATCGAAATCGCCGAAGAAAAGCGGCTAAGTAATGTAGTCACGTACTGGTACAAGGCGGTTGAAATCCCTGTGTACTCGCAAGAGACGGCTGAAGCAATGACGCCGCTCCAGCAACAGATGAGCAATCCTGCAGTCCGGCATTGCCGAGGAGTTGGCTGGCCTGTACCACGGCAAGCTCCGAGATCCTAAAAGCTGCCTGTACTGGCATTGGTACCACGTGGATCAGCAGGGCCGCGAAGACCTGGAGGCCGAGAACATCCGCTATCTGGAACGGGTGCGGGAGATAGAGAGCGAATCTGCCAACCGTCGCGCAGAGTCCAAGGAGGAGAGCACCTCGATGTTGCTGAAGCTGACGGTTTTCGAGCGCGCCCGACAGGCACCCGAGAAAACAGACGATGCCTGACAACAAAACGAACGTCGGGATTCGTTTGGTGTTTGACGTGGGGTGACCGCCGAGGCATATTCACATCACTCGACCGACCTTAAGCGTTCCTCCCCATAACCACACGCAAATGCTATTGGCACAACGGGGAGCGGGTAACACCAGGGGGAGTGGTCAGGGTTGCAGTTCCCCAGGTGAAGGCATTCACCGGGTAACCCACGCTCGTGACGACGGGCAACAGCCCCCCTGGCTGGTCGGTCGGGTGCCGATATGCGTACCCACACCTCCCCAAATCTCCACCCTCAGAGCTGTCCTCTCCGCTCCTGGCCGATGCGGAAGGGTCAGAAGCCCGCGGCGGCGGGGCGGCGTTCCCACAGCGCCGCCTCGCCCCGGGGACTCTTTTCCAGATGATCATTGTGGAGCAGCTTTCTCGGGGAGAGCGGCCCAGGCTGTGGAGGCCGCGTCGATTTCGCTGGGACCCATTGATCAACGAAGAAATCCACCCGATCAAGGTCGCCAGTATCGAAGCTTTGCGGGTGATCGGTGGTCCGCTGTCGGCCCGCGAGCTGTGGCTGATCGGCGTCGGAGATGGGGCGGCATACGGAACGGTTGCCTACCATGTGCGCGCCCTGGCCGACTTGAAGGTGACGGTGCAGACGCACAAAGCTCCGGCTCGGGGAGCCGAGGAGAAATTCTACGCGTTGAGAAGCGCTGATTGAGTGACATCACAGAGCAGGGTGCCGCGCCGGCGGCTACGGACAGACGCGCGCGCCCTGCTGCGCCTGAACCCGCAGGAACCAGGGCTGCGGTGCCAGGTCGGGCGGGATCGTGAGCAGCATCGCGCTGCCTCCTTCGGCGTCCTCGGTCCGCACCGGGTATTCCCCGTCGTCGGCGAAGCGGCGCAGGGAGACTTCGGCCGCAGGGCCCGGCGGGACTTCGATCCGCGTCGTCCCCGGCCCCAGCTCGATCTCCTCCGCCGCGGCGTCGAGGCAGCCGCTCCCCGCGGCGCCGCGGTAGGCGCCGGACCGGAGCTCGGTCGAGAGCGGCAACGCCTGCCCGAGGACGATGTCCGCCTGACGGCGACCGCCAGGAGGTGCGGTTACGAGTTCGTCCAGCGAGTAGGCGGGGGAGCCGTGCTCGCGGACGGCGTCGAGGTACTGCCCCGCTTCGACCGCCAGCAGGGAGGCGGTCCCCGCGATCTCCGGCGTCAGCGTGAACTCCCGTGGCACCGTGCGGGCGGCGATCTCGATCGCCGCCGTGTCGGCCCGGCTCAGCACCGAGACGTCTTCGAGCCAGCGCTGGCCGGCGCGGAAGGTGACGAGGTTGGAGGCGACGGCGAAGACCGCGACCGCGCCGCCGAGGAGGAGGGCGTTGCGGCTGAAGCGGACTCCCTTCAGCAGGTCGGCAGCCACGAGGAGGACGAAGACCGCGCCGGCGTAGCCGTAGCGGCCGGCGACGGCGGAGCGTCCCGGGAAGTAGTTGAAGCCCGCCAGGAGCCAGTAGCTCGCGCCCGCCGCGGCAACCACCCAGAGCCGCGGCGAGAACCCGCCCCGCTTCGTCTGCCCGTAAGCGACGAGGGCGATCGCGGCGATCAGCAACGGCCGCCCCCAGCTCGGCTCCCCGACGTCGTTGACGTCGATCGTGCTGAGGCCGAGCAGCGAGGCGATCGAGTTGGCGACGCCTTCGAGCAGGTAGACCGGCGAGTGGAGGACGTTGTCGAGGCTGAGGTGGCTTTCGGCTTCGTGCCCCCAGCCGAGGTACCAGGCCGCGAAGAGGAGCAGCGGCACCAGCGGGATCCAGGCCCGGGCGAGGCCGCGCTCTCGCCGCCGCAGCAGCACGTCGACCACGGCGGCGACGGCGAAGGAGAGGCCGATCCCGGAGAAGCCGACCGCGAGGGCGAGCAGCAGGCAGGCCCAGAGGTCGCCGCGACGGTCGTCGCGCTCGAGCAGGAGCAGGGCGGCGACACCGGTGAGGACCGAGCCGACGATGACGATCTCAAACGGCCACAGCAGCACCGACCAGGAGGGCCCTAGGAAGAGCAGCAGGGTGGCGGCGATCAGCGCCGGCCACTCGCCGATGCGCTTGCGCGCGTAGAGGTAGACCAGCACCGCCGTCGCCAACAGCATCGCCGTCAGCAGCACCCGTTCGGGCAGCGCCGAGCTCATCCCGAACACCTCGACCAGCAGCTTCTCGATCGCCACCGGGATCGCGACGATGTGCTCGTTGTGGGGCGCGAAGAAGGCGTCGGGCGAGGTGCCCGGACGGTCGAGGAGGAAGTACCAGGTGTCCTGGATGAAAGTGAGCTTGCGGCCCAGGTAGAGCAGCAGGGCCCCGGCTGCGAGGAGGACGGCGGCGAAGGTCGCGGTCGGGGCGTTCCGCCTCTGCCAGGCCATCAGTCGCGCGATCCCGCGAGGGAAAGGGCGCCAAAACCGCCGAGGGAGAGTGCCGCCAGAACGGCTGCAAAGGCCGAGTAGGAGCTGTCCGGGGGCGGGTCCAGCGCGGGGACGTAGAGCGCGAGGCTGATCAGCGCCCAGGCACCGACCCAGTAGAGGGCAAAGCGCGGGAAGCTCGCCCGCAGGCCGACCACCGCCCCCGCCATCGCCAGGATCGGCAACAGGTAGGTGCCGGCGTGGAGGACGGTGCGCATCGCGACGCTGCCGAAGACCAGCAGCGCCCAGCCGACGACGCCGACCGCGAGAGCCGCGAAGCAGACAAGCGCGAAGCTCCACTCCGCCGCCGGCGGTCCGCGGCGGCGGGCGAGGAACATCGCGATCGGGGCCAGCAGCAGCAGGCCGAGCGAGGGAAAGAGGTTGAAGAAGATGACCAGCCTGGCGGTGGCGACGTAGTCGCGCAACTGGCCGGATTCGAGGCCGGTCTCGATCGTCTCGACCATCGGGCCGCCACCGACCATCGTCACCAAGTTCTGGCCCTTGTTGTGGAGGGCGCGGCCGAAGCCGATTTCCCCGTAGGCGTCCTCGATCGCCTCCAGCGTGCCGCGATCGTCGACTTCGACCACGCCCGCCAGCGTCCACTTGGTGAGGCGGTTGCCCGGCGGGTCCCCCCACTTCTGGTAGGCCGACCAGGGCGCCATCAGGACCACCCCGACCAGCGCCGCGACGCCGATCCAGCGCCAGCTCGGAAGGCCGCGGAGCGCCGCCACCGCGGCGAGGGGGATCACCCCGAAGATGCTGCCCCCGTGGGCGAGCAGGGCGAAGGCGCAGAGGGCCGCCACCAGGCCCGCGCCCCAGAGGCTCCGCCGCACGTCGTCCCAGAGCGGCGTCAGCACCAG
>Ga0126305_10001045_pt1 | contig 12188 bp, 11 predicted proteins | sample Plot26_FD_92536 | JGI IMG/M metagenome (GOLD analysis project Ga0126305, IMG submission 92536) | Serpentine soil microbial communities from UC McLaughlin Reserve, CA, USA - Plot26 | ecosystem: Environmental > Terrestrial > Soil > Grasslands | place: USA: UC McLaughlin Reserve, Lake County... | reverse complement strand
TGGCGATTGCCGTGCTCGGCTTCCTGGTGTGGGGCCACCACATGTTCGTCGCCGGCGAGTCGGTCTACGCCGCGCTGATCTTCTCGATCCTCAGCTTCCTCGTCGCCATACCGTCGGCGATCAAGGTCTTCAACTGGACGGCGACCCTCTACGAGGGGTCGATCTCCTACCAGACGCCGATGCTCTACGCGCTCGGCTTCATCGGCCTGTTCACCATCGGCGGCCTGACCGGCGTCATGGTCGCGACCCTCGGCATCGACGTCCACGTCCACGACACCTACTTCATCGTCGCCCACTTCCACTACGTCATGGTGGGCGGCACGATCATGGCCTACATGGGCGGGCTCCACTACTGGTGGCCCAAGATCTCCGGCCGGCTCTACCCGGGCTTCCTGTCGAAGCTCTCGGCGCTGCTGGTGTTCGTCGGCTTCAACCTGACGTTCTTCCCGCAGTTCATCCTCGGCTACCTCGGCATGCCGCGCCGCTACTGGTCGTACCCGCCGGAGTTCCAGGTGCTCAACGTGCTCTCGACGGCGGGCGCCTCGATCCTCGGCGTTGGCTACCTGCTGCCGCTCTTCTACTTCGTCTGGTCGATGCGCTACGGCAAGCGGAGCGGCGAGAACCCCTGGGGCGCCGTCGGCCTGGAGTGGGACACCCCCTCGCCGCCGCCGACCGAGAACTTCTACACGATGCCGGTGGTGACCCACGGCCCCTACGAGTACAACCGCGAAGAGGTCCACAACCGCATGACGGAGGAGGTCACCCTTGGCTAGCAGCCCCCTGGTGGAAACGCACGGGCACGGCGCGCCGCACCACCACCCGGCGCTGGCCCATCAGTTCGACAGCCTCGAGCAGCAGAAGGAGTCCTCGACGCTCGGCATGTGGGTCTTCCTGGTCACCGAGATCATGTTCTTCGGCGGCCTCTTCCTGGCCTACGTGGTCTACCGGCTCCGCTACCCGGAAGCCTTCGCGGCGGCCAGCAACACGCTGGACGTCCCGATGGGCGCCGTCAACACGGCCGTCCTGATCGGCAGCAGCCTGACCATGGCCCTCTCCATCTGGGCCGCGCAGGTCAACTGGAGGAAGGGGATCGTGCTCTTCCTGCTGCTGACGATCGTCCTCGGCGGGGTCTTCCTCGGCATCAAGGCGGTCGAGTACAACGAGAAGTTCGTGCACCACCACGTGCCCGGCGCCAATTTCGAGTTCGACGGCGCCCAGCCCGAGCACGCCCAGATCTTCTTCTCGCTCTACTTCATCATGACGGGCCTGCACGCCACCCACATGATCATCGGCATCGGCATCCTCGCCGTGCTGGCCGTCCTCGCCTGGAAGGGGAGGTACGACTCGACCTACCACAACCCGCTCGAGATGACGGGCCTGTACTGGCACTTCGTCGACATCGTGTGGATCTTCCTGTTTCCCCTGCTCTACCTGCTGGGAGCCCACCTTCCCGGGGCGGCCCACTGACTGCTGCGGAGAGATGACGTATGGCTGAGCACCACGTGACTCCCGTCTGGCTTTACCTGGCCGTCTTCTTCGCCCTGCTGGTCCTCACCGGCGCGACGGTCGGAGTCGCCTACCTCGACCTCGGCTGGGCGAACAACCTCGTGGCCATGGCGATCGCCGTCACCAAGGCCCTGCTCGTGCTGTGGTTCTTCATGCACCTGCGCTACAGCACGCGCATGACCAAGCTGACGGCCCTCGCCGGCTTCTTCTGGCTTGGCGGGATGATCCTCGTCACCCTGATGGACTATCTGACCCGCACCAGCAGCCTGCTGCCCGTGCTGGGTAAGTAACTGGGTAAATAGACCCTCTCTACCGCAAACGGAGGACGATACCCACTCGGGTGCCGTCCTCCGGCAGCGCTCCCTCCCGCACCCGGAACCGGGTCGTCCCCTCGGTGTAGTCGCGCACGGTATACCGGGCGTTGCCGATCTTGCTCCCCGGGCACGAATAGAGGCAAACCACGCACCCCGAATGCCAGTGGGGGATGTTCGCCCGGTGGCCGCCGAAGCGCATGTCGAAGCCGCGGCCGCCGGGGTCTTCCAGGATCTGGTCGAGGCGGAGCGGCGTCTTCCTGCCCGGCACCCGGACGAGGATCTCGACGGGAGGCCCCTGGATGATCCGCTCCGGAGCCTTCGAGTCAGGATCCTTTCGCTCGTCCCAGGTCGCCATCCCCAGGGCATTCCCCGGTTTCGCGCCCAGCTTCTCCAAAGCGTCGAGCACCTCGACGTCGGTCACCTCGGCGCGGAACAGCGACGCCATGGCCGCCTTGCCGTCCTTCCAGACGATCAGGTGATAGCCCGGCATCCCGAGGCCCAGGAGCTCGCGCTCGAACGAGGCGCGGGCGACGACGGCGGGAAATTCGATCTCGTGCCTGGCGACGCGCACGGCTCCGTGGGCCAGAGTCGAGGCGATCAGGAGGGTAGCGAGCAGGAGGAGAGGCTTTTTTCTTGGTATCGACTTCATGGCTCGACGCGCTCCACCGAATAGCGTAGCCTCCCCCGGTCATGAAAGCCAACGGCACCCTGCTCGACGTCTTCCTCGAGGTCCAGATGCTCGACCGCATCCCCCGCAGCGGCTTCGTGCTGCGCGGCGTGGCCGAGCCCGAGAGCGTCACCGAGCACTGCTGGCACGTGCTCTTCCTGGTCTGGACCCTGGGCGCCCGGATCGAGGGGATCGACATCTTCCGGGCCGTCGAGATCGCCCTGGTGCACGACCTCGCCGAGCTGCGGATCGGCGACCTGCCGCGCACCTCCTCGCACTACTTCCCCGAGGGGGCCAAGAAGGCGGCCGAGGCCGCGGCCATGGCCGACGTCCTCGCGCCCCTGCCGGCCCGCGCCTTCCAGCTCTACGAGGAGTACCAGCAGGCCAAGACGCCCGAGGCCCTGCTGGTGAAGGCCTGCGACAAGCTCCAGCTCATGCTCAAGGTGGCTGTCTACGAGCGCTGGGGGACCGGCGCGCTCGCCGAGTTCTGGGACAACCCGGACAACTTTCCGGACGGCGGCTTCCCCGCCGTCCGCGAGCTGTTCGAGGAGCTGCGGGCGCGCCGCAACGCGGCGGTGCGGGGCTGATCGGCGGCGCTGAATAGTTCTGCTTTGTCAGATAGCGGCAGTCGTCCCGTGGGCGCCCTCATCACCCCGGCCCTCTTCTCCCCGCCTCCCTCCCATCCGCCGGGAGAAGAGGGAGAAGTTTGCCTGAAGAGTCTGGAAACGTGCTCCTTGCTTCTTCATTCCCCTTCTCTCCCGGCGGGTTGGGAGGGAGGCGGGGAGAGAAGGGGGTAGGGGGTTATGAGGGCTGGCCCCGAAGGGGCCGCGGTCCCGCCGGACGCAAACCTAGCGGCGCTTGTTCCCATCCAGATCGACCTCGATCCCCCGGCGCGACAGCAGCCGGCGGAGCCGGTCGTAGAGGTTCTGGCCGAGCAGCGACTGGGCCGTCTCGCTGATGTCGCGGATGACGACGCGCAGGTCCTCCGAGCCGCTCCAGTGCTTGCGGGCGTAGGGCTCGAGGTCGCCGCCGAACGCCTGGGACAGCACGGCGGTGCCGAGCACCAGGTCGTCCAGGAAACCGGCGCCGCCGAGCAGCGCCTCCGGCAGGAGGTCCACCGGCAGGATGAAGTAGGCGAGCGCGCCGCCGATCAGGGCCCGGGTCGAGCCGGGCACGTCCTTGTCGAGCGCCAGCCGCGCCAGCAGGATGAAGACGTCCGGCACGAGCAGCAGGGCCCGCACGGTGCCCTCGGTCAGCTTGGCGCCCCGTTTCCCCTCGCGCTTCTCGATCGCGTGCAGGATCTTCTCGCGCAGGCGGTCATAGAAGCTCAGCAGGCCCTTGCTCGGCATCTCCGCGTCCGAGCCGAAGGCCTCCTCGGCGTCCCGCTCGGCCTTCACGGAGTCAAAATTTTCGAAATCCTCGGCGACGGCGGAGGAAAGCTCGTCGGCCAGAGGACGGGTCAGCGGGTCGTCGTCAATCGTAGGGTTCTTGGGCATTTGAGTCTCCAGACACAGTCTATCCTCTTCATCTTTGGTTCAATAGCCGTGCCATGAAGGGGACCGGTGGTATTTTCTGCGAGCCATGGACCCTCATACGATCTCATCCCTCGAGCAGTTGACCGCGCTCTACGACCCGCCCAGCGAGCGCGTCCTCCTCAAGCAGATCGACCATCTCGACGAGCACTGCCGGGCCTTCATCGCCGCCTCGCCCTTCCTGGTCCTCGCGACCCGCGGCTCGTCCGGCCTGGACTGCTCGCCGCGGGGCGACCAGCCGGGCTTCGTCGAGGTCCAGGACGACAAGACCCTGCTCCTCCCCGACCGCCGGGGCAACAACCGCATCGACAGCCTCAGGAACATCCTCGACGACCCGGCGGTGGGCCTGATCTTCCTGATGCCCGGGGTCCACGAGACCTTCCGGGTCAACGGCCGGGCGCGGATCAGCGTCGAGCCGCCGCTGCTGGAGCGATTCGCCGTGGACGGCAAGCCGCCGAAATCGGTCCTCGTGGTCACGGTCGAGGAGGCCTTCGTGCAGTGCGCGCGGGCCCTCGTGCGCTCCGACCTGTGGAACCCGGCCCGCCACGTGCCCCGCTCCGTGCTGCCGAGCATCGGCACCGTGCTCGCCGCCCACACCGGCGGCAAGGTGGACGCCGCGGAGTACGATGCCCAGTGGGAAGCCGCGGTGCAGCGGACGCTCTACTGAAACGCAGCGGGTGCGATACAATCAGGCATCGCGCTTCTCCGGCACGTCTACTCGGGGCCCGAGGTTCGGGCCGGAATGAGCTCCGCACAGTCAACGACGAAGAGGATGGACCATGGCCAAGCCAAATTACCAGCACGAGAAGCGTCAGAAGGATCTGGCACGGAAGAAGAAGCAGGACGAGAAGCGCCTGCGCAAGGCCAACAAGGATGCGCAGCCCAAGGAGGACCCGAGCCCGGCTCCGGCTGAAGGGGAGAGCACCCCGTCCTAGTCTCTGAGAGGGAGATGGGGTGAGCAGAGCTTTCGACCGGCGGCGCTTCCTGCGCCTCTCCGCCATGGCGGCGGCCGGAGCGGCCGTGCACCCCTGGATGGCCGTGGCCCAGCCCGGCGGAAGCTCATCCGGAGGCGGCTGGAAGGGATACGGGAAGGCCCTCGTCGTGGACGCCCTGGGCAGCCCCGGGGGGACCGCCGATACGCCCCTGAGCGCGGCGGAGCTCGACGCCATCCGCTCCTCGGGCGTCACCGCCGTGAACCTGACGGTCGGCGCCATCGGCAGCGGCGCCAGCGTCTTCGAGGAGACCTTCGGGACCATCGGCCACTGGGAGCGCGAGCTCGACGCGCACCCGGACATCCTGCTGAAAGTGAAGACGGCCGCGGACCTCGAGAAGGCCAGGGCGAGCGGCCGGCTCGGCCTCGTCTACGGTTTCCAGGACGCGACGCCGCTCGGCGAAGACCCTGACCGGCTGAACCTCTTCAGCCGCTTCGGAGTCCGCGTCGTCCAGCTCACCTACAACCGGCGGAACCTGCTCGGGGACGGCTGCCTGGAGCCCGCCAACGCCGGCCTGAGCCGCGTCGGCCAGGCGATGGTCGAGCGCATGAACGAGCTGGGCCTCCTGGTCGACCTGAGCCACTGCGGGCACCGCACCACCACGGACGCCATCGCGGCCTCGAAGAAGCCGGTCGCCATCACCCACACCGGCTGCGCCGCCCTCGCCGACCTCCCCCGCAACAAGACGGACGAGGAGCTCCGGCAGCTCGCCGCGAAGGGGGGCGTCGCCGGGATCTACTTCATGCCCTTCCTGCGGACGAAAGGCCAGCCGATGGCCGAGGACGTGATCCGCCACCTCGAGCACGCCATCAAGGTCTGCGGCGAGGACCACGTGGGAATCGGCACGGACGGGCTCCTCTCCCACATCGAGCTGACGCCGGAGTACATGCAGCGCCACCGCGAGGACATCGCCTACCGGCGCCGCGCGGGGATCTCGGCGCCGGGCGAGGAAGAGGATGTCTACACCTTCATCCCCGACCTCAACACCCCGCGCCGGCTCGAGACCCTCGCCGGCCTGCTGCTCGCCCGCGGCCACTCCGAGAGCCGCGTCGAGAAGGTCCTGGGCGGCAACTTCGGGCGTCTGTTCCAGGAAGTCTGGCGGTCGTAACGGAAAGTTGGCTCGCCGGACCTTAAAGTTCGTCCGCCGACCGGAACGAACGGCTCGCCGGGGCCAAAAGTTGACTCGCCGACCGGAACGGGCCGCTCGCCGGCCGGAACGAACGGCTCGCCGGACCCTAAAGTTCGCTCGCCGGTCGGAACGAGTCACTCGCCGGCCGGAACGAACGGCTCGCCGGAGTCAAAAGTTGACTCGCCGACCGGAACGAGTCACTCGCCGGTCGGAACGAACGGCTCGCCGGGGTCAAAAGTTGACTCGCCGGCCGGAACGAGTCACTCGCCGGTCGGAGCGAACGGCTCGCCGGGGTCAAAAGCTGACTCGCCGGCCGGAACGAGTCACTCGCCGGGCCAAACGGAAGGCTCGCCGAGCACGCTCCTGGACATCTGACAAGCAGAATCATACTGGCGCCTTTCCGACAGCGTGCTTGTAGATCCGCTAGCAACCCCTTGACAGCCTATCCCATAACCGCTATTCTTTCCCAAGTGTAGCATAAATGATCCCTGAAGGAAAGAGCTTATGGGAACCGATCTCACCGCCCGGCGGAAGCCGGGGCAAGGCTGCCGCCCCGGACCCCCGCGCCGGGCTGAGCCGTAAACCGCGGTAGACGCTGAAGGTAGCGTTGAAGTTCTTTGAAAACTGACGCGATGATCCGGGAGGTGGCTTGGCCCGCCCCTCCCGGCTTTTCTTTTCTCCCTGGGACCGCCGGCCTCCCTGCCGGCCCCTATCCGGCCCGCGTCATCCTCCGGAGCCGAGCGGTCCCGCCAGGGAACACCGTTGGATCACTTGCGCCCGCGCAGGGACGTTGTCGTCTTGGCTGTGGCCTGTTATCCGACAGATCGTGTCGGATATGCGTCCGGCCTCAAAAGGTCATAAACCATTGATTCCACGTGAGAAGCTGCTATTTTACTGGCGAGGAGGAATGCTTAGCGACATCACGCCTGTCGGCTAACACTCCAAATCCTCCTGACCTTTGAAGCCTGAGCCGACTGTACTGGCCTTAAGGAATTGATCCGACAAGGGAAATTCCGCGATCTCTGTTGTCCGGCTAAGGCAGGCGCATCGCCATCGACCGCGGAGGCTAAGCCGGCAAGGTCCTCTTCATTGACGAGTCTTAGGAACCAGCGTAGAATCGGTATGTCTTATAGATTGAATGACATAGACCACTCTCGTCGGTGCCCTAGGCGGCACAGCATCTGTCGCCAAGCAATCTGGCGGGAGTACGGCGAATGTAGACGACGAGGTTGGCCGTCGTAGGCGTAGGATCCTGTGGGCGAGTTCTGCAAGCTTGGGAGGTAGCTAAGGCTGTGGAAAGCGTTGACACGAGTAAGCTATTTGCCGACCTCGGCCTCACGAGGTTCGAGGAACGAGCATTGAGGCATGCTACGGGCTTGAGGTATACGGAGCCAAGAGGCCGTCTTGAGCGAATCTTCTACGGCCCCTTGAAGCCCTCGCTGGATGTGCTGGTCACTCTGCTCGTTATCACTATCCTCGTAGTCGCTTCCTTTTATGTAGCATGGAGATTTGCTGAACTTGTTCAGTCGATCAGCTATCTGGTTATGGTGGTTGCCATTTCTGTTGTGGTTTCGAGACGTGATCGGCTTATCAAAAAGCTTTACCAGGCTCTAGAAGATGAGCGGGGGCGCAGTGCACTCATGCAGGCGCCGGGGCAACCGCGTGATCTGCAACAACAGGGAGGCGGAGGTGAGGCCTGAGACGCCATTCCGGACCCGCAGCCCCTGGTAGTTGCGGTGTGTACAACCCGAGCCAGCTTGGTGCCTCCGCTACGCTACGGCCCCAAACTGGCATTTGCGTGTAGCGAATATCTAGCCCTAGCGCAGTGCTCGGGGTAGAATTGGAGGAGCCGCTGCAGAGGAGAAGCTGTGGCGGCCAACCCAAGCGGTCGAGCGGACGGAAACCGCAAACAGCGCGGTTCCCGCTCGCTCACCGCCATCAGCGTTGGCCGGCAAGGAGCATTGTTGATGGACGATTTAAAGTATTTCAGGGAGATGGGAGTGATGTTCACTCGCGCATTGCTCTTGTTGATTTTTTTGCTTCAAGTGTCCCCTGCTGTCGCGCAGCCTCGCCCCGCAATGGGGCAGAAGCTCTCGGAAGATGAGTATCGTATAAAAGATCTTGAGCTAAGAGAACGTGCGATCGCCGTAGAAGAAGCAAAGACTAGAACTTCTTTATGGGCCACGGGTATTCCAATTAGTCTCGCTCTAGTGGCACTTGCTGGTACGATCTGGGCTGCGCGGCAAACGGTTGTGGCTCAGTTCACTGCAAAGGCGGCAGAGTTAGCTCTCCAAGGAGAAGGTTCCGACGAGATCATTAATCGGGCAAAGCTACTTTCCGACCTCTATAAAGGCCTGTTACCGAGAACGTCTGTGAAGCGGCTCCGTGAGCTAGACTCAAAGCGGCTCGGGCGTCTAGTGACGCAAGCCCCTTGGGGAGCAGAACTAAAGAAGTGTGTAATCTCTTTATTGGCAGAGAACCCGGCTCAACGAGAGCAAATAATTGCCGATTGTGTTAGCGTGTTTCCTGGGCACGAGTTCCTGATGGATCTTCCACCTAAAGTTAGTAGCGCAAGCTCAGGAACAAACAGTATAGGGGATCCGCCCAACCCAACTGCTCCAGCGGACCAGAAAGCTTCGCTTCCTGGCCGCTGAGCAGCATCAGCGTTGGGCGGAGTTGCCACTGAGGCTGCGGGAAAGGCTAAGCTAGGTCGTCGTAATGATTAGGGGGATGCAGGTCTGCGTCGATCGTGATGCGGAAGGGCTGCTCCTCGCGGCCAGAGGAGCAGAGCTCAGTGCCAGCCGAGCTTTGATCCTGTCGAGGGAGAGATGGTACTTCAAGGGCGGGATGATCGTGGCCTTCTTTTCTGAGCAGCACTGGCAGGAGCTTCCGACGCTCGACATGCATGAGAGTCAGTGAGATACTCGCTTCTATGAAGACCGCTATTACTGAAAGCCTCGGTAGTACCGCCCGGGAGAGGCGATCGAAATGGCGGCTTCTCCTCCTCTGCCTAGCCTTGGTCGGCCGATCCCTGGCGGTCGCCCAAGAGCCCGCCATTGGCGCCTCACGTATTCCCCACCACATGACGGTATGTGAAGGAACCGACCAGATGACGTGTGGCACCTGGACCTTTACCGGGATCGAAGGCACCGGCCGGTGGAGCAACGGCGCTGCTGCCAACCTGACCATCCAGCAATTCGATCCCAAACGGGTGGTCATTCGGCGTACCGACACGTCCGGCAGCTCGGTCGGCCTCACCGCGATCTACGTTGGACAACAGCACGGCCAACGTGTGGAAGGCACGGTGAAGTGGACGTGGTTGGGACATTGGAACCAGGAGGCCCAGGGAACGTGGTACGCAACGTTCGACGAACCGGGCTCCACTGCGCCCGCATCACGCCCGCAGGAGAGCGCACCGCAAATCGGCCAGGAGGCGCGAGCGCCCGCCATCGACGCCTCACGTGTTCCCCACCACATGACGGTATGTGAAGGAACCGGCCAGATGACGTGTGGCACCTGGACCTTTACCGGGATCGAAGGCACCGGCCGGTGGAGCAACGGCGCTGCTGCCAACCTGACCATCCAGCAATTCGATCCCAATCGGGTGATCATTCGGCGCACCGACACATCCGGCAACTCGGTCGGCCTCACCGCGATCTACATTGGACAACAGCACGGCCAACGTGTGGAAGGCAAGGTAAAGTGGACGTGGTTGGGACATTGGAACCAGGAGGTCCAGGGAGTATGGTACGCAACGTTCGTTGAACCGGGCTCCACTGCGTCCGCATCACGCCCGGCGCAGCAGGAAGTCACCGTCTCCATCGCCCCAGCGCGGCTCTGGACGGACACCGGCATCCTGCTCGAGAGAGGCCAGTCGATCACCGTCAGGGCCCACGGAACGATGAACTGGTACACCGGTGCGTGCGAGGGCAAATGCCTCTCGACTCCTGCCGGCATCCCCTGCCCAGGCCGGACGACGAAGCCGTTCGGCCTCACTTGTATGTCGCTGATCGGGCGCATTGGCCAGTCCGGCGCACCCTTCGAAGTAGGCGAGTCTCTCGCTTTCAAGGCGCCCGCCGCCGGCAAGCTCTTCCTCGGTGTAAACGACGAGTACCTGCCGGACAACACGGGTGAATGGACGGCGGAGATCAGCACGCCGGAGAATTTCCAGTTCGCGTCCTTGCCGCCACGCCAGGAAGTAGGGGTCCAGAGCCCCTCGCCGCCGCAAACGTCGCGGTCGTCCCTGCCGCCCTGCACTCCGGAGGTCATCGCAACCGTCAGCGCCGACGAGGCCGTGGAGCACGGGCTGCATGCCTTGCAAGAGATGGATCCGGGGCTGGCGGGTTGCTGGTGGCAGGTCGGCGTCGCGCAAGGCAGCCACAGCGCCGAGTTCTACCTGGGCATTTGGTACGAGTTCGGCCAGGCAGGCACCAAAGACCACACAGAAGCGATGCGCCTGTTGCACCGGGCGGCGGCCGGCGGGTTCGTCCCGGCGCGCGATACCCTGGTCTGCCTGAGTCCCGAGGTCAAACGCGCCATGGAAGAGCTGATGGTCGATGTCGGCAGCTCTCCCGAAGCCCTGGCTGCGAACGTGTTCGGGGCGCTCCTGTTCGGCGTCACCGCGGAAGAGAAGAACTTCTCCGTCGTCGACATGGCACCCGGCGACTTCAGCTCGGACGTCAACTTCAGCTGCACCGCCAAGCTCCAAGGCACTCGCGGTATCCGCACCCTTTCCGACGAGAACGGCGAAGAGCATACGGTGGTTCCAAAATTGGTCGGATCGCTCGTTCCGGTCTTCCAAACCTACGAGATCGCGCTGATTCCGGGGAAGAACGCTTACCGGGTGACGCTGGCCTACGCCGGCTATCTCGGCGGACCGCGCTTCGCCCTGTCGCGCCCCTACTCGCGGCAAGCGGCGGGCCCCGTCTGGTGAAAGCCGGCGGGTTCGATGAATTCACGGCAGTCATTACCAAAACAGAATTCAGGAGAGGCGCCCAACCCAGCGGCTTGGCGGACGGCCGGCTTCGCCGTCCGCCCCGAACAGGTGCCCCAGGAACAGGTGCCAGCTAAACCTTGCCCGGAGCAAGTACTGCTCCGAACAGGTGCCACCTAGATCTGGCCCCGAGGAACAGGTGCCTAACAGGTGCCAGCCAAACCTGATGCCCCCCCTAAAAGGTGCCCCCAGACAGGTGCCAGCCGAAGAGACTGAGCGCTCCGAACAGGTGCCAGCTAAAACTGGCGCGTGCAAGGGTGATTCTTCCGCTGCCGGACGTAGCCGGCCAGCTTGGCGAACATGCCCGCCGCCGCGGCGAGGTGCCGGAACAGGTGCCACCTAGATCTGGCGCCCACCCCACAAGTGCGGCTAAACCCGGCGGAGTGCCACCTAAATCTGGCACTCCTCCTCCCCGGATCGTCTTTCATCCCTGAGAAGAAGCAGAGTGGAGCATCCCGAAGCCGTTTCCGGGTAGGCCTTCGCTCGATCGGACCTGAAGCTGCAGCCCCACACGAGGGAGGCGAAACGCACCTTTGCGACCGTCAGGCGCAGCCGACGGGTGAGATAGCGAACAGCTCAGATTGGGGGAGGTCCGCCGGTCTTAACCGGAGCGGACGAACGGTAACCCAGGTGGGAAGCTGCCCGCGGGAAACTGGGCACTGAGATCGCCTGATCGCAGCTTCTTGGCGGCGTCGCGGAAAGCTCCGACGAACTCGGAGTAGGCATCGTAGAACGCTCGGCGAATCTCTTTGCTGAAGGCGTGAAAGCGAGGCGCCGGCGATGTCTCCGGTTGCTTTGGATGGCTGTGAGGATCCTGCGCCAGGATCGCTGCCGGTCCGAGAGGCTCCTTGCCGTCCAGAGCGGACTGCGCTTCGAGCTCGATCTCGCTGACCAGGTTGGTGACGCGGTCCCGGATCTGCTGCGGGGAGAGTCCTTCCCAGCAGGGCAGAGGATCGAGCGTCAAGGTCTCGGCCGTGGCGTAGCAGAGACGGTCGAAGTCCTCGTGTCGTTGACGGGCGGCGTACTCCTGGGTGCGGTCGAACCAATAGCCTTCC
>Ga0126305_10001044_pt1 | contig 12196 bp, 8 predicted proteins | sample Plot26_FD_92536 | JGI IMG/M metagenome (GOLD analysis project Ga0126305, IMG submission 92536) | Serpentine soil microbial communities from UC McLaughlin Reserve, CA, USA - Plot26 | ecosystem: Environmental > Terrestrial > Soil > Grasslands | place: USA: UC McLaughlin Reserve, Lake County... | reverse complement strand
TGGTTGCTATTAAGTTCACCACCCAAATGGTGTGGGTAACACCGTCGTTAGCAGTAAAATAATATTCCGCATTGTTTTGATCCTTCCATTTTTCAAAAACGTCGTTGAGTTCTTTTACGTCTTTGCAGGCCAAAAAAACATTTCCGGTTTGGGCGCGGATGGTTCGCATATGATCAATCCTGTCCTTTTCTTTTTCCGGGCGGGTGAATTCATGTTTTTTTATAACATCATTAAAATAATCTTCAACAGACGAAACACAAACAAGTCCGGTTTGGGTTCTTCCTTTCCAGGCTAATTCATAAATGTAATAGCAGGGTTTTTCATCCTGAAAAAGAACTTTTTTCTGGATGAGCTTTTGAAGATTATCTTTTGCTTTTTGGTATACCTGTTCACTATGAATATCTATATCTGCCGGAAGATCAATCTCTGATTTGGTTACGTGAAGAAATGATAAAAGATTGTCACCGGCTTCTCTTCTAGCTTCGTCTGAATTCAACACATCATAAGGTCGGGAGGCTACCTGGGCCGCGTATTGATTATGCGGCCGCAGTGCCCGGAAAGGTTTAACTATGGCCATTCTGTTATGCTTTTGTCTGTTCGAAGTATTTCATTAAATCCGTCAACGCCTTTACACTGTCGTAAGGCATGGCATTGTACATACTTATTCTGAATCCACCGGTAGTTCTGTGTCCTTTTACGCCAACCATATTCTCTTTTTCACAGAGCAGTAAAAATTCTTTTTCTACTTCGGCGTTTTCAATTGTAAACACAGCGTTCATTAAGCTGCGGTCTTCCGTTGGTATAGTAGGCTTGTATATAGATGAATTATCCAGTGTGTCATACAACAATTTTGCTTTTACTTCATTTCTTTTTTCCGCTTCCGCAATTCCACCATTGTTCCTGAGCCAACGAAGTGTAAGCATACAGATATAGATGGCAAATACCGGCGGCGTGTTCAGTAAAGAATTTGCTTCAATGTGGTTCCGGTAATCCATCATGGTTGGCAATTGTCTGCTTACTTTTCCTAAACAATTTTTACTCACCACAACAACGTTTACACCAGCAGCTCCAATATTTTTTTGAGCACCGGCATAGATCAAGTCAAATTTGTTGAAATCAATTTGACGGCTAAGGATGTCGCTGCTCATGTCTGCTACAAGCGGAACATTTTTATTGAAGAACAAAGAAAGGTCCTTCCATTGCGTTCCATAAATAGTGTTGTTCGTTGTCAAATGCAAATAAGCAGATGATGGATCAACAACAAACTGTTTGGGCAGATAACTGTAATTTTTATCTTTTGAGCTTGCTACTACCTCCACCCTACCAAACAATTTTGCTTCCTTGATTGCTTTCGATCCCCATACATCCGTGTCGGTATAAGAAGCCAATGCTTTTTCATCCAGTAAATTCATTGGCACCTGGAAGAATTGAGTAGATGCACCGCCATGCAAAAACAAAATTTCATGATCATTATCCAATTGCATTAATTCCTTTAGCGTGGAAACCGCTTCTTCGATCACAGGTTGAAATAATTTGGTTCGATGGCCAATTTCCAGGATGGACAAACCCGTGTTATTAAAATTGATGATAGCCCGGCTGGCCTCTTCGCAAACTTGTTTTGGAAGAATGGATGGACCCGGACCAAAATTGTGGGGGCCTGCAATGTTTTTTGAAAAAAGTGCAGAGTTCATTGTTTGAGTTTCGGGGCTCATTATTGAATGTTGAGCTGCAAATGTAAATCAATCAACGCTGTTACACCGTTGCGCACTGGGTTAAAAGTCTTATTCTTCTTTTCTCCCCATCATTTCATTACTTTTCCATGACTGATTCAATAGCTCAAATTCTTTGAGATCTTCTTCTGAAAATGTTTTGTTGGCAAGTTTGGTGAGATCGGGCTGACCCGCATCTACCCATGCTGTATACCAAAAGCACGCAACCGCATAAATGGACATACGCATTCTTGTTTCAATCATTCCCTCCAACATATTGTTGTAAGCAATGCAATAAGAAGTTGAATATTGTCGAACTATTTTGCCATTTCTTTCTTCAAAGGCAAATTTCTTATCCGGGGAAATTTTATTGTTTAACTCCTGTTCGTATTTTAAGACCGTATCGGCCAGGCCTGCACTTTCTAAAACTCTTTTCCATATAAAATCTCCAGGGTTTTTGACATATTCGGCTTTGCCGATAAAAAAATTCCATTCCCTGTCAGCAAGCAATTCCGGCACACGGCTTTCCCAAAATCCATGAATCCCCTGCTGGCCTGTCAGTTGCCCGTTATGGTTGCTGCTTGCATGCAAAGGAACGTGGGCATCGGCAATGTAATGGCCGATTTCCGCGGAAAGTTTTAAAATTCTGCTTTGATTTTTTTCTTTAAATGCATTTATCAATCTTCTTTGCATGGTTTGAATCCACCACGGAACAATTCCATTTTTTGCCAGCGTTTTTTCGGAATATTTATCAACAGCTGCATTCCAATTCCTGGGCAAGGAATCAAAAGGGTACTTTCCATAGTAATCAATGTCGATGTAATGCCTGGATCCTTCATCGGCTACAGCATATCTTCTTTTGTCAGGATCAACCGAATGTTCCGTTAAGAATTCAATATTAGGTTTATACAAAACCATCATTTCAGGCGGTAATAAAAAGACAGCGTAGTAATTGATTTTTTGATGTGCAAAAAATCCCCAGCAAAAGCAGTGTTGGTAACACAAGGAAAGCAAGAATAAAATAGGAAGCCTTTTCATTCAATTCTAAGATAGCAAGTTTGGAAGACAGGCCAATGAATATACTGCTATCAATAATGAGTTTCCACTAATGGCCGATCTTTTTTAATAAGAAGTATAAATTGTGATAAATACAGCTAATTAGTTTTTTCGGGAACGCCTACTTCTTGCTGTGTTTTCTCCTCTACAGCAATTTTACTCTGTTGCTCTTTAACACTATTTGCATGTTTTACATGATGATGATCATCATCGACACTCGTCACGCCGCCACTGATAGCAAACTTCATGGCATCAGTTGCATTGAGATCGGTAATTGGCCGCACACGTGTCCTTGGCAGCAGGTAAACGTTACCCGCAATGGAATAGGCCATGGGAATATAAACCGCCACGTATTCATCAAAACCAAAATTGACTGCATCTTCCTGGGTTATAAAACCGACACGCCATACATCATTATCATCAATATTGGCTAATGCCGGTTTGTTAAATTTTTTCTTTTCGCCGGCAAACGCTTCAAAGAAATCCTTGACCGTGGAATAAATTAAACGTATACCCGGCGTACGAACCAATAGTGAGTCGAACAGGTTAAAAATCTTATTCTTAATAAAAAAAGAACTTAAATAGCCAATCAGGCAAATAGCCACAATTACAATCAAAAAGCCCAAACCATAATTGCGTACATAAAGTTTTCCATCCGCATCTCTTTCAGTGAATAAAGGAATTTGACTATCAATGGAAGAAACAATCCAATACACTGTATATAAAGTGATTGCTACAGGAGCGATCACTAGTATTCCCTGCAAAAAATATTGTAAAAGTTTGCTGAATTGAAAACGCTTTGAGCCTGAAGATGGTACTTCGTTCATTCCACAAAGGTAATGTTACAGTTCGTCCTTAAAAAAAGACCATTCGTAAAAAAATAACACAGGAAACTTTGGTTACGTAAATAGTTTCCATAGTTTTGCGCCTCTTTATGGAAGCAAAAGAAAGAATACTGTCGAAGTCGAATGATTTGTTTAGTCGCTATGGGATCCGCTCTGTATCAATGGATGATATTGCCGCCCAATTGGGCATGTCAAAGAAAACGCTATATCAATACTTCACTGACAAAGATGAATTAGTGAACGGTGTATTTGACAATCATTTCAGTTACAGCAGGGCGCAATGCATTGAATGCACAAAAAAGGGAGAAAATGCGATTCATGAAGTCTTTCTCTCTTTTGACATGGTACAGGCATTATTGTCGACGATGAATGCATCTGTTTTATATGATATGCAGAAGTACCATCCTTCGGCTTACAAAAAATTTGATGAATTCCGGAATGGATTTTTGTACAAAACGATTAAAACAAATCTGGAAAGAGGAATTAAGGAAGAACTGTACCGGGAGGACATTGATACGGATATCTTATCACGCTATCGCTTATACAGCGTGGTGCTTTCATTCAATCCTGAAGTGTTCCCAAACAATAAAAACAACATCATTCATATTGAACAACAACTGATGGAAGTTTTTTTGTATGGTTTGGCAACATCAAAGGGTGAAAAACTGATTCAGAAATATAAAAATCAACGAACTAAAAAATAATCCGAATGAAACTGAGATTAAAAGGAACCGCGGTGTTTCTTATTCTTGTCACCTTAAGTGCAAGGGCCCAGGAAAGACATGCTTTTTCGGCGAAAGATGCCGTTGAATATGCAAAAAAGAATAATACCCAGGTTAAAAATGCTTTATTGGACATAAAGATACAGGAGCAGGTAAATAAGGAAGTAACAGCTGCTGCCTTGCCAAACGTTTCTGCAAGTAGTAACTTAAACTACTTCCCGAATGTAACGGTTCAAACCTTTCCAAATTTTATTGCCGCAGGTACATATGGCGTATTGGCCAAGGAAGGAGTTAAAGACGGAAATGGCAACTCCATTGCAATGCCAACCGATCTTGGTTATGTACAGGCGCAGTTTGGTACAAAGTTTTACAATTCAGTTGGGGTTAGTCTTCAGCAATTATTATTTGACGGGCAGGTTTTCGTCGGATTGCAAGCAAGAAACTCGACTATTGACTTCGCCGAAAAAGGAGCAGAGGTTACAGAAGAAAATATTCGTGCAAATATTTACAAGATCTATTACCAGTTGGCAGCCAGTAAAAATCAGGTGCGAATTCTGGATGCAAACATTGAGCGGTTGCAAAAACTTTCTTCAGATACAAGAAAGCTTTTTGAAAATGGCTTTGCCGAAAAACTCGATATAAGCAAGATAGAAGTGCAGGTTTCGAACATGCAAACAGAAAAACTGAAAGCACTGAACTCAATTAATAATGGTTTTCTTGGATTAAAGCTTTTAATGGGAATGCCCGTTCGTGATACGTTACTACTGACTGATAGTATTACTTACAATGACATTCGTACCGGCGTACTGGATGCAACGCAATACAATTACACTGACCGGAAAGAGTACCAGCAGGCACAAATTGGACTGAGGCTTTTAGATTACAGTATCAGAAGATATCAACTGTCCAAGCTGCCTACAATATCTCTTTCATCTAATTACAATGTTATTCGGCAATCAAACGAAATTGGTTTTGGCGGGCCATGGTTTAAGAGTTCATTGATCGGTTTAAATGTTAATGTGCCGATTTTTAATGGTCTTGCTACCAATGCCCGAATTGCCAATGCAAAACTCCAGTTTCAAAAAAATCAGAACAATGTTGAAGCTTTGAAACTAAGCATCGATAATGATGTTCAGGAGGCAGTTAACAATTATACCAATGCGTTAGCCACGCTTGAAGCGCAAAAAAGGAATATGGACCTCGCTGAAACCGTATTTAATCAAACGCAAATCAAGTTTCAAAACGGTATTGGCTCGCAAACTGAAATTTCAACGGCACAAAGCGATCTGCTGGTGGCGCAAAGCAATTTCTTATATGCCATGTACGATGCCATCACAGCAAAAATCGATTTCCTGAAAGCAACAGGAAAACTACAGTAAACGAAAACGAAAACCATCATTGACAAATCTCATTATATGCAAAAGAATTTATTTAGCCTGGTATTGATTTCAATTTTACTTTCCGCCTGCGGAAACAGTGCGAAAGATTCAAAAGGCGAATTGAATGATAAGAAAACCGAACTGGAAAAATTAAAAACAGAACAAAGTAAAATCAACCAGCAAATAGCCAAGCTTGAGCAGGACATCGCAAAGCTTGATCCCAATGCTTCAGCTGGCGTTGCCAAACTCGTGGCCATCACTCCTGTACAAACTTCAGTATTCGAACATTTTATTGAAATACAGGGAACGGTAGAAGCTACTAACATTTCTTATGTGGCGCCGCCAAACGGACAAGGTGGTGTGGTGAAAGCACTGTATGTAACCCAGGGACAAAATGTGAGAAGAGGACAGGTGCTCGCACGTTTGGATGACCAGCTTATTCGCCAGCAAATTGAACCAATAAGAGTTCAATTGAATGCAGCCAATGATACTTATAAGCGAACAAAGAATTTGTATGATGAAGGAATTGGAACCTATCAAAATGTTTTGAATGCAAAAACCCAGGTAGAAACCTTACAAGGAAATATTGCTACTCTTCAAAGACAGGCAGCTTTGATGACAGTGACTGCACCTCAATCCGGCGTAGCCGATATAGTAAACGTAAGAGTGGGCGAAACCTTTATGGGAGCGACGCCACAAGGACCGCAAATAAGAATAGTAAACACGGGGGATTTAAAAATCAAAGCAAATATTCCTGAAAACTATCAAAACCGCGTGGCTTTAGGAAGCCCAGTGGAAATTGTTCTTCCGGATGAAAATAACCGTATTGTAAATGCCACGATAACGGTTGTTGGCAAAATAATAGATCCGGCAACCCGCACTTTTTATATAGAAGCGAAGGTTCCTTCCAGCAGCAATTTAAAACCAAACCAGGTGGCAAAAGTTCACATAAAGGATTACGGGAATAAAAACGCCATTGCTGTTCCGGTTAACACGTTGCAGAATGACGAATCCGGAAAGTATGTGATGTTAGCTGTTAAAGAAGGCGATAAATTAATTGCCCGCAAACGCACAATAACTGTGGGCGAATTATACAGTGATAAGCTGGAAGTAAAATCAGGTTTGCAACCCGGTGACCAGCTCATCACAGAAGGATTTCAAAGTTTATATGATGGCCAACTAGTCACTACACAAGTGAAGTGATAAGAATAATCGCGAGTATCTAAAAGAATTTTAACTAGCCAATCAGAACAATCAAACGTCATGAGTGCATTAGAAAACTATACAGGTAAGTTCAAGCAGTTTAAGCCAACTACCTGGAGTATTAAAAATAAAACTTCCATTTACCTGCTAATTGTTTTTGTAACGTTAGCCGGAGTATTTCAGTTTCTAACCCTTCCTAAAGAGCAATTTCCGGATATTGTTATCCCAACGATTTATGTACAAACCATTTATGTTGGTAACTCTCCCCGCGATATTGAAAACCTGGTTACGCAACCGATAGAAAAACAGATCAAAGGAATTACAGGAGCCAAGATTAATAAGGTCAACGGTACTTCTGTACAGGATTATTCTGCGATCACCGTTGAATTTAGTACTGACGTTAAGACGGACATCGCATTACAGAAGGTTAAGGATGCACTGGATAAAGCAAAGCAGGATTTGCCGACCGATCTTACCCAACAACCAACAGCACTGGAGGTAAGTTTCTCTGACTTTCCCATTATGTATGTCAACATCAGCGGTAATTATGATTTAATGCGCCTCAAAAAAATGGCTGACGATACCAAAGACAGGCTGGAGGAATTAACTCAATTGAATCGTGTAGATATAGTGGGCGCACCAGAAAGGGAGTTTCAAATTAATGTTGATAATTACCGCATGCAGGCTGCAGGTGTTACCTACGATGATATTGCTGGTGCAGTGGCCCGTGAAAATATGGATATCTCAGGTGGACAGCTGGAAGTTGGAAATATGAAACGGCAGCTGCAGTTAAAAGGACAGTTGAAATCGGCAGAAGATATTCAGGGTATTGTGGTTCGAAATTCTACAGGAGCACCTTTTTATTTAAAAGACCTGGCACAGGTAAAAGATACTGTTAAGGAAACAGAAAGCTATGCACGGTTGAATGGTAAGAAAGTTATCACACTTAATATCATCAAACGTTCTGGTGAAAACTTGATTGAAACATCTGATGCCGTAAAGAAAACAATAGAAGAATTAAAAACTAACTACTATCCAAAAGATTTGAAAGTTATCGTCACAGGTGATCAAAGCATTGCCACAAGAACTTCGTTTAATGACCTGGTTAACTCAATTGTAATTGGTTTTATCCTGGTATTATTAATTCTCATGTTCTTCATGGGTGTTACCAACGCATTCTTTGTGGCGCTTTCGGTGCCGTTGAGTATGTTCGTTGCGTTCCTGTTTTTACCTGCGGCAGATTTGATTGTCGGCTCCCATGTAACCCTCAATTTTATTGTGCTTTTTGCACTTTTATTCGGATTGGGGATTATTGTCGACGATGCCATTGTAGTTATTGAAAACACACATCGCATTTTTGTTGAAGGCAAAGGCAAACTTCGTCCAGACCGTTCAGCGATGATGGCCGCGGGGGAAGTGTTTGTACCGGTGTTTGCCGGAACATTAACCACCCTTGCCCCTTTCTTTCCATTGTTATTCTGGCCGGGCATCATTGGTAAGTTCATGATCTACCTGCCAACCATGTTGATCTTTACGTTGTCAGCATCGTTGATCGTCGCATTCATTATGAACCCGGTATTTGCCGTTGATTTTATGAATAATCCTGAAGGGGAAAAGAAACCCAAATCTTCCATCTTCAGAAAACCTGCCTTGTGGATAGCTATTGCGGGTGGTATTATGTTAGACCTTGCAGGAGCTACATTCTTTGGCAACCTCATTATATTTTTTGCAATACTTGCGATACTGAATAAATATTTTATTGATGATATGATCCATGGCTTCCAGAACAGGGTGCTGCCCAGGATCATGACGAGGTATGAACAATCGCTTCGGTGGGCATTGAAGGGGTGGAGGCCCGTTTGGTTATTGATAGCCACATTTGTCTTACTGGTATTTTCAATTGTATTGATAGGGCTGGCAAAAGTGCCCGTGGTTTTCTTTCCAAGTGGCGATCCCAACCAGATCTATGTGTATATGAAGTTGCCCGCGGGTACTGATGTTGAATACACAGATTCATTAACTCGAGTGTTGGAGGGAAGAGTTTACAAGGTATTGGGGATGCAAAACGGTAAGGAAAACCCGGTGGTAGAAAGTGTTATCTCCAATGTGGCTGTTGGTGCTGGCGATCCTCAAAGTGGTGATAGGAGCACAAGACCCGAACGTGGAAGAATACAGGTATCATTCGTTGAATTTGAAAAACGACACGGTAAATCAACAGCTCCTTATTTAGATTCGATTCGGGCCGTTGTTAAAGGCATGCCTGGTGCAGAGCTGTCCGTGAGCACATAGCAAAACGGGCCACCAACCGATCCCCCCGTAAATATTGAAGTTAAAAGTGAAGATTTTGATGCACTTATTCGAACAGCAGTAAGTTTGAAAAATTACCTGGACTCAATTAATGTACCTGGCATTGAAGAACTGAAAATGGACGTTGATCTTACCAATCCCGAAATTTCTTTGACCGTGGACAGGGAGAGAGCATTGGCGGAAGGTGTGTCCTCAGCGCAAATTGGTAGTGCTATTCGCACCTCGTTATTCGGACGTGAGGTATCAAAGATCAAGGAAGGTAACGATGAATACAAAATCCAATTGCGCAATAATGAGTTACAAAGAAAAAGTTTGGTTGATCTACTCAATACAAAGGTGAGCTTCTTTGACATGGCCCGTGGATTTAAAAGTATTCCCATCATCAACTTAGTGAAAGTAGATTATACCAGTACGCTGGGTAGCGTGATAAGAAAGGACTATAAAAGAGCCATTACACTCACATCAAATGTTTTACAGGGTTATACTCCGACTGGAGTAAACCAGGTATTGGCGCAAGATATTGGCAACTTTAAAAAGAAACCGGATAATGTTAGTATTACACAAACCGGCGAGGGCAAGCAGCAAGCAGAAACAGGCGCATTTTTAGGTAAGGCCCTGGTGATAGCATTAATGATCATCCTATTGATACTCGTTTTACAATTCAATTCTATTAGCAAATCAGTAATTATCCTCACGGAGATTGTATTTAGTATCATTGGTGTATTATTAGGTTTTGCGTTAACTGGAATGACCATCTCGGTAGTAATGACCGGTATTGGAATTGTTGGGCTGGCAGGCATTGTGGTGAAGAACGGAATCCTTGTTATCGAGTTTTCAGATGAATTAAGATCTCGTGGTTTAAGAACAAGAGAAGCTGTTATACAAGCAGGTAAGACACGTATCATTCCAGTAATGTTGACGGCACTTGCCGCCATCCTTGGATTTCTGCCGATCGCTTTTGGATTCAATATTAATTTCATCACATTATTCTCCGACCTAAATCCTCATATCTTTTTTGGTGGTGATAGCGTTGTATTCTGGAAACCACTTTCCTGGACCATCATCTTCGGTTTGGCATTCGCATTTTTTATGACATTGCTAATGGTGCCTGGTATGTATTTGATTGCAGAACGATTAAGGAGGCCAATGCGTAATATGTTTGGAGGGAAGTGGATTTCATTCCTTGGTATTCCGCCGTTAACGCTTATTTTTATTCCTCTTATGGTTGTAGCAATGGTTCGTCACAACTGGAATGTAAAGCGCAGGAGAAAAAAGTTCAAAAGCAATCCAAAAGTAAATGAAGCTTTCATCGGAAGCTGGTTATAATACTTAAGAATGTTTGGCACTACGTAACCAGGAAGGAAATTAAATTCAGGAAGGTAGCGGTCCCGCAATAGCGGGACCGCTTTTTTTAATGCTGACCGTAGAAATACAGGGACGATAAGTAGTAATACTGTTGTTTTGAATTGAGACAGCACTCAAATTTATATTGTCAGCCATTTTGAACTTTACAAGCGGTATCTACATTCATATCCACGAAATTCCACTGTACTTCTTTTCACTTAAACCGAAACTATGCTTCGCAGGGTTGGGCTCTCAAGAGATTACCATTTAAACACTGAATGTGTTGACATAAAATAAACCGATTAGCCGAAAACGGTATTTAGAGTAGGCAACTAAACTAATCTTATGGCAAAGGGGAAAAAACCAAAATCGGGGTCAGCCAAATCACCACGAAGAAAAAACCTTACAAAAACCGCTTTGGTTGCTAAAGCAACATCTAGTTCTTTCGCAATGAGGGTAGACATTGATTTTCTCAACGGTCTTGGCCAGGCAACAGCCGTATTGTTCAGGAATGGGGTTCTGATCAATATGCAAAGCATAAGTATGGGAGGAAGCATTCCATTTTCTGACGTTCAGTCGCACGATACGGTTGCGGTAAACGGAGTCTGTGCCGGGGACGCCATCATAAGCATAAATATTCCAACCAACCCTGCAACGCCTCAGAATTTTAGTAAGATCATTTTAGGAGGCTATAGTATACTTTAAAAATAAGTTTATGAAGGCAAGGTTATTCGTTATTCTGCTAGTGATCGTCACAACCAATGACGTGTTTGCACAAAAAAGCAACAGATTACCGTTAACAGCAGATTCGTTGGCTACAGGTAACTACAAAGATGTGTTAACCAGTTTTTTCCAATTAGCATTTGACAATCTGATAGGTAAGAATAAAGAGATGAGATTTACAACAAATCCTTATGCTGTAATGGCAAAATTGGATACGACTCTATTAAAGGATAAATATTATTATCAATACAGGCATCTTCGTGACTTAAACTTCGCTTTTGCAGTTAAACTCGATACTTCATATAAGTTCAGTGGATTTTCATCAGGTATAAAATATGCCCTTGTTAATAAAAGAGATGAAACGGTCTCGAGAGTTTTTTTGGATATGGTCTCTACAGATAAAAGAACAGAGGAATTGTTTGCCCTTAATCTGGATCTTGAAGCTTTCATTTCGGGATTAAGCCCTGATGACCAAAACCGAATCAGGGACCAAAAAACAAAATTTTTTACCGGGCAGATCAACTTTGACCAGTTGGATCCCGCATTCAGAAAAAAAATTGAGGACCTCGCAAGGGATAAGAACTCAGAATATCTTCTCGCCACCATTCAGAGGGATCCCAGATTCAACATGAAAAAAACTTCAGAGGAAATTTATAATGCGTATAAAGCATATTTTAATAACCGCCTGTTATGGACAATTGGCGTAAGTGATACAACTTACAATAATCAGTTTATGTTCTCTAATGTTGTCGTTACTTCGGAACTGGTAAAGGGAATCGACTCATTGAAAACTGCGGACCTTGAACTGAATGTAAAAACCGCATTGCAATATGTTGATGACACTGTTAAAACCGGGAGAGATTTACAAAGAAGTATTTTTAGTCTTGAACCGGGAATTAACTTTGTTT
>Ga0126305_10001043_pt1 | contig 12197 bp, 7 predicted proteins | sample Plot26_FD_92536 | JGI IMG/M metagenome (GOLD analysis project Ga0126305, IMG submission 92536) | Serpentine soil microbial communities from UC McLaughlin Reserve, CA, USA - Plot26 | ecosystem: Environmental > Terrestrial > Soil > Grasslands | place: USA: UC McLaughlin Reserve, Lake County... | reverse complement strand
TTGCTGAATATCTAAATGGACAATTAATGACGAAAGGTGATACGATACCTCTCAATGTGATGGGACAGAGAGTAGACCTAGTAGTAATCTCTACCAGTCCTTCTGGCCCGGTAATTGTGAATGAATCCACTAAAGTTACGGTCTCCGAGGAAAGTGCTAAAGCAGTGCAGGTATCAAAAGAAGGTGGAGTTCCATCAATTACGTATGAGGATATTGGAGGATTAGGGAATGCTGTTGGTAGAGTAAGGGAGATGATAGAACTACCGCTAAGACATCCAGAATTGTTCAAAAGATTAGGAGTGGAAGCACCTAAAGGTGTATTACTTCACGGTCCTCCTGGAACAGGAAAAACGCTGCTAGCAAAAGCTGTTGCTAATGAAACAAACGCCAACTTTTATACAATAGGTGGTCCTGAAATCATGAGCAAATACTACGGAGAGTCTGAGGAAAAATTAAGAAGTGTTTTTGAACAGGCTGAAAAAAATATGCCTTCAATAATCTTTATTGACGAAATTGATTCTATTGCTCCAAAACGAGAAGAGGTATCCGGCGAAGTTGAAAGGAGAATAGTTGCTCAACTACTTTCGTTAATGGATGGCATGTCCTCAAGGGGAAAAGTCGTTGTAATAGGCGCTACAAATAGGGTGAATGCTATCGACCCTGCGCTACGCCGCCCAGGAAGATTTGACAGGGAAATTGAAATTGGCGTCCCAGATAGGAAAGGACGACTAGAAATATTGCAGATACATACAAGAGGAATGCCGCTTGCAAAGGATGTTAACTTAGAAAAACTGGCTGATATCTCCCACGGCTTCGTAGGAGCTGACTTACAATCCCTTTCAAAAGAAGCTGGAATAGGGGCACTAAGAAAAATACTTCCGGAAATAGATTTATCTTTGGAGAGCATACCTGCGGAGACCTTGAGAAAAATCATCGTCACAATGCAAGACTTTATGGATGTAGTAAAAGAAATGGAGCCTTCTGCTATGAGAGAGGTATTCGTTGAGGTTCCAGATGTAAAGTGGGAAGATATTGGCGGCCTTTCTTTAATAAAGCAAGAACTCCAAGAGGCAGTAGAATGGCCGCTTAAATACCAGGGTGTGTTTGCATTTGCTGACGCTGTTCCTCCAAAAGGTATCCTCCTTTATGGGCCTCCAGGGACGGGTAAAACTCTGATTGCAAAAGCTGCTGCAAATGAAAGCGAGGCTAATTTTATCAGTATAAAGGGTCCTGAGTTGCTCTCAAAATGGGTTGGCGAATCGGAAAAAGGTGTTAGGGAAGTATTCAGAAAAGCTAGACAGGCTGCTCCATGCATAATATTCTTTGATGAAGTGGATGCAATTGCCCCTAGAAGAGGAGGAAGTTTTGGCGGAGATTCACATGTAACTGAAAGGCTAATCAGTCAATTGCTAACAGAACTTGATGGCCTTGAAATCCTAACAAACGTGGTTGTTATTGCTGCAACTAATAGACCCGACATCATCGACCCGGCATTGCTAAGACCAGGCAGGTTTGATAGATTGCTGTATGTTCCTCCTCCTGATAGGGATTCAAGGTTGCAAATCATTAGAATCCATACGAAGAAAAAGCCATTGGCTGACGATATGGACATTGACCGGTTAGCGGGTAGCACAGATGGATACACGGGTGCAGATATAGCCTCACTATCGTCGGCAGCTGTTATGCTTGCTTTGCGCGAACACGTATCAAAGTATAAGGACCCGAAAGAAGCTGACAGTCATCTACAAGAGCTAAAAGTTCATATGAAACACTTTGAAGAGGCTATGAAAAAGATAAGACCATTATCAAATCAAGAACTAAGCATGTACAAAACAATAGCACAACAATTTGGAAAACCAGAGTTTAGAGAAGGAATGTCCAGAAGGGAGATATCTGAACCGGGCCTAGCATAGTACGGTCCTGTTGTATCCTCTTCATGTACTAAAGATTTATAGTTTCGTCGTTTGAGATAAACCTCGCGCGACCTATAATTCCCGCTCCGAGAAATAAAGAAATGTATCTATCCACGACTCCCCACTTTCGTGAATGTGTCATCTCTGATGGGTAGTTTTCGGATAGAGGAAGCAAAGAATTAATCGATACCTCAGAGCAGTATCTTTGTTCCAGACCCAAGAAGATAACTTGTAGAAATAATAGAAAATATCATGATGGTTCTGCTAGCAGTGTCTAGAACGCGCTACTTCATGAACCTTGCCTTTTCAACTGCAATTTCTTTGGCGTCGACTTTATGAAATATAGGTCGAATGTTGGCGATTGAATGGCCCGGTTTCATATTTAGCTTCGACGCAAGTTCCCATTGGAGCTTGTGCACATCTGATGACATCCCCATCCTGAGTTGCCCCCATATTTTCTCCGAAGAAAATGGAATAAATGGCTCTAAAAGTATCGCAAGGCTGGCCACGGCATTGACGGAGATAAAAAGGGTTGTCGCTGAGGTGTCAGCAGAGATATCGCCTGCATTATTCCTGCTAATAGTACCTCTGCCCGCAGCGATGCCCTGGCTTTTCCATGGCTGTTTCCTTTGAAAGTACTGATTAAAATATTTTGAAAACTCGAGAATTCGCTTTAGACCCCTATCTGCTTCGTTCTTCTGCAAAAATTCTCCCGTTTGATGTGAGATATTTTTTATTTCTGCAATCCCCCCATCATCGATTGAATTATACTGTCCAGGCACGGGAACTTTTCCATCATACGCTTTAGAAATAAATGAAAGAGACCTGTTGACAAAGTTGCCGACATTGTCTATGAGGTCGTTGTTTACTCTGTCTGCAAAATCGTCCCAGTCAAAGTTAGTATCTGCTTGCGAATTTGGAGTTACTAAGGCAAGATAAAACCTTAAGTAATCAGGGTTGTTCCTCGTTAAAAAGTCGCTCAGGCCGATATACCAATTCCTGCTCTTTGAAATCTTTTTGTTATAGAGGAGCAGATGACCTCTAGTAGGCATATAGTCTGGAAGCTTATACTTACGGTTTATCCCCATTCTAACAGCTGGTAGAAAGAGGAAATGGTGATACACAATATCTTTGCCTATGAAATGATATATCCTAGACTCATTCCAAGCCCTACGAGAATCTTCTATTCCAGCATTTTGTTGTTGCTTCATAAAGGTCGCAAAACTAGAGATGTAGCATAAATGGTTGTCAAACCATCCATAGAACACTTTTCCCTCTGCATCGGGCAAAGGAATGGGTATGCCCCAAGAGAGATCCCTTGTAATATCCCAGTCCTGCAGGCCTCCGTCGATCCAGTTCAGCACGTATTTTTTTACCTCTCCGCTTAAATTGTTATTATCTTGTAGCCATTCCTTTAGCTCTTGTGAAAAAAAAGATAGTCTGAAAAAGTAGTGCTGACTATTTTTCTTTATGGGCTTCCTCTCGCATATACTGCACCTAGGGTCGAGTATCTCGTTAGGAATACTGCCACATTTCTCGCAGAGATCTGAATATTGATTCTCTGCGCCGCAAACTGGGCAGCGTCCCTTTACATACCTATCTGGCAAGAACTTCCTATCGTATTCGCAGTAAAACTGTGTTACGTTTCGATCATAAATAAGACCATCTTTATGAAGCTCATTAAAAACATATTGAACGAATTTTACATTTTCCAGCGAGCTCGTTTTTGAAAAAAAATCGAAAGAAATTCCTATAGATCTAAAATCCTCATAGTCTTTTCTATTCCAGTACTCAACATAGTCCGTTGGACTTTTGTTTTCTCTTTCCGCTTTGACTAAGACTGGAGTTCCGAAATCGTCTGTACCACATTCATAGCAGACATTTTTTCCTATGAGTCTGCAAAACCTTGCAAAGATATCTGCGGGTAGATATGTTGAAGCAATGTGCCCTAGGTGGATTTCGCCGTTTGCGTACGGCAAGGCCGCTGTTATTATGATATTATTCTTGTCAAGCGGGTATTTGGTGCTCTCTGCTTTGAGGTTCCGGCTCATATTGTGATTTTTGTTCTGAAATGACACGCTCACTCTGATACCTTATTTTAGCTATTAAATTTCTAATAATATATGAAATTACCGGAAAGAGGTAGATAGTTTACGTCATATTTCGATAATGTGTAGGGTTGCGAATTAGCAGTATTAAGTCTACCGCTAACGTGCATCCTTTTAAGATGTTAATATCTCAGACTTCTTCCAAATAAGTTTCTACTCGCATCCACCTAATAGGATTGAAAATGTCTTTTGAATCATCAAAAGATTGTTTGATGGCGAATAAATCCTGTTTTGGTATTGTTTAATTTTGGCTTCCTGCAATTGTCAGAATGGCAAAAGTTTAAGGGCTATGGAGTGGTTAGCCTGCAGCTTTTATCCGAGAAACATGTGAACATGGAGAATGTTATGAGCTGTAATATGACGCTTATCGAATCTAATCCTCGTAGGGGAAAGGAGAAGCTCGCTACTTAATGTCCAATTTAACGAAGACTTTGTTAAACATTGGAAGCAACTGCACCACATAGACCGAAAGATCTGAAATGCAGAAACAAATTTCGTTATATTTAAAGGACGTTATACAAAATGGGGTATGCGCTGACTAGAAGGATGAAGTAAAAAAGGCCGAGTGTCGGCCAAGGCTCCAAGACTCAGTACTGACTCGCTGTTTTTTTGTCTCGGGTAAGGAGCAGCAGCTAATCGAAAATTGCTAAAACATTGTAAAATAAATCTGCCTAATACCCTCGACTATATATTGAACCGCAAAAGCCGCCACTAAAACTGCAAATACTCTCGTTATGACCGTTGACCCTCTTCTCCCGAGGAAGTGGTAGATAGGACTGGCTAAGAACAATATGATATACGTAATTGAAAGGACTATCATTATTGATAGTATTGTTATAATGATGCCGCTGGTCTGGTATAATATGATAACAGACGTGATAGATCCAGGTCCAGCAAGCAGGGGAAATGCTAGGGGAACTACTCCTGAGTCGTCACGTCGTATGTCTTGTTCGAATCTCCAAGCACCGTGAGTTAGCAGTTCTATTGAAACGATAAACAGAAGTACTCCGCCAGCAATCATGAAGCTAAATACATCTATACCAAAAATGGCAAAAATTTGAGTGCCTGCTATTGCGAACACAAAAAGCAATATACCTGCTGTGATGGTAGCCGTTTGGGATATAGACCTCCGCTCTCGGGGTTGCATCTTTTCGGTGAAGGTTGCAAAAAGAGGAACAATGCCAATTGGATCAATCACGACGAAAAGAGTGATAACTGCCTTGACAATCTCAGTTCCAATCTCGTTTAAAAATTCCACCAGTAAGTAAAAGCCGGATATGATATTATCCACAGAATCGACGTAAGGATTGATGAGGTACGTTGTGGCTACGTCGCCTCTTTTGCAAGCATCGCTTTCTTCGTGTTCGGCACTCTTTGTACAGATATCTTCACCGTATGCAAAATCCTGACTACCCAGCACCATAACTAAAATGCAATATCCTGTAATAGCGTAAGCAAGTAGGAAAAAGGCAGGCTCCCTGTTCATGAATTCGCAAGTTATGATAACGCTTCTCTATTTAGTAGGTTTGCCATTTTAAACGGATGTAGCCAATGCAAATGATTACATTACATAAGGATGCACACATAGCGTGGCAAAAGATATGTTGCCCTCCTATGATAATGCAGGAAGCGATATTGGACTACATTGGGAAACTCCATAGCATCAGATTCCGAGGTTCACTATTCCAACATCAATAAGAAAGGAAGGATAATTCCTAAGTTGGATTGGGGGGGTTTTTCTAGGAAAATATGTCCTCCGCCACCGCCACCGTTGTCAAATTCCTTGTTATCTTTATCAAAATGTAGAATCCAACCCAAAGTAAGGATTAGTCCAGCTGAAACGAAGACAAGAATAGGTAACAAAATATTATATCCAATAGAGAACGAAGACAAGAATAGGATTCCAATTGCCATCAAGAATATGCCTCCTATGTATAATGGCAGGCCCGCTTCTAGGCTCACAATGCTCCGATCCACGATTATTAGATGACCTATAAATTCATGGTTCTATATGTGCTTTTAAAAACGAGACCTAACTAATCCGATGGTTAAATGGCCCAGGTCCATTTTCCAGCTATATTTTGTTTTTTGTCGCAACAGATTCATTGGTCTTACTGCCTTATCTTATCTTTCTTAATATGTCGATAGCAACAGTAACAACAAGCATCCATATCATCTTTTCAATTTACTAACCATAGAGATAATTATGTCTTTCAATCAGGAGGATCTTCCTACAATCAAAACAGGGATATTATTGTCTAGTCGTGTTATCCTGTAGCTGTGACCAAAAGTTTATTCGATTAGAAATGTGATAATAGGAAATTACTTGACGTTAGGTAACTTATTTTGTACTGTGATGATATTAAAATATCTCTAGCTCTTACTAACTAATAGATCTCATCAAACTACACTACGGTCTAAAAGGAAAGGAGTGAACAAACAAATAAGATTGACGAAAGATAATTTATTGTAGGATGGATTCTTCCTTGGTTAGTTTTGAAGTTGACCGAATTGTTTCGTCCAACATAGAATGAATACCAAGCCTAAATCGCATTAGCATTGTAGAAATATTATCGCTGTCACCCTGCATGTCAGTTTCAGGACAATTATTGTTGTTGGTAGAAATAGTCACTTTCATTCCAGGAGCGTCCAATTCTTCATATTCATGTATCAGACTATCAGCCCTTGACAAGGAAGCTTTCAATGATAACTGTACTTTTTTAAGAAACATGAGTTTGTGATGTAGCTGTTCAAGAGTATGGTCTTTTCCATAATTCTTTGGAAAATGAAAGTCATCGTTGGAATGATCATTATCATATATTGTATGTTCTGATTTTGCATCGGTATGTTCTACTATCCCTTTATCTATTGTAAGAGCCAATTGGCTTTTGTATCTACGAATCTCCTTCACAGACATATTTTTGCTAATTACATCATATGACGCACTCTCACGACTCTTGTGTTCTAAACCAAGAAGTTCAAATGCATGAGAAACTTTCAGTTCGCCAGATTTTATCCTATCGATTACTTTTTGTGGAAGTTCCAAAAGTTGAAGTCTACTCGAAACGTATTGTTCGCTTTTCATTATTGTATTTGCAAGGTGAGTTACTCCTCCCCAGCCATAATCTGTAACATATACTTTAAATGCTTGTGCTTCTTCAATTGGATCCAAAGTTTTTCTCTGTATGTTCTCGACAAGCTGAATCTCGAATGCATCTTTGTCAGATACATCTTTCACCATTGCGGCTATGGTTTTCCAACGCAGTAATTTGCAAGCTTGAAATCTTCGATGGCCGGCTACTATTTCAAATCCCTGATTGATAGGTCTAACAATTATAGGTTGGAGAAGGCCATGTTTTCTAATGCTTCGCGATAACTCATAAATTGACTGTTTTTGTGATAAAGAATCATAGTTTCTTGTTTGAACCTGAGCAGTTTTAATAATGGGTAATGGTAACCTTTCTTCGACTACAGGAGAATCAATAGTCAGTAGAAAAAGCGCTCCTATTTATACAAATCAATACCGACTCTATTGAACAAGTATTTTACTTACATATAAGTTTGAGGACTAATTTGTAATATTAGTTAAACTTACCAAAATAGTTATATTTAAAGTAATTAAGGCAATATTTTTATGTAAACCGGATGCACTCTTATCCATATGCGCAAAACCACGTCAGGAGAAAATAGGACTGAGAGTATTACGCTTAGAGTTGAAAAAAAAGTATTAGATAAACTACGCGCAGAGGCGACTAAAACCTTGAAAAGTGTCAACGTCCTAGGAAACCAAGTGTTCAAGTTTTATGTAAATTGGCATTCTGCCGCAGTAGATGCAGGATTCATATATGTTGACAAGAAGAACTTTAGTCGCATAATCGGGAAATTGACCGAAGCAGAAATGGATCAAATTTTGGATGAATTTTTCGAAAAGGAATTTACTGGTAGAATTAAGATGCTCACTGGCGATACAGAATTGGACCAATTTCTAAAGGCAGTGGAAGGTTGGATGTGGGGTTCAGGGTTCCCTTATAGGCATGTAACTAACAACGGGATTGAGACGTATGTAATTCAACACAATATGGGAAACAATACTGCATATTATCTTAGGGGTTACTTCAAGAGGGCACTTAAAGTTATGAAAGTAAAATACGTAGAAGTTAGATCAACTACCGATACAGTATGGCTGGAATTCGCTTCAATCTGATTCATCAAAGTTGGTTGTTTCGGACGTAAAGACCATAAGATCAACTCATCGATAAAAACATCCGAGAGATTGAACTGAGATAATCATGCTTGCAATGATGAGATCTTTCGCAAGAGAAAGGCGGTCTGGTCGGTGAATTTGTTTTCGCACAGAAATCATGATATAGATTCTGGTATAGGTGCCCAAATAGACAATTTAGGCAGAATTCCCGTAAGTAAAAGTATTATAATAGCAATAAGCATTGGGAGTTTTTTTGCATTATATGATATTACAAATTTCCAGTACATTTCCCCTATACTGATCTCGGAATGGCATCTTACAGATGCGCAAATTGCTTACGCGATTTCGATGAGGGTATTGGGTCAAGTAGTTGGAGCCTTTTGCATTCCTATTTTCGCCGATTGGAAGGGAAGGAGACCTGCGCTTATGATTACTCTTATAATTTTGTCTGTAGGCTCAATCTTGGTAGCAGTATCCTCAAACATCTTTCAAATATCGGTCTTCAGGCTACTGACTGGAATCGGTATCGGAGCTGAAATAGTGATTGCAACGGCCTATATCGGAGAGTTATCTCCCAGGACAATGCGTGGTAGATATATTTCAATTATATTCTTAATAGGGACTATAGGACTAGCGTCTTCAGGACCGGTCTCCCTATTGTTGCTACAGGAGAATAAGATACTGGGAATAGAGAGTTGGAGGATTTTGATGGGAATTCCTGGAGTAGTAGCAATACTATTATTACAACTCAGATTCAGTATTTGGGAATCGCCACGTTGGCTTTTATCAAGAGGCAGGATCAGTGAAACAAATATTTTGCTTGTGAAACTAGGCTTGCGGCCAGTCCAAGATCAGGAAATTAATTCGGCGGCAACAACACAAAGAAATGCATGGCATATATTCAATAACAGGGAGGTATTCTCTCGAATGTCATTATTTGTCTGCGTTTGGTTTTTGATTCTAGTTCCCAGTGCCGCCTCTGCGCTGCTTATAGTAGAATACGTTAATCAGGGCTATACAACTCCTCAATCAGTTGCCATAACTACAATTGGGAATATAGGATATGTGTTGGGCGCATGCTTGTCTATTTTGATCGCTGACAGGTTCGAAAGAAAGTATCAGTTTGCAATAGCTGGTTTAGTTATGGCTATTACGTTCATTGTACGTGGTTTATTGGTTCATGACTATGTTGCTCTTGCCGCAGCCAGTTTCATTGGTTTTGCAGCTAATTCATGGCTTACTGCTTGTCTCTTTACTTATACTGCAGAAAATTTTTCTACACATATTCGATCGATGGCTTCAGGAGGAGTAGAAGGATTGGGAAGCGGATTTTCCACATTAGGTCCAATTATTTTTGTCCTACTCCAGCCTTTTGGCTTTTTTAACGTAATGTTTAGTTTATCTTCTTTCTTGTTTGCTGCGGCTATCACAATTATCTTATTTGGGAGGCGTAGTGTAGGCATCTCATTAGAACAGCTGAATAAATGATGGACAAAGTATCGAACTATAAGGGATAAGGGTAAAGTGCAATTTTTATCTTGCCTGGCGAATAAATTATGGAAACAGGTAGTTCTTTAGACAGGAACTATGACATACCTCTTGAATGCATAGAAAAAGATAAAAATTTTTTCGTTAAAGCTTACTCGCGGCCAATATTGTGTATCTTTGGAGAAGCAAAACGATGCTGAATAATAGATGATGATACTGAAAAAACAGTGGATGTCATGTTATGCCCCTCATATTCCGGATATATCTCACACCTAACATGTATGATGATTCGAAGGTTGACGGATGGTCTTACCTAAAGTTCCAAAACCTAAGGATGTATGAAAGCTCCAATCGCATAAATGTCTGTAATTTTTTTATCCCAACCCGAAATAGTATCTGGTTTACCCTGCGTGGTAAGATACCATAAGAATACCGATTCATACGATGGACCATGTTACCCTAGCGGAGAATCGTTTTTAAAGGTGTCAGTTAAAAATATTTTGGTTGGAAGGGAACACTATTCCTAGAGTACTCGTTCAGAAGAAGATTTTACACGAGACATTCGAGGCTTTTTGTATCCTCTTCTGGATAGTTTGAGCCTTGACAACAATATTATGATTATTATCATTATTCGTGTTTAATCTAAAGTCCAAGAATTAATTGCCTATTTTCATCCTTATGCCGGGCATATATATCAAGAGGAATAAGGTCGGAGTTAAAGCTAACATAATAATGCCAATCCTTGGATCGTTCTTTGATCATCCTTTGGCACATAGAGAATTAGTCATGAATTAATTCAAAGTCCTGTTACATCGGTGTCTTCTAAAAGCAATCGGTAAGCTTCAGAGGTGAACAGATCTATTGTAAAATCAATAGGTCACAGCCTTAAGAAAGTATATTAATATTAATACAGTGAGTCCTCTTTAAGATTATGAGAGGGTGATGGGCTTCAGCAGCTTTAGGAGCTGGTATCGCCAGAAGACGTGCTCAAAATGAGATGGATGAACAGTCACAGGCGTACGAAAATGAACAACGGCAAGCACAACAGCAAATAGAAGCACAGCAGAGACAAATCGAAGCACTTCTACAACAACAAAAGCAACATCCCCAATAGCAGGAAGACTTATCTCAAAAGTTGAAAAAATATGCTGATCTCAAACAACAGGGAGTATTAACGGAACACAGGGATGTCTAAGATAAAGAATTGTCCGGTATGTGAGCTGATCATATGCTCCATAAAAATTTAGCTATGGCCTTTTGCCGGACTTTTAAATGCTTAATAATGTTCCCTCTTCTGAAGTCTCAGAGAAGAGAGGTTTGCGTGGTCGATTATGATATATGTAGGGTGATGGATGACCTTAAAAGGCTAGATAACAGGATTGTTTCTCTAGAAGTTTCGAATTTAACAGGAAAAATTCTTTATAAGTTTTCTAAAATGAGGGCAAATGAACAGGATACAAGTAAAATCCTTTACGAGGATTTATGTAAAACAATAAAGTCATCGAAGATTCTCTCATTCGAAAACTTTGAAATTACTGTTATTGACAAGCAATTAGTGAAGCTTGTAATAGTAAATATTAGAAATGACAATTTTTTAATCGTCACATTCACCGGGGAGACATCGTTGACTGATATAGTAGATGTAGTTTCCTACGTAAGTAACAGCATCTTTGGAATGAATAAACAAGCTTCCTAGAAGTTTAACGACAAACAAACGATTTTGTTTGATAATTATTTTTACTCCAAGCTTGTTTTATCTAGGTAGCAATATCGGAGGTTATAATTTATTGTTATCTGCTGCATTGTCCTCTCAATATTATACTCCTACTCAGTATTATGCCCCTAGTTCATTGTTTATTCTTCCGAAGGAATATCACCCTTTTGTAGATGATGTTCAGTTGTATGATTTTTCATGTCACCCAAAGACTCGAAGGCCATTCCACATAAATTACATTTATAGGGGTTCGAGGATCTTTGATCATGGCTAGACAATTTTTCTCACCTGTATCGATGAGGCATTATTTATAAACATTGGTCAGTCTTTGCTTGTATGTGTGAAGTAAGTTTGCATTCAACTCGAGATCATGTTTATAGAGTGCAAGCTGTTCCCACCTTGTGAAGGGCTAATATCTTAATGACCGCTGAGCAACCATGGCAAGATTTTATTATTAAGGCTGTGATGTTTTCAGGACAGACTTCGGAACATGTGCTGCAAAGTGTAAACCCTGGAGGAGTGTATCAAGCTATATGGTGCCGAGATGCGTCTTATATTTTGCTAGATTGGTTCCTTTGTGGCAATTTTCATGGGGTCTTACAGCAGATCTACCAAATTTGGGACCATCAAATATCACCAAACAGGGAGAGGCTAGTTTATGGAAGAGGATCTCCAGATTTCAAGTTTAGTGCTAAAGCAGGAGGTGCTGATATCCAAAGAAAATTTGAAGGAGCACTCCCCACAACAATATATCAAGTTGGCTTTTCAGA
>Ga0126305_10001042_pt1 | contig 12200 bp, 11 predicted proteins | sample Plot26_FD_92536 | JGI IMG/M metagenome (GOLD analysis project Ga0126305, IMG submission 92536) | Serpentine soil microbial communities from UC McLaughlin Reserve, CA, USA - Plot26 | ecosystem: Environmental > Terrestrial > Soil > Grasslands | place: USA: UC McLaughlin Reserve, Lake County... | reverse complement strand
TTATCTGCATCTATACCGGGTAAATTTTGATGGCAGTGGTTTAAGAGTGTTGAACCCCGGGGAGTTCGAGCATGCATCCAACATGAACGATAATGAACTTTATTTTGTTGATAATTATTCTAAGGTAAATGCTGCTCCAAAGTCAATACTTTATAATGCAGATGGAAGAAAGATGATGGACCTGGAAGCAACAGACCTGTCTTCTTTGTTTGCAACAGGTTATAAATTTCCCCAGGTGTTTAAAGTTAAGGCCGACGATGGCATCACAGATTTGTATGGAACGATGTACAAACCTTTCGACTTTGATTCTACAAAAAAATATCCAATTATTGAGTATGTATATCCGGGCCCTCAAACAGAAGCAGTAAATAAATCCTGGAGCAGGAGTATGGACAGGATTGACCGCCTGGCCCAATTAGGATTTGTAGTAGTAACGGTCGGTAACAGGGGCGGACACCCGAGCCGTAGTAAATGGTATCATAATTTCGGTTATGGTAATTTAAGGGATTATGGTTTGGCTGATAAAAAAGCCGCTGCAGAACAACTAGCAGACCGGTATAAGTTTATTGACCTGGAACGTGTTGGTATATGCGGCCACTCAGGTGGTGGTTTTATGAGCACTGCTGCTTTGTTGGTGTACCCCGATTTTTTTAAAGTAGCTGTATCCTCATCTGGCAATCATGATAATGCTATTTATAACCGTTGGTGGAGTGAGAAACACCATGGTGTAAAAGAAAGTGTAGGAGACAAAGGTGATACTTCATTTGCTTACAGTATTGAAAAGAATCCTGACCTCGCTAAAAATCTGAAAGGACATTTATTACTTACTACCGGTGACATTGATAATAACGTTCATCCTGCCAATACCATTCGCATGATTAACGCCCTGATAAAAGCCAATAAACGTTTCGATCTCCTCATCCTGCCGGGTCAACGCCATGCTTATGGTGATATGACAGAATACTTTTTTTGGAAGATGGCCGATTATTTTTGCCAGCACCTGCTCGGCGACTGGAATCAGCCCGTGGATATAACAGAAATGAATCGCGAAATGGAACAATCAGGTAAAAAGAAACTATGATTTTTTTAATAACGCCAGGAAAGCCTGGCGTTTTATTTCTGAATAACTCTCCTTTTGCAAGACAAAACCACGGATGAGAGAACCTTTCGTAACTCATTGTATTTGAGTAATTATGTCCCCGCACAGTTTTTTAGAAAACATTAAATCCTTGCTGACGATTGTAATCTTCTCGCAATTTCTTCCTCCAGGTGAGATGGAATGTTAGCTGCATCGTCATCAATCGGTGCTAACCTTCCTAAGCTGGAATCCCATGTAAAGATGTGCTCATTGCCGTCATAGTTCACTTTATATCTCGTCTCTGCATTAAACTCAAAAGGGCTGGCTGTTACCGCGTAAGGAACGCCATCTAACAATATTTCAAATCTTTCTGCTGCCATAATATATGTTTCAATTGATCTTACAAAAAAAATTCCAAACTCGCCGTGGCAAATCAATGTGGCGATTATTTTCTTTATACATAGATTAGCACATGAAAAAACTTTTTGGCCTGTTCTTGCTTTTTTGTACAGCTTGTACTACTACAAAACAAACGACTACAACTCAGCCGGGCTCATTTCTTATTATTAACGGTAAATTGTTTGCGAGTGCTTTTCAACAAAAGGCTTCAGAATATAAAGCACTTTGTTTGCAGGCATATAATATAGCAAGGGTAAGGGTGGACCAGTATACGCAGGTGGCGTCTAGTAAACCAAAAGCAGTGATCACTGATATTGATGAAACCGTTTTAGATAATAGCGCCTACCAGGTACATCAAGGCTTACAGGGAAAGGATTACGAAACTGCATCATGGTATGAGTGGACGAGCAGGGCTGCTGCTGATACGGTTCCTGGTGCGCCCAGCTTTTTGAAATATGCAGCTTCAAAAGGAATTACCATATTTTATGTCACCAATAGGGAAGAAAGGGAACGACCCGGTACATTGCAAAACCTTTTGAAGTTTAACTTGCCGAATGCCGATAATAGTCACTTGCTATTAAGACAAAACGTTTCCAGCAAAGAGGAGCGAAGACAAAAAATAATGGCTGATTATGATGTTGTTTTGTTGATTGGAGATAACCTTGCCGACTTTACTACTTCGTTCGATAAAAAAACATGGGAGGAGAGAGACGAAAATACCGCTCAACGGGCTGCACAATTTGGAGACCGTTTCATTGTTTTACCAAACCCGGTTTATGGAGATTGGGAAAGTGCATTATACAATTACAATAGATACACGCAAGCACAAAAAGACTCGGCGATTAGAACTTCTTTGAGATCTTATTAAACTTCTTTTGGCCCTACCTCAATAAAGGCTTTTTAAATTTACGCTATGGGCAAAAAACATATAGTGGTTCTCACCGGTGCAGGCATTAGTGCTGAAAGCGGTTTAAAAACCTTTCGTGATTCAGATGGATTATGGGAGGGTTATGATATTAATGAAGTTGCAACTGCTACGGCATGGAGAAAAAACCCGGCGCTTGTGTTGGAGTTTTATAACATGCGACGGAAAGGAGTAAAAGAGGCAAAGCCTAATGCTGCTCATTATGCTTTGGCCGAGCTCGAAAATGATTTTGATGTTACGGTCATTACCCAAAATATTGATGACCTGCATGAAAGAGCCGGCTCAAAAAACATTGTGCATTTGCATGGAGAAATATTAAAGATGCGCAGTGAGAAAAATGAGTCTCTTATCTATCCAATAGAGGATATAATTCAATTGGGTGATAAAGCAGAAGACGGAGCGCAGCTTCGGCCGCATATTGTATGGTTTGAAGAACCTGTGCCCATGATAGAGATGGCAGCTCAAATAACAAAGACAGCAGACATCTTTTTAATTGTGGGCACTTCTTTAGCAGTTTATCCGGCAGCAGGGTTGGTAAACTATACTCCCTGGCCGGTACCAAAGTTTATTGTAGATAAAAAAATCCCTTATACTACCTCACTTTATAACTTAACCACCATAGAAAAGCCAGCAGGAGAAGGCATGGAAGAAATAAAGAATTTGCTACATAATTTTCTTTAATTGTTCTCTCTAAAACTCCCACATGGAACCGTTTTCATCAGAACTTCAATTTTTGTTTTTAGGGCTTTTTCTGATCCCCGCTATTTTCTTTTTACTAACCCAGCAAAATACCCTGAAGGCTATTCAGCCTCATAACAGGGCAATGTCGCCCGGACAGGTATGGCTTCAACTGATTCCGATATTTGGCATGATTTGGCAATTTTTTGTTGTTAGCAAAATTTCTGATTCCTTACGAAGAGAATTGGCAGCCCGAAATACTACTTTTTCTTTTGAAGAAAGTTCCAACACTGTTGTAACTGCAATTTACCAAGGCCTACCTACTCAATAGGAATTGCCTACTGTATTTTAATGTGGGGTATGATCGTTCCCCTTTTGAATGGTGTATTTGCCCTGGCGGCAATAGTTTGCTGGATCATTTACTGGGTAAAATTATCAGACTATAAAAGATCTCTACAACAGTATTCGGTATAAGGTTTTCAAAAATTTAAAACAGCCGGTGAAAGCCAATAGTTACTCTATGGCTTGCCTTTCTTCATGAAACTCAATACCGTGCTGACTCAGTTCTTTCAGTACTGGATCGTAAATTTCTTTTATAACAGGTATAAGCAGTCCCTTTTTAGTAATGGTACCATTCAAAATTAATTTGGCGGCAACACCTAGTGGAAGACCCACCGTTTTAGCCATAGCTGTCTGAAGGTCATCCTGGCCATGCAGGATTAGTGTGCTGGTTGCTTTATAGCATTTATTTTCTTTTACATACTCAATTTCATGTAACATGATGATCATGTCTTTATCACCTGTTTGCAAGGATAGTTTTTTTTCCAAGGCAAATTGCAATACATCGGCTGCACTGCATTTCCCTTTATTGATAAGCGTTTGCTCATCATCCATACCCAAATAAAAAAGCTGCTTTAAGGTTAAACTTGCGTCGTGCATTTTGTCGGCTAATGTGGCAGCAGCATTTATTTTTAAATCATCTATATCAACTTCTTTAAGATCACCTTTAGGATCAACCATCATAAACTCTTCCTGTTGTTCAATGCCTTTTTCTGCCGCTTTTTGTTCCAGCTCTACCAGGTTCACCAGTTCAGCCAGCAGGCCCTTGGTGGCATCAAACTGTTCATGAAGTTTGCCTTCCAGCCATTCACTAAAACCATTTTTATCCATGTGTTCTTTAAAGAAACTGGCTAAACTTCGATCATTGGTATCATACAACACTTTCTCGTTAGTGAGCTCCAGGTCTATAACATTCTTCCACCCGTACATAAAATCAGGATGACGAAGTGTAGTCCGTATGAATGTGGAGGTTTCCTGCAAACCATATGCAGGTATATAGCTTAAAGAATCGCGGTTGGGATACCAGCATAACGCCTCATATCCCGGGATGGCAACATATCTTTTTTGCGCAAAAAGGTCTTCATAATTCATCTCTGCTATTTCTCCGCCCAGCTTATAAATTGCGCCAGCCTTGCCTGCCATTACTACGTTTTTAGGGTTCCAGCTTATTTTGTAGTGCCAGGGATTGTTGTCACTTTCAGGTGCTACAAGGCCACCGCAATGGGAAAGAAAAGATCTGATTTCTCCACCTTCTTTGTGTATGTCATCAATCATTTTTTTAGCGCTCATATGATCAATGCCGGGATCCAGGCCCATTTCGCATAAGAAGAGTAATTTATTTGCTTCTACATCTTCTTTAAGTGAGCGCATTTGTTCATCAACGTAAGAAGCTGTGAGCAGGTTTTTTTTGTATTGTATACATTCTTTCGCAATTAAAAAATGCAAGGCAGGGGGCAACAGGGAAATAACAATATCGGCCTGCTCTACCAGTTTTCTTCTTTCTGGTTCATCATTAATGTTTGCCGGTACCACTTTTCCATAAAGAGAGTCACCAATCTTTTCACTGGCCATTTGATAGTTTGCATCAACAACCGTTAGATGCCAATTTTCCACGGCTGCATTTTCCAACAAATATCTAATCAAAACTGTTGCTGATTTTCCAGCGCCGAATAACACAATTTTTTTCATAATGGTTAACAAATGTAAGCCCTGTAAAGAAAAGCCCGGCTATAATTAACAGCCGGGCTTTCCACTAATCAATGATAATTAAATCTCTCTTGATAACCGGTATTGTTTTGAATAAATATTTAGCACCTTATAAGAAACCTTTACACCTCTTTTGCTGGGTGGAATCGAAAGCGTTTGAGAACTACCAGGGTTCATACCTTTTACTTTATAGGTATTCGTTTCAACAATTTGTCCATTTGACTTCAGGTAATTCAATTCCACTTCCACCTGGTTTACAAAATGTGGTGATGCATTAGATATTGTAAGTTGTAAACCATGTATGCCGCCAAAAAAACCAACCTTATAATCGGTGCCTTTTAATTTGATCTGCTTTTTGATGTCTTTTAGTTTCGAAGAATGGGAGATGCGTGTTTTTTCTTTGATTACGGGACGAACAAGTTCGGTTACAAGCGCATTTTGATAATCCTTGTCTGCTATTTTATCATGAGGTGCAATAACCGGCATAGTACTTAACCTTTGTTCTGTATTAAATGTTGTTTCAACCAATCCGTCAACGATCTTTTTTAAAAAGAAAGTGCCAATAATAAGACCAATGAAAACCGCGGCAAGGTTCAATATGTTGTGTTCAGGGAGTCTTTTTTTCCAAAGGCTTTTTGGTTCCTGGTATACAGCGTAATTCTCTTTTACTTCTTCAAAGGGATGGGCATAGCCAGTATCTGGCATTGATTCTATTTCAACCGCTTCTCTTTGATGAATTATGTCCTTATCATTCCAAGTGGTCGGAGGTAAGTTATTGTAAACAGCAGGTGTAGAATAAATAGTATCATTACATGTGTAATCAGCAGGTTGTTCTTTTACGTAATGTTTCAGTTCAGTGATTTGGTTGGGATATTGCCATTCAGTACTAAAATTTTCTTCCCAAACAAGGTCTGAAGATCGTAATTCTGCCGCTTTAATTTCTTCCAAAGAATAGGGCCCAAATTGTTTATTATCTCTCAGCAACACATACTTTTTCATAGTCACCAACTTTTGTCCTTCTTATCCAATGAAAATTTTGTGCCTACAATGCCAAAATGTTAATAACCTCCTGAAACCTGGTATAAAACAGGATGGTAATATGTCCTTAAAATGCCTCAGTTTATCAGGTTCTTAGCCTTAAAAACGATACATTTGCTCACCTTAAAAATTGCATATAACAAGCTGAAAGAATGGAAGAAAATATTCAACCGCAACAGACAAACGATTTCAACCGCATAATACCAGTAAACATCGAGGAACAAATGAAAACCGCCTACATTGACTACTCCATGTCAGTGATCGTGGGGCGGGCTTTGCCTGATGTTCGTGATGGTTTAAAACCTGTTCACCGTCGCATTTTATTTGCGATGAATGAACTGGGAATGGGACACAGCAGGCCTCATAAAAAGTCGGCCCGTATAGTGGGAGAGGTGCTTGGTAAATATCACCCACATGGTGATGCTTCTGTATATGATGCTATGGTGCGTATGGCCCAGGAATGGAGCATGCGCTATACACTTGTAGACGGACAAGGTAATTTTGGTAGCCAGGATGGTGATGGTCCTGCTGCTATGCGATATACCGAAGTAAGAATGCAACGAATGGCTGAAGCTATGTTGCAGGATATTGATAAGGAAACAGTTGATTTTGGATTAAACTTCGATGATTCTTTACGGGAGCCGACTGTACTGCCTACACGCATTCCACAATTGTTATTAAATGGTTCAAGTGGAATTGCAGTAGGTATGGCTACCAATATGATGCCTCACAACCTTAGTGAGGTAATTGATGGTTGCGTTGCTTATATTGATAACAGGGAGATCACTGTAGATGAATTAATGCAGCATGTGAAAGCACCTGATTTTCCAACCGGGGGAACCATCTATGGCATGGAAGGAGTGAAAGCTGGTTTTCATTTCGGTAGGGGAAGGGTGGTATTAAGAGGTAAAGTTCATATAGACACTAAGGCAAGTGGCAGGGAGCAGATTATCATTACCGAAGTTCCTTACCAGGTAAACCGCGATGCTTTGTGCGATCGTATTGGGCAATTGGTAAATGAAAAAATTATTGAAGGCATTGCTCATATAAATAACGAATCGAACAATAAAGAAGGAACCCGCATTGTAATAGACCTTAAGCGTGATGCGGTAGGCAATGTGGTAATCAACCAGCTTTTTAAATTCACCGAATTACAAACCAGTTATGGTATCAACAACGTGACTATTGTAAGAGGACGGCCCCGTTTGTTGAACTTAAAAGAATTGATAGCAGAGTTCATTGAATTTCGCCACGAAGTAGTTTATCGTCGTACACAGTTTGAACTTAGAGAAGCCGAAAAAAGGGCCCATATTTTACAAGGTTATTTAATAGCCCTGGATCACCTTGATGAAGTCATTGCTTTGATCCGTGCTTCTTCCACGCCAGATATTGCTAAAGATAACTTAGTAAATGCAGAATGGGGGTTGGATGAGATTCAGGCAAAAGCTATTCTCGAATTGCGTTTGCAGCGCCTGACCGGAATGGAAAGAGACAAGATCAAATTGGAATTTGATGACCTGATGAAATTAATCACCAGGTTAAGGGAGATCCTTGCTAACGAAGGTTTGCGTTACGACATCATTAAGACAGAACTACAGGAGGTGAAAGACAAGTTTGGTGATGCGAGAAAATCGGAGATCACTTACCTGGACAATGAAGTAAGTATTAAAGACCTGATAAAGGAAGAGGATGTTGTTATTACCATCTCACATTTAGGATATATTAAAAGAACCTCCGCAACAGAATTTCGTGCACAACGACGCGGTGGAAGGGGAGTAGCAGGCGGAAGAACCAGGGAAGAAGATTATATCGAACATCTCTTCGTGGCTTCCACACACCATACCTTGTTATTTTTTACCGAAAAAGGAAGGTGTTACTGGTTGAATGTATACCAAATCCCGGAAGGAGAGAAGAACAGCAAGGGAAGGGCGATTCAAAACTTATTACAGATATCTCCGGACGACAAAGTAAGAGCTATCATTGATATAGCCGATCTCCAGGATGTGGATTATGTAAACAATCATTATATCGTTCTTTGCACCAGGCAAGGCGTTATTAAGAAAACAGCTTTGACAGATTTCAGCCGTCCCAGGCAAACCGGTGTAAATGCAATTACCATTATAGAAGGCGACCAATTGCTGGAAGCTAAATTAACCGATGGCAATTGCGAGATCATGTTGGCGATCGCCTCGGGCAGGGCTATTCGTTTTCCCGAAACCAAAGTGAGACCTACGGGCAGGGGTGCTATTGGCGTGACGGGAATTGAAGTAGATGATGCATCGGATGAGGTGGTTGGTATGATTTGTGTAAATCCATCTACACCGGATAGAACGGTTATGGTAGTGAGTGAAAAAGGATTTGGAAAACGTTCACCGGTTGATGAATACCGTATTACAAACCGCGGCGGTAAAGGTGTAAAAACAATCAGCGTAACCAATAAGACCGGCCGGCTGGTAGGCATAGTAGACGTGGCTGAAAAAGAGGATATGATGATCACCTGTAAAAGTGGTGTAACTATCCGTATGAAGGTTTCCGATATCAGGGAACAGGGAAGGGCTACACAAGGTGTGAAACTGATTCGTATTGATGAGGGAGACGAGATTGCAGCTATTACAAAGATTGATGTGCCGGAGGTAGAAGAGATTATTGCACAGATTACAGATGCTTCCGAACCAACCAATTCGCCCGAAAACCCATCTGAAGGAGAGAACCAGGTTCAATCATAAACATAAAAACAAATAACAATGCGAAAACTGTTATTATCAGTATTGCTTGCTACATCCATCACCACTGTCTTCGCTCAGAAGCTGGATGATGTTCAGGAAAAGATCAGTAAAGGAAAATATGACGAGGCAAAAGACAAGATTGATAAGGTATTGGCCGATCCTAAAAATGCAACGAATGCTAATGCCTGGTATTATAAAGGAAAGATCTACACAGAGCTGGCCCGCCAGGATAGCACAGGATCTTTAACCTATGATGCACAAAAAGAAGCTTTTGATGCTTTTAAAAAATACCAGGAGCTTGATACAAAAAATACAATGATGATACTGGACCAGAATGTTGGTCTGTTCTCTTTATATGACCTGTATTATAACCAGGGCGTAAAAAAATACAACGCCAAAGATTATGCTATTGCTTATGACAAAATGAAAAATGCACTGGCTATAGAAAACTATGTTACTAAGAAAGGGTATTCTTATAATGGATTTTCTTTCCCGGTGTTAGACACACAACTGATTAACCTTACAGCTTCTGCCGCTTACCTCGCAAAAAAAGAAGACGAAGCCATTCCCTATTTTGAACAACTGGCAAATGCTAAAATAAGCAGTAAGGAATATAGAGAAATATATGCTCTGTTAGCGGAATACTATTTAAAGAAAAATAATTCGGAGAAGGCAGATCAATACCTTGCGTTAGGTCGCCAGCTATTTCCAGATAATGATTATTGGGTTGCGTTGGAGTTTGGTAATATTCCTGCTTCTGACACGGCAAAGAGACTTGCCCGTTATGAGCAGATGCTTCAAAAACATCCAGACAATTATGCACTTGCACTGGACTATGCTACGGAACTTTTCAATTATACCTATACCTACGATAAAAAGCCTGCTGACTATACAGCAAGGCAGGAGAGGGTGCAAAATGCATTGACTAAGGCCTTAAGCCTGCAGTCTACGGCGTTTGCCAATTACATAATGTCACAGCATTTGTACAACCAGATATATGATCTGGATGATGCGTTGAGAGCTGTAAGAGGAAGCACTCCAGCTGACCAGGCTAAAAAGAAAGATCTTATAGCTAAGACCGATAAAAAATACGAGGAGTTTTATACGTATTCACAAAAGGCGTTTGACCTGTATACACAGGAGAATGCGCATACAAAAGCACAGGATAAAGCAAATTATCGGAAAGTGATCAACCAGTTGATCGATTATCACCAGAGAAAAAAACAAGCGGATAAAGTAGCTTTTTACCAGGCAAAGCTCAAAACAATTTAAGAGCAAGTCCTGCTAAACTAATCTAAGCCTCCGTAAGGGGGCTTTTTTTTAGATATTCAAGGAAGTATTTTGGGAAACTAATGTGATGCCTGGGATGGGTGGCCCTGTTCCGGCATTTGTTCTTTTAGCGTATGTAAACGCCACGTCTGGTAAACTGCAAAAGCCAGCGTACACAAAGTAATAAAAAGCATTATCCAAAATCTCACATCTGCTTTTTTTGATTTTTGCCCCTTGTCTTTAAGAATTGCTGATCTTAATTCATCAAGTCCGCCGCTAATCTCATTAGCTTTCATTTGCCTGAACAAGGAATCAATCCTGTCTCTTTGTTCCTCTTTCATGGAAATGAATGTACAAAATGTAATAGGAAAGAAGGAACCATATCCCTGGAATACTTTAATGGTTTTCAAATGCTCGATTTAATTCTCCTTGTATTTGATAGATCCATTCAGGCAGTTCAGGTTTTTCTACAATAACCCAGGACCCGTTTTCTTCCTTCATATAGAAATGATGGTGCTTGTAGTATTTGTCTACTACGGAGATAAAATATCTAAGACCGTCTTTTGTGTAGATACTGGTGAAATTAAAAGCCAGCTTTCCATCATTGGGAATATGTATTTTCTTAGAAAAAATAGGCATCGCGGGTTAAGTTAAAGGAGAACAGCAATAATTAAGCCCTAACTCTGCATTTCAACAATGCGTGCTATATGCAAAAACATGATGCCACTCTTTATTAGCCTTCGTAAGTTCAAAGCTTTGAGATGGAACAGCCATTACTTTAGCCCTGGTGTACATTCTCCTCATCATTTCTCCAGTCATAATAATATCACTTTCGTAAGCCCGATGTCGGATTAAGTGTATTACCTCGGAGATTCCGTTTCGGCGCAAGGAGTTCAACACAACAATAGAAAAGGGAGAGGAGATAGCAGTGGGGCACTTCAGCGTTTATGCGGTTTGCTGTACCAGGGCTTCGCCAACGGCAAGCTATTTAATCGAAGGCTCCAAAACCCATGCGCCGTATTCTTTTATTGCCAGACTTACTTTATCATCACTGCATTGGCAGGAAAGTGTCAGTCTTCGCACATCTACTTCAGGGGGTAATTTTGTTTTAATTCTATCAGCAAAATTGTAAAGGGATGGGGCATCGGAAAAAAGCAAGGTATGTTTCATGGAGTAACCAGGATGCAATAACTGAGCCGTGACGAAAACTCAACGTTATCCCACCCAGCACGGCATTAAACATTCACGAGCGAATGTCTGCAAAAAAAGGGACTGAATAGAAATTCAGCCCCGGTATTGTTTAAGCCTCTACCTAAGAGAACTAATAGACGGACTCATTGAATGGAAGATTGTTAATGAAGATTGAATTCTGTTTAAAAAATTTGAAAAAGCAAAATAGGGTAGCCATACAAGACGACTACCCTTATGATAAAACAACTGGTACGGTTAGTGTCTACAAAAATTTGTTATAACGATATTCGGTTCAATTGCTGTGTCAGCACTGTAAAGCGCACTTTAGCTTTAATCAGTTTTCTTTTTGAAAGGGAAGTGGCTAAGTGTAAATTCTGGTTGCTGTGATGAAAGCTGTATAATATGTTCATTGTTTTCCGCCATATCTATTTTCAAGCCTTCCAGGTAACCGGCGATTTGAAGGTTTTTGGCAGGTACAAACCTTTGCTCAATTAAAATGCCTTCTATGGACATTGCAATTATCATCGTAATTAACAGGATTATTCACAAGATAAATCACAAACCCTGCTGAAGTCAAGTGCTATTTATGAACAGCAGTCTTGAAGACAGGACATGTATCATTCAAATTCTAATGTGCATTTAAATGTTTGGCTTTATAAAGGCCAAAAAATAGTACAAAGCTCGTCAACAAACCGTTTGATCTTATTGTCTGTTATCAGTATAAGAATATGATAGATGACACCAGTGTTGTTCATTGAATATTAAGACAAACCATTTGACGTTGCCTTAAAAAGGAATCCCCACCTGGACAGACGGGGATTGAACTAACAAGACAAAAAACTAGAATTAC
>Ga0126305_10001041_pt1 | contig 12201 bp, 11 predicted proteins | sample Plot26_FD_92536 | JGI IMG/M metagenome (GOLD analysis project Ga0126305, IMG submission 92536) | Serpentine soil microbial communities from UC McLaughlin Reserve, CA, USA - Plot26 | ecosystem: Environmental > Terrestrial > Soil > Grasslands | place: USA: UC McLaughlin Reserve, Lake County... | reverse complement strand
GGGGTCTCCATGGTGGCCTCTGCCGTCTCGCTCATCGTCAGGATGCGCCGGGCGGGGACGGTGGAGCGTCAGCAGATCAAGTGGCTCGCCTACGGGGGCGCGGTGGTGGTCGGCACCATCTTCGCGAGCGGGTTCATCAGCATCTGGAGCGTTCCGCTGAGTATCTTGATTATCTCCGTCGCCTTGCTCGGGCTACCGGTTTTCACGGGCATAGCGATCCTGCGCTACCGCCTCTACGACATAGACATCCTCATCAACCGCACCCTCGTCTACGGTTCGCTGACGATAATGCTGGTGCTGGCCTACTTCGGGGGCGTGGTGGGATTGCAGCGGCTCTTCTCTCCGATCGTGGGAGGCGACAATGGGCTCGCCACCGTGGCTACCACCCTGGCCATAGCGGCGCTGTTCAATCCTTTGCGGCGCCGGGTGCAGGCGTTCGTGGACCGGCGCTTCTACCGCAACAAGTACGACGCGAGAAAGACCATGGAAGCCTTCTCCGCCAGGCTTCGTGACGAAACGCACCTCGGTATCATCAGCGACGAACTGGTCGATGTCGTCAGGGAGACGATGCAGCCGGCGCACGTCTCCCTGTGGCTGCGTTCGAACACGACCCCCATAGAGCGCCAGCGAACCGACAGTTAGCCCAGGGGATTCGCCAGCCGCTCCCAAGCGGACTTTTGCAGCGCGTATTCGACGTCACCATATTCCGAACCTTCGATGGGATACGGCCACGGCTGATGGAACGTGCGCACGTACTGAAGGCCCGCTTTCTCCATCACCCGCCGGGAGGCGGCGTTGACGACCATGGTCTCCGCGACCACGCGGCGCACCCCGAGTTCGGTGAAGCCCTTGTGGATCAGGGCCCGCGAACCTTCAGTGGCGTAGCCCTGGCCCCAGGCGGATCTCTTGAGCCTGTATCCGAGCTCGGCCTCGTCCAGGTCCCCGCTTTCCCGCGCCCGGAAGTGGAACCACCCGAGAAATTCCCCGGTGGACTTCTCGATGGCCGCCCAGAAACCGTACCTGTCACCCTGCTCGTAGTAGCTGAGGAAGGCGGGCAGAACATCGTTTTCGATCTCCTCGCGCGGCGTAGTCCTGCCACCCGTTATGAAGTGCATTACCTCAGGGTCACCGTCGAGTCCGAACAGATCGTCCGCGTCGTCCATGGTGAACCGGCGCAACACCAGCCGCTCGGTTTCCAGATAGACCCGCACCGTCCGATCCTCCTCCCGCCACTCACGCCAGAGCCGATACGGCCAGCATAGTCCAGGCCGACATCGCCGGCAAGACACATGAGGCTGGTCCCGTTCCTCGAACCTTTCCCAGGGAAGTTCCCGAATATCTTGCCCGTAACGTTTGTCGTAACGGTTGGGAGACGATCTCCTCGTAGAATGGTCGTGTTGTGAGAAACGATTCAGAGAGCCGGTAGGATGGGCAGCCGCGCCGCCGCCTGGCTCTCCTGGGCGCTGGTAGCGCTCTCCGTGGCGCTGATCGTGGGTGGTTTCTCGTTGTCTCAAGCGGTGAGCACCGCCGATTCGGGTCTCCAGGTCGGCGGCGAGACGGACGATAGCAGCGTGGTCACCGACCTGGTTACGCTGCTCGTCTTCTCGGCCGTGGGCGCCATCATCGCTTCCCGGCAGCCCCGCAACGCTATTGGCTGGATCTTCTGCGGCGTGGGCGTGACGCTTGGGCTCAACTCCTTCGCGGGGGACTACGCCGACTTCTGGCTCGCGAGCGGTTTCGGCAACGCTGGCCTCGGAGAGAGCGCGGCGTGGTTGAGTTCGTGGGCGTGGAGCCTCCTGCTCTACGTCCCCACGAGCTCGGTGCTGCTCTTGTTCCCGGACGGCCGGCTACCCTCACCCCGCTGGAGGCCCGTAGCCTGGGGCGTCGCGCTCGGGGCCGCCGGCGGTGTGGCCGGCCTGGCGCTTAAGGCCGGGCCGCTCACGGACTTCCCGCAGATATCGAACCCCTACGGCGTCGCCGGTCCCGTCGTGGGGATAGTGGGGGTCGTGGGCACCATCGTGGCCGCCGGCTCCATGGTGGCGTCGGCCGTCTCGCTCATCGTTCGGCTCCGGCGCACGAGGGGCGAGCAACGCCAGCAGCTCAAGTGGCTCGCCTACTGGGGCGTGGTGGCGGTCGCCGCCCTCGGCGTCGGCGCCCTGGTTATCCCCTGGAGCGTGCCGGCCAGCATCCTGATCATGTCCGTCGCCATGCTCGGGTTGCCGATCTTCACGGGCATAGCGATCGTGCGGCACCGCCTCTATGACATAGACGTCATCATCAACCTCACCCTCGTCTACGCTATCCTGAGCGCGACGCTCGCGGTAGTCTACTTCGGCGGCATCGTTGTGTTGCAAAGAGCCTTCACCGGCCAGGATAACCTGCCACAACTGGCCATCGTCGCCTCCACGCTGGCCATCGCCGCCCTGTTCGCCCCCTTGAGGCGGCGCATCCAATCGTTCATAGATCGCCGCTTCTACAGACGCAAGTACGACGCGAGAAAGACCCTCGAAACCTTCTCGACGAAGCTAAGAGAAGAGACGGACCTTGCCGCCCTGAGCGACGACCTGATTTTGGTGATCAAAGAGACGATGCAGCCGGCGCACGTCTCCCTATGGCTGCGTCCCGACACAACCCCCAAAGACAGCTGAAGTGCTGAAATGCTTACGCTGCCAGCATCCTTGCATTGTTATAGTAACCTTGTTATGAGGTACTGAGAGTCTGGGCGCAGCGAGGGAAAGGAACGCTATGGCGACGGTGGTAGGGGTACCGAAGGAGATCAAGGACATGGAGGGTCGTGTCTCCATGCAGCCTGACGGCGTTGCCGAGATGGTGCATCACGGCCACGATGTGATGGTTCAGGCCGGTGCGGGCGACGGCGCGGGCTTCTCCGACGGGGAGTACGAAGAGGCGGGTGCGCGGCTCGTCGACGGACCTGAGGAGGTCTTTGGGGCCGCGGATCTGATCGTGAAGGTAAAGGAGCCCGTCCCCGAAGAGTACGATCGTTTCAGGGAGGGGCAGCAGCTCTTCACATATTTGCACCTGGCGGCCGACAAGGGGCTCACGGAGTTCTTGATGGAGCGCAGGATCAACTCCATCGCCTACGAGACGGTCGAGACGCCCGACGGGTTGTTGCCGCTACTCACGCCGATGAGCGAGGTGGCCGGAAGGATGTCGGTACAGGCGGCGGCGCACCACCTCGAGAGTCCCCAGGGTGGGGCAGGGCTCCTGTTAGGGGGCGTGCCTGGTACGCCTGCGGCGAAGGTCACGATCATCGGTGGTGGGGTCGTCGGGACCGAGGCCGCCAAGATAGCCCTCGGCATGCGGGCGCTGGTGAGCGTGCTCGACATCAGCCCCAAGCGGCTCGCCTACCTCTCGGACATCTTCGAGGGAAGAGCCGACCTCGTGATACCCAACCGCGCCAGGACGGCCGCCTACGTCGCGCAGGCCGACGTGGTCATAGGTGCCGTCCTCGTACACGGGGCCAAGGCACCCAAGCTCGTTACGCGCGAGATGGTCGCGAGCATGCGTCCGGGGAGCGTGGTAGCCGACGTCGCCATCGACCAGGGCGGGTGCATAGAGACGGCGCGGCCGACAACGCACTCCGATCCTACGTACGTCGAGGAGAACGTCGTACACTACTGCGTCGCCAACATACCAGGGGCCGTGGCGAGGACCTCGACGCTGGCCCTGACCAGCGCGACGTTGCCGTATCTGATCCAGATCGCGGACAAAGGTATAGAGGGCGCGGCGACGGAAGACGAGTCCCTGGCCAAGGGGCTCTCCACGCTGCGGGGAGAGCTCGTCTCCGAGCCGGTCGCCGAGGCCCACGACCTCTCCTACACCGACGCGGAGAAGCTCCTGAACTGAGAATGGCCGGCGTGGGGGAGAAAGGCACCTGCGCAGTATCCCGGCTGCTTCCGCGGGAACGATGGAATCGAGGACAAGATGAACCGCCAAGAGGGTGTTGTGGTCGTAGGTGGCGGCATCTGGGGGTTGAGCACCGCCTATCATCTGGCGCGGGCGGGATGGACGGACATCGAGGTTCTGGAGCGCAACGATGCTCCGTTCGACGAGACGACCTCCCAGGCCGCCGGTTTGGTCGGCCAGATTCGGGCCACCCCTCTTATGAGGCGGGCGATCCGGCACGCCATAGACCTGTTCGAAGACTTCGAGAACGAGACCGGCCACGACCCCGATTTCCACCAGGTCGGCAGCCTTCTGCTGGCCCTTACGCCCGAACGGATGGCCTCCTTCGAGAAGCACGTCGAGCACGCCAACAGTAGCGGCGTGGAGGCCCGCTTCGTCGACGGTGCACAGATATCCGGGCTGGCGCCACACCTGGACATCTCCCAGATCGAGGGCGGGTACTTCGTACCGGAGGACGGTTACCTCGACCCCCGGCAATGCGCGCGGGCCTTCTGCGGCGCAGCAGAGGACCTGGGCGTCAGGGTCAGGACCGGCACGACTGTGACCGGACTCTCCATAACAGACGGCCGGGTGACGGGGGTCGAGACGGACGGCGGCTTCGTCGAGGCAGGGTACGTCGTGGTGACGGCCGGACCCTGGACCGGTACCTTCGCAAAGATGGCGGGACACCGGACGGCGATGGTGCCCATACGCCACCAGCGCGTCACCACGGCTCCCGCGGCGGGTATCCCCGAACATCACCCGGTCGTGCGGGTCACCGACGCCAGTTGCTACCTCAGGCCCGAGGAGGGAGGGTATCTCTACGGGTTCTTCGAGCCGGATCCCACGAGCTACGACCCCGAGTTGCCCGCCGGATTCCGTACGTCGGAGATCGAGGAGCCGGTAGAGGTCATGGAAGAGGCCCGCGAGAGGCTCGCCCCCATCTTCCCCGTGTTGGAGGACCTGCGGATCGCCTCCTACAAGCGTGGGCTTACGACCTTCGCCCCCGACGGGGCGTACCTGATCGGCCCCGTACCGCACGTAGAGGGCCTCTTCACCGCCACAGGATGCGCTGCTTTGGGCATCGCGGGCTCCGCCGCGGTAGGAAGCTGGCTGGCCGGATGGATCGTCTGGGGCGACCCCGGGGAAGACCTGTCCCCGGTAGGCCTGGAGCGGTTCGGAGAGAAAGCTTCGGACCGTGACTGGATCAGGCGTGAGGGCGAGGCGTTCTACGGCGGCTACTACGGTATCCCTGCCATGTCCGTGACCTAGTTCGGGGAGCCTGTAGTCGTGTCCGTGCATTTCCCTACGGAAGAGCTTACGGCCCGCCGCAAGGCCGTGGCAGCGGAGCTGGCCGCGCGCGGCCTCGACGGGTTGCTCATGTTCCGCCAGGAATCGATGTACTACCTCACCGGGTACGACACCTTCGGCTACGTCTTCTTCCAGTGCTTCTATATGGGCTCAGACGGCGAGACCCTCACCCTCCTGACCCGCACTCCCGACGTGCGCCAAGCCGCTCACACCTCCGTGGTCGAGGACGTCAGGGTCTGGTACGACACGGAAGACGCCGACCCTGCTATGGATCTGAGGGAGATCCTCGAAGAGCACGGCCTCAGGGGCAAGCGTCTGGGGATAGAGACCGACGCCTACGGCCTCACGGGCTACAACCTGAAGCGCGTGGAGGCGGCGCTGGGCGGCTTCTGCGAGCTGGTGGAGGCCTCCGATCTCGTGAGCGGGTTGCGGGCAGTCAAGTCACCGGCCGAGATCGAGTACGTACGTGAAGCCGCGCGGTTGGCGGATCTCGGCTTCGATAGGGCCGTACAGGTGGCGGCGCCCGGCGTCTTCGAGGGGGATGTCCTTGCCGCTTTGCAGGGGGCCATCTTCGAGGGCGGCGGAGACTTCCCTGCGAACGAGGTGATCATCGGCTCAGGACCCCGCGCCCTCCTGTTCCGCTCCGCCGCAGGAATGCGCCGCATGGACCCCGTCGACCAGTTGTCTCTGGAATGGGCCGGCTCCTACCGCCACTATCATGCGGCCATGATGCGCACCCTGGCCGTGGGCGAGGCTACAGGCTACCAGCGACATCTCTTCTCCGCCGTTCGCGAAGCGCTCGAGGAGATGACTGAGGCCCTGGCACCAGGACGTCCTGTCGGCGAGGTCGACGATGCCCACCGCCGTGTACTGGATGCGGCGGGGCTCAAAGAGCATCGCTTCGCCGCGTGTGGGTACTCGCTAGGTACGACCTTCAGCCCCAACTGGATGGACTGGCCTATGCTGTTCTCAGGGAACCCCGTGCTGGCCGAGCCGGGGATGGTCTTCTTCTTGCACTGCGTGGTCGCCGATTCAGGACGCGGGGTCGCCATGAGCCTTGGCCGCACCTGCCTGGTGACCGGTTCAGGGAGGGAGGTTCTCTCCGCGCGGCCTCTGAATCTGATCGTCGTCTGATCCGGACTCCCGATACGTTGAAAGAAATGGTGTGTAGCCTGTAAGCTGCGCGCTGGACAACCATCTTAGGAAGGGGAAACAACATGGCCGAAGCGGGTGTGGAAGGGCGAGAGCAGAGACGGCAGCAGGGCCACCTGCAACCGGGACTCAAGAGACGGCACATGACCATGATCTCGATTGGCGGGATCATCGGGGCCGGCCTCTTCGTGGGGACCGGGCCGATACTCAACCAGGCTGGTCCTGCGACAGTGCTGACCTACCTTCTGACGGGATGCCTCCTCATCCTGATCATGCGGATGCTCGGGGAGATGGCGGTGGCGCAACCGTCTGTGGGCTCCTTCTCTGACTACGGCCGGATGGCGTTGGGCAACTGGGCAGGTTTCTCCATCGGGTGGCTGTACTGGTATTTCTGGGCGATCGTGGTCGGGTTCGAGGCCACGGTGGCGGCGTCCATCCTGGGGCAGTACGTACCGGGCGTACCACCGTGGCTCATAGCCCTGGCTCTCGTCTTGCTGCTCACGGCCACCAACCTCTACTCCGTCGGGTCCTACGGCGAGTTCGAGTTCTGGTTCGCCGGCATAAAGGTCGCCGCGATCGTCATCTTCATCGTCCTAGCCATACTGTTCCTGATCGGGCTGTTCCCGACGAGCTCTCCCGGCTTCTCGAACCTGTATGCCAAGGGTGGGTTCTTCCCGCACGGCCCTCTGGCGATGTTCTCGGGCGTGGCGACCGTGATCTTCGCCTTCGTCGGGGCGGAGATCGTCACCATCGCCGCCGCCGAATCCAACGAACCCGGAAGAAACGTCGCAAGGGCGACCAACGCGGTCATCTACAGGATCCTGCTCTTCTACGTGATCTCAGTCTTCTTCGTCGCATGTATCGTGCCTTGGAACACAGGGTTCACCCAGGACATTATCAAGAGTCCTTTCACCCTGGCCTTCGAGAGGATCGGGATACCGGGGTCGGGGACACTGATGAACTTCGTGGTCCTTACCGCGGTTCTCTCCGTCCTCAACTCCAGCCTCTACACGACCTCCCGCATGCTCTTCGCCCTCACCCGTCACAACGACGCGCCTAGCTTCATGACCAACACGACGGCGCGCGGCGTGCCGATCTGGGCTATCCTCACAGGGACCATCTTCGCGTACGTGTCCGTCGCGATCTTCTATTTCTTCCCCTCGGAGGTGTTCACATGGCTGATCAACGCCTCGGGTGCCATAGCCCTCTTCGTCTACCTCCTTATCGCCGTCTCTGAGCTCGTGATGCGCCGGCGCCTGGAGCGCGAGGCGCCCGAGAGGCTGCAGCTAAAGATGTGGTTCTATCCGTGGCTGACGTACCTGTCGATAGTCGGCATCGTGGCGGTGCTCATCGGGATGGCCGTCATCTCCGATCTGCGTCCCCTACTGATAGCGAGCCTCATAAGCCTCGGCGTGATGCTGGTGGCCTACGCATTGCGTAAGGCGTTCGGCCCCCCACAGAGGGACCCCTCCGAGGTGATCAGGGAGTCCGAGGCCAGGAGGGAGTCGGAAGCTGGATCGTGATGCTCGAAGTGAGGTGAAAACCGCTTGACCCGATACGAACCTGCCGACTCCTTCGAGACCCCGCGCTTCTCGGACGTGCGCACCTTCATGCGCCTGCCCAACACGCGTGACTTGCCGAACGCAGACGCTGCGATAGTAGGCGCGCCATTCGACACGGGCGCCACCTTCCGCGCCGGAGCCCGCTTCGGCCCTGAAGGTATACGAAGCGCCTCGCACCTCCTCAGACGCTACAATCCGAGCCTGGACGTGGCGATCTTCGATTACCTCTCGGTCATAGACTACGGCGACGTACCCGTCGTTCCAGGCTACATCGAGGAGAGTTACAGGCGGATAGAGGAGGGCCTGGAACCTGTACACGGCGCCGGAGTGCCCCCTATAGTACTTGGTGGCGACCACTCCATAGCGCTGCCCGAACTCAGGGCCGCCGCCGCGGTCCACGGGCCGCTTGCCCTCGTGCAGTTCGACTCCCACCCCGATACCTGGAACGCCTACTTCGGCGAGAGGCACACGCACGGCACGCCTTTCCGGCGTGCCGTAGAAGAGGGACTCCTCGATACCTCGCGCTCCGTCCAGGTCGGGATGCGGGGTTCGATCTACGACAGGGGCGATTGGGACGACGCGCGCGAGATGGGCTTCGACCTCGTCCCGACGGACGAGGTACGCGAGCTCGGGATACCGCAGGTGATAAACCGTATCCGCGGAAGAACCGGCGACGCGAAGGTCTACGTCTCCTTCGACGTGGACTTCGTCGACCCCGCATACGCGCCAGGGACGGGGACACCGGAGATCGGAGGCTTCACGAGCCGCGAAGCACAAGAGTTCATGCGTGGTCTCGCCGGCCTCCAGATCGTCGGCTGCGACATCGTCGAAGTCTACCCCGCCTACGACCACGCCCAGATCACAGCCCTTCTGGCCGCCAACGTGGCGCACGAGTTCCTCAGCCTGCTCGCGTTCTCGAGGAAGGCGGGATCGATGTAAACAATGCACCCGCCTATCTTGCTCGGGGGTATCGCTCGGGAGCCGACGGCGGGTATACTGGAACGGATCAGGCCGACAGGAAGAGGTGGCGACGATGCTTGAGTCCACAAGGATCAAGACAGAGATACCGGGTCCGGAGAGCCGGGCATTGATGGAACGGCGGCACAACGCTGTTTCGGCAGGTGTTGGAATCGCGACGCCCATGGTCGCCAAAGAAGCGAAAGGCGCCTTGCTCACCGACGTCGACGGCAACACGTTCATAGACTTCGGCAGCGGCATCGGCGTAATGAACGTCGGGCACACGGATTCGCGGGTGGTCGAGGCTGTAAAGGAGCAGGCCGAGAGGCTCACCCACAGCTGTTTCTACGTCACCGAGTACGAGGAGTACATACGACTGGCCGAGAAGCTGAACGCGCTGGTACCTGGCGGCACGGAGAAGCGTTCGTTCTTCGTCAACTCGGGCGCCGAGGCGGTCGAGAACGCGGCCAAGATCGCCCGCTACTACACGAAGCGTCCCGCGGTGATCGCCTTCGAGAACTCCTTCCACGGGCGCACGATGTTCGCGATGAGCCTAACGGGCAAGACGGATCCCTACAAGAAAGGCTTCGGGCCGTTCGTCCCCGAGGTCTACAGGGTACCTGCGCCTTACGCGTACCGCTGCCCGGCGGGGCAGGATTGTTCGGGCGGCTGCCAGGGTGACTGCTTCGCGTCCATCGAGAGGGCGTTCGTCAGCACGGTGCATCCGAGCAGCGTGGCGGCGATCATCGTCGAACCTGTGATCGGGGAGGGTGGCTTCATCCCGTTCCCTGATTTTTATCTGCGGAAGCTGCGGGAGCTGTGCGACGAGCATGGCATCGTTTTGATCGTGGATGAGGTCCAGACGGGTTTCGGCAGGACGGGCAAGATGCTCGCCATCGAGCACTCGGGGGTCGAGCCTGACATCCTCACGACGGCCAAGAGCCTCGGTGGCGGACTCCCCATAGCCGGCGTTACGGGGAAAAGGGAGATCATGGACTCCATCCACGTAGGGGGCCTCGGCACCACTTACGGCGGCAACCCGATCGCGTGCGCCGCCGCCCTCGCCGTGCTCGAAGCCTTCGAAGAGGAAGACCTTCTGGCACGAGCGAACACCGTCGGCGAGCGCGTCATGGCCGCGATGCGTGAGATCCAGGACCGCCACCCCGACTTCGTCGGAGACGTGCGCGGCAGAGGCCCCATGGCCGCCATGGAGTTCGTCACTGACCCCGAAAGCCGTACCCCCGACAAGCAGCGAACGGGGAAGGTGATCGAAGCCGCCCTACAGGAAGGGCTCTTGCTCCTCATCGCCGGCCAGTACGGCAACTGCATCCGCACCCTGATGCCCTTCGTCATCACCGACGAGGAACTGGAGGAGGGCCTGGCCGTTCTCGGGCGCGCCGTAGACGGCGCAGCCTGAATCAGCCGAACACTTCGTCCACGCTAGGGACCAATCCCGGTAGCGCGGTGGATTCCAGCGTCTGCCCGCGGCCCTTCTGATCGGCGTGCCGGTAGCCATCGGCGGACGGACCAGTGTGGCGCTCGATAATCTCGCCGGGGAGGTTCACGATCCAGACCTCCCCGATCCCCGCCCGCGCATAGAGCGGCAGCTTTATCCCGCGGTCGTAGGCGAGGGTGGTATCCGAAACCTCGATCAGGAGCAGCACGTCTTCCGGCATCGGCAGCGATTCCCTGTAGTCGCGAGTGCGGATCACCGTAACGTCGGGCTGGGGCTCGTTGTACTCGTTCAGCTTCACAGGATTCTGGACGCTGACGATAGCCTCATCGCCGAAGTTCAAGACCATCAGCCGGTTTAATCTGTTGACGCACGAGAAGTGCCTGGTGCCAATGGCTGTCATCTGGACTAGCTCGCCCTGGATGAGTTCGACCCGGTCGTCCTCGTGCAGGATCCCGGCCTCGCCCATCCGATGATAGTCGTGAACTGTGAAGCGCCAGCGGGTAAGCTGTTGCATGCTCGCCTCCACGCGAAAGTCCTCCTGTGGTTCGCCCGTCTCATAGAAAAGTATACTCGGGCGCTGCGACGAAACCTTTACCTGATTCTTCCGGAAGATCCGCGGGGCGTTACCTCAGTCCTGCCGTGCCTAACGCTTGCTCAGTCGTGCGTGGGAGCGATAGCGGGAGCTGCTGCGACCGCGACGAGCGCGGCTAGCCCCACCTTCATCAGGTCGAAGACTACGAACGGCAGAACGCCCGTCACAAAGGCTTCGGTGAGAGTAAGCCCGGCAACCACGGCCAACCAGGTAGCTCCCAAGGCGTAGATGACCGCGAGGCCCGCACATCCCCAGAGGAATCCCATCCACAGCGCCCGCCGCCGAGGCTCGCGGGCAACGGCACCAGCTGCCAGACCCGCAAGGGCGGCGGCGATAGGGTAGGAGAGCAGGTACCCTCCCTTCGGACCGAGAATGACACCGGGTCCGCCCTCGAACTGAGCGAAGACGGGTACTCCGACCGCCCCGACCAGCAAGTAGACCGCCTGCGCGAGCGCCCCGTAGCGTGGTCCGAGAAGGAGACCAGTGAGGACGACGGCCAGTACCTGCAAGGTGAAAGGAACCAGGGAGAAGGGCAGGGGTATGGCTATCTGGGCCGCCACGGCCGTCACCGCCGCCATCAACGCCGCGCGGGTTATGGTCGATGCCCTCAACGCCACCCTTCCTATGTGCGGGAGACGATCACTCCCGCAACCGCCGGTGGATACGGACCCCTTTTACCACCGTTCGCCCCCGGTTTCCCGCGACGGGGGTACCCGCAGGCGTTTGATCCCGGCACCTTCCGGTAAGTAAAGTAACGAACTTTTCCGGGTAGAGGAGGATCAGGTGGGTAGACGAGGCACCAGCGGACGGCAGGACAAAGACGAAGCCACCGTGGACAAGGCCAAGGGCCGGATGAAGGAGGCGGCCGGTTCCCTTACCGGCGACAAGAAGACGAAACGCGAGGGCCGTTCGGACCAGCGCCGCGGAAACATGAAGGAGAAGAAGGGTAACCTCAAAGATCTGCTGAAGTAGGTTTCAAATTACAGGCATCAGGCTTCAGCAATAGAAGCCAGGCGAAAAGCCGGGGAGAGGATCCTCGGCCTTCGCAGAATCCACCTTCTCCGAGGTTCGGTGCGTGAGCCTTGCGAACGCGAGCAAGCAGTCCATAGAGGAGTAATTTGCTTTGTTCGCCGTGTAAATGCTCAGTAGCTGATCACGGGCGTCTTGTGCACGTATGTGTCGTCGGTCAACTGCGCCAGCATGAAGGCAGCAACATCCTCACGAGATATCTTCGCCGCGGTGTACGAGCCCTTGAGATAAACCTT
>Ga0126305_10001039_pt1 | contig 12217 bp, 10 predicted proteins | sample Plot26_FD_92536 | JGI IMG/M metagenome (GOLD analysis project Ga0126305, IMG submission 92536) | Serpentine soil microbial communities from UC McLaughlin Reserve, CA, USA - Plot26 | ecosystem: Environmental > Terrestrial > Soil > Grasslands | place: USA: UC McLaughlin Reserve, Lake County... | reverse complement strand
GTCCTCGTAGCGATCGGTGTCGATCGGGAAGAGCCCGCAGAACACGACCGGCTTCACCTCGCGGTATCCGGGGAGGGGCGTCTGTGCGGGCCGATCCCTGGCCGTCAGGGTGTCGCCCACCCGAAGTAGGGCCACGTCCTTGATTCCGGTGATGACGTAGCCGACTTCGCCGGCGCTCATTCCTTCCTCCGGCCTCATCCGCGGCGTGAAGAAGCCGATCTCATCGATATCGGCCTCGGTGCCCGCCTGCATGGCGACGATGCGCTCGCCCTTGTGAAACTCGCCGTCCATCAGGCGGACATAGGCGACCACACCCCGGTAGGGGTCGTACTCGGAGTCGAAGATCAGCGCCCGCGGAGGCGCCGCGGGCTGCCCGGTGGGCGCCGGAATGCGCTCCACGATCGCCTCGAGGACCTCCTCCACCCCCTCGCCCGTCTTCGCCGAGATGCGAAGCACCTCGTTCGGGTCGCCGCCGATCAGGTCCGTCACCTCGGCGGCAACGCGCTCCGGCTCGGCGCTCGGCAGGTCGACCTTGTTGAGGACGGGGATCAGCTCGAGGCCCGCCTCGACCGCGGCGTACGTGTTGGCCACGGTCTGCGCCTCGACGCCCTGGGCGGCATCCACGACGAGGAGCGCCCCCTCGCACGCCGCCAGGCTGCGCGATACCTCGTAGGAGAAGTCGACGTGACCGGGCGTGTCGATCAGCTGAAGGTGGTAGGTCTGCCCGTCACGCGCCTGGTAAGAGACGCGCACGGCCTGCGCCTTGATCGTGATCCCACGCTCGCGTTCGAGCTCCATCGAATCGAGCACCTGCGGACGATGCCCGCGGTCGACTGCGCCCGTGAGCTCGAGGAAGCGGTCGGCCAGGGTCGACTTGCCGTGGTCGATGTGGGCGATGATCGAGAAGTTCCGAATCCGTTCCATTGGACAGCGATGAGTATGCCGAGCGTCAGCTCTGGCGACGGCGCAGCAGGCGCCAGATCTGACGCGCCTCGGGGATCCGGAGCGCCGTGATCGCCGCCGCGTAGACGAGCGCTCCTGCCCCCAGCCCGGTTCCCAGCGAGACGATCTGCGCAACGAGGCTCTCGCCGAGCGCCTGATCCACCACGTACCAGACGCCGTAGCTCACGCCTGCCAGCCCAGCCGCGGCGACCACGACGCGAAGCGTCGTCCACGTGAGCCGTCCCAACTCGAGTCGACCCAGCTGGCGTCGCAGCACGATCGTCTGTGCGAGCACGCTGACGGCGGTCGCGATGACGGTTGCGGCCACGATCCCCCCTACCCCGAAAGGTTTGTACAGCGCCGCGGCGGCGATCGCCGTGATCGCGAGGTTCACGCCGGCGATCGCGGTCGGCACCCATGGGCGCTGGAGGCTGAAGAACGTTCGGGTCAGGATCAGGAAGAGTCCGTTGAACGGGAGCGAGAACGCGAACCAAAAGAGCGCCGTCGCCACGAGCTGCGTGTCCTCAGGGCTGAACTCGCCCCGCTGATAGACAAGCTGGATCATCGGCTCTGAGAGAACCAGCATCGCCGCCGCGGCGGGGATCAACAGCAGGACGATCTGGCGCATGCCGTTGGCCATCGTCGAACGCAGGTCGTCGTATTCCCGCTGCGCCGCGAGCCGGGCGAGCGTAGGGAAGATGACCGTCGTGACGGCCACCGAGAAGATGCCCTGCGGAAGCATGTAGATGCGAAATGCCTTGTCGATGGCGGCCGGCGCGTCCGCGGAGATCAGCGAGCCGAAGATGCTGTTGATGAGCAGGTTGAAGTTGATGAGCCCGAGGCTCAGGGTCACTGGCACCATCAACAGCAGGACGCGCCGGACCTCGAGGCTCCGCCAAGCGAACGACCACATCAACTTGAAGGGCGTATGGCGAAGGTCCCAGGTGGGAATGGCCAGCTGGACCGCCGTGCCCACGAGGACGCCGATCGCGTAGGCATAGATCCGGTCGTCGCCGTGGAAGAGCGGCGCCATGGCGACCAGCACGACGATGATCGCGACGTTCCAGAAGAACGGCGAGATTGCGAACGCCCCGAAGCGGTCGTAGCTGTTCAGGATCCCGACGACCATCCCGGTCGCCCCGAGCATCACGAGGATCGGGAAGAGCACCTGCGACAACGTCACCGTGAGGCCCTGTGGAACGTCCGAGCCGATGAACAGCGGCATCAGGAACGGGGCGGTGAGGATGAAGAGCGCGGTGATCCCCGTCAGGACCAGGGTCACCAGGAAGATCAGAGTGGACGCCAGGCGGAACGCCTCCCGCTTCTCCCCCTTCTGCAGGTGCTCCGTGAACACGGGCACGAACGCGGCCTGGATCGCAGCGTCGGCGAACAGGCTGCGGACCAGATTCGGCACCTGGAAGGCGATCGTGAACGCGGACATCGCGCCGCTGATGCCGAAGTACGCCGCGGCGAAGATCTCGCGGACAAGGCCCGCGACGCGCGAGAGGCTCGTCGCAGCGGAGAAGAGGGCCGTGGACCGGGCGAGCCGTCCCTTGCGGGCCTCGGCGGACTCCCTCGCCACCGCGAACGACTCCACACCCGGCTCCTCCTGCGCAACGATGTCGATCGGGCCGGGGTCGAGCCTGCGGCGGGCCGGCTCCCGTGCTCCGTAGATGTGCTCGCGGACGCGGCGCTCGTCGTCGCCCGGCTGATCGGGGTCGCCCTGATGCATCAGCGGGCGGCCATCCCCGCCGGACTCGGGCGGTGCCTAGCTATAGTGGCCGCTCCCCCCATGGCCAACATCGCCTCACAGGTAAAGCGAATCCACCGCACCGATCGCGAGCACGACGAGAATCGCCGGCTCCAGAGCGCGGTGAAGACCCACTTCCGCCGGCTCGAGCGCGCGGCCGAGGCGGGCGACGCCGAGGCGACCTCCCGGGAGCACCGTGAGCTCGTGTCCCGCATCGACAAGGCGGTACAGAAGGGCGCGCTGCATCCCAACAACGGTGCTCGCAAGAAGGCTCGGGCCGCCAGCCTGGTGGCCGGCGGGTCCGCGTAGGCCCGCCCCGGCGCTCCCCTCACCGCGTTCCGCCTCCGGGCCGCAGCCCTATTCGGAGGCACCGGCGCCGGCGCCCGCAGCTCGCAGCACGGCGAGCGTGAGCGCCACGTCATCCGGATATTCGGAGCCCCCGCGGCTCCACCACTCCAGGTCGGCCACCGCGCCGGTCGCGGCGCGCAGCCCGACTGCCGAGCCGCCTCGCACGCTACGGACCAGCATCCGGGCAGCGTATGGATGCATGCGGAGCTTGCTCTCCACCTCCTTCGGCGGCGCGCCGCGTTCGAGCTCGGAGGCGGCGAGGTATGCGTCGCGGAGCCGTCGAGCGGCCTGGTAGACGATCGGGGTGATCGCCTCGCCCTGTGCGCTCAGGCGCTCGGCTGCGTTGACGGCGCGCGCCCGGTCGCGTACGACGATGGCGTCGGAAAGCGCCCAGGTCGCCTCCTCCGACGTGTCCACGACCATCGACTCGAGGTCTTCCACGGTCACCTCCCCGTTCGGTCCCGCCCAGACGGAGAGGCGTTCCACCTCGGTGACCAGACGCATGGTGCCCTCGCCCATGCGCTCGACCAGCATGCGGGCCGCCTCGGGCTCGAGGCGAAAGCCACGGTTGGCCGCTTCCGCCACGAGCCGGGGCGGCAGGTCGCGGGCCTTCGGGGCGTCGTAGCGGAGAACCTCGCCGCCGGCACCCATCACGGCGTCGGCGAGGCCCCGTGGCGCCTTCAGCTTTGGGGGCGCCTCTCGCGCTACCACGGCCACGGTGAGGTCAGGCGGTAGGTCATCAAGCGCGGCACTCACTGCCGCAGCCTGCTTCGCCGTCCAACGCTCCGCCCCGTCGGCGAGCAGGTAGCGGCGCTCGGCCATCAGCGACATCGAGGGAATGGCGGCGATGAGCGCTTCGGGGTCCGACGGTCCATCGCCGGCCCCGAAGCTCTCGAGCGCCCCTGGCCCGCCCTCGCGCTCGGCCCGGGCACGCAATCGCGACAGCGCCGCGCCGATCTTCCCTTCGTCGGTGCCGACGATCAGGTATGCGGGCTTGATCGCGCCCGAGCTCTTCGTCTTCGAGCTGCTACTGGCGCTCACGCAGGCGAGTGTATTCGTCGTCCCGGCTGCCTCTGTCGCCTGGGCGATCGCCTCCACCGGACGGTTGGATGCGCCCTCAGCCGCTGCCCGTGCCGCCGTTGCCGTACCCGCCGCCGCTGTCCTGCTTCGTCGACGTGGTCGTCGTGCTCGTGGTCGAGCTCGACGTCGTCGTGGAGCTGGTTGTGGTGGTCGGCTTGGTCGTCGTGGCTCAAAGGCTGCCGACGCCGATGCTGATCCCGGCCAGGACGATCGCAGCGACGGTCGCGACCACGACCAGTCGGCCACGGCGACCCGTGAACGTGAATGCGATCGCCAGCAAGGCCGCGATCGCGCCGATTCCGCCGGCTAGATAGCCGAACGCCACCGACAGCACCTTCTGTATCGACGACCCGTCGAAGCACTCGCCGCTCGGATCCTGAAGCGCATCCTGCACCGTGACGTCGCGGCAGAGCGCCGTGCCGGCGATGTCGGTCGCGGCGATGATCATGATCGCGCTGCCGAGGAGCAGGACGAGGAAGAGGACCACGGCCAGCGCGCGCGAAGCGCCGCCGCCCCTCTCGGCGGGAGTGGACGCGTATTCCACGTGCGAGCAGCCTATCCGCTCCCGACGCGCCAACCGCCGCGAGCGACGTCGATTGTCACATCACCGCTCTCGTCCGTCCGAAGCGTGGGGACCCCGTGCTCCGCGAGGGTGGCAAGCGTCTGCGGCGCCGGGTGGCCGTAGGGATTGTCCGCCCCGACCGAGACAACGGCCAGGCGTGGCACCGTGCGGTCCAGGAGCGCGTCGAGCCCGGCGTCTTCCGAGCCGTGGTGAGCCACCTTGAGAACGTCGACCGGGCCCGGGTCCAGCGGTACGGCCTCGGCCTCCGCGTCCGCCGTGAGGAGCATCGAGAACGAATGCCAGCGGGCAATCAGCACCACCGCGGCCTCGTTCGGGTCGGTTGCCTGAGCTTCCAGAGATGCGCGTGGCGGCCACGCGACCTCCAAGCGGAGGCTCCCCGATTTCAGCTCCGAGCCCTCGGCCACCCCCACGGCGCGCACATGCGCGACGCGAGCGGCGCGCAGGAAATCCGGCGCCGGCTGCGCGTAGACGAGCCTGTGGATCGGGAATCCGTCGTACAGGAGCTCGTCGATTCCGGCCACGTGATCCGACTGGTCGTGGGTGACCACGGCCGCCGCCAGGCTCGTGACACCCTCGTCCTCGAGCTGTTCGCGCAGGTCGTCGCCAGGCGGCCCGCCGTCGACCAGGATGGGATCGCCGTCGATGGGATCCAGGAGGATGGAGTCGCCCTGGCCGACGTCCAGCACCACGACCTTGAGACCCGGTGCGGGCTCGCCCGCGCTGGGAGCCGACCCCCCTCCCAGCGCAACGCATGCCGCCGCAAGCGCCACCGCGACCATGGCGAATTGCGCCCCCCGCCGTGGGGTGGCGGCCCCGCGCGTTCGTCGGGCCCACGCCACGGCGGTCGCCATGCCGATGCCCAGAACCGCATACGCGGCAGCGACGTCCGGCCAGGTCGTGAGGTCGATTCCCACCTGCGACCAGCCGGGGGCGGCCAGCCAGTGGGCGATCTGGGCGACGTAGGCGGCGAGCAGGCCGGCAAGCGCCGTCAAGGGCTCGACAGGAATGCCCGGGACCTGCCCGAGGATCGACGCGAGCATCCCGAGCCACATCATCGGGGCGATCGCGGGAAGGGCCAGCAGGTTGGCGGGCAGCGAGGCCAGCGACACAGCGCCAAAGTGATGCGCGAACAACGGGGCCGTCGTCAGCGTTGCGGCCACCGTCACGCCTGCTCCCTCGGCCAGCAGGCGACGCGCGGGCGAAGGGACGTCCGCGGGTGCCCGGCCCTGCCGCGGCACCGCCGGCGCAGCGAGGATCAGATCCCTGATTCGCGCCGCGAAGAGCAGGATGCCGACGACGGCGGCGAAGCTGAGCTGCCAGCTCGGATCGCCCAGGGAGCGCGGGTTGAGCAGGAGGGTGAGCGCCGCCGCCAGCAGTACCGCGTGCCACCTCCAGCGGGGCCTGCCGGCCAGCATGGCGACGACCCCGGCGGCGCCCATGATTCCCGCCCGCTGGATGGACGGTCCCGCGCCGGCGACCGGCACGTAGACCACGATCAGAGCCAGCAGGGCAAGGAGTCGCATCCGAAGACTCACGCCGGCGAGTCCGAGCAGCCACGCGCCGAGGAGCGCGAGGAGCATCACGCAGTCGCCGGAGACCGCGAGCAGGTGAGCCAGTCCCGAGCGCTTGAAGTCATCGACCGTCGCCGGGTCGATGCGGTCGTCCTCGCCCAGTAGGAAGCCACGCAGGAGAGCCGCCTCCGAGTCGGGCGTGCCGCGCTCGAGAGCCGCGTCGGCACGCCCCCTGATGCCGTCGACGATTCCCGCGACCCCACCGCGCCGATTCTTCGTAAGGCGGATGCGATCGGCCCGAAGCACCTCGCGGATGCCGTAGCGGGCCAGGTCGTCCGCCTCCCATGGCGGAGGCGCCTGGAGAACGCCCGTGGCAATGGCCTCGCTGCCGATGGGGAGGTCGGCGACCGGCTCGTGCCCCTCGACGGCGAGCCGGCCGTCCGCGGTGCGGATGCGCACGGTCACCTCACCATCCGCCCGCTGCGGAACACCGGTCACGAACCCACGTGCCGTGGCGGGGCGGCCGATCGGCCCGTCGAAGGCTCCGCCGTCGATCGCCGCGAGGCGCATTGCGCCGATGCCCAGCCCGCCCACGCAAGCGGCGAGCGCTACGAGCGCGACCTGGACCGCGCGCGCCCCGCTCCCGGGCGGGCGAATGAGCGCAAGGGACCCGCCGCCGATCAGCGCCGCCGCCAGGACCGGCATCGGGGAGGCTCCGGCGATCGCCGGGGCCATCGGCGACAACGCCAGGCCGGCGGCGATGCCCCCCAGGACGGCGAAGCGCGAGGCGAGCGACGTCAACGAGACGTCAGCCGGGCCTCAGGGCTGGAGGCGGGAACGCAGGGCCTCCATCGTTGCCGGGCCGATCCCGTCGATCTCGTCCAGCTGGTCGACCGAGGAGATCCCGCCCTGCTGATCGCGGAACTCCATGATCTTCTGCGCGGTCACCGGACCGATCCCCTCGATCGTGTCGAGCTCCTCCACGGTGGCCGTCCCAACGTTGATGGGCGATTCCGTCGTCGCCGCGCTGCCGGCCGTGGTTCCCGCGGTCACCCCGACGGAGCCCTTGACTCGGACGGGAACGATGATTTGCTGACCGTCGGTCAGACGGGCGGCGAGGTTGATGGTGTCGACCTCCGCCCGCCCGGTGGCGCCGCCCGCTCGCTGCAACGCATCATCGACCCTCGAACCCGCCGGCAGCCGGTAGACCCCTGGATCACTGACCGCGCCGGAGACGTCGACGACCACGTCCGTGCCCCCCTCGGCGTCGACGGCAAGGCTTCCCGTCTGATCCGCAGAGAATCCGCTCGTGGCCGACGAGTCGGCGTAGCCGACCTCGCCCGCAGGTTCACCCTGCGCATCGCCGGAACGAATCCAGCGGGCGCCGACCAGAAGCAGTACGACGGCCACGGCGCCGTACACGATCAGCTGCGAGCGGCTGAGCGACCCCATCGCGACGATCCTGCGCCATCACGTGTGACGTGTGGCCCGGCGATGTCAGCGGTGATTTACCAGAGTGCGCCGAGTTCGCAACGCACCGCGCGGAGCGCGGCCATCCCTACGCGACGCGGAAGCCGGTCAGCCCCTCGGGCTCCTCGTCCGCGACGTCGACATCCTCCACCGTGGCGCCCCTGGGGCCTTCCCGAGCGAACAGCACCATTGCGTCAACCGCGTCATCGGGCCCTTCGAACGCAGCCTCGACGCTGCCGTCGGGGTTGTTGCGGATCCAGCCCGTGACCCCGCGCGACTCCGCCATCCGCCGGGTCGTATCGCGGAAGAAGACCCCCTGCACCCGGCCCCGGACGGTGACGCGCTTGCGGACCATGGCCTGAGTTTCTCAACCTCCTATGGTTGGGGCATCGCAAGGGAGGGCACACGTCCGTGCTCGTGCTCCCTGGTGGGAGTGTCGGCGTTGATCCTGATTATCGTCAGCGCTGCATTTGCGGCCGGGTGCGGCGGCGGGGAGCCCGAGGGGCCCCCGGACGGCCGGCTTCAACGGGTCGTCGACGGCCTGACACAGGACGTCTTCGTCGGCTCGGGACTCACCGGTCAGCGGCAGCTCTTTCATGTTCCGGGATCCGCCCTGACGGTCGACAGCCGCGATGGGGGAAGCCGGACTTTCGTGAGCGGCGACTCGAGCCTGGCCGGTGAGAGTCCGGTTCAAGCGGATCGGGTCCAGCCGATCGGCAGCAACACGAAGGTCGTGACGGCGGTGCTCGTGATGCGCCTCGTCGAGCAGGGAAAGCTCCGGCTCCGTCAGCGGCTCCCGTCCATCGCCGCGCGCTACCAAAGGGACGGCGGCCCGCTCGCCAGGCTGGTTCGAGGCTTTCGGGGCAAGTTGAATGACGTCGAGCTGCGGGAGCTGCTGGACCACACGAGCGGCCTCGCCGACTGCCTCGACACGCCGGGGTTCTTCAAGGCGTTCGCGCGCCGGCCGCTGGCGAGCTACAGCCTCGCCCAGCTCGCCACGTACGGGCTCGCCGAGCCGCCGGTCTTCGAGCCAGGCGCCCCCGGCAAGTGGAACTACAGCAACACCGACTACATGCTTCTCGGGCTGGTGATCGAGGCCGTGACCGGGGATTCGGTCGACGAGCAGATGAGGGACCTCTTCGAGGAGGCGGGCATGAACAGCGCCTACTACGCGCCCAGCGTCCAGGCGATGCGACGCCAGCCGCTGTCGAGCTCGCTGATCAACGGGTACGTACCCGTACCGCCCGGCGCCACCGGCCCCCCCTCGGTATTCAATGCCTTCGCTCCGGCTCCGACCGCCGCGGCGATTCTGAGTCGGCCGCGGGCGGTCCAGATCGTGTCGTCCAATCCGACGGAATCGGGGCCCACCGTCAAAGTCTCCCGGGCGGATCCAAGGCAGGCGAAGCAGGTCGGGCGGCATTCGCGCTTTCGCTACCGGGACGTCACCCATGCGTATAGCCAGTCGATCGGGCAGTCGGCCGGCGGGATCGTCACCGACACCGATGATCTGGCCAGATTCTGGCGTGCGCTATTCGACGGCGAGCTGGTGAGCCGGCGGACGCTTCACCAGATGCAGCAGACCGTTCCCACGGGGGAGAACTCAAAGGGCGTGAAGACGACGTGGGGCTTCGGCTTCGGGCGGCAGCAAATTGCGCCCGGGGTGCTGTGGAAGGGATCACCCCGCTTTACAGCGTGGATGCACGCCGGTGACATCTTCGGCTACGCCTCGGCCGCGTATTACGTGCCGCAGGAGGACCTGGTTGTCACGAACACGATCAACCTCTGGCCGACTCCGATCGGCGACCTGGGCCTACTCCGCGAGGTGCTCCGGGCCTACTCGTCGTCGTAGCCGTCGTCGTAGCCGCTCGCCTGTGCGGCGAGGCGGCGGCTGAAGAGCTCGTCCGCGGATACGGGTGGCGACTGCACGGAGACGAGCGCCAGCGGGTCGGTGCCGTCGTTGGCGACCGAGTGGTCGGTGGCCGGAGGTATCAGGACGAGGTCCCCGACGGCCAGCTGCTGGGTGTCGCCGGTGGCGGACATCGAGCCGTTGCCGCTGACGACGACGTAAACCTGCTCTGCCTCCTCGTGGGAGCGAAGCTCCTCGGAGGCCCCGGCGGGGACCTCGAGCCAGCACACGGACACGTTTCGAGATCCGAGCTCACCCGCGTCCATGAGGATGTGAGGGCGGAGCCGGTGCAACTCGGTGATGGCCGCGTCCGAGAAGCGCCTGACAAGCATGCGCCGCCTTTCTAGCAGACCGGGGGCGCACGCGTGTTGCCAATTACTTCACGACGAGGTTCACGAGCTTGCCGGGGACGACGACCTCCTTGACGACCTCCTTGCCGTCGATGTGGCGCCGCACCCCGGCATCGGCGCGCGCGAGCTCCAGCAGCTCCTCCCGCGTGGCGTCCGCCGGAGCCTCCACACCGGCGCGGCGCTTGCCGTTCACCTGGACGACGAGGGTGAAGATGTCGCTTGCGAGCAGGGCGGGATCGGCCTCCGGCCATGGGTCCTCCCACACCCGCCTCCCCGTGATCGCGTCGTACACCTCGGCGGCGAGGTGCGGCGCGAACGGGAACAGGATCGAGGCCGCGGTCGAGGTCGCGAAGCGCAGCGCCTCCTCGCCGGTGGCGTCCCCGTAGAGATCCTCCTTCACCAGGTACGCCGTATTCACCAGCTCCATGACGGCGGCGATCGCGGTGTTGAAGCCGAAGTCGCGCTCGATGTCACGGGTGACCTTGTCGATCGCCCAGTGGGACTTCCTGAGCAGATCCCCGGCCGGGGTGCCGACCTCTGCCTGCTGCGTGCCGCGTGCTGCTTGCCCTTCCGACGGCGACGTGCGCGCCACCACTTCCTCCTTCAGCCGCCAAAGCCTCGTCAGGAAGCGATGCACGCCCTCGACGCTCTCGTCGGTCCAGTCGCCCCCCTTGTCCGGGGGACCCATGAAGCAGACGTAGGCGCGGGCGGTATCGGCCCCATAGCGCTCCATGGTCTTCGCGGCGCTCACGACGTTTCCCTTGGAGGAGGACATCTTGGCGCCGTCGCGGGTGATCATCCCCTGGGTGAAGAGCCGGGCGAACGGCTCCTGAACGCGCAGGTGACCCATGTCGGCGAGGGCCTTGGTGAAGAACCGGGCGTACATCAGGTGCAGGATCGCGTGCTCCACGCCCCCGATGTACTGGTCCACCGGCATCCAGTAGTCGACGGCGGCGCGGTCCCACGCGGCCTGGTCGTTGTGCGCGTCGAGGTAGCGCAGGAAGTACCAGGAGGAGTCGACGAAGGTGTCCATCGTGTCCGTCTCGCGGCGCGCGGGACCGCCACACCGGGGGCACTGCGTGGCGACCCACTCGCTGGCGGCGGCGAGCGGGCTCCGCCCCTTCGGCGCGTAGTCGTCAACTTCCGGCAGGAGCACGGGAAGCTGGTCCTCGGGGACGGGGACGATGCCGTCCGTCTCGCAGTACACGACCGGGATCGGGCAGCCCCAGTAGCGCTGGCGCGATACGAGCCAGTCGCGGAGGCGGTAGTGGACGGCAGGCCGGCCACGGCCCTCGGAGCCGAGCCAGTCGACGATCTCGTCGTATGCCTCTCGGTTGTGCTTGCCGTCGAAGCGGCCCGAGTTCACCATCGGCCCGTCACCGGAATATGGAAGCCCGTCGGAGTCGGCGGCCTCATCCGGATCGGAGCCCTCGATCACCCGGCGGATCGGGAGGTCGAACGCCCTCGCGAACTCGTAGTCGCGCGCGTCGTGGCCCGGGACGGCCATGATCGCCCCCGTCCCGTACTCCATCAGTACGTAGTCGGCGACGAACATCGGGATCTCCTCGCCATTCACCGGGTTGGTGATCGTGCGGCCGAGCGGGACGCCGGTCTTCTGTCGCTCCTCCGCGCCACGCTCCTCGGCAGTGGCTCGGATGGCCTCGTTCACGTACTCGCGGACGGCCGCCTCGTGCTCCGTGCCGGCGGCCAGGCGCTCGACGTCGTGGTGCTCGGGCGCGAGGACGAAGAAGGTGGCGCCGAAGAGCGTGTCCGGACGGGTCGTGAAGACGGGGAAGTCGATGCCCAGCTCCTCGCAGCGGAAGGTGACCTCGGCACCGTCTGAGCGGCCGATCCAGTTGCGCTGCATCGTCTTCACGTGCTCGGGCCACTCGATCGTGTCGAGGTCGTCCAGCAGGCGGTCCGCGTAGTCGGTGATCCGGAAGAACCACTGCTCGAGCTGGCGGGCCTCCACCGGGCTGCCGCAGCGCTCGCAGTGGCCGTCGATGACCTGCTCGTTGGCCAGGACGGTCTGGTCGACCGGGCACCACTGCACCAGGGCCTCGTCCCGGTAGGCCAGCCCGCGCTCGAGGAGCTTGAGGAAGATCCACTGCGTCCAGCGGTAGTAGCCCGGCTCGTGCGAGCTCAGCTCGCGCGCCCAGTCGAACGACAGGCCAAGGCGGCGGAACTGCTTCCGGTAGGCCTCGATCGAGCGCTCGGTGGCGACGCGCGGCGGCTCTCCGGTCTTGATCGCGTGGTTCTCGGCGGGAAGTCCGAAGG
>Ga0126305_10001038_pt1 | contig 12217 bp, 7 predicted proteins | sample Plot26_FD_92536 | JGI IMG/M metagenome (GOLD analysis project Ga0126305, IMG submission 92536) | Serpentine soil microbial communities from UC McLaughlin Reserve, CA, USA - Plot26 | ecosystem: Environmental > Terrestrial > Soil > Grasslands | place: USA: UC McLaughlin Reserve, Lake County... | reverse complement strand
TTCCCCTCCAACCCTTCAACATCCCATCCGCACGGGGGCACACCGCGGCCTTGGCCGGCCTCTTCTACCCCTGGTGCCTCGACAGTCCAGCTCAGGACCCTCGATTTCTTCACAAGCTCTGAGCCGAACCGGACGAAGAAGTCGCCAGCCCCCCGCTTCCACGCGATCCGGACGTGGGTCCGCAAAGAGCTCTACCAGACGTATGCCCTCTTCGCGCAGGCTTACCATGAGGCCGCCGAGAAGTTGAGCTCGGGAGATCGCGCAGTCTCGTTCCCAGCGGGGAGCTTTCCTCCCCCTCTACCCTTCGTAGGATAGGCACCAACATACCTCTCAGCCCGCCGCCGAAGGAGCGCGAGGTGTACCGCGTTGGGCCGCGCTGCGGCCCAACCCTATCGGCCGACCCAATTCCCGCCCCCGAGAGTGCCGACCTGGGCTCAGACTGAGCTTCTCGAGTTGATCTCACTCGTCCACGCGCCCGCTCAGACTCCACTCGCGGTTTCCGGAGGCTCAGCGCTCAGCAACCCGGAGGTCCCATCCAGCATTCGGGTGGAACTTATTCCCCTTGGGATAACTCTGCAGCTCCCTATGGGAAAGGGGCCGATCGCCTGAAGCATCAGAACTGCTGGTAAATCCGCCTTGAGCAATGGTTAGAGTCTTCGCTACCGCATAGATCGAGCGTTGACGAGGTCGTCGAGGTGTTCCTGCGAGAAGAGAAAATGCATCGTTTTTTCTTTCCTTCTTTTAACCATTCGCATGTAGCTGGGCATTACGGAGGAGTGGCTATTCTCGGGGCGCGGAATATGCCTAAAGCCGCCACCCCCATTCCGGTCGTAGAGGAATTGGGCGTAGTTCAATGCTTCGTTCTCCGTGTTGTAGTCAAAGCCTTCGAAGCGGAGCTGTTCTGGCGGTTGGCATTTGGTAGACTCATATATGGCATCGAACAGATTTAAGATGTCGACCACATTTGCGCACATTTCTGAGGGAGGAGGTTCCGCAATGCTGCCGAAGATTTCATGATAGTGATCCTCTAGGCCGCTCTCCAGAATTAGAATCCTGCTAGGGTAGTTGTAATAATCCGCATCCTTCTTGTTGAGTGCGGAAAGAGTTCTGTACTGATTTGCCAGAATCAAACGTTCTGCCGGAGTTAGCTTGGGCGCATTGTCGGTCATAATTTCTCCTTGCCGTTATTTTAATCCAGCCATTAGCTAGTCTCGGATTTGGTCCTGCTTCCCCTACTCGCATTCAGCGTTGATATTACTCTGGTTCGACAAGGTCGCCTTGGATGTCGTACAGCTCCAATTTCTTCTCTGCGATCTCAACGTCGAGCTTGTCGCGATCACGGACTAACTCAGACATGATGAGGATTGCGACGCTATCGTCAGACATACCCTCGTCGCAGGGCATAGAACTGTTGTACTGCCGCTCCTTATATTGCAAATTGGAGGAGAGGGCCTTTTTCCTTTTCTCTAAGAGATCGATCTCAAGTTCCAGCCGCTGCGTGGTTGTCATTGTCTTACCCTCTTTTGAGATAATAAGCCGGCGAGGTGGTGAGGCCTCTACTACTACACGATCTCCAGCCTTGATTCCGACAGGAGCCAAAATCGACTGTGGAAGGCTCACTACGACGGAGCCAGCAACGGTACGCACCTTCACAATCTCTCTCATGGGACATACGCTAACATATGTGAAGAAGGGAATCAAGGGCATGGCATATGTCTACATGTCATTCACGAAGGGGCCGACAGAGAACCGACTCCCTCAAGCAATACCTGCGGATGGATCACCTGATTCCTTTCGAGGAAGGGGTAACCGGGCTCGCAAAGGAGTTCCACCAGCCCCGGGCCAGCCCCACATCTCTCCTGCGTTACGTAAACGTAAAGCCCATTTGTTTCCCACTTCCCGGTCAGGAAACCGAGATTCGGCATCTAGGAGCGGTAAGGCTCCCCGCCGTTGGCTCGGCGCTTGCATAAGCCTGTAGATCCACCCAAAGGAGCGAACCATGCCTACTAAGAAGACGCAGCACTACCGTGAGGGCGAACACTACGAGCGATCCGAGACGACGCGGCCCGATGGCTCCCAGAGAATCACGGAGTCGAAGGTGATCGATACGCCTCTCGGCCGAGCCGGTTCGAACATCGTGAGCGAGACGAACATCGACAAGGATGGCAACTCGACAACAAGAACCCGGCGCTAAGAGCACCCTGAACCGGGTGACGGCGAACGGGGTTCATCCACAGGTACTGCTTACCCGGGAGGTAGCCGATCTTTTCGAGGAAGGCGATAACCGGGCTGTCGAGTAGCGCGTAGATACCGACGAAGGCCACTTCCCGGGGGATGTGGGCCTTCAACTCATGTGCAAGGTGGTCCCGATCCCCCGCCGCCGGTACTCCGGAAGGACGGCGAGGAACACGATGCGGGCCGAAGTCTCCTCCAGCATCGCATAGAGGAAGCTAGGATACGGCCCCGCCGCTCGGCGACCAGGGTCACGGTGTTCATGACCTCGAAGAGCCAGCGGTTGAACTCCCCCCTTGTCCATAAAGACCCGCTGATTGCTCGCCTGTAGCTCGGGAACGGAGAGCGCGAGCTGGAAGAGCCGGTCCAACTCTACCCGGTAGGCGCGGCGGATGTTGACCTTGAGGGGCTTCTCACCCTCTTCCTCTTCCGAGATCGCGTACAGCTCCTTCCGACGGCGAGACATCGTGTAGATCGCCTCATCGAAATCGTGGACTCCGTTCTCCGCGAGCGACGTGAGCCAAGCCGCGACGGAGCGGAACCCGAGGTGTTCTGCCATCGTGGACCATCGAAGCGACTGGAGGATGTCGGCTCTAACCGAGTACGACATTCGTTTTGAGCGCGCCATATCTACGCCCTCCCCCCGAGCGCCTGCTCGATCTCGTCAGCGACAAGGGAAGCTCCCTCGCGAGGTGTCCGGCTCCGAGAGAGAAGCTTCCTGGTGCTCCCTCTCCACGGCAGAGAGATAGCCTTCAAAACGAGATAGCCTTCGAGGTGCCGGAGATCGGCAAGCGCGGCGCGTAACTCCGTCGCAGTGACCCTCAGGCCAGTTGGGCCAGTGGTGGTGGTGGTACTCCGGAACAAGCTCGTGGAAGAGACGGCCGAAGACCCGGAGGGCGGGTGTTGGAGGGCGGCTCGGTGAAGTAGGCCAAGAAGGTCTATCGGAAGACGGGGAAGTCTTCCCCACGCGGCGGGATCGAGGTTCGGAGGTAGAGCGGGCGGCTGCGGTGCGTCAGAGGGCGCTACGGGGGTGGCGTCCAAATCTTCGCCCGAACCGCATAGCCAGGGGCGCGGATCTTGATCCTGATGCGCCCCCGGTGCGCCCCCAGCGTACTCCAGCTGCATGGAGCTATCGCCCCGGGGTGAGCTAAGTTCTTATTTTGGAAGGAAGTAGATGGTGCCCCATAGCTTCGCCAGTTCGAACCCCGGACCCAGGCCAAGTGGTTCAGTTCGTCCACGCTGTGGATGCACTTCGCCGGCTCTCCTGGGCCGCCTAAGTTGTAGAAATTAAAACGAATAAGCCGCTCAACCGAGGTCGAGGCCTTCCCGCCCGCGGAGCTTCGAAGGCACATTCTGGAGCAGCTCGAGGCACCCGAACCGGCCGGCAGACCGAGGCACTCCCGCTCGTCGAGCGCCAAGCCGGCGCCGATCCAGGCGAAGACCCGGATCCAGATTCGCGCCGAGCTGCGGCGGCAGGCGCGCGCGACGGGCTCAGAATCCCTCCCCTTCAAAGCGGAAGGTCCAGAGGGCGCCGGCCTCGATGGCGATCGCGAGATCGCCGGGGCTCATGGCTCCGGCGCGGGCGCGGGCTTCGGAGCTCCTGCCGGCCCGGACCCCAACGGGAGTCCGGACCGGTGCGTTGAGAAACGATTGGGCCTGCTTAGAACAGCAGGTTGCCTTCGCCCAGATTGAAGGTCATGCCAGTGCCGAACTTGGACTTGGCCGAGTTCAAATCGGAGAGGGCGCCCTGGATCAGCGACTTGCGCGTAGTCGACGAGGTCTCACCGATTGCGGAGTTGTTTTTGGAGATGGCGCTGTTCAGGAGGGTCACGGCGTCGGAATGCAGGCCCTTCTCGCTCAGGACTTGAATGGCGTCCAGGGCCTCGGCGTTAGACAGCGACAGCAGCGTGTTCACCGTCTGGCGCTTGCCGTCTACTGCGCCGCCCGGGTCTGTCCCTCCTACCGTCGAAGAGTTGTTTTCAAGGGACAGGGCGGCGTTGTTGCGCCGGAGCGACAGGGCGACGTTGAACGATGCGTTGAGGACCCGCAGGAACTTGCCGATGTTGTCGATGTCAGTCGGCGTCAACGGGATGGCGGTGCCGCCGCCGGCGGGCGAGTTGGCGAAGGCGGCTGTCGTGTAGAAGGCGACCGCATCCTCGATCGTCTCGGCCAGGTTGTTGTGGAAGAACGGCTCGGTGTCCGCCGCCTCGATCAGCGGCGGCGTGTTGAATGTGCCGTCGCCGAAGCAGTCATTGACGCCGTTGCCGTCGCAGTCGCGGTTGACGGTGCCGAAGCCGCCGTCGTGCGGGTGGGGCTCGGTCGCTTGGCTGGGATCGAAGGCCCGCTCGACGCCGGTGTCGAAATTAAAGTTCTCGCCAGTGGCGATGTTGGCTCCCGCGTTGACGTGACAGCCGTTGCAGCGGGCGTCGGCCGCCACGAATCGGAGCTTGCCGGCCTGCGCGGAAGCGTTGGTCAGGGTTACATTGGCGAGGTTCAACTGGTTGAGGCGTCCGCTGGCCAGCATAAAGGCCTCCATCCTGTCGAGCTGGGCGTCGGTCGGCAGGACGAAATCAACCCCGGAGACCCGATTGAGCCGCTTGGGGTAGTGCTGGATCACGGCGCCGACCGGGAAGAGGCGGAGCGCGCCGGTGTTGGGGGCACCGTCGCCGCTCCAGCCCGTGCGCTGGACTGGCGCCCGCCCGTCTGCGGGAGCCAGGAGCGAGGTGGCCATCGAGAGTGAGTGCGGTACTCCGCGCATAGTGAACTTCACGGTAGGGTTTTCGAATCCGTCGGCGTTCTCCAGGATCAGGGCATGGTTGCGCATGAGCGCCGGCCGCTCCAAGCCCGGGACGCCGCCGGTGGAGAACTCGGCGACAAAGAGCGGGTCGTTGGCGGGAAGCGTCGCGATGAAGTCGAGGTCGAGGCCCTGGTTGTTGGTCACTCGGTGGCAGGTCGAGCAGGAACGGCCGTTGCCGCCGAAGAGGCCGCGGAAGAAGAGGTCGGCACCTTCGCCCACCATTTGGCCGACCAGGCCACGAGCGATGAGGATCTGGGTCGAGTCCGCCTCCGCCGCGCGCGGTGTAAACATTGAGAGCAGGGAGCGGGAGCTGAGCAGGCTCGCCGGCACGGTGGCCTTCTGCGCCCGCTCTGCCGCTAGGCGAGTGGTGGTGTAGAGACGCTCGAAATAGGGCCGGCCGCCCAGCAGGATGCTGTTCTCGGCAGGAGTCTCGCCGGTACGCGAGACCACGATCAGGTCGAGCTCGAAGTCACGGAAGAAGTCACGGCCGAGCCGCGCAGCCAGCTTTGCGCTGGCGCCGCCCTGCAGCCGGCCGAGACGCAGCATACGGTCGCCCGGCTCCGGCTGCACGGTCCGGCCGGGCCCGTCTTGATTGTCGACCAGCCAGAGGTCGCCCGGCCGGCCGGCAAGGCCCTGCACCTCGGCGCGCACCAGCCCGGCAACCATGTCGAGGCTCACCCGGCCACGAGCGGTGCTGCGCTCGGTAGACAGACCCTCGGTCCAAGCAAGGCCTATCTCGACGTTGCTGTCTCCACCTGCCGCAAGGTAGCGCTCCTGCCACTCGCGGTAGAACTGCTCCAGAGTGGATTGCTGGGACACCAGGGCCCGAAGCGGGTCGACAGGTTTAAGGACATGGTCGGGCAGCTCCGCCGGAAAGCCGGAGCTCAACCACAGCACGGACAACAGACTCACGAAAAAGACGGAAGCGAGAACGACCAAGAGAGATCTTAGTTTCATCTCGAGCACACTCCTCTTAGGTCAAGGTAAGCGTTTTTAAGCTTTGCGAGGATGGCCGAGGTCCGCGGAGAGGGCGGGTCACGACAGGCCGGAGGTGTTTTGCAGAGCCGCCCGGGAAGTTCAGAGTTTGTGAGCCCCACCCTCACCCCCAATCCGGAATGCCTCTTCTAAGAGGCTTCGTGTAGGACATATATATGATAATCTTAATTTAAGGTAATAGATATGATAAGCCTGGGCACAATCCGCACCTTGCCTGACCGTTCACGAGATTCTCGCTACCGAAGATCCAGCCGCAGAGTGGGCTCCAATTCACCTCGTGCTTGAGGAAGGGACAACTATGTCGGCAAGAGCTCATGCGTCCACCCTCGCTCGTCTTCTGCTGACCCTGGGCCTCCTAGCACTCAGTCCCGGCACCGCCAGAGCGGTCGTCATCCCTGAGGGCAGCGGCGACCCTCTCGAATCGTTGGCTTTCGTCAGCGGTAAGCTCCGGTCCCAGACCGTCCCCGAACCGTTTGAGGCTGTCGAGAGCACCCTTGAGCCCGAGGTTCGCGACGGCTGGGCAAGCTTCCGAGCGGGCCAGCGGGGCGAGTGGCGCGCCCACGTCGACGCCCGCAACGGCAGAATCGACTTCGCCGAGGGTGCCGGCATTCCCTGGGTGCCCGGCCACGGTAACGCCTTGACCCGGCAGGACGTATCGGACTACCTGAACGCCAGGCGCGAGATCAACCTTGGCAGCCTGGAGAAGATCGCACGCGGTTTCCTGCCCCGGGTGGCCCACCTACTGGGCGTCAACCCGAGCTCGCTGGTGCTCAATCAAGGCCGCTCCGGCCAACAGGCTGACTACCTCTGGTTCGTCGACTTCGATATCCAGCGCGACGGCCTGCCCGTCGAGGGGGCGCGTGTCGTCTTCCGGGTCAACAACGGCAACCTGATCCAGTTCGGCACCGAGAACCTGCCCGCCATAAACGTGCCCACCCCCAGGGGGAAACTCCAGCGCGAGGCGGCCCTAGCCCGGCTCGCCGACTTCATTGGCGGCTTTCAGGCCGGCGACACCTTCTTCGACAACGGCTCGATGCGCCTGCTCACCGTGGCCCGGGAGGACCCCGGCTTCGCCGAGGGATTCCGCTTCGGCGATGGCCGCGGGCTCGCCGCCGTCTGGCAGTTCACCTTCCGCCGCGACCGCTCTCACGCCACCTGGCACGCCCGGGTCGACGCCGACTCTGGCGAGATCCTCGAGCTCAAGGACGTCAACCGATATGTCTCAGCCTCCGGCGGGGTCAAAATCTCGGATGACATTTGGAACCTCCCGAAGCCCATGCCCTTCACCAATACGGGCCTCGCCTTTCCCAACAACTACACCAACAGTGCCGGCGTCTACAATTATCCCGGCGGCGCCGCAACCTCGACCTTGAACGGCCTGTACGTCCGTGCGTCCGACGCCTGCGGCATCACCTCGCTCGCGGCCGATACCTCGGGCAACCTCAAGTTCGGCCCCGCGTCCAACACTGCCAACGGCACCGACTGCACCACCCCAGGCTTCGGCGGCGCCGGCAACACTACTGCCTCGCGCACCCAGTTCTACCTCCTCAACCGTGCCAGGGAGGTCGCCCGTGGCTGGCTGCCGGGCAACGAATGGCTGGATTCCCAGCTCACCGCCAACGTCAACATGAACGCCACCTGCAACGCCTTCTGGAACGGCATCACCGTGAACTTCTACCGCTCCGGCGGCGGCTGCGGCAACACCGGCGAGATCGAGGCCATATCGCTGCATGAGTATGGCCACGGCCTGGACGCCAACGACGGCAACTTCGACTTCACGGACAACGCCACGGGCGAGACCTACGGCGACTTCACCGCCGCTCTTGCTACCCGACGGTCCTGCATCGGCCCGGGCTTTCGCACCACTACCTGCGGCGGTTACGGCGACGCCTGCACCTCCTGCACTGGTGTGCGCGACATCGACTGGGGCGGCCACACCTCGAACACCCCGCACACCGTTGCCAACTTCACCCAGACGCGCTGTCCGACCCACGCCACCTACCTGGGCCCCTGCGGCCGCGAGGGGCACTGCGAGTCCTACGTCTCCTCCGAAGCGCTCTGGGATTTTGTGGCGCGCGACCAGCCGCCGTGGAACGCCCCCACGAGTTGGGCGGTGGCGGAACGGCTCTGGTACCTGTCGCGCTCGACCGCCACAGAGGCCTTCACCTGTAACCCCTCGGGTACCTGGACCTCGGACGGCTGCAACACCGGCTCGCTCTGGCGCACCCTGCGCGCGGTCGACGACGACGACGGCAACCTCTCGAACGGCACACCGCACGGCGGCGCCCTGTTCGCCGCCTTCAACCGTCACGGCATCGCCTGCACCACCGACGCCGGGGCGAGCACGACCTTCCGCGGCTGCGTTCAGCCGACCGTGCCCACCCTGACCGTGACCGGCGGTATCAACAGCGCGACCGCGACTTGGACGAGCTCGGGCACCGGCATGGTCTATGACGTCTACCGCAGCGATAGGTTCAGCGACGCCGGCTTAATCAAGATCGCCGACGACATCTCCGGTATCTCGTTCACCGAAGACGGTATAGCCAACGACATCAGATATTACTACCAAGTTGTGGCGCACCCCCCGGGCAACGAGGCCTGCGCAGCCGACCCCACGGGCAACCGGTCCACCATCCCGTGCATCCCTCCCCCCGCGGGCCTAGCCGCCGCCGCCGCGGGCCAGACGCAGATCAACCTCTCCTGGAACGCGGTTGCCGACGCCACCTCTTACGTCGTCTATCGTTCGACCACCAGCGGCGGCCCCTACACCCAGATCGCCAGCGGCATCACCGGCACAACCTTCTCGAGCACCGGTCTGTCGTGCGGCACGACCTACTTCTACGTCGTGCAGGCTGAGATGAGGCTGTGCAAGTCGGCCAATTCGAACCAAGCCTCAGCGGCCACGACCATCACGGTGATAGCAGCACCCACGGGACTGACCGCCGCCACCACCGGCCAGCCCCAGATCAATCTCTCCTGGAACACGGTCGCCGGCGCCACCTCCTACAACGTCTATCGTTCGATGACCAGCGGCGGCCCCTACACCCAGATCGCCAGCGGCATCACCGGCATGACCTTCTCAAGCACCGGCCTATCGTGCGGCACGACCTACTACTACGTCGTGCGGGCGGTGTCGAGCGCCGGCTGCGAGTCGGCCAATTCGAACCAGGCCACGGCGGCCACACCCACCACGGTGACGGCGGCGCCCACGGGCCTGACTGCCAACGCCGCTGGCCAGACGCAGATCAATCTTTCCTGGAACGCGGTCGCCGGCGCCGCCTCCTACAACGTCTATCGCTCGACTAGCAGCGGCGGCACTTACACTAAGATCGCCAGCAACATCCCCGGTACGACCTTCTCGAACACCGGCCTGTCATGCGGCACCTACTACTACGCCGTACGGACGGTATCGAGCGCCGGCTGCGAGTCGGCCAATTCGAACCAGGCCTCGGCACTCGCCACGACCATGCCGACGCCCACGGGCCTGACCGCCGCCGCCGCCAGCCCGATTCAGATCGACCTTTCCTGGAACGCGGTCGCCGGCGCCACCTCCTACAGGGTCGAGCGCTCGTTCACCAGCGGCGGCCTCTACGCCACGATCGGCGGCGCCACCGGCACGACCTTGTCGGACACCAATCTATCGTGCGGCACGACCTACTTCTACGCCGTGCAGGCGGTGGCGGGCGGCTGTAGCTCGGCCAATTCGGTCCAGGCCTCCGCGGCCACCCCGGCCTTGACGGCGCCCACGGGCCTGACCGCCGTCGCCGCGGGCCAGACCCAGATCAACCTCTCCTGGAACGCGGTCGCCGGCGTCACCACCTATAACGTCTATCGCTCGACCACCAGCGGCGGCTCCTACACCAAGATTGCCACCAACGTCCCCGGTACAACCTTCTCGAACACCGACCCGTCGTGCGGCATGCCCTACTTCTACGTCGTGCGGGCGGTCGCGAACAGTTCCTGTGAGTCGGCCAATTCGAACCAAGTCTCGGCGGCCACCGCAACGACCACGCCGGCGCCAACGGGCCTGACCGCCGCCGCCGCCGGCCCGGCCCAGATCAACCTCTCCTGGAACGCAGTCACCGGCGCCTCTTCCTACTACGTCTATCGCTCGACCACCAGCGGCGGCCCCTACGGCCTGCTTGCCAATGTCGCCGGCACGACCGTCTCGAGCACCAACCTGACGTGCGGCAATACCTACTTCTACGTCGTGCGGGCGTATAAGTCGGTGGATGGCTGCTTATCAGCCGATTCGAATCAGGCCTCGGCGGCCACCCCGGCCTTGCCGGCGCCCACGGGCCTGACCGCCGCCGCCGCGGGCCAGACCCAGATCAACCTCTCCTGGAACGCGGTCGCCGGCGCCAACACCTATAGCGTCTATCGCTCGACCACCAGCGGCGGCTCCTACATCAAGATCGCCAACTCCATCCCCGGTACGACCTTCTCGAGCACCGGCCTGTCGTGCGGCACGACCTACTTCTACGTCGTGCAGGCGGAGGTGGGCAACAACTGCGCGACGGCCAATTCGAACCAGGCCTCGGCGGCAACCACATGCACGGCCCTCTCCAGCAACGACTTCGAGAGCGGCACCGCGGGTCCGACTGGGGCCACTACAGCTTTGTCCCCTCCGGTGCACCGCGAACTCGTGCGGCATCCAGACCTGCACCGCGCAGACCGGCATCCGGCGAACAGGGCACCGCTGCGCGGTGTGCCGTTCGAGAGGTTGCCGTCGTCGACCGCGCGCAGGGTGCGCCAGAGCGAGCCGGTGTTGCAGCCGTCCGAGGTCCAAGTGCCCGAGGGATTGCAGGTGAAGGCCTCCGTGGCGGTCGAGCGCGACAGGTACCAGAGCCGTTCGGCCACCGCCCATCGGGTCGGCTTCGATCTGGTCCGGCGGCTCGCAACCGGTCGACGTGACGTGGGCTTGTTCGACCGCGGCCCGCTTCGTGAGAGACCTCGCTGAAGCGACAGCTTGAGACCCTCTTATCTAGGGCTGGGCCGGACTGTAGAGACGGCGGTGTCGGTGAGGGATGCCGATGCTTCCCAGAAAGCGGTTTCAAATATCGTTCGGAGGAGAATGTGGTGCGCCCTAGAGGATTCGAACCTCTGACCTACAGCTTCGGAGGCTGCCGCTCTATCCAGCTGAGCTAAGGGCGCATAAAAAGCGCGGAATGAGAAGAACCGGTGGCCTGCCTGGAGGGATTCGAACCCCCGACCCGCGGCTTAGAAGGCCGCCGCTCTATCCAACTGAGCTACAGGCAGCCGAGTGCGTGGCCCAGAGAGACCGCCGTCGGTATCGGGGCGCCCAGATTTGAACTGGGGACCCCCTGCGCCCAAGGCAGGTGCGCTACCAGGCTGCGCTACGCCCCGACGGTAAACGCGCAGGCGGCACAGTGTACGGCAGGCCGTAAGGGGAGTCAAACCCCCCTTGTAGGGGCGGCCCTATGTGGCCGCCCTGGAGAGGGGAGGCGAGGAGGGCGCCCACCCAGGGGCGCCCCTACATCCGCGGTCCTACCAGGAGAACGCTGCGCTCGCCAGCGCCCGCCGCGAGAGCAGGTCGCCGCCGAACGACTCGAAGTGCTCGTCGTCCAGGGCGTTGCTGACGTCGATCCCGAGCGACAACCTGTCGTTCACCCGGAACAGGAAGCCCAGGTCCACCACGCCGTACGACGGCACGTCGCCGACGAAGATGCCGGCCGCCCAGGGGAACCCGTCCACCCAGCGGTACTTGGCCGAGCCGCTGAAGCGGTCGCCGTTGTAGGCCACGCCGCCGTTGAGCTTGTTCTCCGGCGCGTTCGGCAGGAGCTGGTCGCGCTCGTTCCTCGCCTTGACCTCGAAATCGAACCACGAGTAGCTGAAGTCCGCGACCCAGCGGTTGGTGACGTAGTAGTTGAAGGCAACGTCCACGCCCTGCGTGTCCACCACGCCGGAGTTGGTGTAGGAGAGCACCAGCGTCGGCTGGCCGTTGATCGTGGTCAGGCCCGCGAAGTTGGCGCCCAGGCCGCCGCGCAGGGTGGCGAGCACCTGAGCCGCCACCGGCGCCGGCAGGAACGACGGCGCCGTATAGCCCGGGAACGACGGGTTGACGCCCGGCAGCAGGTCGGTGACGAAGTTTTCCACCCGGCCCTTGTAGTAGTCCACCGTCATGAAGAGCTTGTTGCCGAAGATGCCGTTGTAGCCGACCTCGTAGCTGGT
>Ga0126305_10001037_pt1 | contig 12224 bp, 12 predicted proteins | sample Plot26_FD_92536 | JGI IMG/M metagenome (GOLD analysis project Ga0126305, IMG submission 92536) | Serpentine soil microbial communities from UC McLaughlin Reserve, CA, USA - Plot26 | ecosystem: Environmental > Terrestrial > Soil > Grasslands | place: USA: UC McLaughlin Reserve, Lake County... | reverse complement strand
GGTGTCGCCAAGCCGTTCGTCGCTGTCGAGAACGTGCGGGGCGGGATCGGCAAGAAGGACATGGTGCTGAACGACGCCACGCCCATCATCGAGGTCGACCCGGAGACCTACGACGTGCATGCCGACGGCGAGCTCCTGGTGTGCGAGCCCGCCGAAGTGCTGCCGATGGCGCAGCGCTACTTCCTGTTCTGAGCCGGAGCGTGCGCAACCCGGGCCCCACCGCGATTCTGCCGCTGCTGGCGTGGCTGTCGCCGTCATATCCGGTCGGTGCTTACGCCTACTCGCACGGGCTCGAGTGGGCCGTAGAGGCCGGCGAGGTTGCCGACGAGGCCTGCCTTGAAGGGTGGCTCTACGACGTGCTGCAGCAAGGGGCGGGGCGCAACGACGCCGTCCTTCTCGCGCACGCGTACCGCGCCGCAGCGATCGGCGACCTCGACACGCTCAGGGAGGCGAACGATCTCGCCCTCGCCCTCGCGCCCTCGCGCGAGCTGCGGCTTGAGACGACCCAGCAGGGCCGCAGCTTCCTCGACGCGACGCTTGCGGCTTGGCCGGTGCCGGCACTCGCATATCTCACGGAGGCGCTGCCGGACGAGGTCGCCTACCCTGTCGCCGTCGGGGCCTGCGCAGCGGCCCACCGTGTCCCGCTCGCGGCGACCGTCGAGGGGTATCTGCTCGCCTTCGTCCAAAATCTGGTCTCCGCCGCCGTGCGGCTCGCGCCCATCGGGCAGACCGGGGGCACGCGCGTCGTCGCGGGACTCGCGCCCGCCGTCGCCGCGCTTGCCGCGGGGGTGCCGGAGCTCACGCTCGACGACATCGGCGGCGCGACGTTCCGTGCCGACCTCGGCTCATTCCTGCACGAAACCCAGTACACGAGGCTGTTTCGCTCATGACGCGTTCCACGAACGGCCCGCTTCGGGTTGGCATCGGCGGCCCCGTGGGGTCCGGCAAGACCGCCCTCATGGAAGCCCTGTGCCGGGCCTTCCGCGACCGCTACGACCTCTGCGCCATCACGAACGACATCTACACCAAGGAGGACGCGCGCCTCCTCACGGTGGCCGGGGCCCTGCCCGAGGAGCGAATCGTCGGCGTCGAGACAGGGGGCTGCCCCCACACGGCGATCCGCGAGGACGCCTCTATCAATCTCGCGGCCATCGGCGACATGCGCCGTCGTTTCCCGCAGCTCGATCTCATCCTGATCGAGTCCGGCGGCGACAACCTCGCCGCCACCTTCTCGCCAGAACTCGCCGACCTCACGATCTACGTCATCGACGTTGCCGGAGGCGAGAAGATCCCCCGCAAGGGGGGCCCAGGCATCACCCGATCCGACCTCCTCGTCATCAACAAGATCGACCTCGCGCCCCTCGTCGGGGCCGACCTCTCGGTGATGGACGCCGATACCAAGCGCATGCGCGGGCAGCGCCCTTACGTCTTCACCAACCTGCGCGACGGCACCGGCGCGGAGGCCGTCGCGCGCTTCATCGAACGAACGGGCGGTCTTGCGGGAACGGCGTAGCGGCGCCATCCGTCTCTATTTCGTCCAGACGGCCACGCCCTTGTCCGCCAGGAGCTTGCGCAGCCGGTCCGGGTAGTCGGTGATGAGCCCGTCGACACCCCAGCCGATCAGGCGCTCGGCCACGCTCAAGTCGTTGACGGTCCACGGCACGACGGCGAGCTCCGCTGCCCTGGCGTCGCCGAGGCTCGCCTGCGTCACGTTCGAGAAGTGGGGCGACCACGTGCTGCAACCCGCTGCCTTGACGAGCGCAGGGGTGGAGCCGCCGAACTCGGACGCCTTCAGGCCTGCCGTCCACGGTGAGCCGCCTGGGTTATCCTTCTGGATATTATCGAGCGCCCGCAGCTCGGCTGTGAGGCACACGCGCGGCACTTCGGGCGCGATCGTGCTCGCCGCCTTGAGCGTTCGCCAGTCGAAGGACTGGATGGTGATCCGGTCGAGAACGCCCGCCTCTCGCGCCGTCTCGACGATGGCGCGGACGAAGGTCTCGGGATCGGGGGTCTCGGTACCTGAAGTAGGCGTGATCTTCGTCTCGATGTTGAACCCGACGGGAGACGCCCTGGCGAGCTCGAAGACCTCCGCCAGAGTCGGAAACGCGGTCCCGTCGACCGGCATCTGGTCGGGGAAGGCCTTCGCGTATTGCGACCCCGGCTTGAGCCGACCGACGTCGTAACGCTTTACCTCGGCAAGCGTCAGCTCCCGCAGCGCGGGCCCGCTGGTCTCGAGAAAGGCACCGTCGAGGCGGGTGAAATTCGCGTTGAGCCTGGGGTCGTGCGAGACGACGAGGATCCCGTCGCGTGTCATCCCGACGTCGAGCTCGAGCGTCGTCACGCCGATGCTGAGGGCCGTGGTGAAGGCGGGCAGCGTGTTCTCGGGGGCGAGCCCCCGGGCGCCCCGGTGGCCCTGAAGATCGAACGCAGTCGCCGACACGATGCTCGCCAGCCAAAACGCGCCGGCCGCTACTGCGCTCGCTGCCCGAGTCATGTGCGTCCCTCCGGCACGGGGCAAATCACGATCCATCCGCCCCGTCGCGTCCGTCGATCGAGCCGCCGCCGTCGCGCTCGCCGCGCGCCCAGCCTTCCTTCGTCTCGCCGATGAAATCGTCGAGACGGCCCTCGGCCACGGCCTTGCGGAAGCCCGCCATGAGGTCCTGGTAGTATGCGAGGTTGTTCCAGGTGAGCAGCATCATGCCGAGGATCTCGTTCGAGCGCACGAGATGGTGGAGGTAGGCCTTCGAGTAGGTATTTGCCGCAACCGCTTTTGAGGCAGCGTCCAGCGGCTCCGGATCGTCGGCATGCTTGGCGTTCTTGAGGTTGAGCCGGCCGTGGCGCGTGTAGGCCGTCCCATGGCGGCCGGCCCGGGTCGGCATGACGCAATCGAACATGTCGATGCCGCGCCGGACCGCCTCGACGATGTCGTCGGGCGTGCCGACCCCCATGAGGTAGCGCGGCTTTTCGCGCGGCAAATGGGGCTCGGTCGCCTCGATCATCCGCAGCATGACATCCTGCGGCTCCCCAACCGCGAGCCCTCCGATCGCGTACCCTTTCAGATCGAGTGCGACGAGCTCGCGCGCGCTCTCGACGCGCAGGCGCTCGACGGCGCCCCCCTGAACGATGCCGAACAGCGCCCTCCCCGGCTGCTCGCCGAAGGCGACGCGGCAGCGCTCGGCCCAGCGCAGGCTCAGACGCATCGCTTTCTCGACGAGCTCGTCGGAGGCAGGCAGCCGCACGCACTCGTCGAGCTGCATCTGGATGTCGGCGCCGAGCAGCCCCTGGATCTCGATCGACCGTTCCGGGGTGAGCACATGCGTCGAGCCGTCGATGTGCGACTGGAACGTGACGCCGCTCTCGTCGAGCTTGCGCAGGGGGGCGAGCGACATGACCTGGAAGCCGCCCGAGTCCGTCAGGATCGGGAACGGCCAGTTCATGAAGGCGTGCAAGCCCCCGAGCCTCGCGACGCGCTCGGCTCCCGGGCGCAGCATGAGGTGGTAAGTGTTGCCGAGGACGACGTCGGCACCCAGCGCCTTCACCTGCTCCGGGTACATGGCCTTGACCGTCGCGGCGGTGCCGACGGGCATGAACGCAGGGGTGCGGATCACGCCGCGCGGCATACGGATCTCGCCGCTCCGCGCCGCTCCGTCGGTGCCCGTGAGCGTGAAGGTGAAGCTGTCGGTCATCGCAGCGCCTTAGAGAGGCGCCGCCTGGCATGCAACCTCGCGCGCGCCGTGCCGTTTGTCGCCTGCGGCCGTGCGGGGCCGCGCAATGAGGAGGATGCCGTGGCGCCATCGAGCGACGATCGGGTCGTCTACGCTCCCATCGACGTCCTCAAGCCCGTGACGGAGGCCCTCTTCATCGTCGACAGCGGCCCATTGCGGATCATGGGCCTGCCGCTTCCGGTCCGCATGACGGTGATCCGGCTGGCGAACGGCGACGTGCTGATGCACTCGCCGACGCGCTTCGACGCCCGCCTCAAGGCAGAGATTGAGGCGATCGGCCCGATCCGCCACCTCGTCGCTCCCAACATCGCGCACTGGAGCTTCCTCCAGGAGTGGCAGCGGGAATGCCCCCAGGCAGTGACCTGGGCCGCGCCCGGACTGCGACAGCGTTCGCAAGTGAAGGCGTCGGGCGTGCGGCTCGACCGCGACCTGCCGGACGCGAGCCCGCCCGAATGGGCGGGCGAAATCGAGCAGGCGATCATTCCCGGCGCGGCAGGCTTTCGCGAGGTCGCCTTCTTCCACCGGCCGTCGCGCATCCTCGTGCTGACCGACCTCATCGTGAACCTCGAACCAGACAAGCTCCCGCTAGCGGCCCGGGCCTTCGCCTGGGCGACCGGGACGCTCGCGCCGGACGGGAAGGCTCCCGCCTACCTCCGCCTCGTCGTCAAGCGCCGGCGCGCCGCGGCGCGGACGGCCGCCGGCGAGCTTGTCGCCTTCGCGCCGGAGCGGGTGATCTTCGCGCACGGACGCTGGTTCGACCGCGACGGCGCGGCGCAGCTCCGCCGCTCGCTGAATTGGTTGTTGGACTAGCGCCGCTTCTTGCGGCGCGTGTAGCGCTTAGGGGGAGCCTTCTTGCCGGTCTCGACGCTCGCCGTGCGCTCGGCCGCGGACTCCTCTTTGGCTCGTGCGTCGGCGAGCTTCTGCCCGATGGCCGTGAGCTCGTTCTGTGACGCCGACGCCGCAGCCTGCGCCTGGGCCAGCCTGGCGCGGGCCTGCTCGGCCGATTGCGTCACGCGGGTGACCTCGTCGCGCGTCGCCGCAAGCTTCGCCTCGAGGGCCGCGAGGTCCTCGTTGCCCTGCTTGCGGGCCTGCACCTCTGCCTCGAGCTTGGCGCGTTCCTGCTTGAGTTGCGCGAACTCGATCCGCTGCGCATCGCTCTGGGCCGCCGTCGTCGTCGAGTGGACGAAGAACAGGCCCCAGCCGCTGACGGCAAGCACGACCATCAGGCCGGCGAGCCAGCGGTACGTAACGGCGGCGGAATCGGCTGCCATGAAGGGAAGCTTACCCCTTGATCAGGTCGTGTGCAGGGCTTGTGGAGAGACGGCGCATCCTAAACGCGAGTGTGTCGACAAAGGGGCGCCGCGTCGAGGGCCTTCAACCGCGGACGAAAGCGCCGCGGGCATGCGCAACCGCCGTGACGAGCAGCAGCATGGCCAAGAGCTGGTGCGAGAGCCCCGCCCACAATGGAACCGCGAGCACGAGCGTCACCACCCCGAGGGCCGCCTGGGCGAGCGCCATGGCGCCCACTGCGAGCGCGCCGGGCGTCCGCGTCGCCGCAGCATGCCAGAGCGCGACCGCGACGACGAGGTAGGCCATGAGCCGGTGGTTCAGCTGCACCAGCGCAAGGTTGTCGACGAAGTTCTCGATCAGCGGAGAGGTCGAGAACAGGATATCGGGCGCGGGGAGGAAGGCCCCGTCCATCAGCGGCCACGAGTTGTAGGTCAAGCCCGCTTTCGAGCCGGCCACGAGGCCGCCGAGGGCGATCTGAACCATGACGAGCGCCACGAGCACGCCCGGCGTGCGTCCCGACGGCAATACGTGCAGCCTCAACCCTGCCGCGACCCAGACGACGGCCGCCAGGATCAGGCTCGCGAGCACCAGGTGCACGGCGAGCTTCACGGGCGCAACCGCCGTCATCCCCGGCTCGAGGCCCGAAGCGACCATGATCCAGCCAACGCCCGCCTGCATGGCGCCGAGCATGCCGATGGCTGCGAGCGTCAGGGCGAGGCGCCGGCTCACGAGACCGCGCCACCAGAACCAGGCAAGCGGCAGGAAGAACACGAGGCCGATGAGGCGCCCGAGCTGCCGGTGTCCCCACTCCCACGCGTAGATGCGCTTGAACTCGGGCAGGGTCATGCCGCGGTTCAGGAGTTCGTACTGGGGTATCTGCTTGTAGCGCTCGAACTCGGCCGCCCAGGCCGCCTCCGACAAGGGTGGGATCGCGCCCGTGACGGGCCGCCACTCGGTAATCGAGAGGCCCGAGCCGGTGAGCCGGGTCGCTCCGCCGACAGCCACCATGACAACGACGAGCGCCGCGAGGACATAAAGCCAGACGCGCACCGCCCGCATCGCATCGGTGCGATAGGACGCGGGCACGAAAGCGGGGTGGGCAGCGACGGTAGCCATGGATACGGAACCGCAGGGGGCCGAAAGGCCTTGAACAGCGAAAGCGCCTATCACATAGGCTGCCGCGCCACCCTCCGGCAACGCCCAGCGCTGCCGCACCCGCCTGGAAGGTTCATGCGCGTCCGTACCCGCAAGCTCGTTGGAACGCTGCTCAGCATCGCGTTCCTGGCCATCTACGCCCTCCTCGCTATGGCGCTGGCGGAGAGCCGCATCCAGGACGCGTCGAATACCGTGCGCCTCGTCGTCTACGTCGTGCTCGGGATCGCCTGGGTGCTGCCTTTGATGCCGCTTATCCAGTGGATGCAGCGCCCGGACCCGCAAGGGTGAGCAACGCCCCCTTTCCACCCGCGGTCGAGCAGTCTATCAGGGCCCGCCCCCCGCCCGCCCGAGAGCCACACGCAAACATGATGAAGCATCTTCTCGTGGGCCTGACGCTGCTCGCCCCACTCTCGGCCGCAGCACAGTCGCCCAACTCCATCGGGGACTGCGAGAAGGTCAAGAACGACATGGCCTACAACCAATGCCTGGCGTCGTTCGGGCCCAAGGTCGGCCAGCGCGCGCCCCGGGTCGGCATCGGCCAAGACCCGGAAAGCTCCGTCGCAGAGACGCCGTCCCGTGGCGGTGCGCGCGTGGTGCGCGGACGTCGGGGGCGTCAGACCGCCACGTTCACGGTGGTCACTGGCGGAGCCCGCGAAGTGCGCCGCGCCAAGGTCTCCGGTGGGCGGAGCTACGGCACGCGGCGGTCCTATCACCGCCGCCGGCGCTAGGCCTCGAGAGCGGCGACGCGGCCGCGGTTCCAGGCCAAAAACGGCACGCCCGAGAGCAGGGCCGAGAGGGCGGCATCGCTCTGGAACAGGCCGTTGACCGAGACCCGCGGCAAGGCATGCAGGCGATCCCGGTGCGCCGGGAAGAGGTGGCCGGGGCGCGTCGTGACGGCGGTCGCAAAGCCGGCCTCGGCGGCGAGCTTGAATTCGCGCGAGCTTGCCGACCCACGGTCGCCCAGAGGAAACGCGAGATGGCGCACCGGCCTCGCGAGCCGCTCTTCCAACATGCGCCTGCCCTCGACGATCTCCCGGCGAGCCACGGCATCGTCGTGCTTGGCGAGTATGGGATGCGTCATCGTGTGGGCACCGATGGTTACGCCCGGCTCCCGCGCCAGCACTTCGATCTCGTCGAAGCTGAGGCACAAGCTGCGGCAGAGGACGCCCGGATCGATCCCGGCTTGCTGGGCCAGCAGCGCCGTGGCGGCGCGCAGGCGATCCTCCGGCCCCGCCCGCAGCGTGCCATAGATCGCATCGAATGCCGCCTGCTTCTCCCCTGGCAAGCCGGCTGGAAGCGCGACCAACCCGCCATCGAGCGGAAGCCGGATGCTGTCCAGCCGCGCGATCGCCTCCTCAAGCTCGAGCCACCACAGACTGCCCCGGCCCTGGGCGAATTCCGTTGTCACGAACAATGTCCATGGCGCACCGTGGCGGCGCAGCACCGGCAGAGCGTGCTCGACGTTGTCGCGGTAGCCGTCGTCGAACGTGAGCGCCGCGAAAGGCGGGGCCTCCTGCCCCGCGGCGAGGCCGGCAGGCACCTCGTCGAGGGCGATCAGTTCAAAGCCGCGTCGGTGCAGCATGTGAAGGGTGCGGTCGAGGAACTCGGGGGTGATCTCGAGAAGCCGGTTCGGCGCGAAATCCCGCTCTTGCCAGGGGCGGACGTGATGAAAGGTCAGGATCACGCCGACGCCCTGGGCCACAGGACGCAGCCATCGATCGGCGCGGGTCGCCGCGATTGCCCGGAAGCCGGCCGAGAAGAGGCGGTGCTTGAGCGCCATTCTCTCGTTCTAGCCGGGACTCGAGAAAGCTTGGTTACCGAGGAGCATGGAGACCTCCACCGCCGCGACCGGCCCTGCCGGCGTTCTCGCGCCGCCTCTCCGTTAGGCGCCTTCAATACCGCCTTACCGCTCGCACGGCCATGATTTATTCGGTTCGGTTCCGAAGGAGCTGAGCAAGTTGCGGTACAAATCAACAACTGTTGATCGCCAGTCGGCACCGTTTCAGTCAAGATGCGTAATCTTTGTGTCTGGAACGGTGCGACATCCCGACATCTTGCGGGTACCTAGTAGTAACTGCATCCAGCGCGCAAGACAGCATGCAAACGTCTCTGTTTGATTTGGAAGCGAAGGTGCTGAGGACATGAACACTGGGGACTAATATAAGCCGGACGGACTACCTCCAACAGGACGCCGGCCATCCCACGGAAGCACAGCAGCACTCCGACGACGCCGAGTTTCGGGTAGCTACACCTTTCACAAGGCGGCGCCGGGCTGCTTGGGATGCCGGTCGTGCCTGCAAGGCCCACCGTTCGATCGCGTCGCTGCAGAGGAGAGCGAAATGCACCTCCAGAATCTCGCGGGAGCCGCGGCTTTCTCGCTCACCTTAGACGGCGGGGATGATTCCGATCATGCAATCCAAGCTCTCCCACTGCACACGCCGGGAGCGGTCCCGCGCCGGAGCGGCGCGAAGTAGGAGCGCCGCAATGACCCACGCACCCGAAGGGGCATCTTCCCGACCAAGCATCAGCGTCCTGATGTCGACCTACGCCAAGGAGAAGGCCTCCAACCTCGAGGCCGCGCTCGAGAGCTTGTGGACCCAGACCGAGCTGCCGGACGAGGTGGTGCTGGTCCTGGACGGGCCGGTCGGGGCGGAGCAGGAGGAAGTCGTCGCCAGGTTCGCGGCCCGCGGCGGGCTCCCCGAGCTCGTCGTCGTCAGCCTCGAAGCCAACCAGGGGCTCGCGAAGGCGCTGAACGCGGGTCTCGAACGCTGCCGGGGAACCTACGTCGCCCGCATGGACAGCGACGACCTCTGCCAGCCGGATCGACTTGCTGTGCAGGTCGGCTACGCGCAGCGCCATCCCGACATGGACGTAATCTGCTCGTGGAGCGACGAGTTCTTCGACGACGGAACGAAGTCGCGCCTGAAGGTCGCGCCGGTGGGTCACGACGCGATCGTGCGGGCCCTGAAATGGCGCAACGTCATCCATCACCCGACCGTCTTCCTCAAGGCCGACAGCCTCCGAGCCGTCGGCGGCTACCGGGCGAAGTACGGGCTACTGGAAGACTACGACCTCTTCGTCCGGCTCGCCGTGCACGGGGCCAGGTTTCACATCATCCCGAAGGTGCTCGTCCGCATCCGAAGCAGCATCGACCAGAGCAAGCGTCGCGGAGGACTGCGCTACTGCGCCAACGAGGTCCGCTTTCGGGCCGCTTGTTTTCGAGCCGGCTTCCTCAGCGCCGGCGAATTCGTACTGGTCACGGGTATGTACACAGCTTTCCGGCTGGTGTCGGGGGGCGTTCGCAAGCGCCTTTACGCCCTCACCCGCACGGAGGTTGCGGCGGGAGACCGCACTGCAGGAGCAGATCAAGGCAATCCGAGGCATGATGATCCTGCGGCAACAAGCCGAGATGAAGCTCAAGCGGTTGCAGCAAAAGGCGGCGAGCGGCCGCTCAGTTCTTGCGGAGGGAACCCGGCCCCGCTCCCGCGCCCCCGCGCCGTCGCCCTATGGGGACGGCGCCGCATGTCGCTTAGCCGCGTGGACTCGCGCCGCATCTTCAAGCGGGCGGGCGCTTGCAGCGCCTTCATGGTCGTGCGGGACGAGGCGCTGAGGTTGCCCTATCTCCTCGACTATCACAGGACCCTCGGCGTCGACCGCTTCTACGTCGTCGATAACGGATCGACGGACGGCACCTTGGAGCTGGTTCTAGACCAGCCGGACTGCCACGTGTTCCGAACCGACGACGCCTTCGGCGCCGCAAACTTTGGCATGGATTGGGTGAATGCCCTCGTCGAGGAATACGGGACCGGCTCTTGGTGCCTCTTCATCGACGCCGACGAGCTCCTCGTCTACCCGCACAGCGAGACCGTCCGTCTGCCGGAGTTCTGTGCATTCCTCGACCGGGTAGGCGCCGAGGGCGTCTGGGCGATGATGCTCGACATGTACAACCATGGGCCGCTGCGCGAGGCCCGCTACGAAGCCGGCCGGCCTTTCCTAGCCACCTGTTCCCACTTCGATCCGGACTACGTCAGTCGCCTGAACCTCGGGCATAGGCGTGACGAGATCGTCGGGGGCCCGAGGCTGCGGGTGTTCTATCCCGAAGTCGCCGGTGCGGGGCCGCTCAGCATTGCGTTCCGCCGCGGGCTCAGGTGGCTTCGGATGCGCAGGGCCGGCGAGTTCCTCGGCCTTGCGCACACCCGGATCGGCGCCGGTCTCCCGCCGGACCTTCGCAAGGTCTTACTGATGAAGGCGCGCCCTGGCCTGCGCTGGACCTCGAACCACTCGACGACGCCGCTGGCCGTCGCACCGGTCACTGCCGTGCTCCTCCATTTCAAGTTCTTCGCCGATTTCCACGAACGTGTCGTCAGGGAGGCGGCCCGAGGCGAGCACTGGGACAGCGCCGCCGAATACGCCCGCTATGCCGACCTGATCGCCAGCCACCCGGACGCAACCTTGTTCACCTCCCGAAGTGAGACGTTCCGCTCGTCCGCGCAGCTCGTCGACCTCGGGCTAATGCGTAGCGTGCCTGAGTTGGACGAGCTTGCCTGCCGACGGAACCAGCCGCTGGGCGAGCGCCACGCAATCAACGACGTTGCGCCGGTCACGGAGCATCGGTGCGCTGACTTCGAACCCGGCCTGGTTCCCGTGCCCACCGGTCATCCTCGCACCGGGAGGCCACAGCATGTCGATTAGCCGCGCGAAGTAGCGCCGCATCTATAGGCGGGCGGGCCGCTTGCACCGCGCCCATGGTGGAGGGGCGAGGTGCTGCGATTGGCCGTTCGTCAGCCAAAGAGGCAGGTTCTTAAGCGCCATTCTTTCGCTTTAGCCGGGACTTAAGGAAGCTTTGTTACGGGAGGGCATGGAGACCTCCACCGCCCTGGCCGGCCCCGCCGGCGTTCTCGCCGCCCCTCGCGCCGGCCCCGCCCTCCGCCTCGATGTTGTCTCCGACGTCCGCGCATTGGAAGAGATCTGGCGCGAACTCGAGACGGCCGGGGTCGCTTCGCCCTATCAGCGCTTCGATTGGGTGACGGCCTACGTCGCCTCGCGTCGCGAGATGGCGGGCTTCAACGCCCGGTTCGTCGTCATCCGCGATCGAACCGGGGAGCCGCTCATGCTGCTCCCGCTCGAGATCCGGCGCGGCGCCGTTGGCCGCATCGCCGACGTGGTCGGCGCCAAGCACGCCAACTTTCATGCGCCGCTCCTGCGGGCGGGCGCCGCCCGCCAGCTCGGCCCGGCCGAGATGCGGGCGGTGCTGATCGATGCGGGCCGGCAGATCGGCCTCGACGCTTACGCCTTTACCAACCTGCCGGTTGCCTGGCGCGGGGAGCCGAACCCGCTCGCAATCGGGGGGCGTCCAAGCCCCTCGAACGGCTACAAGCTGACCCTCGCCGCCGACGCGGAAGCCACGCTCGGCCGGGCCTTCAGCAAGGACACGCGCAAGAAGCTGCGCCGCAAGGAGAAGGCGCTGACGGAGATCGGGCCGGTGGCGCACCGGGTTGCGCGCTCGCCCGGCGAGGCCGACGCCATGCTCGACACCTTCCTGCATCTGAAGCGCGCTCGCTTCCGCGAACTCGGGATCGCAAACCCCTTCGAGGAGCCCGAGACGGAACGGTTCCTCCGCGCGGCGAGTCGCGCCGGCCTCGCCGGCGGCGCGCCGGCCCTCGAGCTGCACGCGCTTGCCGTCGGCGACCGACTGGTCGCCGTGTTCGGTGCGGCGACGGACGCGACCCGCTGCTCGGGTATGATGATCGCCTTCGATCCCGAGCCCGCTGTCGCCCGCACCAGCCCGGGCGACCTGCTGCTCACGCACGTGGTGCGCGCCCAGTGTCTTGCCGGTCGGGAGACCTTCGACCTCGGCGTCGGCGAGGCACGCTACAAGAGCTCGCTCTGCGACGAGACAGAAGAGCTGGTCGACGTGTCCCTGCCGGTGACCTGGCGCGGGCGCCTTCACGCCGCGGCGGCAGGCGCCTACCGAACCGCGAAGCATCGCGTCAAGCAGACACCCTGGATGTGGCGCGCCGTCGCGGCGGCCCGTCGTCTCAGAGCCCACGCCGG